>PPYF01421765.1_pt1 | contig 36605 bp, 35 predicted proteins | sample 1559871 | NCBI WGS metagenome assembly PPYF01 (sample SAMN08240021, study PRJNA423297) | Human gut metagenome, whole genome shotgun sequencing project.
TCAAAACCAGATACCAGCTGATCAAGCCCGGCAACAAACTGGCTGACATCCGCTGACACCGTTTCGCGGTTTTGTGCACGCATCAGTGCAGGGATCAGTTCATTACGCCAGTAATCTTGTAAACCCTGTAATTGCGCCAGTTGCCCGTCTCGTTCTGCTGCTCGAGTCAACTCGGCGCTAAATGCTGTTTGTTCCATCTCTTTAATTAAGGGCTTGTCTTTCTCGCTTAATGGCACTGCTGCCAACAGACGGTAACTTTGCATGCGCAGCGATCCCGCTTTGTTGATCGCATGGGCGCTGCCCTGAACGCCTTGCACCAGCCAGCCAGAAACCGCCATCCCTGCCAGTCCAATAGCAGTAGAAAGCAACACAATAAGCGCAACCTGATTAACCAGGGTGAGCGGAGAGAGACAACGTTTAAGCATGTAAACCTCTTCCTTCAGGCTTTAAATGAGCAATAACCTTAATGAATGTGACGATACATTCTGGAATGGCAGTATTCTCGGCTATTGGCTGAAGTATACCCATACCCGGAAAGAGTTACTCCTTATTTGCCGTGTGGTTAGTCGCTTTACATCGGTAAGGGTAGGGATTTTACAGCACCGTGAAAAATCTCATAATTTTTATGAAATCACTGTACTCACTATGGATAATGATAAATATCAATGATAGATAAAGTTATCTTATCGTTTGATTTACATCAAATTGCCTTTAGCTACAGACACTAAGGTGGCAGACATCGAAACGAGTATCAGAGGTGTCTATGAGTCACTCATCCGCCCCCGAAAGGGCTACTGGAGCTGTCATTACAGATTGGCGACCGGAAGATCCTGCGTTCTGGCAACAACGCGGTCAACGTATTGCCAGCCGCAACCTGTGGATTTCCGTTCCCTGTCTGCTGCTGGCGTTTTGCGTATGGATGTTGTTCAGCGCTGTTGCGGTGAACTTACCGAAAGTCGGTTTTAATTTTACGACCGATCAGCTATTTATGTTGACTGCGCTGCCTTCGGTTTCTGGCGCGTTATTACGTGTTCCATACTCCTTTATGGTTCCTATCTTCGGTGGTCGTCGCTGGACGGCGTTCAGCACCGGTATTCTGATTATTCCTTGCGTCTGGCTGGGTTTTGCCGTGCAGGATACCTCCACGCCTTATAGCGTCTTCATCATCATTTCTCTGCTGTGCGGCTTTGCTGGCGCGAACTTCGCATCCAGTATGGCAAACATCAGCTTCTTCTTTCCGAAACAGAAGCAGGGTGGCGCGCTGGGTCTGAATGGTGGTCTGGGCAACATGGGCGTCAGCGTCATGCAGTTGGTTGCTCCGCTGGTGGTATCACTGTCGATTTTCGCAGTATTTGGTAGCCAGGGCGTCAAACAGCCGGATGGGACTGAGCTGTATCTGGCGAATGCGTCCTGGATATGGGTGCCGTTCCTTGCCATCTTCACCATTGCGGCGTGGTTTGGCATGAACGATCTTGCTACCTCGAAAGCCTCCATCAAGGAGCAGTTGCCGGTACTCAAACGGGGTCATCTGTGGATTATGAGCCTGCTGTATCTGGCAACCTTCGGCTCCTTCATCGGCTTCTCCGCGGGCTTTGCGATGCTGTCAAAAACGCAGTTCCCGGATGTTCAGATTCTGCAATACGCTTTCTTCGGGCCGTTTATTGGTGCGCTGGCGCGTTCTGCAGGTGGTGCATTATCTGACCGTCTGGGCGGAACTCGTGTCACTCTGGTGAACTTTATCCTGATGGCGATTTTCAGCGGCCTGCTGTTCCTGACCTTACCGACTGACGGACAGGGCGGAAGCTTCATGGCGTTCTTCGCAGTCTTCCTGGCGCTGTTCCTGACCGCTGGGCTGGGTAGTGGTTCCACTTTCCAGATGATTTCCGTGATCTTCCGTAAACTGACAATGGATCGTGTGAAAGCAGAAGGGGGTTCTGACGAACGTGCGATGCGTGAAGCGGCAACCGACACGGCGGCGGCGCTGGGTTTCATCTCTGCGATTGGCGCGATTGGTGGCTTCTTTATCCCGAAAGCGTTTGGTAGCTCGCTGGCATTAACGGGTTCGCCAGTCGGCGCAATGAAAGTATTTTTGATTTTCTATATCGCCTGCGTGGTGATTACCTGGGCGGTATATGGTCGGCATTCTAAAAAATAAATCGTAATATTTGATTATCCTTTGCGCGGCATGATGTCGCGCTTTTTTTATGCGTCATTTAGTTACAACATACTAATGTTGTATGGCTTATTTCGCTGGATTTCATTAAGAGTCATTAATATGTTACCCATGGGGAATACTCCTTAATACCCATCTGCATAAAAATCTTAATGGTTTAAATAACTACAGGTGTAAAATGTCTTAATTTACAGTCTGTTATGCTATAAATGTTAATTATCCTAAAGGGGTATTCCAGGAATTTACTTTATTTTTCATCCCCATCACTCTTGATCGTTATCAATTCCCACGCTGTTTCAGAGCGTTACCTTGCCCTTAAACATTAGCAATGTCGATTTATCAGAGGGCCGACAGGCTCCCACAGGAGAAAACCGATGAGTAAATTCCTGGACCGGTTTCGCTACTTCAAACAGAAGGGTGAAACCTTTGCCGATGGGCATGGCCAGCTTCTCAATACCAACCGTGACTGGGAGGATGGATATCGCCAGCGTTGGCAGCATGACAAAATCGTCCGCTCTACCCACGGGGTAAACTGCACCGGCTCCTGCAGCTGGAAAATCTACGTCAAAAACGGTCTGGTCACCTGGGAAACCCAGCAGACTGACTATCCGCGAACTCGCCCGGACCTGCCAAACCATGAACCTCGCGGCTGCCCGCGCGGTGCCAGCTACTCCTGGTATCTTTACAGCGCTAACCGCCTGAAATACCCGATGATGCGCAAACGCCTGATGAAAATGTGGCGTGAAGCGAAGGCGCTGCATAGCGATCCGGTTGAGGCATGGGCTTCTATCATTGAAGACGCCGATAAAGCGAAAAGCTTTAAGCAGGCGCGTGGACGCGGTGGTTTTGTTCGTTCTTCCTGGCAGGAAGTGAACGAACTGATCGCCGCATCTAACGTTTACACCATCAAAAATTACGGCCCGGACCGTGTCGCTGGCTTCTCGCCAATTCCGGCAATGTCGATGGTTTCTTACGCATCGGGTGCGCGCTATCTCTCGCTGATTGGCGGTACTTGCTTAAGCTTCTACGACTGGTACTGCGACCTGCCTCCTGCGTCTCCGCAAACCTGGGGTGAGCAAACTGACGTACCGGAATCTGCTGACTGGTACAACTCCAGCTACATCATCGCCTGGGGTTCAAACGTGCCGCAGACGCGTACCCCGGATGCTCACTTCTTTACTGAAGTGCGTTACAAAGGGACCAAAACTGTTGCCGTCACACCAGACTACGCTGAAATCGCCAAACTGTGCGATCTGTGGCTGGCACCGAAACAGGGCACCGATGCGGCAATGGCGCTGGCAATGGGTCACGTAATGCTGCGTGAATTCCACCTCGACAACCCAAGCCAGTATTTCACCGACTATGTGCGCCGCTACACCGACATGCCGATGCTGGTGATGCTGGAAGAGCGCGACGGTTACTACGCTGCGGGTCGTATGCTGCGCGCTGCTGATCTGGTGGATGCACTGGGCCAGGAAAACAATCCGGAATGGAAAACTGTCGCCTTTAATACCAATGGTGAAATGGTTGCGCCGAACGGTTCTATTGGCTTCCGCTGGGGCGAGAAGGGCAAATGGAATCTTGAGCAGCGCGACGGCAAAACTGGCGAAGAAACCGAGCTGCAACTGAGCCTGCTGGGTAGCCAGGATGAGATCGCTGAGGTGGGCTTCCCGTACTTTGGTGGCGATGGCACGGAACACTTCAACAAAGTGGAACTGGAAAACGTGCTGCTGCATAAGCTGCCGGTGAAACGCCTGCAACTGGCTGATGGCAGCACCGCCCTGGTGACCACCGTTTATGATCTGACGCTGGCAAACTACGGTCTGGAACGTGGCCTGAACGACGTTAACTGTGCAACCAGCTATGACGATGTGAAAGCTTACACCCCTGCCTGGGCCGAGCAGATTACCGGCGTTTCTCGCAGCCAGATTATTCGCATCGCCCGTGAATTTGCCGATAACGCTGATAAAACGCACGGTCGTTCGATGATTATCGTCGGCGCTGGGCTGAACCACTGGTATCACCTGGACATGAACTATCGTGGTCTGATCAACATGCTGATTTTCTGCGGCTGTGTCGGTCAGAGCGGCGGTGGCTGGGCGCACTATGTAGGTCAGGAAAAACTGCGTCCGCAAACCGGCTGGCAGCCGCTGGCGTTTGCCCTCGACTGGCAGCGTCCGGCGCGTCACATGAACAGTACCTCTTATTTCTATAACCACTCCAGCCAGTGGCGTTATGAAACCGTGACTGCGGAAGAACTGCTGTCGCCGATGGCGGATAAATCTCGCTATACTGGACACCTGATCGACTTTAACGTCCGTGCAGAACGCATGGGCTGGCTGCCGTCTGCGCCGCAGTTAGGCACTAACCCGCTGACTATCGCTCGCGAAGCAGAAAAAGCTGGGATGAATCCGGTGGACTATACGGTTAAATCCCTGAAAGAGGGTTCTATCCGTTTCGCTGCGGAACAGCCGGAAAACGGTAAAAACCACCCGCGTAATCTGTTCATCTGGCGTTCTAACCTGCTCGGTTCTTCCGGTAAAGGTCATGAGTTTATGCTCAAGTACCTGCTGGGGACGGAGCACGGTATCCAGGGCAAAGACCTGGGGCAGCAGGGCGGCGTGAAGCCGGAAGAAGTGGACTGGCAGGACAACGGTCTGGAAGGCAAGCTGGATCTGGTGGTGACGCTGGACTTCCGTCTGTCGAGCACCTGTCTCTATTCCGACATCATTTTGCCGACGGCGACCTGGTACGAAAAAGACGACATGAATACTTCGGATATGCATCCGTTTATTCACCCGCTGTCTGCGGCGGTCGATCCGGCCTGGGAAGCGAAAAGCGACTGGGAAATCTACAAAGCCATCGCGAAGAAATTCTCCGAAGTGTGCGTTGGTCATCTGGGTAAAGAAACTGACATCGTCACGCTGCCTATCCAGCACGACTCTGCCGCTGAACTGGCGCAACCGCTGGATGTGAAAGACTGGAAAAAAGGCGAATGCGACCTGATCCCAGGTAAAACTGCACCGCACATTATGGTCGTAGAGCGCGATTATCCAGCAACTTACGAACGCTTTACCTCTATCGGCCCGCTGATGGAGAAAATCGGTAACGGCGGTAAAGGGATTGCCTGGAACACCCAGAGCGAGATGGATCTGCTGCGTAAGCTCAACTACACCAAAGCGGAAGGTCCGGCAAAAGGCCAGCCGATGCTCAATACCGCAATTGATGCGGCAGAGATGATCCTGACGCTGGCACCGGAAACCAATGGTCAGGTAGCTGTAAAAGCCTGGGCTGCCCTGAGCGAGTTTACCGGCCGTGACCATACGCATCTGGCGCTGAATAAAGAAGACGAGAAGATTCGCTTCCGCGATATTCAGGCACAGCCGCGCAAAATCATCTCCAGCCCGACATGGTCTGGCCTTGAAGATGAACACGTTTCTTACAACGCCGGTTACACCAACGTTCACGAGCTGATCCCGTGGCGTACGCTCTCTGGTCGTCAGCAACTGTATCAGGATCACCAGTGGATGCGTGATTTCGGTGAAAGCCTGCTGGTTTATCGTCCGCCGATCGACACCCGTTCGGTGAAAGAAGTGATGGGGCAGAAATCCAACGGCAACCCGGAAAAAGCGCTCAACTTCCTGACGCCGCACCAGAAGTGGGGTATCCACTCCACCTACAGCGACAACCTGCTGATGCTGACTTTAGGTCGCGGTGGTCCGGTGGTCTGGCTGAGTGAAGCCGATGCCAAAGAGCTGGGTATCGCCGATAACGACTGGATTGAAGTCTTCAACAGCAACGGTGCACTGACTGCCCGTGCGGTTGTCAGCCAGCGTGTTCCGGCAGGGATGACCATGATGTACCACGCGCAGGAACGTATCGTTAACCTGCCTGGTTCGGAAATTACCCAACAGCGTGGTGGTATCCATAACTCGGTCACCCGTATCACGCCGAAACCGACGCATATGATCGGCGGCTATGCCCATCTGGCATATGGCTTTAACTACTACGGCACCGTAGGTTCTAACCGCGATGAGTTTGTTGTAGTGCGTAAGATGAAGAACATTGACTGGTTAGATGGCGAAGGCAATGACCAGGTACAGGAGAGCGTAAAATGAAAATTCGTTCACAAGTCGGCATGGTGCTGAATCTCGATAAGTGCATCGGCTGAATCTTCGCTAACCCGCATCTGCCGGGGATCGACGATTATTACGAGCCATTCGATTTTGATTATCAGAACCTGCATACCGCGCCGGAAGGCAGCAAATCACAGCCGATTGCCCGTCCGCGTTCACTGATTACCGGCGAACGGATGGCGAAAATCGAAAAAGGGCCGAACTGGGAAGATGACCTGGGCGGTGAGTTTGACAAGCTGGCGAAAGACAAGAACTTCGACAACATCCAGAAGGCGATGTATAGCCAGTTCGAAAACACCTTCATGATGTATTTGCCGCGCCTGTGCGAACACTGTCTGAACCCGGCATGTGTGGCGACCTGCCCGAGCGGTGCGATTTACAAGCGTGAAGAAGATGGCATCGTCCTGATCGACCAGGATAAATGCCGTGGCTGGCGTATGTGCATCACCGGATGCCCGTACAAAAAAATCTACTTCAACTGGAAGAGCGGTAAGTCTGAGAAGTGCATCTTCTGCTATCCGCGTATTGAAGCCGGCCAGCCGACAATATGTTCAGAAACCTGTGTCGGTCGTATCCGTTATCTTGGCGTGCTGCTGTACGATGCCGACGCGATTGAACGTGCGGCAAGTACCGAGAACGAGAAAGATCTCTACCAGCGTCAGCTGGATGTGTTCCTCGATCCGAACGATCCGAAAGTCATCGAGCAGGCGATTAAAGACGGTATTCCGCTGAGCGTTATTGAGGCTGCACAGCAGTCGCCAGTTTATAAAATGGCGATGGAATGGAAACTGGCGCTGCCGCTGCATCCGGAATATCGCACACTGCCGATGGTCTGGTACGTGCCGCCTCTGTCGCCGATTCAGTCTGCGGCAGACGCGGGTGAACTGGGCAGCAACGGCATTCTGCCAGACGTCGAAAGCCTGCGTATTCCGGTACAGTATCTGGCGAATCTGCTGACCGCCGGTGATACCAAACCGGTACTGCGCGCGCTGAAACGTATGCTGGCGATGCGTCATTACAAACGTGCTGAAACCGTTGACGGTAAAGTCGATACCCGTGCGCTGGAAGAGGTCGGTCTGACCGAAGCCCAGGCACAGGAGATGTATCGTTATCTGGCTATTGCCAACTACGAAGATCGCTTTGTGGTGCCGAGCAGTCATCGTGAACTGGCGCGGGAAGCCTTCCCGGAGAAAAATGGCTGCGGCTTTACCTTTGGTGATGGCTGCCACGGTTCAGATACCAAATTCAATCTGTTCAACAGCCGCCGTATCGATGCCATCGACGTAACCAGCAAAACGGAGCCGCACCCATGATCGAACTCGTGATTGTATCGCGTCTCCTTGAATATCCGGATGCTGCCTTATGGCAGCATCAACAAGAGATGTTTGAGGCGATTGCCGCGTCGAAAAATCTGCCAAAAGAGGATGCCCATGCGCTGGGCATTTTCCTGCGCGATTTAACGACGATGGATCCGCTCGATGCCCAGGCGCAGTACAGCGAACTGTTCGACCGTGGCCGCGCCACGTCACTGTTGCTATTTGAACATGTTCACGGTGAATCCCGTGACCGCGGCCAGGCGATGGTGGATCTGCTGGCGCAGTACGAGCAGCACGGCTTGCAGTTAAACAGCCGCGAATTGCCCGACCATCTGCCGCTGTATCTGGAGTACCTGGCGCAGCTGCCGCAAAGCGAAGCCGTGGAGGGTTTGAAAGATATTGCGCCGATTCTGGCATTGCTGAGCGCGCGTCTGCAACAGCGTGAAAGCCGTTATGCCGTGCTGTTTGATCTGCTGCTGAAACTGGCGAATACCGCAATCGACAGCGACAAAGTGGCGGAAAAAATTGCCGACGAAGCGCGCGACGATACGCCGCAGGCGCTGGATGCAGTCTGGGAAGAAGAGCAGGTTAAATTCTTTGCTGACAAAGGCTGCGGTGATTCAGCAATCACTGCTCATCAGCGTCGCTTTGCCGGTGCCGTCGCGCCGCAATATCTGAATATCACCACCGGAGGACAGCACTAATGCAATTCCTGAATATGTTCTTCTTTGATATCTACCCGTACATAGCCGGGGCGGTCTTCCTGATTGGTAGCTGGCTGCGTTATGACTACGGGCAGTACACATGGCGTGCGGCGTCCAGCCAGATGCTGGATCGCAAAGGGATGAACCTCGCGTCGAACCTGTTCCATATCGGTATTCTGGGGATTTTTGTCGGTCACTTCTTCGGTATGCTGACGCCGCACTGGATGTATGAAGCCTGGCTGCCGATTGAAGTGAAACAGAAAATGGCGATGTTTGCTGGTGGTGCCAGCGGCGTACTGTGTCTGATTGGTGGCGTGCTGTTGCTGAAGCGTCGTCTGTTCAGCCCACGCGTGCGTGCAACCACTACCGGAGCGGATATCCTGATCCTGTCGCTGCTCGTTATCCAGTGCGCGCTGGGCTTGCTGACCATTCCGTTCTCAGCCCAGCATATGGACGGTAGCGAGATGATGAAACTGGTTGGCTGGGCGCAGTCGGTAGTGACCTTCCACGGTGGTGCTTCTCAACACCTTGATGGTGTGGCGTTTATCTTCCGTCTGCACCTGGTGTTGGGGATGACGTTATTCCTGCTGTTCCCGTTCTCGCGTCTGGTGCACATCTGGAGCGTCCCGGTGGAGTATCTGACGCGTAAGTATCAGCTGGTGCGCGCTCGTCACTAAGCGAATTTTAGTTCACATAGACCCTGCTTCGGCGCTGAGGGATCCCCATAAATCAGCGATAATAAACCAACACCATATTCTGGTAGGTTCTGGTGAGGTGATTAAGAATGGTGCTTAGCACCGTTCGTTTTAAAATTAGCGGGGAGTGTCGTAAGACATTCTCCGCTAACGTCAGATACGAGATTACCCGCCGCGTTTTAATGCTGTTGGCCTGATATCTAAGATGTAACCCTTGATTTTCAGCGTGATAGCCAATAAGCCACAGCACTATTGTGCTCAGTGTTGCCAGCAGGCTCAGTACCAGCATTCTTCCTGCCGAACAGCTGTAACTGGCTCGCAGACCGAACCCAAAACGCTCACTTTTTTCATCCCTGAAGTTTTGCTCAATCTGCATTCGGCGGCTGTATAACTTCATGATTTCTCGCGGTTTAAAGTCATCTGTGCTGCTGAATATTAACCATGGTTCTTTTGCCGCCGACCTGGCATCTTTTATCTGTGATGGTCTGGCTATACCACAACGCGAACGTTTATTTCTCCGGCCTTTCGGCTCTTTTTTGTGCAAATAAAAATGACCATCGCAACGGGCGTATTCCGCCCGGGAAAGCGTCCCCGGCCCCAGATATTCAGGTTTGTTACTGGCCTGTAATTCCTGACGCCTGAACCAGCATTCCCCTTTTCTCGCCAGATGCAGTTGTTTATTGCCTCGTATCCGGCCAATAAAATCCCAGCCGAGTGATTTTATGTGCCGAAACCAGGCATTCTGGAACCCTGCATCCGTGACGATGATTACCCTTGCTTTTGGGTTTACCGCTTCGGAAAGAGTATTAAGAAAGGCTTGCTGTATCTTTGCATTTTGCTGTTTTTCCGAAGGAACTATCCAACTCAGCAATGGAATCGAATGTCCATAGCAAATCAGGCTGGCGCGGAGTACGTGATACTCCTGAGAGGGGTATCCACTCCAGTCAACGGCGATGACACACAGTGACAGCTTGCTCGTCAGCATGGAAATAATGTTTCTGAAAATCAGGGGGATGTCGTGATGAAGAGACTCATTACCGAGCAGACGATCAACACGTTTTATTTTATTTTTGACCTGAGCATTACCGGGTAAATAACGTCCGATGCTGGTCAGCGTCAGAGATGCGCCATTGATTAGTGCGATAGTGGCATCCAACAAAGCATTTTGTCGGTATTTGTGAAATGGTGCTAAAGCACCGCGGAAAAAATTCTGACATACTTGGCGAGCAGGCATAGAGGAGATCTCATTGAATTGGTTGCACAAGTCAGTAGATCACAAAACTCTATGCCTGTCTTTTTTTACCCGCCCATTACTGGGGATTCCTCAGCGCTCCGGCGGGTTTTTTTTATGGGCACGGTGCGGGGGGAGTTGTCGGATGCGCTTCGCTTATCCGACCTACAGGGGAGGATATTTTAGGTCCGGTAAACGCGGTGCCATTGGGCAGAATTAGCTCGGAGTAACAGGTTTTGAGTATTTCAGGAAGAAATGGTGGTGGGGGAAGGATTACTCAGCGCTGCGCGCTTCGCCCTACGGGTCGTTGCCTGCGGCAACGCTCTCTCGCTGGCCTCGAGTCGAACCTTGGTCGAAGCTTCTCATCCTTCCCCGCATGGGCAGAATATTTAATTGCGGATTCGTTTGAGAATTCAGGGGCTTTTGTAAGCGATGGTGGTGGGGGAAGGATTCGAACCTTCGAAGTCGATGACGGCAGATTTACAGTCTGCTCCCTTTGGCCGCTCGGGACGCACGACTTAAGACGTTTTTCTCGACGTCACGACCTGCGCGCATCATATCTTCAGCTGTGTAGGTATGATCGACATGAATAACGTCCTGCATGATGATTGGGCCTTCGTCCAGATTGTCATTCACATAGTGAGCGGTTGCGCCAATAATCTTCACGCCACGCTCATAGGCCTGGTGATAAGGACGTGCGCCGATAAACGCTGGCAGGAATGAATGGTGAATATTGATGATCTTATTCGGGAAGCGTGCCACAAATTCCGGCGTTAATACCCGCATATACTTCGCCAGCACCACATAGTCAGGTTGATAAGCATCAATGGCATCCGCCATCTTTTGATCGTGCTCGTTGCGGCTTAACCCTTCATGGCTTACCAGCTCAAACGGAATATCAAACCGCTCAACCAGAGAACGTAAAGTATCGTGGTTACCAATAACTGCCGCGATTTCGACATCCAGGCCGCCGTAATTGGCTTTCATCAACAAATCGCCAAGGCAATGCGCTTCTTTAGTGACCAGAATTACTATCCGGCGACGACCGGCAGGATTCAGCTCACGCACGGAGCCTTCTGGCAATGCGCTATCGAGATCCGCCAGCAGGGTGGAATCATTAAAAATCCCTTCCAGTTCCGTGCGCATAAAAAAGCGCCCGGTACGATGATCTACAAATTCATTGTTCTGCACGATATTTAACTCGTGCTTGTAGCAAATATTGGTAATACGTGCGATCAGACCTTTTTGGTCCGGACAAATAGTACGCAGAACTTTACGTTGGAGTGAATGCATTGCTGGAAAAACCTTGTTGAGAGTGTTTGCTAAACCGTACCGTCAACCATTATTGGCCGCAGCACTTTTTAAATTTTTTACCTGAACCACAAGGGCAGGGATCGTTGCGGCCAAACTGCGGACGTGTACCGTCAATATAGTACCATTGACCGTTTTCTTTCAAAAATCGCGAACGTTCAATTATTGCACCTGTTTTGCCACCCTCGGTAAATCGAGCAACAAAACTGACAAATCCGATATTGCCGCCGTCCTGCCAGCAATGTTCAAATACGGTCAATCCCAACCATTCAGTATGCGCAAATCCGGCAATCAATTCGGCTCGTAACGCCGCTGCTCCACAAGATGGATGCCAGGTCTTTATTAAATAATCTGCGTCTTGCATCACAAAAGCGCAGTAACGCGAACGCATGAGATGTTCTGGATCAGGTGCAACCTTTTCACCAGACACATAAGGGTGGCAACATAGGCTATACTCGACAGCACTACCACAGGGACAAAGCTGAGACACAAATAATCTCCCTGGAAACAATAACGGCGTATTAACCGCCTGAGTAGCACTATGTTAACCGAGCAGTAGCGATGTGGCTACGATTGCATTCCAGGGGAATCTTGCGGGAATAATGAGAAAGATAAAAATAGGGCTGGCGCTGGGATCTGGCGCGGCAAGAGGTTGGTCGCATATTGGCGTAATTAATGCGCTAAAAAAAGTGGGTATTGAAATTGATATCGTTGCAGGATGTTCAATTGGTTCGCTGGTGGGCGCTGCCTATGCATGCGATCGATTATCTGCGCTGGAAGATTGGGTGACCTCTTTCAGTTATTGGGATGTTTTACGCCTGATGGATCTCTCCTGGCAGCGCGGTGGGTTACTGCGCGGCGAGCGTGTCTTCAATCAATATCGCGAAATAATGCCGGAAACAGAGATCGAAAATTGTTCCCGTCGCTTCGCGGCTGTTGCCACCAATTTAAGTACTGGGCGTGAATTATGGTTTACTGAAGGCGATCTCCATCTTGCTATTCGTGCATCATGCAGTATTCCAGGACTAATGGCACCCGTTGCGCATAACGGCTACTGGCTGGTTGATGGCGCTGTAGTTAACCCAATTCCTATTTCCCTCACGCGTGCATTGGGGGCTGATATTGTGATAGCGGTCGACCTGCAGCACGATGCTCATTTGATGCAACAAGATTTGCTCTCCTTTAATGTCAGTGAAGAAAATAGCGAGAATGGTGATTCTCTGCCGTGGCATGCGCGTCTGAAAGAAAGGTTAGGCAGCATAACGACACGTCGGGCGGTGACAGCGCCAACGGCAACAGAGATTATGACCACTTCTATCCAGGTGCTGGAGAACCGCCTTAAAAGGAACCGCATGGCAGGTGATCCGCCCGATATTCTGATTCAACCTGTTTGCCCGCAAATATCTACGCTTGATTTCCATCGCGCGCATGCTGCCATTGCGGCCGGGCAGCTGGCAGTGGAAAAGAAAATGGACGAACTTTTGCCGTTGGTACGCACCAACATTTGACCAGAATTTTTATCTACACTTAAGTTAATTCTGACAGGCGCAGGTGGCAATAGCATGCCACTATTGAGTAAAGCCAGTCAGGGGAGAGAACATGACGCAGCCATTGGTCGGAAAACAGATTCTCATTGTTGAAGATGAGCAGGTATTTCGCTCGCTTCTGGATTCGTGGTTTTCCTCATTGGGAGCGACAACGGTACTGGCGGCTGATGGGGTGGATGCCCTTGAGTTGCTGGGAGGTTTCACTCCAGACCTGATGATATGTGATATCGCGATGCCACGAATGAACGGGCTTAAACTGCTGGAACATATACGCAACAGTGGTGACCAGACACCGGTTCTGGTGATATCTGCCACTGAAAATATGGCAGATATTGCCAAAGCGTTACGTCTGGGCGTTGAAGATGTTTTGCTGAAACCGGTTAAAGATCTGAATCGCTTGCGCGAGATGGTTTTTGCCTGTCTCTATCCCAGCATGTTTAATTCCCGCGTTGAGGAAGAGGACACCAAAATCAACGGTTGCCAGAGTTGGGCGCGTTATTGAAGCAGGTAAACCATTTACTCCGTCAGGCCAATCTGCCGGGGCAGTTTCCGCTATTAGTTGGCTATTATCATCGCGAACTGAAAAATCTCATTCTGGTTTCTGCGGGTCTGAATGCGACGTTAAATACCGGCGAACATCAGGTGCAAATCAGTAATGGTGTTCCGTTAGGCACTTTAGGTAACGCTTATTTGAATCAATTGAGCCAGCGATGCGATGCCTGGCAATGCCAAATATGGGGAACCGGTGGTCGGCTGCGCTTGATGTTGTCTGCAGAATGAGCAAACGATAACACGGGCTAAATTTGCATTACCTGCTAATGTCGGCTGGTGGTACTATCGTCGCTATTCGTATAAGTAATTGTCTTAATTATGCTAACTCGCCTCCTTTTCAGAACTTAGCCCCTTCGGGGTGCTGATATACTGGGATGCGATACAGAAATATGAACACGTTCAAAACACGAACAGTCCAGGAGAATTTAAATGGCTGCCATTAATACGAAAGTCAAAAAAGCCGTTATCCCCGTAGCGGGATTAGGAACCAGGATGTTGCCGGCGACGAAAGCCATCCCGAAAGAGATGCTGCCACTTGTCGATAAGCCATTAATTCAATACGTCGTGAATGAATGTATTGCGGCTGGCATTACTGAAATTGTGCTGGTTACTCACTCATCTAAAAACTCTATTGAAAACCACTTTGATACCAGTTTTGAACTGGAAGCAATGCTGGAAAAACGTGTAAAACGTCAACTGCTTGATGAAGTGCAGTCTATTTGTCCGCCACACGTGACTATTATGCAAGTTCGTCAGGGGCTGGCGAAAGGCCTGGGACACGCGGTATTGTGTGCTCACCCGGTAGTGGGTGATGAACCGGTAGCTGTTATTTTGCCTGACGTTATTCTGAATGAATATGAATCCGATTTATCACAGGATAACCTGGCAGAGATGATCCGCCGCTTTGATGAAACGGGTCATAGCCAGATCATGGTTGAACCGGTTGCTGATGTGACCGCATATGGCGTTGTGGATTGCAAAGGCGTTGAATTAGCGCCGGGTGAAAGCGTACCGATGGTTGGCGTGGTTGAAAAACCAAAAGCGGATGTTGCGCCGTCTAATCTCGCTATTGTGGGTCGTTACGTACTTAGCGCGGATATTTGGCCGTTGCTGGCAAAAACCCCTCCTGGAGCTGGTGATGAAATTCAGCTCACTGACGCAATTGATATGCTGATCGAAAAAGAAACGGTTGAAGCCTATCATATGAAAGGGAAGAGCCATGATTGCGGTAATAAATTAGGTTACATGCAGGCCTTCGTTGAATACGGTATTCGTCATAACACCCTTGGCACGGAATTTAAAGCCTGGCTTGAAGAAGAGATGGGCATTAAGAAGTAACATCCGTATCGGTGTTTTCCACGAAACGGCGTTGAGCAATCGACGCCGTTTTTTTATAGCTTATTCTTATTATATTGTCTTAAACCGGACAATAAAAAATCCCGCCGATGGCGGGATTTTTAGCATGTGCAATCTACAAAAGATTATTGCTTGATCAGGAAATCGTCGAGGGATTTACCTTGCTCATCCATTGCTTTTTTGATTACAGCTGGAGTACGGCCCTGGCCAGTCCAGGTTTTAGTTTCGCCGTTTTCGTCAACGTAGCTATATTTTGCCGGACGCTGAGCACGCTTAGCTTTGGTGCCAGATTTAACGGCAGCAAGGCTATTCAGCAGTTCGTTCGGGTCAATACCGTCAGCGATCAGCATTTCGCGATATTGCTGCAGTTTACGAGTGCGCTCTTCAACTTCAGCAGCAGCCGCGCTTTCTTCTTCGCGACGTTCGTTAACAACAACTTCTAATTTTTCCAGCATTTCTTCCAGCGTTTCAAGTGTACATTCTCTTGCCTGCGCACGAAGAGTACGGATGTTGTTCAGAATTTTAAGTGCTTCGCTCATTGTAGTAATCTCAAACTTATATTGGGGTGGTTTGTTGAGGTAATAATAGAGCCTTAAATTCAGTTGTGCAATAGCCAGGAATGTAAGGAATTCAAAATTGTTCTTTATTTTGTGCCGCCAATAAATATCTTTTCATAAAATTAGCCAGAAAAGACGCGGCATATAGCCCTATTTGCACCGATGATTTCGCAGCACGTGAGGTTAAAACTTCCTGATTCATGTCACATTTTATGGGGAGATAATCGTAGGCTGACGACCTTTCAGTCTTCTGTATTAGCCGTGTTTACGAGAATTCCCTATTAAGCGAATGATGAAAAGTAGAACAGTCGCAATAAGAGCAGGGACTTAGTATTGCACTATCTCCTGGAGGTCAACAGAGGGCTATTACATGCGCAACAGGTTAAAGATTGTGAATAGTTACCGGCAGTCATTTACCCGCTTATAACAAGCGAGGCAGTTGTAATGATAGCTCAGAAGGATTATGCAAGGCTTCGTAAGGGAGAACGCATATACCACTTCTGTGCATACTGTTGAGCTGAAAAACTGACGAATTATGATAAACTCCAGCCAACTTTATTTCATATCATTGAGGGCCTGTGGCTGATGGCACAGCTATATTTCTACTATTCCGCAATGAATGCGGGTAAGTCTACAGCATTGTTGCAATCTTCATACAATTACCAGGAACGCGGCATGCGCACTGTCGTATATACGGCAGAAATTGATGATCGCTTTGGTGCCGGGAAAGTCAGTTCGCGTATAGGTTTGTCATCACCTGCAAAATTATTTAACCAAAATTCATCATTATTTGATGAGATTCGTGCGGAACATGAACAGCAGGCAATTCATTGCGTACTGGTTGATGAATGCCAGTTTTTAACCAGACAACAAGTATATGAATTATCGGAGGTTGTCGATCAACTCGATATACCCGTACTTTGTTATGGTTTACGTACCGATTTTCGAGGTGAATTATTTATTGGCAGTCAATACTTACTGGCATGGTCCGACAAACTGGTTGAATTAAAAACCATCTGTTTTTGTGGCCGTAAAGCAAGCATGGTGCTGCGTCTTGATCAAGCAGGCAGACCTTATAACGAAGGTGAGCAGGTGGTTATTGGTGGTAATGAACGCTACGTTTCTGTATGCCGTAAACACTATAAAGAAGCGTTAGAAGTCGGCTCATTAACGGCTATTCAGGAAAGGCATCGCCACGATTAATAAGAATTTCTTTACTGACAGGGTGAGCAGGGCGCTTTTATCCTGTCAGTTCGTTTTACGCACTTCTTCCGGGCTATACACCCTTCTCGGCAGTTTTTTAACGCCGCTATACGCCTCACAGAGCGCTTATACACCGACATTGACTTGTAACCTGTAAAGTACAATATCGCTGTGTGTAGGCGTTATACATCGTCGCAAATATGATGAAGGACAATGCTGCCGGTTTATGGAAAAGTTGTTTTGGGAAAACAAAAAACGGCCCCAGAAGGGGTAATGCCAGTCAGTTAAGCAACTGACTGGCTCTTTTTCGGGGCTGTGGGGTATTTCCAGGGCCTCTCCTTTACCACTCTCGGGAAGGCCCTTTCATATTGCGCTCCCTTTCTGAGAGGGATCATCCAGTGGCGGTGTTCTCCCGCCAGGCTCCAGGCATTTAACAGTCCTGGTGAGTAATAACCTTTATCCATTAACGTCAGAGTGTTATCGCCGGTTTGTTCTATAAGTTGCTCAGCAAGCTCATTTTCGCTGTTCTTCATCGTGCCGAAGGCTGCAGTCGTCAGCAGATGGCTGGTCAGTTCCATCTGGCAGACCATTTTGACCTGCGGGTAGAGCGCCGGGTTCCCGGCATGTGTCTGGCGGGGGAAGGCTGCATCGTTCTCTGGTGTATCCGGTGTGCGCCAGAACACACCATCGATGGCCAGCAGGGTCAGGCCGCACCAGTGCGGATGCGGCGTGGCGTTATGCCAGAGCTGCGCTGTTTTCGTGAACACGCGGCGGACAGCCTCAATTCCCAGACGCTGGCGGGTCTGAATAACGGCACTGGGGGCAACGAAGGGGCGATTGCCCGGCAGCATGATGTCCAGGCGATTCACAATCTGGTGAAGAGGTTCTTTACGCTCAAGCGCCATGCCAACAATACACCAGACCATCATTTCGAGGGGAAGACGGCGCTTGCGTAGCGTTACAGTACCTGATTCGGCAAGGCAACGAGAGATGAGTTTGGGGGCGAGGTAATCCCCCAGAGAAGTCAGTGGGTTACGCAGAGAATCGTAACGGGATACCAAATCAAGGGCCTGCCCAATGAGCATACAAAAATCCGGAAACGAGTGAGCGTTTCCGGATTCTTACACAGCCACTGGATCGGTCAACTGATCCTTAACTGACTGGCATTACCCCAGAAGGGGCCGTTTATGTTGCCAGACAGCGCTACTGATTAAGCGGATTTTTTCGCTTTTTTCTCAGCTTTAGCCGGAGCGGCTTCTTTCTTCGCTGCAGTTTCGCCTTCTACATAATCACGACCGTAGTAAGTATCCAGCAGAATCTGTTTCAGCTCGGAGATCAGCGGGTAACGCGGGTTAGCGCCGGTGCACTGGTCATCGAATGCATCTTCAGACAGTTTATCCACGTTCGCCAGGAAGTCTGCTTCCTGAACGCCAGCTTCACGGATAGATTTCGGAATACCCAGTTCAGCTTTCAGCGTTTCCAGCCATGCCAGCAGTTTCTCGATCTTAGCTGCAGTACGGTCGCCCGGTGCGCTCAGACCCAGGTGGTCGGCAATTTCAGCATAACGACGGCGAGCCTGCGGACGGTCATACTGGCTGAATGCAGTCTGCTTGGTCGGGTTGTCATTCGCGTTGTAGCGAATAACGTTACAAATCAGCAGGGCGTTTGCCAGACCGTGCGGAATATGGAACTGGGAACCCAGTTTGTGCGCCATTGAGTGACATACACCCAGGAAGGCGTTCGCAAACGCGATACCCGCGATAGTCGCTGCACTGTGAACACGTTCACGCGCTACCGGATTTTTAGACCCTTCGTGGTAGGACGCTGGCAGATATTCTTTCAGTAGTTTCAGTGCCTGCAGAGCCTGACCATCAGAGAACTCAGATGCCAGTACAGAAACATAAGCTTCCATGGCGTGAGTTACTGCGTCCAGACCACCGAAAGCACACAGGGACTTCGGCATGTCCATAACAAGGTTGGCGTCGACAATCGCCATATCCGGGGTCAGTGCATAGTCTGCCAGCGGATATTTCTGACCAGTAGTGTCGTCAGTTACAACCGCAAACGGAGTGACTTCAGAACCTGTACCAGAAGTGGTGGTGACAGCGATCATTTTCGCTTTCACACCCATTTTCGGGAACTTGTAGATACGTTTACGGATATCCATAAAGCGCAGCGCCAGTTCTTCGAAGTGAGTTTCCGGATGTTCGTACATAACCCACATGATCTTCGCAGCGTCCATCGGGGAACCACCACCCAGCGCGATAATCACGTCTGGTTTGAAGGAGTTTGCCAGTTCTGCACCTTTACGAACGATGCTCAGGGTCGGGTCAGCTTCTACTTCGAAGAAGACTTCAGTTTCAACGCCTGCTGCTTTCAATACGGAAGTGATCTGATCAGCATAGCCATTGTTGAACAGGAAGCGGTCAGTCACGATGAGCGCACGTTTGTGGCCATCAGTAATCACTTCATCCAGCGCGATTGGCAGGGAGCCACGGCGGAAGTAGATAGATTTCGGAAGTTTGTGCCACAACATGTTTTCAGCTCGCTTAGCAACGGTTTTCTTGTTGATCAGGTTTGCCAGAGTCGGGGACAGTTTTTCATGTGCGAACGGTTCGCTTTCATCAACAACGGTCACTTCACCGATCAGAATCTTGGTGTTTTCTGGTACAGAGAAGCCTGCCAGTTCAGCAATTTTATAGGCTGGCTGACCAACGATAGCCGCGTTCAGCGCACCGTTTTTCAGGATAACGTCCTGAACAGCTTTCAGCTCTTTACCCTGCAACAGATAGCCGCCGTGGGTTGCGAAACGTTCACGTACTGCGTCATAAACAGAGTCAACAACAACAACAGACTGTTCAGAAGCACAGATTACACCGTTGTCGAAGGTTTTGGACATCAGTACAGATGCAACTGCACGTTTGATATCAGCAGTTTCATCGATAACAACCGGAGTGTTGCCCGCGCCTACGCCGATAGCTGGTTTACCGGAGCTGTATGCGGCTTTAACCATGCCCGGACCACCAGTCGCGAGGATCAGGTTGATGTCTGGGTGGTGCATCAGTGCGTTAGACAGCTCAACAGAAGGTTGATCGATCCAGCCGATCAGATCTTTCGGAGCACCGGCAGCGATAGCAGCCTGTAGAACGATATCAGCCGCTTTGTTGGTTGCATCTTTTGCACGCGGGTGCGGGGAGAAGATAATGGCGTTACGGGTCTTCAGGCTGATCAGCGATTTGAAGATAGCAGTTGAAGTCGGGTTAGTGGTCGGAACGATACCGCAAATAATACCGATGGGTTCAGCGATAGTGATGGTACCAAAAGTGTCGTCTTCAGACAGAACACCACAGGTTTTTTCATCTTTATAGGCGTTGTAAATATATTCAGAAGCAAAGTGGTTTTTGATCACTTTATCTTCGACGATACCCATGCCGGATTCGGCAACGGCCATTTTCGCGAGTGGGATTCGAGCATCTGCAGCAGCCAGAGCGGCGGCGCGGAAGATTTTGTCTACTTGCTCTTGAGTGAAACTGGCATATTCACGCTGGGCTTTTTTTACACGCTCTACGAGTGCGTTAAGTTCAGCGACATTAGTAACAGCCATAATGCTCTCCTGATAATGTTAAACTTTTTTAGTAAATCATCTGCTCGAATACGAGAGTATAGTCAGTGCGGTGATGATTTGCTTAACCGATGGAAATCAAAAGCTTACTCGCGCTCACACTCACTGTGATTTACTAAAAGAGTTTAAACATTAGAGTTATTATCTCTAATGCGTCACTTCCAGGTGGCGTAAGCAAGATTACTCACTTCTGGGTACTGATTACGTGATCCAAATCAAAATTTTGCAAAGCTGACACCTTTCAGCATGGCTTTTCGCCATTATAGCTAACAGTTAATAAATTGTAGTATGATTTGTTGGCTACATTAGCATGTTTTGCACAACTAGGTAACAATAACGAATGATAGCAATTTTAAGTAGTTAGGAGGTGAAAAATGCTGTCAAAAGGCGTATTGTCAGCGCGTCTTTTCAACCTTATTTATGGCTAACATTATCCGGCTTTTGCTTCGGAGCTAACCGTGATTCAGACCCTTTTTGATTTTCCCGTTTACTTCAAATTTTTCATCGGGTTATTTGCGCTGGTCAACCCGGTAGGGATTATTCCCGTCTTTATCAGCATGACCAGTTATCAGACAGCGGCAGCGCGAAACAAAACTAACCTTACAGCCAACCTGTCTGTGGCCATTATCTTGTGGATCTCGCTTTTTCTCGGCGACACGATTCTACAACTTTTTGGTATATCAATTGATTCATTCCGTATCGCCGGTGGCATCCTGGTGGTGACAATAGCGATGTCGATGATCAGCGGCAAGCTTGGTGAGGATAAACAGAACAAGCAAGAAAAATCAGAAACCGCGGTACGTGAAAGCATTGGTGTGGTGCCATTGGCGTTGCCGTTGATGGCGGGGCCAGGGGCGATCAGTTCTACCATCGTCTGGGGTACGCGTTATCACAGCATTAGCTATCTGTTTGGTTTCTTTGTGGCTATTGCATTGTTCGCTTTATGTTGCTGGGGATTGTTCCGCATGGCACCGTGGCTGGTACGAGTTTTACGCCAGACCGGCATCAACGTGATTACGCGTATTATGGGGCTATTGCTGATGGCGTTGGGGATTGAATTTATCGTTACTGGTATTAAGGGGATTTTCCCCGGCCTGCTTAATTAATTCCTTTCAAATGAAACGGAGCTGCCATGCTCCGTTTACTTCGTCATTATTTTTACTTTGTTCCTGCGCAGTTATCAAAAGCAAAAGGAATAGGTAAAAATATTCTTCTCAAATTACAGTTAGTTATAGGGATTTCCTTAACTGCTTCTCCTCACCATCATGTTATTTTCGCCACATCATAATCCTGGGCTTGCTGAAGAATAATTGAAATGATATTAGTAATTCCACTGCCTTTGGTAGAGGAAAGTGCTAAATAATAATCAATTGTTAAATTATTGTGCATTTCACTACTGGAACTGTAATCAGAAAAGAGAGACATGCTTAACCAACCTCTATTTGATTGAATTGAAAGATGTTTGTTAAGGCATGGATGCAAGCTATAGATTCTGATACGGTCAATAAAAGAGAATTGCTTAACAATTTTGCAAAATGTATTGGCGAGTAAGAACCGCATTTGGTACTTTCCGGGCAACCGCCAGGCGATTCTTTATTGGTAATGAGAATAATTAACAATTAAAGATCGTCGCGAAAGAATAATGTGTCTCGACAGGGGAGACACAGTACGAATCGACATAAGGTGATCGTCTGAATCACCAGAATAAATAAAGTCGGTGATAGTAATACGTAACGATAAAGTAACCTGACAGCAGAAAGTCTCCGAGCCTGTGCAGGGTCCCAATCCGGGATTACACATGCTGGTTAATACCAGTAATTATAATGAGGGAGTCCAAAAAACAATGACCAACATCACCAAGAGAAGTTTAGTAGCAGCTGGCGTTTTGGCTGCGCTTATGGCAGGGAATGTCGCGCTGGCAGCTGATGTACCCGCAGGTGTCACACTGGCGGAAAAACAAACGCTGGTACGTAACAATGGTTCAGAAGTTCAGTCATTAGATCCGCACAAAATTGAAGGTGTTCCGGAGTCTAATATCAGCCGAGACCTGTTTGAAGGCTTACTGGTCAGCGATCTTGACGGTCATCCGGCACCTGGCGTCGCTGAATCATGGGATAATAAAGACGCGAAAGTCTGGACCTTCCATTTGCGTAAAGATGCGAAATGGTCTGATGGCACGCCAGTTACAGCACAAGACTTTGTGTATAGCTGGCAACGTTCTGTTGATCCAAACACTGCTTCTCCGTATGCCAGTTATCTGCAATATGGGCATATCGCCGGTATTGATGAAATTCTTGAAGGGAAAAAACCGATTACCGATCTCGGCGTGAAAGCTATTGATGATCACACATTAGAAGTCACCTTAAGTGAACCTGTTCCGTACTTCTATAAATTACTTGTTCACCCATCAACTTCACCGGTGCCAAAAGCCGCTATCGAGAAATTCGGCGAAAAATGGACCCAGCCTGGTAATATCGTCACCAACGGTGCCTATACCTTAAAAGATTGGGTCGTAAACGAACGAATCGTTCTTGAACGCAGCCCGACCTACTGGAACAACGCGAAAACCGTTATTAACCAGGTAACCTATTTGCCTATTGCTTCTGAAGTTACCGATGTCAACCGCTACCGTAGTGGTGAAATCGACATGACTTATAACAACATGCCGATCGAATTGTTCCAGAAGCTGAAAAAAGAGATCCCGGACGAAGTTCACGTTGATCCATACCTGTGCACTTACTATTACGAAATTAACAACCAGAAACCGCCATTTAATGACGTGCGTGTGCGTACCGCACTGAAATTGGGTATGGACCGCGATATCATTGTTAATAAAGTGAAAGCGCAGGGCGACATGCCCGCCTATGGTTACACTCCACCATATACTGATGGCGCAAAATTGACTCAGCCGGAATGGTTTGGCTGGAGCCAGGAAAAACGTAACGAAGAAGCGAAAAAACTGCTGGCTGAAGCGGGTTATACCGCAGACAAACCGTTGACCATCAACCTGTTGTATAACACCTCCGATCTGCATAAAAAGCTGGCGATTGCTGCCTCTTCATTGTGGAAGAAAAACATTGGTGTAAACGTCAAACTGGTTAACCAGGAGTGGAAAACGTTCCTCGACACCCGTCACCAGGGCACTTTTGATGTGGCCCGTGCAGGCTGGTGTGCAGACTACAACGAACCAACTTCCTTCCTGAACACCATGCTGTCGAACAGCTCAATGAATACCGCGCATTATAAGAGCCCGGCCTTTGACAGCATTATGGCGGAAACGCTGAAAGTGACTGACGAGGCGCAGCGTACAGCTCTGTACACTAAAGCAGAACAACAGCTGGATAAGGATTCGGCCATTGTTCCTGTTTATTACTACGTGAATGCGCGTTTGGTGAAACCGTGGGTTGGTGGCTATACCGGCAAAGATCCGCTGGATAATACCTACACCCGGAATATGTACATTGTGAAGCACTAATGGCAATACGTGGGGCAGGAGTGTCCTGCTCCACGGTGTCTGATTTTTATCGCATTACAGAAGGCACAGGCCAGAAGGTAGGGCAATGTTAAAATTTATTCTACGTCGCTGTCTGGAAGCGATTCCGACGCTATTTATTCTTATTACTATTTCGTTCTTTATGATGCGCCTCGCTCCGGGCAGTCCTTTTACCGGCGAACGTACTTTACCACCGGAAGTGATGGCCAATATCGAAGCGAAATATCATCTTAATGATCCGATCATGACACAGTATTTCAGCTACCTGAAACAACTGGCGCATGGCGATTTCGGTCCATCGTTTAAATATAAAGATTATTCGGTCAATGACCTGGTTGCATCCAGTTTTCCCGTTTCTGCCAAACTGGGAGCCGCAGCATTTTTTCTTGCGGTAATACTGGGTGTTAGTGCTGGCGTTATTGCCGCATTAAAGCAAAACACCAAATGGGACTATACCGTGATGGGGCTGGCAATGACCGGGGTTGTTATCCCCAGTTTTGTGGTTGCGCCATTATTAGTCATGATATTTGCGATCATTTTGCATTGGCTGCCGGGCGGTGGCTGGAATGGTGGAGCGCTTAAATTCATGATATTGCCAATGGTGGCGTTATCACTCGCCTATATCGCCAGTATTGCGCGTATTTCCCGTGGCTCTATGATTGAGGTTTTACACTCCAACTTTATTCGTACTGCCCGGGCGAAAGGGTTACCTATGCGGCGGATCATTTTACGCCACGCATTAAAACCTGCTCTGTTACCCGTGCTCTCCTATATGGGGCCCGCATTTGTCGGCATTATTACCGGTTCGATGGTCATCGAAACCATTTATGGTTTACCGGGGATTGGGCAATTGTTCGTTAATGGCGCATTGAACCGTGACTATTCCTTAGTGTTAAGTCTGACCATTCTGGTTGGCGCGTTAACCATTTTGTTTAATGCCATTGTCGATGTGCTATATGCGGTTATCGACCCGAAAATCCGTTACTGATACTGGAGCTCGCGATGATGTTAAGTAAGAAAAACAGCGAGACGCTGGAAAATTTCAGTGAAAAGCTGGAGGTCGAAGGGCGCAGCTTGTGGCAGGACGCACGTCGACGTTTTATGCATAACCGTGCGGCGGTTGCCAGTCTGATAGTGCTGGTGCTGATCGCGTTATTTGTAATCCTGGCACCGATGCTTTCGCAGTTTGCCTATGACGATACTGACTGGGCGATGATGTCCAGCGCCCCGGATATGGAGTCCGGTCACTACTTTGGTACTGACTCATCCGGTCGCGACCTGCTTGTGCGCGTTGCGATTGGCGGGCGTATCTCACTCATGGTCGGTGTTGCTGCGGCACTGGTGGCAGTGGTCGTGGGGACACTTTATGGTTCGCTTTCCGGTTATCTGGGCGGTAAAGTGGATTCGGTAATGATGCGTCTGCTGGAAATCCTCAACTCCTTCCCATTCATGTTCTTCGTCATTTTGCTGGTGACCTTTTTCGGTCAAAACATCCTGCTGATTTTCGTGGCGATTGGCATGGTTTCCTGGCTGGATATGGCTCGTATTGTGCGTGGGCAAACCCTGAGTCTGAAGCGCAAAGAGTTTATTGAGGCGGCACAAGTTGGCGGTGTATCGACGCCGGGCATTGTTATTCGCCACATTGTGCCGAACGTACTCGGTGTGGTGGTGGTCTATGCGTCGCTTCTGGTGCCCAGCATGATCCTCTTTGAATCTTTCCTTAGCTTCCTGGGATTAGGTACGCAAGAGCCGTTAAGCAGCTGGGGTGCATTGCTGAGTGATGGCGCGAACTCGATGGAAGTCTCTCCATGGTTACTGTTGTTCCCTGCGGGATTCCTCGTGGTAACGCTGTTTTGTTTCAACTTTATCGGCGATGGCTTGCGTGATGCCCTCGACCCGAAAGATCGTTAAGGAGTGCAGCCATGAGCGTAATTGAAACTGCAACTGTGCCGCTCGCACAACAACAGGCTGACGCACTGCTGAACGTGAAAGATTTGCGTGTCACCTTTAGTACCCCGGATGGCGACGTCACGGCGGTCAATGATTTGAATTTTTCGCTACGTGCCGGAGAAACGCTGGGCATCGTAGGTGAGTCTGGTTCGGGCAAATCGCAAACCGCATTTGCGTTGATGGGCCTGCTGGCTGCCAACGGACGTATTGGCGGATCGGCAACCTTCAATGGGCGTGAAATCCTCAATTTGCCAGAGCGTGAACTCAATAAACTGCGAGCTGAACAAATCTCAATGATTTTTCAGGACCCAATGACTTCGTTGAATCCCTATATGCGCGTCGGTGAGCAGTTGATGGAAGTGCTGATGCTGCATAAGAACATGAGCAAAGCTGAGGCGTTTGAAGAATCGGTGCGGATGCTCGATGCGGTAAAAATGCCGGAAGCGCGTAAACGCATGAAAATGTACCCGCACGAATTTTCTGGCGGCATGCGTCAGCGAGTCATGATTGCGATGGCATTGCTATGTCGACCTAAGCTGCTGATTGCGGATGAACCCACTACTGCGCTGGACGTCACCGTACAGGCGCAGATCATGACGCTATTGAATGAACTGAAGCGGGAATTTAATACCGCCATCATTATGATTACCCACGATCTTGGCGTGGTAGCGGGGATCTGCGACAAAGTGCTGGTAATGTACGCCGGGCGCACGATGGAATATGGCAACGCGCGCGATGTCTTTTATCAACCCGTACATCCTTATTCTATCGGTTTGCTCAACGCGGTGCCGCGTCTCGATGCGGAAGGTGAAACAATGTTGACTATTCCGGGTAATCCGCCAAACCTGCTGCGATTACCGAAAGGTTGCCCGTTCCAGCCACGTTGTCCGCATGCGATGGACATTTGTAGTAGCGCACCGCCGCTGGAAGAGTTTACGCCTGGCCGTCTGCGTGCTTGCTTTAAACCAGTGGAGGAACTGTTATGAATGCTGTAACCGAAGGAAGAAAAGTCCTCCTCGAAATCGCCGATCTGAAAGTGCACTTTGAAATCAAAGATGGCAAACAGTGGTTCTGGCAACCGCCGAAAACGCTCAAAGCCGTCGATGGTGTAACTCTTCGCCTGTATGAAGGGGAAACATTAGGTGTGGTAGGGGAATCGGGATGCGGGAAGTCCACCTTTGCTCGCGCCATCATTGGCTTGGTTAAAGCGACCGACGGTCATGTGGCCTGGTTAGGTAAAGAGTTGCTGGGCATGAAGCCCGATGAATGGCGTGCCGTACGCAGTGATATTCAGATGATTTTCCAGGATCCGTTGGCATCACTGAACCCGCGTATGACCATCGGCGAGATCATCGCTGAACCACTGCGTATTTATCATCCGAAAATGTCACGCCAGGAAGTTCGCGAGCGCGTGAAGGCGATGATGCTGAAAGTCGGTTTGTTGCCTAACCTGATTAACCGCTATCCGCATGAGTTCTCCGGTGGGCAGTGCCAGCGTATCGGGATTGCTCGTGCTCTTATTCTTGAACCGAAGCTGATTATCTGTGATGAGCCGGTGTCGGCGCTGGACGTGTCAATTCAGGCGCAGGTGGTCAACCTGCTCCAGCAGTTGCAACGTGAGATGGGATTGTCATTAATTTTTATCGCTCACGACCTGGCCGTGGTAAAACACATTTCCGATCGTGTGCTGGTGATGTATCTCGGCCATGCGGTAGAACTGGGGACCTATGATGAGGTCTACCACAATCCGCTACATCCTTACACCAGGGCATTGATGTCGGCAGTCCCCATACCTGATCCGGATCTGGAGAAGAACAAAACCATCCAGTTACTGGAAGGGGAATTACCGTCGCCGATCAACCCGCCTTCCGGTTGTGTTTTCCGTACCCGTTGTCCGATTGCAGGTCCGGAGTGCGCCAAAACACGTCCTGTGCTGGAAGGGAGTTTCAGACACGCCGTTTCTTGCCTGAAAGTCGATCCGCTTTAAAAGCAATAAGGGCTGACAGTTGTCAGCCCTTTTTCACGCCAAAAGCGATTATTTATTCCCGCCAGATGATATGGCAAAGTTTGTGATCTTTTTCGCGGCATAACAGAATGCGCGCGAAAACATCGTTGATTTCACCATCTTCACTGTCCGCCAGACCAATCACCACTTCGGCAAAAAAGTCCGGGTTCAAATCGAAATCAACATGTTCCAGCCAGTCTTCCGCCGGATCGAATAACTCCGCGCCGCCGCGCTCTTCAAACTGAAGATTGAACAGCAGAACATCAGCTGGATCGAGATTGTCGGCAGCCAGTTCGAGAAAAATATCGTAGGCCTGCTCAAGCGTTTCATCTTCAGTCAGGCGATTGTTTAGATCCATATCCATAGTCACTACCTGTTTAACCTCTGTTGGCGACGTTTTACAGCAACGGGCTGAAGAAGTAAAACAGTCGCTCGGCGACACGTTGCCATAATGGACGTTTTAGCCATAAACGGGCATCGAGCAGACGAGAACGCGAAATATAATCGTCCTGAACGGCGGCGAGGTCTGCACCAAAACCTTTATCGTCGATTGCCAGGGTAATCTCGAAATTTAGCCACAGACTACGCATATCAAGGTTAACGGTGCCAACCAGACTTAGTTCACCATCGACCAGCACGCTCTTGGTATGCAGTAACCCGCCTTCAAACTGATAAATTTTAACCCCAGCAGCCAGCAGTTCTGTAAAGAATGCGCGACTGGCCCAGCCGACCAGCATCGAGTCATTTTTTCGCGGAAGGATAATACTGACATCCACCCCGCGCTGCGCCGCCGTGCAAATCGCATGAAGTAAATCATCGCTTGGCACAAAATAGGGCGTTGTCATGATCAAATATTCACGAGCCGAATAAGCAGCAGTCAATAATGCCTGGTGAATGAGATCTTCCGGAAAGCCGGGGCCAGAAGCAATTGTGTGAATAGTGTGACCGCTGGCCTGCTCAAACGGCATAATATTGACATCTGGTGGCGGCGGCAGAATACGTTTCCCGGTTTCAATCTCCCAGTCGCAGGAATAAATAATCCCCATCGCGGTGGCGATGGGGCCTTCCATACGCGCCATCAGATCAATCCATTGCCCTACGCCCGCATCTTGTTTGAAGTAGCGAGGGTCGACCATATTCATGCTGCCGGTGTACGCGATGTAATTATCAATCATGATCATCTTGCGATGTTGGCGCAGGTCCATACGGCGTAAAAACACACGCATCAGATTGACCTTTAAGGCTTCGACAACTTCAATACCGGCATTACGCATTAGCTCGGGCCACGGGCTGCGGAAAAAAGCCACACTCCCGGCGGAGTCGAGCATCAATCGGCAATGAATACCGCGCCGTGCAGCGGCCATTAATGATTCAGCCACCTGGTCCGCCATGCCGCCGGGCTGCCAGATATAAAACACCATCTCAATATTATGGCGCGCGAGCTGGATGTCGCGGATTAACGCCTGCATCACATCATCTGACTCGGTCATCAGTTGTAGCTGATTCCCTTTGACCCCAGCGATCCCCTGACGACGCTCGCAAAGCTTGAATAATGGCGCAGCGACACTGCTATTTTCTTCGGCGAAGATATGCTTACAGGCTTTAAGGTCGTTAAGCCATTTTGCGGTGGAAGGCCACATCGCTCTGGCGCGCTCAGCGCGGCGTTTGCCTAAATGGAGCTCGCCAACGGCAAGATAGGCAATAATTCCGACTAACGGCAGAATGTAAATAATCAACAGCCAGGCCATCGCGGAGGGAACTGCGCGTCGTTTCATTAGAATGCGTAAAGTTACGCCTGCAATGAGCAACCAGTATCCCAGAATGGCCAACCAACTCACCAACGTATAAACGGTTGTCATAGATTAGAAATCCTTTTGAAAGCGCATTGTTATGAGTTTACGCATATGGATTCATCTGGCAAATAAAAACGCGGGAAAAGCACTGGTCAGCGTCAGGGGCGGGGGTATAATGACCATTCTGTTGTTGCATAGAGTAGTTAACATGAAGCGGAGTAGAACGGAAGTGGGGCGCTGGCGCATGCAGCGTCAGGCTAGCCGACGTAAATCGCGTTGGCTTGAGGGGCAGTCGCGCCGAAATATGCGTATCCACAGCATCAGGAAGTGCATTCTAAACAAACAGCGTAACTCGTTATTGTTTGCGATCTACAATATCTAAATGTACTGGGCACCATTGCGGTGCCCAATAAGTTTACTCTTCCGTCTTTAAACTCTATTTTTGCGCCGATTCTTTACTGTCAGCTTTCGTTTCTTGTTCATCGTTATCGCTGAAAATGCCATGACCGGAGTTCAACAACATTGAAACGAGCATATCATTATTAATCTCTTCACCATTTAAAACTCGCGCCAGAATTTCGCTGCCAAACAGTTGTGGTGAGAGAATGATATCCGGATGTACCATCTTAATCTTATTCAGGTTTTTGCTATCACTGACGGCGAGAACTGTTTTGACATCACTGCTCATATCTTTTGCCGAGAGTACAACAAACGCGTTATCTGCATCGTTATCACTCAGCGCCAGAATGGCCCGGCAACGATCGATTCCCGCTTTCTTTAACACTGAACTGTCATTACTGTCACCGGGGATAACATCGGCGTTATCGCCTAAGCGTTGCTCAAGTTGCTTGATATCATCTTCAGGCAAGTTGCTGATAACCGTTACGTTTTGTCCGCGTTGATTCAGTTGCAGAATCGTATTGATGGCGAGAATCGAATGTCCGCAAACAATAAAATGATCTTTACGATGCATTGTATGATTGTTTCCTTTTACAAGTTTGTTGAATCCCCCGCGGATAAGCGGACCAAAAATTGAGGTCATAGATGTGGCAAAAACGGTAATGCCGGAAATAATGACCGAAATAGTGAACAATCGTGCTGATTCAGAAACAGGGACAATATCGCCATAGCCGACGGTTGACATGGTTTCTATCGAAAAATAGAACGCGGTCATCAAACTTTCTATTCGCGGATTAAAACCTTCGCTTAAATAAAGCGCACCGTAAGTGGAGTAAAACAGTAACGTCGTGAAACTAATAAATGCGAAAATTGTCCCGGCTGCTGCGCTACTGTGGGAGAAGTCTTTGCGCAGTATCAGCAAAAACACCAGCGTAAAAATGCAAAATCCAATACTAAATTTCAGCCAGGGATAAAAATGCAGAGTGTAAATTAGCGCTATCAACAACAAAATGATACTGATTGCCCATGCGAGCTTTGCCCGGAACAGTAAGCCAATGGAGTTCAGGACAAGAAATACGCCGAGCATAAAGAGTGGGGCGTTTGCCAGCAAGGAGAGATCCAGCTCTGAAAATGCTTTGATATGGAAAATATCAAGCAAATTGACCGACATACCATAGATTGTTTTAAAAATAAGCAATCCATTTAAAAAGACGGCCAGCGCGAGAATGTCGTGCCGTAGGGTCACCCATAACTTTGTTGCTGTTTGTTTGAATGTAGTCCAGTGACTCACTGATACCTCTGTAACCACAATTTTGTTTAATTATCTCAACGTGCACATTTTCTGAACATACATGCAGCGCGTGAATGTGTTAAACAATAGTAGATGACTTTATCCGCAGTAATCAAAGGTTTTGAGTGAGCAACTCTGCGTCAGGAAAGGGCATTTTCCTGAATATGTTCACATCATATAAAGAAATACAGATAAAGTTATTATCTGCTTGTGGTGGTGAATGCACTGACCGACCTATAAGGAAAGGCCAAACAAGAACACGGTTGCAAAAACCGTGCCCTTAAATATTGAATTTCTATTCAGAACACTTTCTTAAATGGTTTCACTGAAACGTGTTCATAGACTCCTGCCGCTACGTACGGGTCAGCATCGGCCCAGGCCTGAGCTGCTTCCAGCGACTCAAATTCAGCAATAACGGTTGAGCCAGTAAATCCCGCAGCCCCTGGATCGTTACTGTCTACCGCTGGCATTGGACCGGCGGTCAACAAACGACCTTCATCATGCAGTAACTGTAAACGTGCCAAATGTGCCGGACGAACGGAAAGGCGTTTTTCGAGGCTATCAGCTTTGTCTTGAGCGTAAATAACATACAACACAGGCACAACTCCTTGTTCGGGAAAGTTGTAAAGTACGTTATTTGAAAGGGCGAAGATCTGCAACGGAAAGATGATGTCTTTGTTAAGACCATGCATAAAGTAAGGTCAATTACGCCAAAAATGACATTTTCACTGATCCTGATCGTCTTGCCTTATTGAATATGATTGCTATTTGCATTTAAAATCGGGACCTGGTTTTTCTACTGAAATGATTATGACTTCAATGACCCTTGATTTACCTCGCCGCTTCCCCTGGCCGACGTTACTTTCGGTCTGCATTCATGGTGCTGTTGTGGCGGGTTTGCTCTATACCTCGGTACATCAGGTTATTGAACTACCTGCGCCTGCGCAGCCGATTTCTGTCACGATGGTTGCGCCTGCTGATCTTGAACCGCCACAAGCCGTTCAGCCACCACCGGAGCCGGTGGTAGAGCCAGAACCGGAACCTGAGCCGATCCCTGAACCGCCAAAAGAAGCTCCGGTGGTCATTGAAAAGCCGAAGCCGAAACCTAAGCCAAAACCGAAGCCGGTGAAAAAGGTGGAGCAGCCAAAACGCGATGTCAAACCCGTAGAGTCGCGTCCGGCATCACCGTTTGAAAATACGGCACCCGCGCGCCCGACATCAAGTACGGCAACGGCTGCAACCAGCAAGCCGGTTACCAGTGTGGCTTCAGGACCACGCGCATTAAGCCGTAATCAGCCGCAGTATCCGGCACGAGCACAGGCATTGCGCATTGAAGGGCAGGTTAAAGTTAAATTTGATGTCACGCCAGATGGTCGCGTGGATAACGTACAAATCCTCTCAGCCAAGCCTGCAAACATGTTTGAGCGTGAGGTGAAAAATGCGATGCGCAGATGGCGTTATGAGCCGGGTAAGCCAGGCAGTGGGATTGTGGTGAATATCCTGTTTAAAATTAACGGCACTACCGAAATTCAGTAAGCATAAAGTCAAAAGCCTCCGACCGGAGGCTTTTGATTATTACTCAACGGGTAAGGCGCGAGGTTTTCCTTCGGGATCAACCGCGACATACTTAAATAATGCTTCTGTTGCTTTATAGCGTTGCCCGATTGGTTCAGACGCCACTTTTTTCACCCACACTTCAATATTAATGCTGACTGATGTCGTCCCTTTCTGGACACAGCGTGCATAGCAGCACACCACATCGCCGACCGCAACCGGCCGTAAGAAAGTCATTCCTTCAACCCGCACGGTCACTACACGACCATGGGCAATTTCTTTCGCCAGAATAGCGCCGCCAATATCCATTTGTGACATTAACCAACCACCAAAGATGTCACCATTGGCATTGGTATCGGCGGGCATGGCTAAAGTACGTAAAACAAGATCGCCCTGAGGGACGTTATGTGTTGTAGACATGGTAAAACCGACTTAAAAGGAAAATCACAGGCGCGATGCTACTATGATTTTCCTGAGGAGAACAGAGGAGATACAGCGCCAGCCCCTGAAGGACTGGCAGTCTGGTTAGGATTTATCTTCCTGCGGCATGTGGCGGTAGATATAGATACCGCTTAACAATGTGAAGATTAAGGTAAGGGCGGTCAGGCCAAAGACTTTAAAGTTGACCCAAATATTTTGCGGCAGCCAGAATGCGATGTAGATGTTTGCCAGACCGCAAAGGATAAAGAAAACAGCCCAGGCCAGATTCAGCTTCGACCATACCGATTGCGGCAGGGTGAGTTCTTTACCCAGCATCCGCTGAATTAGCGGCTTTTTCATCACCCATTGGCTGACTAACAGGGCACCCGCAAACAGGGCATAAATGACAGTAACCTTCCATTTAATAAACTCATCATTGTGGAAGAACAGCGTCAAGCCACCGAAGACGACCACCAGAACAAAAGTGATCAGGGCCATCTTCTCAACCTTACGAAAGCGAACCCAGCTATATATAAGCACAATCGCCGTGGCGACGATGAGCGCCGCAGTAGCCGCATAGATGTCATAAATCTTGTAAAACGCGAAAAAGACAACCAGCGGTAAAAAATCAAGAAACTGCTTCATTTTACGATTCCGTAATCAAATGCTTAAGGTTATTGGCGAATCAACATATACAGGCGGAACAGATAGATGAGCAATACGGCTGAAATCAGGTTGCTCAAGGTGTTCGCCAGTACGGCACCAATTTCCGGGGTTAATGCGGCAAAAGAAGAGGCAAAAAGCAGCAACAGTGTTTTTGCCAGCAACCAGCTCAGTACTGCGGGTGCCACCAGACGCATATTCGCCCATGTCAGCCGCATACTGCTACGCATCGAGGCAAAAACGCCCATTTTGTCCTGTACCAGCATCACCGGTGCCAGAGCCAGTAAAATGGCCATGATAATTCCCGGAACGACCACCAGCATGATGCCAATCTGTACTAAAAGGGTAGTCAGAAAAATCAGAATAAATAACTTTGGTAATATCGGCGCACTGGCACCAATAGCTCGCAGCGCACTGACTCTCTGACCCGCAGACACCAGCTGGATAATTAATATTACGCCCCCGGCGAGAATGGCGTTACCGATTAATCCTGAAAAAGTGGACGCCGCTGAAGCCTGCAGCAAAATTTGTTGCTGTTCCGGTGACATATTCTGAACCAGGTCGAACAACCCACTACTGCCGCTAACGGGTACGCCGTCATTGAGCTGCGCAAGCTGTGCATCACTGGGTGAGAAAACATGCCCTAACACCACTGTGATAAACGCACATAGCAACGATACCAACAGAATGGTCATAAATTGATTACGGAAAAAATTTCCGGTGTCACGGTATACGGACTGCGCCGTGATAGACATGCACTCTCCTTGAGTTTTATGCAGGTGTTAATTAGCGGGCAATTGTACCCTGGTTAAGCCCCGGGTGGCAGCATCAGGTCTTGTATGGAAAAGCATATCTTTGTAAAGCGGAGGTAATTGCTGGCCTTCAGGCGTGGGCAAACCGCTGAAAGTGGCGAGCGAGTTAATATTTGCGTAGCGAAATATATAAAAATTGATTTAAATCACATTAACCAGGATTTTCAATGCAACTTCTAAATTAATCCAGATCAATAAAGGGTGAATTACCATATGTAATGTGATCTGTGTAGGATCATTTGTTACCCCAATGTGGGTATATTCGTCACGTTTTTATAACCATAACGACGGAGCGGATATGAAAAAGTTAACAGTGGCGGCTTTGGCAGTAGCAACTCTTCTCTCTGGCAGTGCCTTTGCACATGAAGCCGGCGAATTTTTTATGCGTGCAGGTTCTGCAACCGTACGTCCAACAGAAGGTGCTGGTGGTACGTTAGGAAGTTTGGGTGGATTCAGCGTGACCAATAACACTCAACTGGGCCTGACGTTTACTTATATGGCGACCGACAACATTGGTGTGGAATTACTGGCAGCAACGCCGTTCCGCCATAAAATCGGCACCCGGGCGACCGGCGATATTGCAACCGTTCATCATCTGCCGCCAACACTGATGGCGCAGTGGTATTTTGGTGATGCCAGCAGCAAATTCCGTCCTTACGTTGGTGCAGGTATTAACTACACCACCTTCTTTGATAATGGATTTAACGATCATGGCAAAGAGGCGGGGCTTTCCGATCTCAGTCTGAAAGACTCTTGGGGAGCTGCCGGGCAGGTGGGGGTTGATTATCTGATTAACCGTGACTGGTTGGTTAACATGTCAGTGTGGTACATGGATATCGATACCACGGCTAAGTACAAATCTGGTGTTACTACCGTAAAAGACTCGGTACGACTGGATCCGTCCTGCTCTCTGAACAATCGCTCTGATAAAGATCTCTGCTCATGGAAAGAGGGTGGGGTGCCATTAGCACGCCAGTTGTAATCCACAGAATCCCGGGCTTTTTTAAATGCAACGGTTAATGTTGCTGGCTTAACCATCCCGCCGCGCTTAGCTGTCCCTTTCGCGTGATGGTGGTGCAATAGCCACGGACTAAGAACGCAATCGCGGCAGGATGACACTGCAGGGTTAAAGCCTGGCGGGACATCGCCCGTTTGCTGAGCTTCCCGGAAAACATCGATCAGTACTTTCCTGAAAATTTGTCCCATTCTGTTATGTCCTCTGGCCTTGTACTCTTCCAGTACTGATACCACATCTTTTACGGTTATGGCATCTAACGGTCTGGTGCCAAAACGTTCATCAAATACCCTGAGAGGGGCCGCTTTCTGTTTCAGCGTGTTGAGTTTGATCTCGCCGTTTTCATATCTTTCCTGTTGAATTTTTCTGTAATTATTCAGAAAAATGGTAACGGTTGATGAACCGCCGGTGTCACTAATAATTTTCTCCTGCAGACTGAGCATTTGTTCCATTTGCTGCCGGGCAAGACGGCTGTTCGCTTCTGCTGCAATAGTTTCTGCCAGTTTCTGGTCAATACTGCCGAGACCGTGATTTTTGCCTGTTATGGGATGCCTGTAACGCCAGTAAACTTTGTTATTTCTTTTGTCAAAATACGGAGATAATCCCGGAACATCGGTTTTATATTTTCGCGGGCGCGCCATCTTCCAGTATCCTCTTCAAAGCAGGGTGATCTGTGGCGATCACCTCCGGCTTGTTTACCATTCCGACAAAGCGAGCTTGCGGATCCACTCGCCAGCGTCTTCCAACTTTTTTGGGGAGAGGAAATATCATTCCGGCTTTAGCGTATTTACTTAACGTACTCGGAGT
>PPYF01027179.1_pt1 | contig 36572 bp, 29 predicted proteins | sample 1559871 | NCBI WGS metagenome assembly PPYF01 (sample SAMN08240021, study PRJNA423297) | Human gut metagenome, whole genome shotgun sequencing project.
ACCCGGCCGAGGCCTGTCATGCCGACCGGCACAATCTAATGCGATGATACGAAAAATCTCCCGCAAACCCGGCAAATCCGGCAAGACTGCGGGAGATTTTTGTTTAAATACGTCATTTTGAATTTGCTGTTTTCTTACCCTCTCACAAGCTTGGCGCACACTTCGCATGCACCTGTCCAGGGGAACATGTCCACAGGTGTGGCTTCTACAAGACGGTACTCTCTTTCACCCAGATATTTTATGTCTCGGGCCATGGTCGCCGCGTCGCATGAGACATATATGATCTTCTCCGGAGACACAGCTGAAACCGCGTCCAGCAGGGCGGTTCCGCAGCCCGATCTCGGCGGATCCAAAATCACGACGTCCGCATTTTCGGCGCCCGGCTCATGCCCGTTGCCGACCAGCTTTGGCAGCTCCTCCTCTGCCTTTCCGCAAATATATCGTGCATTTACGATGCCGTTTATGACCGCGTTTCTGTTGGCGTCAAGCACAGCCTGTTTGACCGATTCTATGCCTATGACTGAGCCGGTTCCGCCTTTCCTGCGCATATCATCCGCGCAGTAAAGCCCTATGGTTCCCACTCCGCAGTAAAGATCGAGTACGGTTTCGCTTCCCCTGAGATCAGCGTATTCAAGGACTTTGTCATAAAGCTTTCTCATCTGCTGAGGGTTCACCTGATAAAAAGAAAGGGGTGAAATCTCAAAGCTCAGGTCTCCTACTTTCTCTGTGATCGTAGGCGCTCCGGCGAGGGTTATACATTCATCGCCGAGTATCTCGGATGTCTTTTTCTTGTTTATATTGAGCACAACGCTTTCCAGGCTGAATTCTATACCTGCGAAAGGCCCCTCTTCATGAACGGGAATGTTAAAAATCGCTTCGTCAAGCATTTCCACCAGCTTGGCGGCGTTTGGTATCCCCTTGCCGTTGATTACAAGTATGACCATGACCTGACCGGTGCCGAAAGCCGTGCGGACTATCATGTGCCGCATGAGGCCTTTGTCCCAGCGTCTGTCGTAGGACGTTATGTTGTCTTCTTCCATGAATTTTCTCAGGGCCTGAGCGGCGGCCATGGCGGGCTCAGATTGCAGCGCGCAGAAACGGCAGTCCACCACATCGTGGCTTTTGGCCTGATAAAAACCTATGCGGGGCTCGTGAACAGGGTGAACGATTCCGCCTTTTTCCGTTATCAGTCCGCCCGTGCTGACGGGCATAGACGCTTTGTTTCTGTAATAGAACGGTTCTTCCATGCCTATCGTATCGGCGACTTTTGGATTTTCGACGCCGCCTATTCTCACCAGCTTATCGGCTGTCTGCTTTTTCTTCAATGCAAGCTGGCTTTCGTAGTCCATCTCCTGGTAAATGCATCCGCCGCACTGCTTATTATGAGGACAGAATGCTTCCTGTCTGGCAGGAGACGGCTCAAGCATATTTGTGATTTCTGCGAATCCGTAATTTTTCTTGACTTTCGTCATTTCCGCCTCGACCACGTCTCCAACGACCGCATCCCTGACAAACACGGCAAACCCATCGGCCTTTCCTATGCCCTGCCCCTCTTTGGACATGTCTTCTATGATTAACTTGACTTTTTGACCTTTTTCCATACAAAATTTCCTTTCTGCGATAATTTTATCATAAAAGCTGCTAGCTGAAAAGTGCTGATGGGCGCATCTCTTTATCGCCGCACGCTGAAAAGTCCGCGCTGCAGAAATCCAATATCCACTTTTGCCGACATTATGATTTACAAAACTCTCCGTTTGAGTTAAAATCTATAAGCAACTTAAAATTAAAGCCGTGCGGACTTTGACCGCTGTGCTGAAAACTGCACTGAAGAGGTATATATGAAAAAAGCTTTGAAATTTCTGGGCGCTGTTTTAGCCGCCCTCATAATAGTGGTTCTCATCTATGTCGCATACGTTTTCATAGACTATTACAGGTTGAAGGACAACATCGAACTGACAGTGGAAAAGCCGGTGGCGGCAGGTGACTGGCAAACGGATGACGGCGCTCAGGAGACAGGCGACTCGCAAACGCTGAGACAGCAGGTTCCGACGGGGAAAGAGCTCACCGTTACTTCGTGGAACATCGGCTTCGGTGCTTACACGGATCAATATTCGTTTTTCATGGACGGAGGAAAATACTCCCGCGGTTTCTCAGAAGAAATAGTATCGGATACGGTCAGTCAGATGGCTTCAGAGCTGGAAGCTTTCGGTTCTGATTTCTATTTCATACAGGAAATCGATGTGGACGCCACCCGTTCATATCATATCAATGAATACGAAATGATCGCGGAAAAATTTCAGGACAAGAGCAGAGTATATGCACAGAATTACGATTCACCTTACCTCTTCTATCCTGTTTTGAAACCCCACGGCAAGTCGGTAGCAGGCATTGCCACTATTTCAGGCTATGATATAACGTCGGCGCTCAGAAGAAGTCTGCCGATCCAAAACGGTTTCGCCAAGTTCCTCGATCTTGACAGGTGCTATTCCATCAGCCGCATCCCTACTGACAACGGCAAAGAACTGGTTTTGATAAATTTCCATCTTTCGGCTTATACAACCGACCCGGCCATCGGCGATGAGCAGCTTTCGATGTTATATGAGGACATTGCAAAGGAATACGAAAAAGGGAATTACGTGGTTTGCGGCGGAGATTTCAATAAGGACTTGCTGGAAAATTCAGCTGAAATTTTCGGAGTTTCCGGCGAAGACTACAGCTGGGCCAAGGCTTTCCCTTACGACAAAGTTCCTGACGGAATAACGGTCGTGGCGCCTTTCGATGAAGCTTCGCCTGCCCCAAGCTGCCGCAACGCTGACAGGCCATGGGACGCAGAAACCAACTTCCAGCTGACTGTTGACGGATTCATAATCAGCGACAACGTAAAATGCGTCAAATCGGACGTGGTCGACCTGAAGTTCACCTGTTCCGACCACAACCCGGTGTATATGGATTTTATCCTGGAATAATCAAAATCATAATAAACAAGAACCCGGCGTGTCGGCGGCTTAAACCGCTGATGTGCCGGGCTCTTGGTTAGTTCGTATAAAATTCTTCCTTTGCAGCGTACAAAAACCGTTTATAATAGCAGCTTTATATTTTCGTCCTCCAGCTCCTCGATCGTCTCCTTGATACAGGCAAGCAGCTCGTACGAAAGCTCCCTGTTTTTTCTTTCCGCCATGTACGAATAAAAAATCATCCTCGTCGGCATTTCACCGATAATTTGTTTCTTAACCACTTTACCCTCAGTCACCAGACCGTTGGCCACCGTCGAAGGTACTATGGCCCAGGTACCTCTTTTCTCGACGAAATGCTCAAGCTGACTTATGAGGTTTATCTTTATGTATGGCTTGACCTTCTTTCCGAAGAAAGAATCATGCCAATCCACGAACGTGTCAGACCAGGGTGTGTATATCTCGTCTCTCACGTCAAGCTCTGAAATTTTTACTATCTCCGGCAGCTGGTTGTCTGTCTCGCAGATCAAGACCATTTTTTCGGAAAAGACAGGGACATATTTCAGTTTGGGAAAGTTCTTGATGTTGGAATAGAACGCCAGATCGATAAAACCGTTTTCCACGTTTTCATAGGCTTCTTTCGTGTCCATATCCTCTATTTCCAGCACTACGTCTGGGTGTATGGCCATGAACCTCTCATAGACTGAAGTAAGAATAAAAATACCCAAACTGTCTACGGAGGAAACCCTGAGGATATGCCTCTTTCCTCCTATATCGAACATTTTTTCGACTATTTCCTTGTATTCCAAAGCCAGCTTGGAAAACTCCTCTCCCTCTGAAGTAAGCGTCAGCTTCCGCTGGCCCTTTCCCCTGAAAAAAAGCTGATAACCCAGTTCTCTTTCCAGAATTTTTATTCTGGTGCTGAGAGAGGACTGGCTTATAAAAAGTTTTTCTGCTGCTTTTGATATATTCATTTCTTCATGTATCGCGATAAAAGCGTAAATTTCAGCGTTCGTCATAATACATCTCCATAAATATTCAATCAATTAAATATTATATATGATAATATGGTATTTTACAATAAGCAAAACAACGGCTAAAATATACTTAACAAAGACTAGGAAACCCATTACCTGATTCCACCGGGTATTTACTTTCTAAACTATTAAAGATACCGTTTCATAAAAACGGTATCTTTTATTTTTTCGGCTGTTATAACCACCCTTATCATTAGTCTTATCACCAGGCTGTCATCAGGCCGCCGGCTTTTCCTGCGCCGCGTTCTCTTCAAGGTCAAGGCAGGCATAGTAATCCTTATCGAGAATCAGCGCCGAGTAGTTGAACATCATCGCCGCTTTCTTATCCATCTCAGCCACATATTCATCGTCTTTTCCGATTAGCTCGCTCCGCTTGCCTTTCTCGCTTATCCAGTTTTTATCCTTGAAAAGCACGAAGCCCTCGCTAGAACTGAAAATATCTTTTCCCATGAAGAGCCTGGAATCATACTCCAGCCCGAACATGTTGGAAAGCGTAGGCAGTATATCCATGTTACTGCACAGCTTGTCGACCGTCTCAGGCTCCATGCCCGGCGTCCACAGCAGGAAAGCGCTCTCGTATATCTCATATTCCTGATCCGCCTCGTGGCCTTTAAACTCGTCTATGGCTGACTGTTCAAGGCCGTAAGGATAATGGTCTCCTGCAAGGGCGATGACCGTGTCCTCCAGTTCTCCTGCTTCTTCCAGTCTTCTCAGCAGCAGTTCCAGCGCCCTGTCAAGCTCGATCTCACCGGCCATATAAGCTTTGCAGGCGTCGGGCATATCCATGTCTTCCACCAGCTCTCTGTTTTTCTTGGCCATGTCGTTGCCATAGAAGTTATAGTTCATGTGACCGCTGACCGTCAGGTAATATACGTGGAAAGGCTTTATTTCTCCCTTTTCATCAGGAGTGAGAAAATCCTGCGTCGTCTCGTCTATCATCTCTATGTCGGATTCAGGCCACGTTTTTTCAAAGGAATAATCTCTGCCCTGGCCTTTGAATTCATATCCCAGATTAGGATGAGAGGAATCTCTGTCATAATAATATACGCTGTGGTCGTGATAAGCTTTGGTCTCATATCCCAGGCTGCTGAACTGGTTGCCCAGCGTAAATGGCAGATAATTCTCAGCCGACTCTTTCATCGACCATACGCCCGGCTTTGGAACAAGGCTCTGCAGGTTTACGTATTCCCCGTCGAGGGTGCTGACTCCCCATATAGGGTTATAAAAGTTGGTAAAATTATATCCCTCTGTCAGCAGCTTATACAAGGTAGGCGTATACTTTTCACTGACGGCAAAGTCAGTGAAGCTTTCCGCCGTGATAAATATGAGATTTTTTCCCTCAAAGATGCCCGTCTTATCGTTTTTTTCCGTAGGCTCAAGGCTTCCGAAATAGCGGTGCATCGTCTCTATGGTCTCGTCTTCCTCCTCTTCGGCCAGCGCTTCAAAGTAGAGGGAATCAATCACGTTATCATCCGGCTGCGGCTCTATCTCTTCTTCCGCGGAAATATCTTCAAGCACCGGTTCAAATCCCGTCGCCAGCTTCCACAAATCGACTCCCATAGCGCCCATCAGTCCTGTGCATCTGACAGAGCTTTGAATCTCTCCCACGCCGTGCAGCGCCTGATAAGGCGACTGGGGATCATCGTCCCTTACCGATCCTGTCATCAAGCTTACGCCTAAAAACAAAAAACATGTCAGGGCAGAAATCACAAGGGTGAATTTCTTTGCCCTGCGGCCGCCTTCTCTGCTGTAATCCCTGTGGTCTGCTTTCAGTCCTATTACCGCAGCAGCTACGCCTATAATCAGTATTGTAAGCATCTGAAATTTTACGTGCCAGATAGCGTCGAATATGGTTCCCATAAATTCGGTCACCTGAGCGCCGTTGACCATGGAATAAAAGGTAAAATATGTGGAAAATATTCCGTAATATACGATTTGTGAAAGGAATAAAAGAATTATTATTCCCATAGCGGCAGAATACAGAACTTTGCCTGCTCTCCCCGGCGCCGCGGTTTTTATTAAAAACAGCAAAGACGCGGCGGAAGCGCATACCGCGACAATTATGACGGTTTCTGCGATTATGTACCGGTTATCTTCAAAACCGAGAGTAAAGGCCCTCTGAAAAGCTTCCATCAGAACCAGCGCAACAAACGTTACTGCTAATAAAACAAAATCTCTAACCCTGATTTTCATCTTGTGCCCCTTTAACGATCAAACTCGATTATTTTCAGCATTTCGTTATGTGCTGAAAACACATTATATTATTATACAAAAAAAAATATTTTTAGGCAACACCCATCACCTTTTATATATCTGCGTCATAAAATAATATCAGTTCGTGGAGGTAAGCTATGGCATTAGATACTAGAGAGCTCTTTGCCCGACTCATTCAGTGCGAAGCGGGCGGAGAAGGCGAATACGGTATGGCCGCTGTGGCTACGGTAGTTATGAACAGGGCGAACGCCACGGAAGGGGAATTCAGCCGGGTCGGCAACGGAGGCGATGTGAGAGCCGTCATAACACAGCCCGGTCAGTTTACATGCATGCGTGAATCGGTGGGAGGCTCCTACAACGCTCAGAATGTTTACAATATGAGACCTACCGATATACATTATCAGATAGTGGACTGGGCGATGGCCGGAGGCAGGCTTCCGGGAATAGACAACGCGCTTTTCTTCTTCAATCCTTACAGCGACGTATGTCCCACCTATTTCCCTACACGCGTGGGAGTCATACATAACCGCATAGGCGATCACTGTTTTTACATACCTACCAGCTACTACGCCGATACTTAAAAACAACCAACAGGAGGTAATTTATGGCACCATGCTGTAACAACACCGTAACACCAAGGATGATTAAAGCCGGCAACGTATCGGTCGGCGACAGGATACAGCTGGATGATTTCATTACGGCGTCAGCAGAGGCATCAGAATCCTCGACAAAGCCGCGAAGCGATGCGGCGGCAAAGGCTGACGAGGCGAAAGCAGTTTTTTCAGAACAAAGCGACGCCGCAGCTTCCGGGGAAAGCAATGAATACATACCGGTCCAATCGGGCAACATGGAAACTGCACCGGGAATTGTAGGAATTCCCGGAGGCGTCATATTCAACGCAGCCGATGACAGCTACATCCCCAATACTTCGTCTCAGGGAATGGGCCAGAATACGCGGCAGATGCAGACCACACAGCAAGGCCAGAACACGCAGCAGAGTAATTCAAACAATTGGTACGAATCTCCGATCTACGGCATGAATGCAGCCAATTCTCAGATTTCGCATTTCGATCCTCTGCCTTACTCACAGATGACCAATTATATGGAAAACATTTCAGTAGGCGGTCCTGCCTCCCAGCCTTATATCATAACGCCCCACGATCCGCTGACTCCCAATGGCTATGAAGAAGAAATCGACTATCAGTCTGTTCAGTCACTGAGCGGCTTTCTCCGCACGCAGATAGGCCGGTATATGCGCATTGAGCAGCTTATCGGTTCCAACACTATTCAGACGCGCTACGGCTTCCTCGTGGGCGTGGGAAGCAATTTCATAATTCTGCAGGAGATCACCACCGGCAATATAATGGTCTTAGACATATTCTCGATAAGGCTTACTTACGTGTACTATTCGCCGCCTGTACTGCCTAATATCTAGGGTTCTCCGCAGCAAAAGCCCCACCCTCTGGACCTGCACTCCCGAAGCTGTCCAGATGGCGGGGCTTTGTATCGCCGGGGCTTTGAATTCGCTTCCTCACCGCCAAGCCTTCCAAAATCTACTCTTTCAGCACATCGGGCCAGCCGGAGATGTACTTGGAGTCTATGGCAGGAACAAAACAGAGAATATAACTTCCCTCTTTCTCCCAGTGAGGATCGGTCACATAAAACCAGTAATACGGGAGCAGATGGCTTTCCGAACCTTGGCTGTATCTGAGCTCAACCTTTTTCACATCGTCTTCATCTATATTTTCAAGGCCGTAATAATTTATATTCTCCCCTCTCAGGAGCATTTTGAGTGCCTCTTCTTCCGATATCACAGGATAATCTCCCACCTTTTCCACGCAGGAAAGAGTATCCTCGATAAATATGCCGGTCAGACGGCCACCGGATATGCTGAATGTGGTTTTTCCCAGACCGTAGTTCAGGAGCTCCTCCTCGTAGCTTTCTCCGCCGTCATATACTTCATAATGCCTGATAATTTCACCGTTGTGAAGCGTCTCTTCATATGAAATTTTTTTCGGGTTGGAGAAGTTAAAAAGTCCCGAATATCTTTCGATAAGGTAATCCAGCAGATGGTCCGCCTGCTCGTCGGTGGACGAACCGTCGGCCGAAAAGAACTCTTCCGGCAGTTCCAGGATATAATCATCCCCATTATGGAGGGCGCTCATTATCGAAAGCCGTCCGCCCCTGTCAACCCGTATATCAAGTCCGTCTTTCGTTATAAAAAGTTCTGCGAGGTCATCGTAGGTTTTCAGTTTCTCGTCAGACGGGTATGCTTTCCTGTCGGGCTCTGATTCTTCACGGACCAGCGAATTATAGTCGTAATATGATGAGAAATCAAAGACGTCCCTCTCTATCTGATAGTCTTCTATCCCCATCACTTTTGCGGCATTTTCCAGCTTTTCCGCCATCTCTTCTTCGCTGAGACCGCTTACGATCTCTCCTGCGGGAAGATAGTCGCAGTTTTTAAATACAGGCAGAGTCTCAAGCTCCTTATCCGCCTCCCATGGATTCCCGTCGTCGAAGTTCTCGATGTCGTCTACGTAATCCGCGCCTCCGCCGGCGGAGGCTGATTTGTCGAATATACCCAGTATGGTCAGCGCTTTGTTCTCATCGTTTTCCGCGCCTCCAGCGCTGTCTCTCTCCGCCATGAAATGTATGCCGCCTACCACCGCCAGGCAGAGACATGCTGCCAGCCCTGCGTATCTCAGCCTGCGGAAGCTAAAAGCTTTATCGCTTCTATCAGCCGCTGCTTTCCGGTTCTCGCCAGATGCGCGGCCGGCAGGCCGGCGCCCGCTCTGTTTGCGGCCGGCAGGCCGGTTCTCGCCAGCCTGTCCTTTATCCCTAGCTTCCATAGTCTCAACAGCTATATCGTCATCCAAAAGATTCAACGCGTCCATGATCTTATCTCTCTTGTCCTGACTCATAAATCAAACCCCTCTTTCCTTAGATACTCCCTGAGAGAAGCGCGCGAACGGAAGAGCATGCTTTTCACCCTAGACTGGCTCATGCTGCAATAATCTGCAATGTCTTTGATGGAATCCATGAAATAATAACGTCCGACGAAAACAATCCTGTTCTCTTTCGGCAATGTTCTGAGCCATTGGTTTATCGCCGATGCCAGCAGCTTCATATCCACCGTATCCTGGGTTTCGTTTCCCTTTGAAACGCAGGTCTCCAGCTCAGAAAGGGACATTTCATACTGGGAAAAAGCTCTCTTTTTCCTGTTCTTTCTTCTGAAAAGGTCTATTGCGCTCTGCCTCGCCAGTCTGACCAGATAAGGGCGCAGCAGCTGAGGTCTCTGCGGCGGCATGGAATTCCATGCCCTGAGGTATGTGTCGTTAAGACTCTCCCTGCCTTCCTCTATATCAGAGAGTATGCTGCACGCTATCTTTAGGAGATAATTTCCGTACTTGGAGTCGGTCTCTGCGATGGCTTTTTCATCCCTCTGCCAGTACATTTCCACGATCATTTCATCTTGCATGGCTCCCTCTCTTTCCTTTCAAAATACGCCTTTACCAATATATAACGTCAAAATTTTCTCTTCGTTGCAAAAAAACATAGTCATAGTACAAAACCGCCCCAAACGAAAATCTGAGGCGGTATTCAAAATGCTGAATATTTAATTTTAATTCTTTTCCTCTGCAGATGAGTCTGCATCAGTCTGCGCGCCGCTTTCGCCGGCAGCGGCTGCTGCTGCGGTGACAGCACCGGCAGTCTGCGCCGTGTCCTTTGCAAGTTCTGCGTAGCGCTTTATCTTCATGGTGCTGGTCTTTTCAAACTGCTCTGTCTTGATTTCAAGCTTCTTTATCGTCTTGTAATTGCTCAGCTTGCGGTTCACCTTTCTGATCTGTTCCCAGATGACTTTATAGACCTCTTCCTCATTGAGACCTGCTCCGTGAAGTTCTTCTATCTTCTCATAGTCAGGAATGACCCTGGCCGTGATTATCAGTTCTTTCTCACCGGCGACCTCTTTGCCGTATACCATGCTTTCTGCGATCTCATCGACCTTTGAAAGCAGCGTTTCTATCTCTTCAGGATAAATGTTCTTGCCGTTCTGAGTGACTATGACATTCTTGCTTCTGCCCGTGATGTATATGAAGCCGTCTTCGTCCATATATCCTATGTCCCCGGAATTGAACCAGCCGTCGTTCATGACCGCTGCTGTGGCTTCCTCATCTTCATAGTATCCCAGCATTACAGTCTTTCCCTTTATCCAGATCTCGCCCTCGCCCTTTTCGTTAGGCTCAGAAATCTTTATTTCATCCCATACTACCGATTTGCCGGCGGAACCTACTCTCATATCCCAGTCAGGAGTAAGCGCAGCGATAGGCGCGGTTTCGGTCAGTCCGTAGCCCTGCAGGAAAGTTATGCCTATGTCTTCAAGCCATCTGCCTACCTTGCCGTCTATAGGAGCGGCCGCGGAAACCACTATGCGCAGTCTGCCGCCCAGGTTGGCATAGATATCCTTGAAAACCTTTCTCTTCACGTCTATTCCCAGGTTCTTGAGGCCGTTTGTCAGCGATATCATGGATTTTACGGCCGTTGATTTTCCGCTCTTTTCGATTCCCTGGATTATCTTTTTATACAGCGATTCGATGAGAAGCGGCACCGCTATGATGGCCGTAGGCTGAGTCTCTTTCATATCGCCCGCTATGTGCTTCAGTCCCTGGCACACCGCTACAGAGCAGCCAAGAGCCATTGGAAGCAGGAAGCCTATGGTAGACTCATACGTATGATGCAGCGGCAGCACCGAAAACAGTCTGTCGTCAGGCGACAAATGTACGTAAGGCGTTACCGAATTGATGTTATATGCCAGGTTGGTGTTGGAAATCATAACGCCCTTAGCCGCGGAAGTGGTCCCGCTGGTGAATATGAGCACAGCGAAATCGTCCGGCTCTATCTCGATATCTGTATAATCTGTACAGCCCATGTCGAGAAGGAACTTTCCCTCTTCCATAACATGTTCAAGGCCCACAAATCTGCCGTCTATCTTCTCATTTGAATACATTTCCATGAGATATTTCACGCCGGGGCAGTGATTGGCCACTTTTTTGATCTGGTCTTTTTTCCTCGGTGAAAAGATGACAGCCGCCGCGTCCGAACGCTTTATGATATTCTCAAGTTCGTTGTCCGGCAGTTCCTTGTCCGTAGGCACTGCGATTCCGGCGCCACCCAGCATGGCCATATACGAAACATACCATTCATAAGTAGTTTCTCCTATGATCAGTATCTTTTCTCCTTTCAGCTTAAAGGCACGCGTAAGACCCGTTCCCAGCGCCACGACGTCCTCTCTGAATTTTCCGTATGTGATCTCTTCAAAACCGCCTTTTCGGTTGAATTTTTCCACAATAAAAGGTCTGTCAGCGAAGATTCTGGTGCTTCTGTCAAAGAACTCTTTGACAGTCTTGTACTCAGTTCCCGGATAATTGCCGCCTTTTCTATCTTTATCGTTCTTTTTCTTAAGATTTTCTAAAACTTCGGGTGTATATTCGACGTTCAGTTCTTCAACTTCTTCTATGTCCCTCATTTTATACTTAGGAAGTTTAAAATTAGGAATCTTCTTCAAAATTCTTGCCATACTTACCCCCCATATTTATAAGATGCCTGTATATTATATCACTTTTCAGTGCGGAAAAGCAATCTTTTTAATGCTTTCCACTTAAAAGGCACCAGAGGATAGAGGTATGAGTCGCCTGAAAGAGTCTTGGTGGTGGCCAGGAAAAGTATTGAAATCACCACGCCTGCCGCGAATCCGACGGCGCCGAAGAAGCCTGCTCCCAGCAACATCAGCACCCTGGAAAATTTAACTCCGTAGCTGAGTTCGATGCTGGGCTGTGTAAAACTGGCAAGGGCCACCACAGCCATGCACAGTATGGTCTGCGGTATGAACCAGCCGGAGCTGACGCTGAATTCGCCCAGGATAAGCGCTCCTATGACGGAGAGCGACATGCCCAGAGAGTCAGGCGTGTTCAGCGACGCCAGCTTGAGAGCGTCTATCGCTATTTCCAGCAGTATGAACTGGAACAGTATGGGCACGGCGAAATCTTCTTCCGGGACGAAAAATTTCAGTATTTCCGGCGTAAATTCCTTGTATTCTATGATCAGCAGATAAACAGGAACGAGGAACAGTATGACGATGAAGTTCATCGTTCTCAGCAGTCTGAAATAGTTGCCTGTCACCTGAGGGAAATAATAGTCGTCTATATCCTGCAAAAAGTCGAAGATGCCCACCGGCAGCAGCATCACCGTAGGCGAGTTATCAACGATTATAGCGATCTTTCCCTCCGTCACATGGGCTGCGATGACGTCCGGCCGCTGTGAATATCTGACTTTGGGGAAAGGATTTATCTTGCTGTAGCCTCCCATGGATTTGAGAAGCCTTTCAAGCAGGCTCTGGTCTCCCACCGTAAGGCTCTCGGCGTCAAGGTTCTTAAGCTGGGTCTCCAGCTTCTGCAGCAGCTTCTTGTTGACCCTGTCTTTCATATACGTGACGATTACGTCGGTCTTGCTTACGCTTCCCACCGAATAATACGATGCTATCAGGTTATTGTCCCTTATGCGGCGTCGGATCATGCTGATGTTTTCCATCATGTTTTCTGTAAATCCGTCTTTGGCTCCCCGCAGCGTCTTTTCCTTTTCCGGCTCCTCCACCGAGCGTGACGGGTAATTTCTCATGTCCATGAACAGCAGCTTGTCCATGCCCTCTATATCCAGCACCGTAAGCCCCGAATACATCTTCTGTTCCGCCTGGTGACAGCAGTCGGCTATCATGGCCTCGGTCCATTGAGACGTATCCTCAGGCGGCTGACCGCAGGGCCCTTGCTGTGGGGCTATCAGGTTGCTGTCCAGAAAGGGAAGCTTCTCTTCAAGGAATTGCTTGCTGTCCCTGATTTCATCCATGTCCTCTTTTTTAATGCTCAAAAGGTAGTTGAGCATGAACTGGGCGTTCTGGCCGTTGGTCAGCCCGTCGGTGAAGAACATGGAAGCCTTTCTGCCTCCTATCCTGAATTTTCTCTCAAGTATGTCGAAGCTCTCTTTCAGAGGAAGATCTCTTCTCAGAATTTCCAAATATTTTTCGTACATTTCACTCCTCCTTCAGTCTCTTTTATTTTGCCAGAATCTTGATATTTCATACTTTTGCATATATAATAAATTAGTCAGAAATCAACCTTAGGAGGTTTTTATAAATGAATTACGAAAAGCTTGCGGAAATCCTTTTCCCACAAGTAGAAAAAAGTCCTGAAGAATATGAAGCGATGTTCCCGCCGCGCAATCTTCCGCAAGGCGCAAAAGTCACCAGACTGGGACCAAGCCCCACAGGCTTCATCCATCTGGGCAACCTGTTCGGAGCCTTTGCCGATGAACGTCTTGCCCACCAGTCCGGCGGAGTTTTCTTTCTCCGCATTGAGGACACCGACGACAAGCGTTACGTCGAAGGGGCTGTGGACATAATCATAAACTCCCTCAAATTCTTCGGCATAAATTTCGACGAGGGAGCTTCCGCGGACGGAGAGACCGGAGCTTACGGCAGTTACGTCCAGAGCAGCCGCGGACCCATATATCAGTCTTTCGCCAAGAAACTGGTTTCCGTAGGCAAAGCTTATCCCTGCTTTCTGACGGAAGATGAAATCGCCCAGATCAGAGCGGAGCAGGAGGCTTCGAAGCAGAACCCCGGAATCTACGGAAAATGGGCCAGAAGCCGCAGCCTTACACTCGAAGAAATAGAAGAAAAGCTGGCCGCCGGCCTGCCTTACGTCATAAGGCTCAAATCCGACGGCGACATGAGTCTGCCTGAAGATCAGATAAAGAGATTTGAAGTCGAGGACGCCATCAGAGGAACGCTGAGCATGCCTGTCAACGATCAGGATACCGTTCTTTTGAAAGCCAACGGCATCCCTACCTATCACTTCGCCCACGTGGTGGACGACCATCTGATGCGCACCACTCACGTTGTCAGGGGCGCGGAGTGGCTTCCGTCTCTTCCTATTCATGTGGAACTGTTTGAAAAGCTGGGCTGGCAGCCGCCTGTATACTGCCACACGGCTCAGCTGATGAAGATCGGAGAAGACGGCAACAAGCGCAAGCTTTCCAAGCGCAAAGACCCTGAGCTTTCACTGGATTATTACCGTCAGCTTGGCTACCACCCGGCCGCCGTCAGGGAATATCTCCTGACTATTCTCAACTCCAACTTTGAAGAATGGCGCATAGCAAACCCTGAGGCTGACATAGATGAATTTGATTTTACGACGGAAAAGATGAGCAATTCCGGCGCTCTGTTCGATCTGAACAAGCTCAACGATGTGAGCAAGGACGTCCTGCTGCGCGTAAGCGCTTCTGATCTGGCGGACTTTTTAGCTGGCTGGGCCGCAGAATTCAGACCTGACCTAGCCTCAATGTTCAGCGACAGAGCATATCTGGAAAAGATACTCGACATAGGACGCGAAGGCGCGAAGCCTAGAAAAGACCACGTTTACGCTCAGCAGATGGTCGAAAACATCAGTTACTTCTTCGACGATATGTTCAGGATAGAGGAGGAAGTTCCTGCTGAAGCCTCCGCCGACGTGTCAGAAATAATAGAGCGATATCTGGCTTCTTATGACCACAGCGACGACCAGGAAGCGTGGTTCAGCAAGATAAGGGACATCGCTTCTGAACTGGGCTATGCGGCCAAACCTAAGGATTACAAAAAACATCCGGAAGATTACAAAGGCCATGTGGGCCATGTCAGCACCGTGATACGTATAGCTGTCATGGGCCGCAGTCAGTCGCCTGACGTGTGGGAAATCCAGCAGATCTTAGGCGAAGAGAGGACTAGAGAGCGTCTGAGCAGATTCGCCGGACGGTAAAAGTCAGAGATCATGCCGCAGCTTCAGCCGCAGCCTTAGCCGCGGACTCAGCCGCGGGCTCGGCTGCAGATAAAAGATAAACTTTAAAAGCCGTCCTTACGGGCGGCTTTTCATAGGTATTACCAGTTTTTAGTTGTAGCAATTGCAGAAAATGATTACCAGTAACAAGAAAAAGAATAACAAACTAGTATCTACGCCGTTGTCTCCTAAAAGACCACAATTGTTTCCCATATAATTCACCTGCTTCTTTCATATTTTTTTGAACATGGCGGACGCATGAGCATCCGCTTGCAAGCGTCGGCTTCCTCCAAGGCTGTCGTCGACGTCCGTGGATTCAGCTTCGCTTTTGCTCTTATTCAGTTGTACTATAGAATATGACTCCGCAAGAGAAATTGTTACTGTCTTCTGCGCTAACTTTTTCTTATTTTCATGCGCCGGCTTTATGCCAGCTTTCTGTCGGCTTTCCGCCGGATTTATCTCAGCTTTATCCCGGCCTTATCTCGGCACGTCGCCTCCCGAAAGCTTTTCATCATAGACGGCTCTTGAACCGCCTATGAACTTAGGTCTCGTCCTCGCGCACGTCAAATGTGCTTCTCCGATGGACTTTATGGAAATTCTCACAGGAACCGCCACTTTCTTTAGCTGCATACCTATGAAAGTATCTCCTATGTCCATGCCTGCGTCGGCCTTTATTTCTTCTACAGCTACCGGACACTCTGCTCTGTTGTAAAATGTTGTGGCAAAAGAGCCTCCGGCCTTTGGCTGCGGAACTACGTTGACTATTTCGGCTGACGGCGGCAGCGCTTTCTTTTCTACGATCACCGCTCTGTTCAGGTGCTCGCAGCACTGAGCCGCCAGATATATTCCCTTAGGATAAAGGACTTCAGTTATGCCCTCATAAATGGCTTTGGCCGCGTTTATATCCGAGCCTTTGCCTATCCTCATTCCCATGACTTCACTGGAGCTGCATCCTACTACGAAGATATCGCCGGCCTTAAGCCTGGCTGCTTCTATAACTTCACTGCATGCCTTCTTTGCCTGATTCTTGATTTCTTCATAAGTTATGCTCATATTTTTCGCCTCCTAAATTTGCCAGCTGTCCAGGTATTCTGCCTGTTCAACCGTCAGCGTATCTATCTCGATTCCCCACGCCGCCAGCTTTCTGCGTGCTATGATGTCGTCGATCTCTCCCGATACGTCGATCACTTTGTTTTCTAAAGTCTTATAATTTTCTCTTATGTAATTGGCTGACATCGCCTGTACCGCGAAGCTCAGATCCATTATTTCAGCCGGATGTCCATCGGCGGCGGCTATGTTGACAAGACGGCCCTCTCCTATGACGTTGACCCATTTTCCGTTAGGGAGTTTATATCCCATGATGTTGTTTCTGCGTTCTTTCTTCTCTACGGCGAAATCCTCCAGTGCGGCCATGTCGATCTCGCAGTTGAAATGTCCGGCGTTGGAAAGGATGGCTCCGTCTTTCATAGTCATCATGTGCTCAGTGGTTATAGTCTTGCAGCAGCCTGTGGCCGTGACGAATATATCTCCCAGGGGCGCGGCTTTCGCCATGGTCATCACTGAGAATCCGTCCATCCTTGCCTCTATGGCTTTGACAGGATCTATTTCAGTAACTATGACCTGCGCGCCGAGGGAAGCCGCTCTCATGGCGATTCCTCTCGAGCACCAGCCGTAGCCTACGACTACAACTGTCTTGGAGGCTATGATAAGATTGGTGTTTCTCATTATGCTGTCCCAGGTCGACTGGCCTGTTCCGTATCTGTTGTCGAAAAGATGCTTGCAGTCAGCGTCGTTTACGGCCACCATCGGGAATTTGAGCACGCCCTGCTTTTCCATGGCTTTCAGGCGAATGACTCCCGTAGTCGTCTCTTCGCAGCCGCCCCATACCTCTTCCATCAAGTCAGGGCGTTTTTCGTGGAGAAAGCTTACAAGATCGGCTCCGTCGTCGATAATGATGTTAGGTTTATGGGAAAGGCACATTTCTATATGTCTCTCATATTCCTCCGGCGTCGCTCCGTGATAAGCGAAAACCTTTAGTCCGCTGTCTGCAAGAGCTGCGACAACGTCGTCCTGAGTGCTGAGCACGTTGCTTCCTGTGACCGACATGTCGGCGCCTCCGGCTGCCAGCACCAGACACAGGTAGGCCGTCTTTGCTTCCAGATGAACGGAAAGAGAAATTTTTATCCCCTCAAAGGGCTTTGTCTTCTTGAATTCCTCTTCAAGCCCGCTGAGCAGGGGCATGTTTTCCTTGACCCACTGGATCTTTCTGTGACCTGACGGGGCCAAAGCAATGTCTCTTATTTCATACTTCTTCATCTTTCGTACCTTTCTTTAGATATTGTTTATTCTACAGTTACAGATTTGGCAAGATTTTTCGGCTTATCTATGTTGCAGCCTCTTTCTCTGGCCACATAATATGACAGCAGCTGCAACGGCACTACGCTGAGGAGCGGGGATATCTCATCCCTCACTTCAGGTATATATATCATGTCGTCGCTCTGCTTTGCTACCTCGTCGTTTCCCTCTTTGACAACGGCCAGCACATAAGCGCCTCTGGCCTTAATCTCCTGAATATTGGAAACCATCTTCTCATACAGGAAATCCTGACATGCCAGCGCGATGACCAGGGTTCCCGGTTCCATCAGGGCTATGGTTCCGTGCTTCAGCTCTCCCGCCGCTATGGCGAAAGAATTGATGTATGAAATCTCCTTAAGCTTGAGAGAGCCCTCATAAGAAACGGCCGAGTCAAGGCCTCTTCCTATGAAAAATACCTGCTCCTTGTTGTAAAGCCTCTTGGCTATATCCTCTATATGGGCCGTGTCTTTCAGAAACGCTTCCAGCTTTGCCGGAACGTTTTTCAGATCCCCTATAAATTCATCGTAATATGCTCTTTCGATGGAGCCTTTCTCAAGTCCCATGTAGAGAGCCAGCATGTACATACACATCAGCTGCGTCGTATATGCTTTAGTTGAGGCTACGGCAATTTCAGGCCCTGCCCATGTGTAGAACACGTCGTCCGATTCCCTTGCCACAGAGCTTCCGACTACGTTTACCACGCTGAGGACTCTCGCGCCTCTGGCCTTGGCCTCTCTGAGCGCTGCCAAAGTGTCCAGCGTCTCTCCTGACTGGCTTATGGCTATAAACAGCGTCCTCTCATCCACCAGAGGGTCTCTGTAGCGGAATTCCGACGCCACGTCCACTTCCACCGGAATGCCGACCATCTTTTCTATGGCGTATTTGCCCACAAGCCCGGCATGGTATGCCGTTCCGCAGGCTACTATATAAATCTTGTCTATCTCGTCTATCTGTTCTTTAGTCAGAGTTATGCCTTCAAGCTGTATCTTTCCGTCATCATCAAGCCTCCTGTTTAAGGTCTCCGAAAGGCCTTTAGGCTGCTCGAAAATCTCTTTCAGCATGAAATGCTCATAGCCCTCTTTTTCGGCGGCGTCAGCGTCCCATGTCACGTGGAAGACTTCCCTCTTGACCGGCTTTCTGTTTTCATCGAATATCTTGACTTCGTCTGCTGTAAGCATAACGGTTTCGTTATTTTCAATGAGGTATATCTCTTTGACATATTTCAGCAGAGCTGGTATGTCGGAAGCCACGAAGTTGCTACCTTTGCCGAGGCCCACGATGAGAGGTGCGTCTTTTCTCACCGCGACGATCTTGTCAGGCTCTTCCTGCGCTATGGCTACTATGGCGTATGCTCCGCGCATCTTCTCAACAGCGGCGAATACTGATTCCAGTAAGTCTTTCTTTTCTCTGTAGATGACGCCTATAAGCTGGGCGATCACTTCTGTATCGGTCTCTGACTTGAATTTGATGTTATGCTCTTCGATAAGTTCCTGCTTGAGCTGCTGATAATTTTCTATTATTCCGTTGTGTACTATCGCTATGGTGTTGTCCTGGCTGCCGTGGGGATGGGCGTTCAGGTCCGACGGAGCTCCGTGGGTTGCCCATCTGGTATGGCCGATGCCTACATGGCTGGCCATATGGTCGTCTCCTATGAGATTTTCCAGGTTTTCTATGCCTCCGACGTGCTTCTTTATCTCCAGACTGCCGTTTCTTACGACTGCTATGCCTGCCGAATCGTATCCTCTGTATTCAAGTTTTTTAAGTCCGTCTATGATGATTTCCTTTGCATTATTATCTTTTCCGATGTATCCTACTATACCGCACATATCATTCTCCTACTTTAATTTTCTCTCAATGAGACCGGCAAGCTCCTTTGCCATGTCGAAAAGCTGCTTCTCGTCTTCTCCCTCCAGCATGACCCGCACGAGAGGTTCCGTGCCGGAAGGCCTTATCAGCACTCTGCCTCTGCCCGCCATATCCTTTTCGATCTTTTCTATGGCCGCGGCGATCTCAGCATCGTTCATATATGTCTTTTTATAATCGTTGTTGATCTTTGCATTGACAAGCACCTGCGGAAAAATTTCTATCTCAGCCGCCAGCTGGGAAAGCTTCTTCCCGCCGTCGGCCAGCGCTTTCATCAGCTGCAGCGACGAAAGGACTCCGTCCCCTGTAGTCGTGTGCTCCCTGAATATTATATGCCCCGACTGTTCTCCTCCTATGACGCAGCCGGTTTCCAGCATCTTTTCAAGCACATACCTGTCTCCAACGCCGGTCACGTCAACTTCGATGCCTGAAGCTTCCATGGCCTTGTGAAATCCTATATTGCTCATGACGGTGGCTGTAACTCTGTTTTCCGCCAGTCTGCCCTGCTCTTTCAGCATGCGGGCGCATATGGCTATGACTCTGTCCCCGTCTATGATATTTCCCAGCTCGTCTGCCACTATCAGCCTGTCAGCGTCTCCGTCGAAAGCCAGTCCTATGTCAGCTCCGATCCGTTTGACCGTCTCGGCCATCTTCTCCGGATGAGTGGAACCGCAGCCGTCGTTTATGTTTATGCCGTTGGGCTCGTTGCCTATCACGGTGACTTCGGCCCCCAGCCTCCTGTAGACCATCTCGGCCACGCGGAAAGAAGCGCCGTTGGCACAGTCCAGAACTATTTTCTTTCCGTCAAGGCGAAAATCAACCGTGCTCATTAGGTGATCCGCATACAGTTCAGTAGCGTTTTCAGCGGCTTCAAGGCATTTTCCTATCTTATCGCCGGTGATATGGCTGTTGACATCTATGCTGCTGATGATTATATCCTCGATCTTCTCTTCCAGCAAATCATCCAGCTTATATCCGTCGCCGTTGAAAAATTTAATTCCGTTGTATTCGAAGGTATTGTGGGAAGCGCTTATCACTATCCCCGCATCAGCATTGTAATATCTGGCCAGATATGCCACAGCAGGCGTCGGTATCACGCCTGCCTTTATTACATTGCCGCCCACCGCGAGAATCCCGGCTGTCAGCGCGTTTTCAAGCATATCACCTGAAATTCTCGTGTCTTTGCCTATAACTACTACAGGCTTGTTATTTTCACGCTTGAGGACGTGCGCCCCCGCTTTTCCCAAATTGAATGCCAGCTCCGGCGTAAGCTCCTTGTTGGCTATTCCTCTCACGCCGTCTGTGCCGAACAGTCTGCCCATAGTTTCACCTCACACTTATTTTATACTATCTTTTTTATTGTATAATTACTTCCGCCTTTGCCGGCGTTATCTCGATTTTAGATACGTCCTTTTCACACTTCACCGTGATGTCCAGATCATGGGTCCCGGCTTCCAGTCCCTCCGTATCTACGGAAAGTATTAAGTCTGACTTTGTAAGGCTTTTCAGGACGCTTTCCCGCCCTGAAACTGTCACTTCAAATTCCCCGTCGCCGACTCGGTACGTATGTCCCAGCGCTTCTACCGTGAATATTATATCGCTGCCGGAAAAATCAAAGGTCTTGGTTACAGTCTCTTTGACGGTCACCTCTGCTGTAAGAGTCTCATAATCATCTGTAAGCTCCACTCCCTCAGGCAGTATAGGCTCCAGCGTCAGTGTGGCCGACTCAGTGATATCTGCCAGATCAATACTGCGGCATGTTATGCTGCTGACCTGCTGCAGAGCTTCCTCGCTTCCCTTTATCACTACGGTTTTCGGCGCGTCTATCTGCCTTTCGATCCCATCTGAATTGAGATTTGTAACGGGTACGTTAAGGCGCACCGTCTTTTTGCTGAGCATGATGGCTGAAACGTCCAGCCTGGTTCCGCCTTCTATGATCACGCCTTCAACTTTCGCTCCGTTTTCATCTATAGGTACCATCTCCAGGCTCAGCGTCTTGAGACTGCTTCCTATTTTCTCGACGTTTATATAGGCCGCCAGCTTTTCCACTTTTTTCACCAGCGACTCAGGTCCTGTAACCACTGCCGTCTCTTTCTCCATGCTTTCTATGGAGACTTCTTTATCTCCGGCCACTTCTCCGGTGACAGACGTCTCTACAGGCTTCTCCACCGAAACTTTCCTGTCTACTACTATTGTGATCTTTTCTACGTTCGTTCGCTCTATTTCAACATTTCTAGGTCCTGTAACGCTGAGCCTGACGGTGTTTTCACCTATGTTGAGAGCTTCCACATCAGCCGTTACGCTGAAATCTCCGGCTTCCGCCCTCGTGATCGCCGTTCTCTGTCCCGAGATAGTCACATTCACTGTCTCCGCGCTGACACTGACGATGGTAAGTCCCTCGGCCTCCAGAGCCTCTTCATTGATGAAATTTACCGGTATATTTCTGACGACGGTGCTCGAAGTCGGGTTTATTTCTCCTAAAACATAGGCCCAGAGAGCTACGGCGGCTATCAATGCCAGTATGATGTTAAATCTCTTACTTTTCAGCATTTTTTCCACCTCGCAGTATCATATTGATTCTCTCTGTAAAGGTATATTTTCTGTCGCCGTCAAAATACATGCCAAGCAGCGTCTTTTCTATCTTCTTGACATCTACAAATCTGGTCAGGTTGCCGTTCTGCGCTATGGAGATGACTCCAGTCTCTTCTGAGACTATTATTACCATAGCATCTGAATTTTCAGTGATGCCTATGCCGGCTCTGTGTCTCGTTCCCAGCTCCTTGGAAAGCTGCTTGTTCTGAGTGAGAGGCAGAACGCATCCCGCCGCATGAAGCCTGTCGCCTCTAATTATCAGCGCTCCGTCATGAAGCGGAGCTCCCTCGTAAAATATGTTGCCTATCATTTCAGCGGAAACTGCCGCGTCTATGACAGTACCTGTCTCAACGATATCGTTCAGTGTGATTTCGCCTTCAATTACAATTAAAGCGCCGGTTCTGGAGGACGACATGCTGTCGATCGCTTCGACCATTTCCAGGACCATGCGCTTGGCTTCTTCTTTGTCCACTCCGTTCAAAACATTGACAAATCTGCTTCTGCCCAAATGTTCCAATGCACGGCGAAGCTCCGGCTGAAATATTACCACCAGCGCTACCACACCGACGGTCATCAGACCGGACAGGATCCAGTTGAGGGTATAGAGGTGCAGAGCCTTCGATGCCAGGGTGATTATTACCAGTATCAGAAGTCCTTTTGCCAGTTGTTCTGCTCTCGTTTCCCTTATGAATCCAAGAACTTTGTAGACGATAAACGCGACTATCAAAATGTCGAGAACATCTGTGATTCCAATGCTCGACACTATATTATCAAAAAATGTCTCCATAAACAGTTATTTCCTTTGCATTACTCCTTAATATTATACTTGGAAAGTGTGTTGTTTTCAAGTAGAGAATGTTTGTTTAACTTGTAATTTAAGTTCTGTCTGGAAATGCCCAGCTTCTTGGCGGCCTCCGACAAATTTCTTGAATTTCTGACGGCGCTTATGATGATATTTTTTTCATATTCCTTGATCGCCTCGTCGAGATTGAAGCCGTCTTCGCTGCTCCATCTTATGATATGTTCTTCCGCCGCTTCTATTCCTTCCATATTCAATTCGTTCAGCAGATAGCCGGGCAGATATTTTTTCTTTATGCTCCTGGAAGTCGCTATATTGAAAGCTCCTTCAAGCAAGTTTTTAAGTTCTCGTACGTTTCCCGGCCAATCATATTTCATGAATATTTTTTCTACTTCTTCATCTATGCCTGTTATGGCCCTGTTCATCTTCTTGTTGTAGTAATTTATATAATAGTCAGTCATATATGGAATATCTTCTTTTCGCTTTCTCAGCGGCTCTATGTCGATCTCTACCACGCTTAGCCTGTAGAACAGGTCTCGTCTGAGCTTTCTGTTTTTTATACATTCCATCGGATTTTCATTGAGGGCGGAAATGATCCTCACGTCGGTTTTTACAGGCTCGCTGCCTCCTATCCTGGTCACCTCGTTGTCTTCTATGACTCTTAAGAGCTTGGCCTGCAGGCTTATCTCCATGGAATTTATTTCGTCGAGGAAAAGGGCTCCCCCTTTGGAAATTTCAAAAAAGCCTGGTCTGTTTTCAGCTCCCGTATAAGCTCCTTTCACAGTGCCAAAAAGCACGCTTTCAAGGAGCGATTCAGGTATGGCCGCGCAGTTCAGGGAGACAAAGCGGTTCTCTCTGCGTCCGGAAAGGCTGTGTATGGCCTGGGCCGCCAGTTCTTTGCCTGTCCCTGTCTCTCCGTATATCAGCACAGGCGAATCGGTCTCCGCGACCATCCTCACTTTCTGTTTCAAATAGAAAATGCTTTCCGAGCATCCTTCTATGTCGTCTATGCCGTAGCGGACGCCGAAATCCTTTTTTTCTTTCATGTCTATGACGATTTCATTGCGCTTGAAAGGGCCGTCCAGATACCTGACCATATTGGCCACTCCCACAAATCTGCCGTTTTCTATTATTGGAATCGTCGAATTTATGCTCTGCACTACGTATCCATCGTAGGGAAATTCCTGCAGCTCGTTCAATATGGCCTTGCCTGTCCTGATCACGCGCATTACGGTACTGGATTCTTCCGTCAGCGTCGGGAAAGCTTCCAGCATGTGTTTTCCGATCATTTCTGCCGGTTTGTGAGGGTTGACGTCAGGTCTGTAAGTTATGAAATATGTTATATAGCCTTTTGTGTCTGTCAATATTATGGTATCGACGTGGTTATATATATTCAGGATCTGTTTTATATATTTTTCGCTCATATATTCCATCTTCTCACGCCCTCCTCTTCGTCAGTATTTTCTGCAGCTGCTGCCTTGGCTCCCAGATACGCCTCTTCTGTTCTATCTTCAAGACCCTAGCTATAATTAAAATTATAACATGAATCTGCTCATTATGAAAGGTGCCGCCCCGATAAGAAAAATGGAAAATCTGTAAAGAAACGGTTTTTCATACACCCATGACATGGATTTGACTGCCCCGGGGATCGCGCATCTGCTTGGCTCGGGTGAGGCCTGCCGTGCGGGGAACTGGTTTGCCTGCCGCGTCTGGCTATGTCGCATCACATAGCCAGACCGCCGAGCCAAGCCGATTCCTGCCTAGTCCGGGCTGAGCGAAAGCGTATCCAAATTTCGGAAAATGGTATCCATTTTCCACGTTTTTTGCAAATTTGGATACAGTTGCACCGTTTAGAATCGTGAGAATGTACATCATCGACAAATTTCGACACGCCAAAACATCATTCATATTTCCAAAAAATATAAAATGTTGGCAAAAACCAAGGAGCCGAAGCGTGTGCCAACATTTTACATTATATTACAATCTTCTTAACTTGTCTACAGTATGAAGATCGCGCAGAAAGGCCGCGCATCTGCGCGGCCTTCCAGAGTACCGCCGGGCTTCATCTGGACTCGCCGAATTTCGCCGAAAGTCAAAGACCCGGCAGAGACCAAACAGAAAGTCACTTACCCGCGAGTTATGCAGAGTTATGCAGTCGCTTCTTCCTCTTTTTTAGGAGCCTGCTTGATCTTGAAGCCTGTAGCTATGTATATGAACGCGAATACCATACACAGCCAGCACATCGGCGTTGTGAAAGCGTATGCGCTGTATGCCACGCCCAGCGTGCTTGTAAAGTAAACTCCGTTGCTGCACCACGGAACAAGCGGTGAAAACGTAGTTCCCGAATCTTCCAGACACCTTGAAAGATTGACCTTGTCCAGACCGTATTTTTCGTAGAGAGGCTGGAGAACAGGACCTGCCATCGAGAAGGTAGTATAGTATCCGCCGATGGTCAGGATGAGGAAAGAGTGGAACAGATACGACGAGAAGAGAACACTCTTCTGGCTTTTGGCGACTTTCATGATCTTCGCCACGGCAAAGTCGATGACTCCTCCCGCTTTCAGTGAGGCGCCGAAAATCGCTGCAGCGATTACTATGGCGACAGAGCTGAGCATGCTGCTTATTCCTCCTCTGCAGAGCATGGTATCCACAACCTCCACTCCGGTTGACCTGGTGAATCCGCTGTTGCAGGCGGCCAGGATTTCAGTAAGATTATAGTCCTGGAATATCATGGCGAATACCACACCCATCACTATGCCTATGGCGAACGACGGAATAATCGGTTTTTGTCTGAATATCAGGAACAATACTACCAGCGGCGGCAGCACCAGTACAGGATTCAAGTCGAACGTGCTTTCCATGGTTGCGATGATTTCGTTGTATTCTGCTGTTTCCACCGTTCCCTTGCCGAACCTCAGTCCGACCACAAAGAAGAATACAAGGGAAATCAGATAGCTCGGAACTGTAGTCCACAGCATGTATTTTATATGACTCATAACGTCTGTTCCCGATACTGCCGGAGCTAAAACGGTAGTGTCCGACATAGGGGAAAGCTTGTCTCCGAACAGAGCGCCCACCAATACCGCTCCAGCGGTGTAGGATTCAGGAACTCCAAGGCCGGTGGCGATTCCCATGAAAGCGACGCCTATAGTTCCCACCGTTCCCCAGGAAGTACCTGTAACCACTGACATCACGGAACAAGTCAGACAGGCAACTACGAGGAAAAACTTAGGGGTCAGTATCTTGAGCCCCCAATAGATGAGGAGCGGAACCGTTCCGCTGGCTATCCATGCTCCGATGAGCATGCCGACAAATATAAGGACTAAAATTGCGGGGAACATCCTTCTGGCCAAGTCGAGGATGTCATTTTGTATGTCATCCCATTTCACGCCCCAGATCATCGCCAGGAACATGGCGATCAGACCTGCCACTATCAGGTTTACCACCGTTGGCGATTTGACGACCAGAGCCCCTAAAAATATCGTGGCTGCCGAAGCGATCATTATGATCAGCGCTTTGGCTCCTGTCATATTATTTTTCTTTTCCATATTAAATCTCCATTATGCCGATTTTTAAATTTGGTATAACAAAATCATTTCCAAACTTCCTTTATCACTCTGAGGAAGTTTCCGCCGAGGAACTTCTCTATCTCTTCATTGTTGAAGCCTCTTCTTCTCATTCCGTCGACTATGTTCTGCACGTCGAGAGCCCCTGTAAAGCCAAGCGCATGTCTCTCCTTCGGGTCTGTACCTACATTTTTGTTGTATCCACCCACTACCAAGTCGTAGAGCGAGCCCTGCGAACTGATTCCTGCCAGGTCGCTGTTGTGGTCCAGATTGTTGTCGCTTGCAAAGCCCACATGGTCGATGCCTGCGATTTCCACCGCATGACAAACATGATCGAGATAATCCTCGATGGTAGGCGGCACATTTTCTTTGCGCTTCCAGCATATAGGCGCCCACGGAGTCATACCGATAACACCGCCGTTTTCTTTCAGCATCTTCATCTGTTCATCGGTTTTGTTCCTCGGATTGTCTGCCAGAGCCTTGCAGCAGGTATGTCCTATAGTTACCGGCTTTTCACTGAGCGAGAGCACGTCCTCCACAACCTTGGGACCGCAGTGGGAAAGGTCTATCAGCATGCCCATCTGATTGAATTCTTTCACGAGAGCTTTTCCGAAATCGGTAAGGCCGTAGTCTCCGCCTTCCACACAGCCGCCTCCTATGTATCCGCCCTTGTTGTATGACATCTGAATGACTCTCACGCCCATTTCATAGAAAGCTTTTGCAACATAAAGCTTGTTTTCCAGCGGCGCGGGATCCTGAAAATACAGTATCAGTGACTTATATCCGTCAGCTTTGTTTTTCATCAGGTCATCGTAGGTTCTGGCAATTCTTATCCTTTCAGCCGGGTCATCGGTGAGCTCTGACACCTGGCCGAGGCACTCCACGCCTGTCCTGAAGTCAGTTCCGTCAAGCGTCAGAAAGCATGCATCCAGCAAGGATTCTTTATAATCTTCGGACATTCCCTTAAACCTGCCGTTTTCCGGCCAGATGCACGCGTCCAGCACATAAGCGTTCTTCAAATTTTTCATAGCTTTGCCTCCTTATAATTCGTCCTGCGGCAGACGCGCTCCCGTGGCCGTCTGCCGTCTACACTATAAAACAGCAATAACCATGCCACCGCTGACAGAAAAAGTATTTGCTGAAAAAGTTACGCGATTTCAGTATATTTTTCTATAGCGCCGACAACAAATTGGCGTTTTTCGTGTTTTTCCCGTTTTGCGTGGTGTAAAGAAATCTTCCTTTCGCAAAATTTCTTTATCATTTTGTAAAGAGATTTTGCGGTTCTGAAAGCACGAAAAAAGGAGCCGCGCTCCGCCTGATGAACATTCATCCGCCTCGCTGCCGGCTCCCATGCAAATGCCGCATATTTTTCAAACTTTTCAAACACCGTTTATTTTACAAGTTTCTTGCTGCTGCCGATAAGCTTCTGACCGCCGCTGCGATCCTGTCAAGTCCCTCTGCAAGAATCGCCCTCGGACACGCCATGGTCAGGCGTTCAAATCCAGCGCCCTCCGGCCCGAACCACATTCCTTCGCCGCAGCCTACCCTGGCCTTTTCCACCATAAAACGATTGAGCTCTTCTCCCGTCATGCCAAGCTCTCTGAAGTCGACCCACATCAGATAAGTCCCCTCCGGCTTTGACGCTCTTACTTCAGGTGCATGCGTTCTGAAATACTCCGCCGCGTAATCCATATTGCTTTCTATGTACGCTTTGACCTGCTCGAACCATTCGCCGCCGTATCTGTAGGCAGCTTCGGCGGCCACCATGCTGAAACAGTTGTTTCTGTCTATGTCGAGTATTTCCGTCTCTTTTTCAAACTTTTTCCGCACAGCCTCGTCGGCGATGACGACTATAGCCTGTTTAGTTCCCGCCAGATTGAAGGTTTTTCCCGGAGAAAGAAGCGTCACGCAGTTCTTCCTGTATTCCTCAGCCAGCGACGAAAACGGGATGTACTTATTTTCTCCCCAGGTGAAATCTGCATGTACTTCATCGGCGATTACCTTTACTCCATACTGCATGCACATATCGCCTATCCTGCGCAGCTCGTCCTCCGTCCATACTCTTCCGGTAGGGTTGTGCGGATTGCACAGAACCATCACCTTTGCGCCGCTTTTCATCTTCTGCTCCAGGTCATCAAAGTCCAGCCCATATCTGCCGTCCCTGAGCTTTAACGAACTTTTCAGCGTTTTTCTGCTCGTGTCTGCGATGACGTCGTAGAAAGGATAATACATCGGAGTCGTCAGGATTATGCCGTCTCCCGGTTCTGTAACGATTCTCAGATATATGGCTACAGCCGTGATCACCATAGGCGTGTGCAGAATCCATCCATGGGGTATGTCAAGTCCGTGGCGCGATGAATACCAGCCGCAGACTGCTTCTTTATAGGTGGGAGATTTGGACGGATAGCCGTAGATCCCCTCCTTTGCCCTTTCGACCAGCGCATCTATCACAGGCTGCGCCGACTGAAAGTCCATATCAGCCTCCCAAAAGGAAATCAAATCTGATGAGCCGAATTTTCTCTCCAGCTCCATCCATTTCTCAGAGTTTTTTCTTTCGTAAATCTTGTCAAAATCGTATTTCATTGCAAGCCCCCTGTTATGTTGTTATGCTTCTATTTTTTAATGCTTCAAAAAAAGCCCCCGCATAAGCGAGGGCTGCAAAATCATCTTAATAAGTCGTATCCAAAACGCCGTAGTCTCCGTCCGCTCTCACGTAAGCCACGCTTACGCTGTCGGTCTCGACGTTGAGAAATACGAAGAAATCGTGCTGTAGCATATCCATCTGCAGAATAGCTTCGTCCACAGTCATAGGTGTAAGATGGAATTTCTTGTTCTTGACAACTCTTCCCTCTTCTTGTTCCTCCGGCTCAGGAATCATCTCAAATCTTACGGACTCGTTTGATTTGTTCTTTTTAATCATCTTGTCCTTATACTTTGAAATCTGCTTCATCAACTTGTCTGCTACGATATCTATGCAGTCGAACACGTCCTGAGAAACGTTTTCGGCCCTGAAAATCGTGTTCCTGGCCACTATTGTAGTCTCCATCTTGACTTTAGCCTTTTCAGGGTGTATCACAACGTTCGCCTTGATATCGTCGGCAAAATACCTTCCGAATTTTTCAAACTTCTTTTCGATGGCGGACTGAATTTTGTCGCTGACATTGATGTTCTTTCCAGTTACGATGATCTTCATAATGATGACCTCCTACGCTTTTCTTTTATTATAGCACAACTTAAATGAAATTAAAGCGATTTTTAGATGAACTTTAGCGGTAAAAAAACGCCGGAGCGCGAAAAGCCGCATGCTTCCTTTGATTCATCGTTTTTCCGAGCCCAAAATTTCTTCCGTATTTATGCCGTGTTTCTCCAGTTTATATCCAAGGATGAGTTTCTTTTCAAAGTCCCTCACCTTTTCGTCAAGAGAACGGGAGTCATTATCCGCCGTCAGCTTTATGTCATGCCTTATGGTCGTTTCGATATAAGGCGGTATGTCGTCTCTGGTCAGAAAACCGTCTCCGTCCATGTCGCCGACCATATTAAAGCATCCCTCAATTACATTTTTTAGTTCGCGCACGTTGCCCGGCCAGGAATAACCGCGGAGCAGCTCAAGAGCATCTCCGGAGATACCGAGCACATTGCGGTGCATAGTCCTGTTGAAATGCCTGATGAAGTGATCAGCCAGCAGGGCAATATCGCTGTTGCTGGCATGCACCGCAGGATGGCTTCTCTCCACCGCGGTTTTTGAAAAACTGCCCGCAGTATATGTAAAATGGGGACTGGCTGTCTTCATATCGGCAAATTCCTCCAAGGAAATATACCGCATGAAAGCGGGAAAAGAGAAAAAAGGAATTAAATCTTTCCACTATCTCTATCCCATCGGAAGCGGTGCGCTGCAGACATCTTTCGGCATAGGCGATCCTCTGCTGGTAGCGTTCCTCACAAAGACCATAGATGGCAGGGACGAGCTGAGAAGCACCGTAGCCGGATACTGGGTCTTTATCAACGGTTTCCTGCTGGCAAGTCTGGTTTTCAGTTCCGGCATACCCGAGAGATCGCTGAGCTGCGGCCTCATTCTCTTGCCGGCCGTGCTGCTGGGAACGGCCGCCGGCAACATAGCGCTCAAGAAAGTGAACCACGAGACATTCTCACTATTAGTGCACATCATACTTATTGCTTCATCTGTTTTAATAGTTCTTTAGAATTATCTGAATTTAATTTGCGGATTAAAATTTAAGCAGAAAATTAAGAAAGGAGAAAAAAATGGAATACGGAATACTATCCTTGCTTCCTACCCTCATCGCCGTCGGACTGGCGTTGACTACTAAAAACGTATACGTGTCCTTGCTGCTGGGTCTTCTGGCCGGCAGCACCATCGTTGCGGGCGGAAATATCCTGCACGGCATCGACGGCGTCATCGCCGGTACCATCATGAAGCCGCTAAACGACAAATACCTCACATCACCGGAAAAGCAGTGCTACATAGTTCACACCGTATCTGCTCCCGTATGCGCCCTCATACCTCTCAGCAGCTGGGGAGCTTACATGATCAGCGTAATTGAAAACTCAGGCGTTGAAAACGCCGCCGGCGTTATGGTGAAATCCATACCGCTGTCATTCTACGTAATCATCGCCGTATTCATGTGCCCTATCCTCATCTTCGCCAATAAGGATTTCGGTCCTATGAAGAAAGCCGAACTCAGAGTGGCAAGGGAAAACGCCGTTGTATCCCAGGACATAGACACAGACCAGCTTGAAAATAAAAAGGCCTCCTGCCTGCTGCTGGTTCTGCCTGTAGTGTCAATGATCGTCGTCACCATCGTAGGCATGTATTTCACCGGCGACGGCAACATCCTCAACGGTTCAGGCATGCGTTCATTCCTCTGGGGCGTGCTTTCCGGCATAGCTATCGCTTTCGTAATGATTCTTGCCAAGAAGCATCTTACCTTTGCGGAAGCCAGCCACTGGCTGTATGAAGGCTGGATTGGAATGCTTCCTGCCATCATAATCCTGACATTTGCTCTCGGACTGGGAGACTTGGTTTCCACTTTAGGAACCGGCGAATACCTGGCTAACGCTTTCTCCAGCATACTAAGCCCTTCGCTGCTGCCTTTCATCACTTTCCTGATTGCGATGATAATCGCTTTTTCGACAGGAAGCTCCTGGGGAACCATGGCCGTAGTATTGCCTCTGGTAATGCCTATGGTTTTCGCGATGGATGTAAACATCCCTCTGCTGGCAGGAGCCGTATGGAGCGGCGGTCTCTTCGGAGATCAGTCATCCCCTATATCCGACACCACAGTCGTTGCCTGCTCGGCTACCAAGTGTGACGTTCCGGCGCACATCAACAGCCAGCTGCCGTACACGCTGTCCTTCTGTCTGATAGCAGGAATAATGTACATCGCCGCAGGCTTCATAGCTTAAGCCTTTTCATAGCTTAAGTCATTATAAAGCAAAAGACGCCATCGCAGATGAAGTCCCAGACTGTAGACAAAGTCCCGGGTTTTACTATAAAAACCCGGGACTTTTCAGCTGTCCGGCTGACCTGGTCTTTGACCCCACACTTGCCTTTGCCCGCTTTACGGAGGACTTACTCCTAAGGTACGCCATGATCACTGCCCGAACTCCGCGGAACAGCTTACGTGGGTCCTTTTGCCCGTACCTGGCCTGGACTTGCAACCACAGACCCGAACAGCTTTATATCATTTTATCATCTGGATATGGTCCCGCGCAAGACACAGGAGCAAATTCAGATAAATGATGGTCTTTGTTTCCCGCCGAAGCCAACGCAAGAAAATCCACGCGAACCGCTCCGCCCTCCGATAGACTCTTGGCGCAGGCCGTCGCCGTCGCGCCTGTGGTATATATATCGTCAATCAGCAATACACGTTTACCTTTCAAAACGCTTTGCCTCCGTGGATTGAACCTGAAAGCGCCGTCAACGTTTGCCTTTCTTTCAGATGAAGATAAAGCCCGCTGCGGAACCGTAGATTTTATTCTTTCAAGTCCGTCTCCGAAAACCGGTATCCCTGTTTTTTCTCCCAAGTGCACTGATATCCTGGCGGCCTGATTGAAGCCGCGCTGTTTCAGCTTTTCCTTATGGATAGGCACCGGGACTATGACGTCCGCCCCGAACCACGGACATCTGCCGGTATCGGACAAATACTTTTTCAGACAATCGTAAAGTATATCGGCGATGTGCCTCGCTATATATGTTTTGCCTCCGTACTTGAGCCCAAAGATCAGCTGTCTTTCGTAAAGCCCGTATCCCATGGCGGCAGCAGCAGAATTCAATATGCCGTTCCCCGGCAGCTCGCTCATGCAGAAATTCATCCGCTTTATGCAATGGTCGCACAACGAATATGCGCGGCTTGCGTCAGTGTATTTTCCGCAGCATATACAGTAAAGCGACGACGGATACAGCAGCTCCGCGGTTTTCCTCCCTAAAGTCCCTCTCTTTCTCAAATCAAAAATCCTTCATACACTCCTTTCAATCTTGTCTTTAAGCCTGAATTCCTCCGACCCTCTTCGTTGTTGTCAACCATCGCGTTGAGATAGTCGTCTCTGCCCACGATGATCACCTTTTCTTTTCCCCTGGTAACGGCGGTATATATGAGATTTCTGGTCGCCAGCGCAGGCGGAAACCAGCTCATAGGGATTATCACCACTGGGAATTCGCTTCCCTGGCTTTTATGAACGGTCACGGCGTATGCCAGTTCTATTTCGTCCAGCTTGATATATTCGTATTCAACCCAGCGGTCTCCGTCGTAGCATACTGTAAGCTTCTTCTCTTCTCCAGCAGCTGCTGCGACTATTCCGGTCTCTCCGTTGAAAATTCCCTTTCCCGAAGAGCCGTCGGGCTTTTTATATTCCAGCCTGTAATTATTTTTTATCTGCATCACCCTGTCACCGACTCTGAACACGGCACTGCCGAATTGTACTTCTTCTTTGCCTTCGGCCTTTGGATTGAAAGCCTCCTGGAGCCTGGAGTTGAGGTTTGTGCTTCCGAGAATTCCTTTCTTGACAGGCGTCAGAACTTGTACTGTATCCGGAGGAAAAGACGATGCCAGCGATACGACCTTGTCGAGGATTTCCGCCTGTTTGTCCATCCTTATAAGCTGAAAGTCGCCTCCGTACTGAGGATAAGAGCCCCGTCGGATGGCATGGGCGTTTACTGTTATCATGCTTTCCTCCGCCTGTCTGAATATCTCCGTCAGTCTGGAAGTATACACGTATCCGCTGCCTATCAGATCCCCTAGCACATTGCCTGCGCCCACCGAGGGAAGCTGATCGGCGTCTCCCGTGAGTATGAGTCTGCTGCCCGGCTTCAATGCCCTGAGCAGGACTCCGGTCAGCATCAGGTCCATCATTGAGGCCTCGTCGATTATTACCGCGTCATAATCCAGCGGATTTTCGGCGTTTCTGCCGAATACCATCCTGCTCTGTTCCTCGTCGTAGTAATAGTCTAAAAGGCGGTGTACGGTAACAGCTTCTTTTCCGCTGGTCTGGGTTATGCGCTTGGCGGCTCTGCCTGTCGGGGCAGCGACCGCGACTTCAAGGCCTCCCTCCTCCATTATCTTTATGAGCGTGTTTATTATGGTGGTCTTTCCTGTTCCCGGACCTCCTGTTATGATCGACACGCTGTACCCGAGGGAATTTTTCACCGCGTCTCTCTGCTGAGCCGAAAGTGCCACGTCTCCCTCGCTCTCAGCTTTTCTTATGACGGCGTCCACATTGGCTGCTACTGTTTTTGGCTTCTCGCCGGTCATCTCGGCTATCTTGCGCACGATCATGCACTCGGTTTTGTAATATCCATAAAAATACAGGACTTCCTGCCCGTCGAGAACTGTCAGCTGTAGATCGCCGGCCAGCGCCATATCTTCCATTACGTCTTCCACGCTTTCGCTGCTCAGATCGAGAAACTGGCCTATCTGCAGGCAAAATTCCCTGGCCGGCACGAAAGTATGCCCCCTGTTTATGTATGAAGAAAGTCCGTGCTTGATGGCCGCTTCTATCCTGAAGAAGCTGTTTCTTTCCACTCCGACTGAGAATGCCGCCTTGTCCGCTGTCTCAAACTTCATGTTTGGAAATTCGTCCAAAAGCCAATATGGATTGTCTTCCGTCAGCGCGATGGCCGCGTCTCCCACAAGGGCGAATATTTTTATTATATAATAGTTGGAAAATCCCAACTGGCGTAAAAACAAGGCCACCTCCGGGGTGACCTGGCTTATCTTGGTTATGTTGTCGTCCTTTTCAATAAATTCCATTATTCAACCATTTTTCTTCCGGATTTCGCTTTTTCTCGAATTCTCAGCCTTTCGGCGGCGGCAGCCGCCCTCTTTTTTTTAACGCAGGAAAACAAAAGTTCAATGCGGCTTCTTCCGCTGGCATCACGCTCATCTATATATCTGCACAGCCTGCGCAGCTTGAATTTTTCCAGCCAGGAAAATCTTTTCGCATCCAGACCTCCCAAAACCAAGTGGGCGCCTCCGCACTCAAGAAGCATGGCAAGTCCCTTGCCGGCATGCTCCGTGTTAAGCATCTTTGCCAGCTCGCTTCCCGATTTTTCCCCGCTGGCCATTGCTAACAGCCGGCTGTTTGATCTCATTGCTCTTTGGACTTCTTCATCAATCTCGAAGTCAAGCTGAGCCGCCAGGCGCACGGCTCTCAGCATGCGAAGAGGATCCTCCGCAAACCGTTTGTCAGCGTTGCCTATGGTGCGTATCCTTTTTCTGCGTATATCTTCCAATCCGCCGAACATATCTATAAGCTGTGCTCCGCCGTCCGTGCTGCTCGGCTCGCCGGCGCGTCTTTCTGCGTTTTCACTCCCCGGCTCGCCGGCACCTTCTCCGGCGCGTCTTTCTGCGGCTTTCCTGACCGTTTCCGCAAAACAAACTGGGCGCAGCGCCAGAGCGTTTATCGTGAAATCACGTCTCGGCAGATCTTCTTCTATTTCATCCACGAAAAAAATCTCTATCGGCCGGCCGTTCTCATAGGCTCCCTCCCTGCGGTATGAGGCAATGTCCGCGGCTTTCTCAGGCTTGTCCGCAGCCTTTACCCTTACTACGCTGTATTTTTCGCTTAAAACTCTGGCCTCGGGAAAGATCTCCTGCAGACTGTCTATATCTGCGTTTGTGGTCAGGTCAAAGTCCCATGGCTTTCTTCCCATGATCATGTCACGCACGCATCCGCCTACGGCATAAGCCTCAAACCCCGCATTTTCAAGTCGGGCCGCCAGACTGTACAGCCCATCCGGCACATCGAAAGTCCGCATATTAACATCTCCCAAAGGATCTCTCATGCGGCCGGAAAGTTCCTTTGCTTTCACTGACTTCACCAAATTTTCACCAGTACCGTCTACTTGCTTTCTTTAGGTTTATACAGCTTTCTGTTATCCAGCGTCCATATTCGGTCGCTGAAGCTTCCCGGCTCTGTAGATTCAAGCGCGTCCTGCATATCGAACATTCTCGCGTCCAGTATATCCAGATAATGAAGTACTTCCGCCTCAGGAAACAGCGGTTTTTTCGGGCTTCCGAACTCAGGCTCATAATGATGGGATAAGATCATGTGCTCCAGCATTATGGCTTTCTCCCGCGTAAATCCCAGCTCCGTCGTCAGCTTATCCAGAGTTTTTACTCCTTGGATAATATGTCCAAGCATCTGACCCTCGAAGGAATATCCGGTGGCGATACCGTCCTCTTCCGACTCTATTTCATTGAGCTTTTCCATGTCGTGAAGTATAACGCCGGCAGCCACGAGATCGCGGTTCAAATTTGTATATACCTGACAGACTCTCTCACCTGTCATCAGCATGCGCTTAGTATGATAAAGCAGTCCGCCCAGCTCAGCGTGATGATTTTTCTGCGCTGCCGGATAATACATCAGCTTTTCTCTGTTTTCATCGAGGACTTTAACGCATAATGCTCTCAGATCCTTGTCTGTCATGGCTTCTGCCGCGCCGTGGATATAGCTGTACATATCTTCAGGGTCTTCCGGAGCGGCTTTGACGAACTCTCTCATCTGCTGTCCGTCTTCGGGGGCAGCCGCGCGTATCCGCTGAACTCTGATCTGCAGCTGTCCTGCCCATTCGACGACTATGCCCTTTATCTTTACTATTTCCTTATCCTTGATAGCTGCCAGCGCGGGATATTCACTATCGCTCACATCCCACTTCTTGCCGGAAATATCTCCCGTCTTATCGCACAAAGCTATATCCAAATATTGTTTGCCGTTGGAGCCCACTTTTATGGCCGCTGTTTTGGCCATGAAAAATTCTGTGAACTCCTGGTCTTTGCGTAAATCTTTAACGTATATCTCTTTCATCCGTCCCTTCC
>PPYF01303943.1_pt1 | contig 36559 bp, 30 predicted proteins | sample 1559871 | NCBI WGS metagenome assembly PPYF01 (sample SAMN08240021, study PRJNA423297) | Human gut metagenome, whole genome shotgun sequencing project.
AAACGTCCAGACGCCGTCCTCACCCTTGGCCGGGCCGGTAAGCGTGGCCTTGCTGTCGGAAAGTGTGATCTCGAAGCTGGCTGCCGTGACCTCCGTGCCTGCCGGAAGCGTTACGGAGAAGCTGTTTTCAGCCGTACCGGCTGCTGCAGAAACGCCTGCAACCTTGACAGATGTGACGCCCGCGTCGTCGGACTTGACTTCGCCGTAAACCACATTGATGGTGTAGGTGCGCTTGCCGTCGCTCGTTTCATTCATGGTGGGCCAGCTGTCGTCTGCGCAGACGACGGTGATGACGCTGCCATTTGCGATGGGGATCAGGGACGTGCGGGAATATTCGCGGCCCGTTGCCTGCGTGCCGAGATAGGCGCGGACCTGATAGTTCTTGTTTGCCGCCGTCGGTGTGACGAGCAGCGAGGTCGTGCCTTCCGGCACGGTCAGGGTGTAGGTGAAGCTGTCGCCGCTGAAGCTGGGCGTCAGTTTGCCCGCACTGAAGGTGAGCGCCTTGAGGCGGGTATCCGTGCTGCCAAAGCTGCCGCCGAGATCCTCAACGGTACGGGTGTACATGATGCGGATCTCGTCGCCCGCGCAGAGCGTGCCCTTTGCAACGGTAAATTCACCAAAGCCAAAGTTTGTGAACCAGTCGTTGAGTGTGCCCATCCAGCCGGACATGGTACCGCCGTCAAACGCCTTCAAGTTGTCAATGGAGGAGATGTAGTTGCTTTCCGCGCCGACGACGGTGTGGCCATCCAGTGCTTCCACAACGCAGCCCATCATGGTCGATTCGTCGGTCAGCTCGATCCAGGTGTCGGTCAGCGTGCCTTCCCAGACAGCGCCCTCCGCCTTCGGGAACGTGGTGTTCTCCACGATCACGCGGGCCATGCCGGCCAGCGTCAGAACGCTGACATATGCCATATCCGAGCCGCCCTTGGAGGCGTCGTCCTTCACATAGGAGAGCGTCAGCGTGTAGCTGCCGGCTCCGAGCTGCTTTTTGATGCTGCCGCTCTTCTCGCCGCTGACAGCGTCGGCCAGCGTTTCCGGGCTGCCGCCGTCTTCTGCGAGCGTGATGGTCAGCTTGTCATAGCCGTTTTCCGAGGAAACGCCGTAGCCGAAGCGCAGAACGGTGGGTGCGCTCAGCGTAAAGGCAAACGAGGTCGTGGAGCTGGTCTTGTCCTGATTCTGGTTGCTGCTTTCAAAGCGGTCCAGATCGGCATTGTAGACCCAGGGGTAATTGCCGTTGTCGGAAACGCTGATAGAGGTGACAGTCTGCTCGGGGTAGGAGACGTGGCCGAGGCGGTCGTCGTCCCAGACCGTATAGGTTTCGCCGCAGACGGCGCATTCGTAGGTCTTATAGCCGGTGAAGACCTGCTCGGTGCCGTCCTTGGGCGTATGGCCCTTGGCGGGAACGATGTCTTCTTTCGTTTCTGAGCAGCCGTCTCTGCGGCAGGTACGGACGATCTTGCCCGGCTGCGTGCAGGTGGGAGCCGTCAGGACACAGCTGTTGTCGCTGCCGTCCAGATCCTCGCAGAAGTCGTGGCCGAGCGGTGCGGTATACTCTGTGCGGTAGCTTGCACCGCAGTTTTTGCAGGTATAGCGGGTGTAGCCTTTCACCGTGCACAGTGCGGCAACAACCGTGCCCTCGCCGTTCGCCTCGTGGAAGGTCACATCGGTCTGCCATCTGAGTGCGGGATAGCCGCCGCAGACCGGGCCGAACGCGTCAGACAGGTCGGCGTCCTTGAGGTCAGCTTCATTCAGCGCTTCGGCGTTCGCGTCCGCGTTCAGCGTGTTCAGATAATAGCACTTGGAAATCTCGGAGGAAGCAGTGTCAACCGTGCCGAATACGGCGCTGCCCGCTTCGCCGGTGGAGTAGCAGCTGGAGATGGTGATTTTCCCCTGCACAGTGCCGCTCCAGTTCACATTGCCCTTGACCTCGCCTGCGATGCCGCCGGAGGCCGTGCCGGAGATCTTGCCGGTGTTGTAGCAGCTTGTAACAGTCATTTCGCTGCTGGTGCCGCCGATGATGCCGCCGGCCTTGCTGCCGGTCGCGGAAATTTCTGCGGTGTTATAGCAGCCGGTGATGGTCGAGCCGTTGCTGACTGTGCCGCCGATAATGCCGCCGGCGCTGCTGCCGCCGGTGACAGCGCCGAAGTTCGCGCAGTTCTCGATCACGGCGTTCTGATAGGTGTATCCCACAAGACCGCCGACGTTGTTGCCGGTAGAGGTGATGACTGCGTAGTTGAAGCAGTTCGCGATTTTCGGAGCAGTGCCGCTGGCATAGCCGGCGATCGCGCCTGCGCTGCCCTTGCCGGAAACTGCGCCGCGGATGGTCAGATCATGGATGTAGGAATTCGAGCCGATCTGCGCAAACAGGCCAGCCGTGGCGTTCAGGCCGGTGATCTCGAAGCTTGCGCCGTCAAGCACGACCTTCTTGCTGGAGGAGATGTTCAGCCATGCGTATTTGCCGAGGTTGATATCGGCCGTCAGAACGCCGGAAACGTCCGCGTCCTTGCTCTTCGCGACGAACCATGCCAGCTCCGCGCCGGTGCCGATCTGGTAAACGCCGTTTTCGTCGGTCTGCGGTTCGGTCTGCGTTTTGCCGTCCCATGCGCCCGCTGCGGTTGCCTGCAGGGTGATGGTGAATTCGTTGGAGCCTTCCTCCTTCATGGTGACGCTACCAGTGGCGTATTCAACGCCAGCACCGGAAACGGTGTAGAAGTATTCCTCGGCATAAGCCTTGAACGTGCCGTCTTCCGCAACCGCAATGCCGTTGCCTGCGCTGTCCGCCAGCGTGACGGTCAGGTTCTTGCGGTCAATGGATGTGCCATTCTGATCCTGGAAAATCAGCTTGCCGGTCAGGAAGTCGAGCTTTACGACCGGGATCGTGATCTCCGGCAGACGGCTGAGAATGCCTGCCGTCTTGGGCGCGTCGAAGCCGGGATTCGTGCCCACAGCATAGGTGATGCCGCGGTGCGTCGGAACGCCGGGCCAGCCCGCCTGCTTGATCGCGCCGCTCAGCGTGTAGGTCTCCTTAGCCCAGAACTTCGGGATGGTGACAGTCAGCTTCTGCCGCTCAGGGTTGCCGCTGAAGTCATAAACGCCGAAGTTTCCGCCGGGATCACTCTTGAAGAAGGTGCCGTCCGGGCCCTGCATATACAGGGAGAAGTTGAAGTTATACGCGCCGGAAAGCTTTTCCTTGGGGCTGATCAGGTTGGAGAACTGGATCGTGACGGAATCGCCCGGCTTGATGGCAGCCAGCTCTTCCTGCGTCAGCTCCGTGCCCTCCGCGTTGACAAACTTGTAGCTCACGCCGCGTGCCGTCACGACCTGATAGGTCGAAAGGCCGCCCTTCGTGACCTTGATGATATTGCGGCCGGTGATCAGACCGCTGACGGTCACAGTGCCGTCTTCAGCGGTTGTGACGCCAGTGTTTGTGAAGCCGCCGGAATACGTCATAGACGCAGCGGTCACGGTGGGGCGCAGGACGCTCACGGTGCAGCCCGCTTCGGGCTTGAAGCTGTAACTTGCACCCTCTGTTCCAGTGTAGAACAGAATGTCATGCTCCGCATCGAGCTGCTTCGCCTCATCCTTCTCGATGACCGCGTCCATGCGGTCAAGATTCATATTGGTCTGGATGGCGCTGCCGTCCGCGCCGACATTCACGACAAACACGCCCGTCAACTCCGGCCAGATGGCGGAGAAGCGATGCGAGGGCGTGCTGGTCTGGCCAGCCATATGGGTCATTGCGTCATAGGTTACGAGCACGATTGCCGTGCCCTCATGCTTGGCCTCCATCACGGCGACGTTGCTGTTCAGCGCGTTCGGCGTGATGGTCACGACGTCGCTGGCATTGCCGTTCACATCAATGACCTGATAGTGCATCTCCGGCAGTGCGACCTTGGCGTTCATAAAGCTTTCGATCGCGAACCAGTTGCGGAAGGAGTTGAGCTCGAACGTATCGCCAACGGCCATGTTTTTATAGCCCTTGGTGTTGATGTTCAGGTAAATGCCTGCACGGTCGTAGACGTTGTTTTCAAAATGATAGATCGTGCTCTTGCTGAAATCGCCGGTCAGGCCGAGATCCTCTTCCGTGACCGTGTACGCTGCGTCGGCGCTCAGTCTGACGTAGTTCCAGTATGTTGCACCCTGCGGATGGCGGACACGGTAGAAGTAATCCGTGTTCTTGTCGAGATGGAACGTGGCCGTGCCGTCCTCGACGGAACGCGCGAACGGCTCAAGGAAGCTGAACACATAGTATTTTGCGAGCGTACCGGCGTCGATGGTCGAGCCCTTCGGCGCTGTGACCGTGACCGTGACGAATTCCTTGCAGGTCAGGCTGAGGCTGTCGTTCATTGTCGGGGTCTTGGAAGCGGTAGCCGGGTTGTAGTTCGGATGCGTTTCCGCGTTCGGCGTGGCTGTCACGCTGACTGTATCACCAACGACAAACAGGCAGCTTGTGTAGGTCTTGCCCCAATTTACGGCCGAGCCAAACTCCACCTTACGCTCTGCACCGGAGGCGTCGGTTACGCGCAGCGAAAGAGTATAGTCTGTGTCCTTAACCCATGAATTGGGGTTGACGGAGATCTGATACATCCGCTGCAGCTTGAAGCTGCTGTTCTCGCTGCTGACGTCGATCACCACGCCGCCGTTGCGGTCATTGTTCGCGTCATAGCCGTCAACCCAGTAAGCGCCGGGCGCAAGGTCGATGGTATACGCGCCGTCTGCGGCTTCCTTCGCGGCCAGCAGATCGTCCGCGCCCTTCACGCCGTCCATGTAGGTATACAGCTTCAGGGACTTGACCTGTGCGTCGTGCATACCGGACAGTGTGACGCTGACATCGCCCTCTGCTGCCAGAACGCCTGCGGGCAGCAGGCTCAGCAGCATCACGAGCACGAGCAGCAGGCTCAGAATTCGTTTCTTCATACATTTTTCCTCCAGAATCAAAATATCTATCGCAAGCTCCTTATCTTATTAAATAGGAGCGGAAACAGGGGGCGCAGACGGCTTTGGGAGAAACAAAAGTCCGCCATTCTTGACAAAATGGCGGGCGGATCTCCACAGAAACAAAATACGCTGCTTTTCCTGTGAGGAAAAACGGCGCACCTGTTCCGAATGCTACAGGCAGAGCTCGTCCCACGCATTCATCCTTTCCGCCGCGAATGCGGCGCAGACAGCAGTTCTTCTGACTTGCACTCTGGAAACAAACTCTTTGTTTCCGCGCCCGTTTCCTGCCTTCTCGCGGATAAATCCGCAATGACTGGCTTTCACCCAGACAGCTTTCGCTGCTTCGGAACGGTCTTGTGCGCACAGCTCCGGTCGAGTGGTTTTCCCTTTCTCTTGCGCCGAAGCCTGCCTTGCGGCATGCTTCGGTTACTGTACATCGGATGGCAATATCAAATTGTTAGAAAAAGCAAAATCTTGTGCTTTTCCGTCTGCTACTATACACGATATGGGCGTGATTTGCAAGCGGTTTGAAAAAAATATACCGCATTTGTCCCACCCTCTTGAAAAAAGCCGAAAGCTGTGTCAAAATAAAGAAAACCGCCCCGGCGGTGTTTTGACAGCACAACGGTTAGATGCAACTAACTGATACGGAGGAAGCGATGAAATACCATATTGAGAAGAATACCGTGCAGGAAACGCTCGTCATTCCGCTCTACGGGCGGAAAATGTGCTCGGAGCTGTATCCGAACCTCTACCGCGACGAGACGGCCCTGCGCCTGATCGATCAGATCGATTACGATTTTTCGCTTCTGTCCCAAAAATCAAAGAGCCTCATGCAGCAGTTCGGCTTTCTGGAGGCCGCCATGCGCCAGAACGACCTTGCATGGGAGGTGCGGGACTATCTGCGCGAGCATCCGAACGCGGCGGTCGTCAACCTCGGCTGCGGACTGGACGACACGGGCCGCAGCTGCGACAACGGCTCCTGCAGGATCTATAACCTCGATTTTCCCGGCGTGATCGCCGTGCGCGAATACACCCTCGCCTCCGGCGGCCCCTACTGCGACTGCGGGTATCATAAACGAAATAAGCAGAATAAAGGCTCCACCGCGCCAGCGTAGGGGTCGATGCCCACATCGACCCGGCAGAATGCACCGTTTTTACGGAAGTCTTCGGCAAATCCGTAACTTCCCACTGGGCCGACAGAGTTGTTGGCCCCTACAGCGAAACTTCATTTTCTCACGTATCCCGTAGGGGCGGACGACTCTGTCCGCCCGCAGGATGCACTGATTTTTATGAAATCTCCGGCGAATTCGCAGCTTCCCAACGGGCCGATGTGTACCGGCAAGCGGCAGACCCACATCCGTAACGCTCCTTCGTCGCGAACGGCTGTGACCGGCATCAGCCCCTACAAAATGCCCGCATCAAAGCCCTTCCTTGAACGCAAGGGAAGGTGGCTTCGATACGGGCGTTTTATTTTTTATGATTTCTCCAGCAGTGCAATGCCTGCCTTTACACGCGCAATGGATTCCTCTTTTCCAAGCAGTGCGCACAGCTCCGTAGCGCCGCCGGGGGTCGAGGCCTTGCCGGATACGGCTACGCGCAGCGGCCAGAGCACGACGGAGTTCTTGAGCTCGAGCTTCGCCGCCAGCGCGACGAGCGCTTCATACAGACCTTCGTTCGTCCAGACCTCCAGCGATTCCAGCACCGGAAGAATCTCACGCAGGGAGGAGAGGCTGTTCTCCAGCGTCGTCTTGGACTTCTTGTGGACATACAGCTCCGTGGAGTATTCCGGCAGTCTGTCGATAAAGTCCACACGCTCCGGCAGATCGGACAGAATTTCGCAGCGCGGCTGCACCAGCGCGGCGACGGCCTTCAGATCAATCGCGGGATTCGTAATGACTGTTTTCAGGACCGGCTCGGCCTTGGCGAAAAATGCCTCGGGGCTGAGCTTTTTCATATATTCCGCGTTCATCCAGCGCAGCTTGTTGATATCGAACACGGCAGGGGACTTCGAAATGCCGGAGATATCAAAAATCTCGGCCAGCTCCGAAAGCGTGTAGAATTCGCGCTCCGCGTTTTCGCCCTTCGGGCTCCAGCCCAGCAGCGCCACATAGTTCAGCACAGCCTCGGTCAGATAGCCCTCGCGGATCAGATCCTCATAGCTTGGGTCGCCGTGGCGCTTGGACATCTTGTGCTGCGCGTCGCGCATGACAGGGGAGCAGTGGACATATGTCGGGATCTCCCAGCCAAAGGCTTCGTACAGCAGATTGTATTTCGGTGCGGAGGACAGATATTCGCTGCCGCGTACGACGTGCGTAATGCCCATCAGATGGTCGTCGACGACGTTTGCAAAGTTGTACGTCGGCAGGCCGTCGGATTTCAGCAGCACCTGATCCTCCAGCTCCTTGTTTTCTACCGTAATATCACCGAAGGACGCGTCGTGGAACGTTGTCGTGCCCTCATGCGGGATGCGCTGGCGGATGACGAACGGTTCGCCCGCCTCCACGCGCTTCTTTGCCTCGTCCAGCGGCAGATCGCGGCAGGCGCAGACGTGCTTTTTGATTTCGCCCGTCTCGCTTCCAGCGTCTTCCTCGTCGCCTTTCTGGCAGAAGCAGTAATATGCGCCGCCCTTTTCGCACAGCAGCTTCGCGTATTTGCCGAACAGGTCGCGCCGCTCGGACTGCACATACGGCCCGACCGGCCCGCCGACGTCCGGCCCTTCGTCGTGCGTCAGGCCGCATTCGGCCATTGTCTTGTAGATCACGTCGACCGCGCCCTCGACCAGACGGCCCTGATCGGTGTCCTCAATGCGGAGAATGAACTTGCCGTGGTGGCGGCGGGCAATCAGCCATGTATAGAGCGCGGTGCGCAGGTTGCCGACGTGCATATAGCCCGTGGGGCTCGGAGCAAAGCGGGTGCGGACCTCGCCGTGCGGGATGCGCGCTTCCATCTGCTCAAAAAAATCCATGATGCGTGTTCCTCCAATATAAAAGTATGGTTATTATATAGTTTTTTTCAGAAACAGTCAATCATTGATTGCGCATTCCGGCGGTTTGTGCTATGATATGCGCATCTATCGAATAGAAAGAAGGACGTATCATGGACGAAAAAAAACGTATCTTTTCCGGCATCCAGCCCAGCGGCGATCTGACGCTCGGCTCGTATATGGGGGCGATCAAAAACTGGGTCGCTTTGCAGGACGAATATGAGTGCGTCTATTGTATCGTCGATATGCATGCCATTACCGTCCGGCAGGTCCCGGCTGATCTGCGCCGCAGAAGTCTGGAGCAGCTCGCGCAGTATATCGCCTGCGGACTCGACCCGCAGAAGAACATCATGTTCATTCAGTCTCATGTGCCGCAGCACGCGGAGCTTTCCTGGGTGCTTGGCTGCTATACGCAGTTCGGTGAGCTGTCGCGCATGACGCAGTTCAAAATGAAATCGCAGCAGCACGCAGATAATATCACCGCAGGCCTCTTTACCTATCCCGTACTCATGGCCGCCGATATCCTGCTCTACCAGACCGACCTTGTCCCTGTCGGCGAGGATCAGCGCCAGCACGTCGAGCTCTGCCGTGACATCGGCGCGCGCTTCAACAATTCCTTCCCCGATACCTTCAAGCTCCCCGAGGCGTTCATCCCCAAGATGGGCGCGCGCATCATGAGCCTCGGCAACCCGGACAATAAAATGTCCAAGTCCGACCCCGACGGCTGCGTGTTCCTCATGGACAAGCCGGAGGATATCATGCGTAAATTCAAGCGCGCCGTGACCGACTGCGAGACGGCTGTCCGTTTTGACAAAGACAATAAGCCCGGCATCTCCAATCTTCTTACGATTTACTGCGCCGCCACCGGCAAGACCATCGAGCAGGCCGAGGCCGAGTTTGCGGATCAGGGCTACGGCGTCTTCAAGCCCGCCGTCGGCGAAGCCGTTGTCGAGCTTGTCCGTCCCATCCGCGAAAAAACCGAGCAGATGCTTGGCGATAAGGCGTATCTGGAAAGCATCTACAAGGAGGGCGCTGAGCGCGCATCTTATCTCGCCAACAAGACCCTCCGCAAGGTCTACAAAAAGGTCGGCTTCGTCGCGCGGTAACGCATGAAGCACGCTGCTTCCCAGTAGGGGCCGATGCCCACATCGGCCCGTTGGGAAGTGCCGAATTTGCCGTAGATTTCCGCAAAAACGGCCATATTCTGCCGGGCCGATGTGGGCATCGGCCTCTATAAGGTTAAACAATCATTATGACAACAAAACAAGTCGTTTATATGCTGCTGGCGATGCTTGTCGCTGCTGCTGTGTCGTTCGCGTCCACGCCGATGGTCAAGGCGCTGGCCTGCAAGGTCGGTGCGATCGACGTGCCCAAGGATAACCGCCGTATGCACAAGGTTCCCATTCCCCGCATGGGCGGTCTGGCGATCTTTCTGGCGTTTTTACTGTCGGTTCTCGTCTTTGCGGACATCGACCGGCAGATGCAGGGCATTCTGCTCGGCTCCATCATGATCGTCATTCTCGGCGTTCTGGACGATATCATGGCGCTCAAGGCGCTGCCGAAGCTGTTTGTCCAGATCGCCGCCGCGGGCGTCGCCGTCTGGCACGGCTGCACGATCCAGTTCGTCTCCAACCCCAACGTCTTCTCCGAGGCGACCTATCTCAATCTCGGCTGGCTGTCCATCCCCGTTACGATCATCTGGATCGTCGCTATCACCAACGCCGTCAATTTCATCGACGGCCTCGACGGCCTTGCCGTCGGCGTGTCCGCCATCTCGACAGCATCCCTGATCGTCGTGGCGCTCATGGTGAAGGAGGTCAACATCGCCGTCATCCTCTGCGCGCTCTTCGGCGCGTGCCTCGGCTTTATTCCGTATAATATGAACCCCGCAAAGATTTTCATGGGCGACACCGGCTCGACCTTCCTCGGCTATATCCTTGCCACGCTTTCCATCACGGGCCTGTTCAAGATGTACGCCATCATTTCCTTCGCCGTGCCGTTCCTCATCCTCGGCATCCCGATCTTTGATATCAGCTTTGCCTTCCTGCGCCGCATTGCCCACGGCCAGAACCCGATGAAGGCCGACCGCGGCCATTTCCACCACCGCCTCATCGACATGGGCTTCTCACAGAAGCAGGCCGTCGCCATCGCCTATATGCTGACCGGCATTTTAGGGCTGGCCGCCGTGCTGCTGACGTCCTCGGGCGAACTCAAGGCGCTGATTCTCATTGCCGCGATCTTCATCGTCAGCGCCATCGGCTTCAAGCTGATCTTCGCGAAGAACGATCGGTCGGAGGACGAGCCGGAAGAAAAACAGGAGGAACCGCATGAATAAGCTGAAAGTCATGTCCGTCTTCGGCACAAGGCCGGAGGCCATCAAAATGGCGCCGCTTGTCAAGGCGCTGCAGGCCAGCGAGCAGATCGAAAGCATCGTCTGCCTGACCGGCCAGCACCGGGAAATGCTCGATTCCGTCATGGAGATCTTTCAGCTGACGGGCGATTATGACCTGCATATCATGGAAAAGCGCCAGACGCTCTCCACCATCACCACAAAGACGCTTCTCGGCATGGACAGCGTTCTGGATACCGTCAAACCCGATCTTGTCCTCGTCCACGGCGATACGTCCACGACATTCGCAGGCGCGCTTGCCGCGTTTTACCATCAGGTCAAGGTCGGCCACGTCGAGGCCGGCCTGCGTACCTGGGACAAATACTCTCCCTTCCCGGAGGAGATGAACCGCACCCTCGTCGGCGACATCGCCGATCTGCATTTTTCCCCGACAAAGGCCAACGCGGATAATCTCCGCCGTGAGGCCATCATGGGCGATATCTTCATCACCGGCAACACGGCCATCGACGCCATGCAGTACACCGTGAAGCCCGATTTCGTCTTCCCGACGGCGCTTCTGAACGAGCTGGATTTCCGGAACCACCGGATCATCGCCGTTACTTGCCACCGGCGGGAGAATTACGGCAAGCCCATGGAGGCCATCATGCACGCCATTCTGGAGATCGTGCAGACGCACCCCGATGTGGAGGTCGTCTATCCCGTCCACCTGAGTCCCGTCGTGCGCGAATGCGTTTTCCCGATTCTGGGCGGCCACGACCGCATTCACCTCATCGATCCGGTCGACGTGGAGGAAATGCACAATCTCATTGCCCGCTGCTATATGGTCATGACTGACTCCGGCGGCTTGCAGGAGGAAGCGCCTGCCCTCGGCAAGCCTGTCCTCGTCATGCGCCGCGAAACAGAACGCCCGGAGGCCATCGCCGCCGGAACGGCAAAGCTCGCAGGCGTGGAAAAGGACGAGATCGTCCGGCTCGCAGGCGAGCTGCTGGACGATCCCGCCGCGTATGCGCGTATGGCAAAGGCCGTCAACCCCTACGGCGACGGCCATGCAAGCGAACGCATCGTACAGGCGATTTTGTGGCACTTTGGCCGCGCAGCGGAAAAGCCCGCCGATTTTAACGCCTGATTGAACGCAAAACGAAAGGACGGTGACGGACGACGGAGCAGAACCAGAAAAACAGGCGGACGCTGCTGATGTTCATTCTTGCGACGCTGGCTGTGATCGTCGTGATCGGCGCGCTGTTTGTCGGCAATATGCAGCAGAACAAGCGCGACGCCATCGTCCTGCCGGACGCGGCGCAGAGCACCCAGCCGGAGCTTCAGCCCGACGAAAATGAGCCTGCGCTGCTTGAGGTCACGCGCGAAAACGTGCAGAGCATCGTGCGCAGCCTGCGCCGCCCGCAGTATTACCATCAGACCTATACCATCACCCGCCAGATGAACGGCGCTGTATCCGAGACATCCGCCGAGCTTTGGGTCGCGGACACGCGCGTGTGCGCTGTCCTGACGACCGCCAGCGGGGAAAAGCATATCCTGACCGACGGCGAGACGCTCTATGTCTGGTACGCCGGGGATGAAACGGTACGCACGCTTGCGGCCTCCCAGGACGCGACGATGGACGAGCTGATCGGTATCCCGACCTATGAACAGGTCGGAGCCATGCCGCCCGCCTCCATCACCGACGGCGAATTCATCACCGACGACCGCTATGATTCCGGCCAGCAGATCTTCGCCGCCTCGGAGGAGGGGACTGTCCGCCGCGAGTGCTGGATCAGCCTCAGCTACGGCCTTCTGACCGAAAGCATCCTCAAATCCGGCGGCGAAACGATTTATGACGCCATCCAGACCGGACTCGAGATTTTGGCCGCCGGAGACGAGACGTTTGAAGACGTCTTCACCCTCCCGGACGGAACTGTCCCGTTCCAAGAGTAAGCGGCACCCCGAGGCTCCCCTTTCAAGGGGAGCTGGCGCGCAGCGCCTGAGAGGTTGCGGCAGGCAGCAGCGAGAAGCGGAAATCCAATGCGAATCCGTAGGCACCTGCCCATTTAACTGTAGGGGCCGATGCCCACATCGGCCCGGCAGAATGCACCGATTTTACGGGGATCTCCGGCGAAGGCGTAACTTCCCAACGGGCCGATGTGGGCATCGGCCCCTACAATCCGGTCAACAGAATTGCTACAGAAATCGAAGCAGCATTCATTTCCTCAGAAAAACCTTACGACAGCAAAAATGCTGCCGCCGTTAAAATGACCGACAGCTGATCCTCCTCCTCGCCGTCCACGACGAGCAGCAGCAGGATCAGCAGCATCAGAAGATCCCCCGTATCAATGCTGCGCGGCAGCAGCCGCGACAGAAATCCGCCATGCTCCGCCGTACAGGGCGGGGCAGGAGGCGGGGGAGCAGGCGGCACGCACACAGGCTCCGGAGGCGGAGCGGGCGCAGCCGCCTGCGGCTCCGCGCCGACGCGTGTCGGATGATAGACGCCTGCGGCGTCCGGTATGTAGCGGTTATACATCATGGCGTCTCCTTTGCTCCGGGACCTCTGCCCCGGTTTTTCAGAGCCAGACTCGCAAGACTTGCCAGCCGCGCCGCATGCAGCGCCCGGTCGATCTTTTCCTGCCGCTCCTTGCGCAGAAAGGGCTTCAGCGCCAGCAGCAGCGCTTCCTGCCTTTTGTCCATTTTTCCCGCCTGTCGCAGCATTGCGGCGGCAGGCTCTGGCAGCGGCTGCTGCTGAAAAACGGCCTGCACCGGCTTCGGCTCCGATTCCGGGGGGTCCGGCACGGGCGCGCGCTCCGGCTGCGCCTGCGGCACGGAAAAGCCCATCGATCCGGCCAGCTCCCGCAGCTCCTGCAGCTGCGCGGGATCATCCAATACGGCGCGCAGCGCGCGCTCCAGCTCATCCATTGAGCTTCCTCAACAGCGCCTGTGCCTGCTCTGTGTTCAGGACAGGCCGCAGAAGCTCCATCGCCCGTGCGTGGTCGCCCTGCTTTGCCGCGTCAGCGGCCTGACGCAGCCGCTCTCCGCCGCCGGACGCCAGCAGCGCCAGCAGCTGCCGTCCCTCCGCAGACCCCAATACGCGCCGGAGCTGCTCCGGGGAAAACGAATGTTCCATCCAGCTACCCCCTCCGTTCTTAAGTAACCGCTGATGCAATCGGTTACTCAACCCGATTCTTCCTTATCATATGCGCCCCGCGCATGAAAGTGAACGATATGAAGCTTCTGATTTTGTCGGATACGCACCGGAGCCTCGGCTTTGCGTACGATGCCATAGAAAAAGAACACCCGGACGCGGTTGTGCATCTGGGCGATCATCTGACCGACGCCGAGGAGTTATCCTTTGCCTGTCAGGAACCGGATTTTTATTACGTTCCCGGCAACTGCGACTATGCCCCGACAGTCCCGCAGAGCCTGACGCTGGAGCTTGACGGCGTGCGCATTTTTGTGACCCACGGCCATCTCTACGGCGTCAAGCGCGATCTGACCGCGCTTGCGGGCGCGGCGAAGGACGCGGGCGCGCGGCTTGCGCTCTTCGGCCATACCCACATCCAGCACCTGGAGGAGCGCGGCGGTATCACGCTCCTGAACCCCGGCACGGCCGGGCGCTTCGGCCACAGCGGATACGCCGTGGTCGAGATCAAGGACGGCGCGTTTTCCTGCCGTCTGGAAACGGATACGGAGTGATATTTATGATTTTAGCGATCGATATCGGCAATACCAACATCGTGCTCGGCTGTATGGAGCACGACCGCATTCTCGTCGAGGCCCGCATGGCGACCGACCTGCTCAAGACCTCTGACCAGTACTGCGTGGAACTCAAAAATCTTTTGAATCTTTATGAGATTGATCCGAAGAGCGTCGAGGGCGTCATTATCTCGTCCGTCGTGCCGCCGGTTCTCAATTCCTGCAAGACTGCCGTGCGTAAGCTGACCGGCAAAACGCCGATGATCGTCGGCCCGGGCATCAAAACGGGACTCAATATCCAGATGGAGAACCCGGCCCAGATCGGCAGTGATCTGATCGTCGCCGCTGTCGCCGCACTTAGCCGTTTTAAACCGCCTCTCATCATCGTTGACATGGGTACAGCCACGACCATGACGGCCATCGATAAAAACGGCACCTACGTCGGCGGCTGCATCAGCCCCGGCCCGAAGCTCTCCGCCGAGTCGCTCTCTACACGCACGGCGCAGCTGCCCGCCATCAGTCTGGAAAGCCCGAAAAAGGCCATCGGTAAAAATACCGTTGACGCCATGCGCAGCGGTGTGATGCTCGGCTCCGCCTGCATGGTCGACGGCATGATCGACCGGATGGAGGAAGAACTCGGCGGCGGCGTGACTGTCGTTGCAACAGGCGGCATTGCACGCTTTGTCCTTCCAATGTGCCGCCGCAGAATCGAATACGACCGTGACCTTCTTCTGAAGGGTCTATCTATCCTCTATGAAAATAACCGCAGAGAGAAGTGAATTCATGTGCAGACGAATCTCAATGCGCAGTGTGTTCTTCCTTCAAAAACGCTCGCGCGGTTTTTGAAAACCGCCGTGACGCCCCTGTTTTTATACGATGAAAAGAGTCTCGTGCAGGCAGCGCAGGCTCTTTTCCGTGCATTTTCCGACTGCAACGGATTCTTGCCGCGCTTTCCCATCCGCATGAATCCGAATCCCACGGTTCTGCAAATTCTGCGCAGCTGTGGCTGCGGCGTGCTTTGCAGAAGCCTTGCGGAGCTGGAGCTTGCCGCCCGGTGCGGCTTCCATGGCAGGAAAATCGCCTATGAGCCGTCGATCCGCAGCGCGGAAGCGGAGAAAGCTGCGCATACGCTCGGCGCAGTTTTCGTGCTGGACGGAGCCGAGCTGCTGCCCGAAGCAATGCCGGAGGCCGTAATTCTGCTCCTGCGGCAGCAGGGCCAGCTCCGCTTCGGCGCGAAGCCTGTGACGGGCGTCCCGGCCTCCTATGCCGGGATGGAACGCGAAGCGCTCCTGCGCACGGCGGAATGCCTGCGCGCAGGCGGCGTAGGCTGGCTTGGCCTCGGTATGCGGCTGGGCGAGCTGTGCATGGACGAGGACTTCTATCCCGCTATCTTCGCCCAGCTTGCCGCGCTGGCACAGACGCTGTATGAGAAAACCGGCGCCGCGGCAGATGCAATTGACCTTGGCGGCGGCTTTGGCGTCAGCTACCGGCCCGGCTTTTCCGGTCCGGAGCCGGATGCGTGCGCCAAAGCCATCCTGACGCAGATACAGGCCCTTCCGGAAGCGCTGCGCGGCCTCTCGCTGCAAATGAGTCCCGGACGGTTCCTCGCCGCAGCCTGCGGAACGCTGGTCACGCGGGTACGGGCTGTCAAGCCGGGGCCTGCTCCGCTTGCCGTGCTGGATGTCGATCCGGCGCAGTGTCCGCGCCTGGTCAAAAGCGGCGCATACCATCCGGTGTACGTTCCGTATGCCGCCGGACGGCGGACGCTGGTGCAGCTGCTGACCGTCGGTACGCAGGACGGTCCGGTCATGCGCCGCCTACTGCCGGAGCTTCGCCCAGGCGATCTGGTGCTCATCGGTATGCTCGGCGCGGACGGACGCAGCCTCGCCTCCCGCTACGGCGGCGCTGAACCGTGCCTGGAACACCTCATCCGGCCAGACGGTGAAATTGTGCCGATCACAGCATACTGAATACCAGCCCAAGGCAGACCAGAAATCCCGCCCCGATGCAAACCGTTACCGCCGCTTCGATCACCGCAGCAGCGCACCGGATGCGCCGCCTGCGCGCACGCAGCCGCCTGCCATACACGGATGGGGCAGCCGCCTCCGGGGAACGCTTTTGATATCGGGACAGCTCAATCACAGAATCAGAACGCATCAGAAATATCCTCCCATGTTTTTCTGACGCCATTCTAGCAGATCATATGTACCATAAACCGGACTTTTGAAAGGAGCACCACTTTTATGGAAGAATTCTATCTTGATTCCTGCGGCGCGGGCCGCCTGCACTGCGCGCTCTGGAAACCGGAAGGGGAGCCGAAGGCCGTCGTCCAGCTCATTCACGGCATCGCCGAGCATATCGGACGCTATGACGCGTTTGCGAAATTTCTGACGCAGCATGGTTATATCGTCGCTGCCGACGATCACATGGGCCACGGCGGCTCTGCGGAAAACGGTCTCAGAGGCTATTTCTCCGGCGGCTGGCTGTCTGCGGTCGAGGATGAAAAGCGCCTGCACGACGAAATTTCCGCGCAGTACCCGGATCTGCCCTATTATATTCTCGGCCACAGCATGGGCTCGTTCCTGCTGCGCACCTATCTCTATACCTACCCCGACGCCGTGGACAAGGCCGTCATTTCCGGCACCGGCTGGGAGGACCCCATGAAGGTGCGCATGGGCAAGCTCGTCTGCAAGCTCGAAGAGGCCCGCATCGGCGAGAAAAACACCAGCGCGCTCGTCACAAAGCTCATGTTCGGCAGCTATAACAGGGCCTTCGGCCCCGTGACCTCGCCCAATGCGTGGATCTGCTCAGACGACGCCGTTGTCGCCGCCTATGACGCAGACCCCCTCTGCGGCTTCGACGCGACGGTTGGCCTCGCGCGCGACCTTCTTACAGGTGTCGGCATGAACGAGCAGCAGGAAAATCTGGATAAGATGAACAAGCAGCTGCCCATTATGTTCATCTCCGGCTGCAAGGATCCCGTCGGCGGCATGGCAAAGGGCGTTCTCAAATGCATCGACGCGTTCAAGCGCAGCGGCATGAAGGACATCACCATCAAGCTCTATCCCGAGGGCCGCCATGAAATGCTCAACGAGCGCAACAAGGACGAGGTCTATCAGGACGTTCTCACCTGGCTCGAGCGCTGAAAAACAAAAAATGAGGCTGTCCCGGATGACACTTTGTCATCCTGAGACAGCCTCTTTTTTGTGCAGAACTTATTTGCCGGATCTGAGCTCCTTCATGCAGTTCGCGCAGATGTTCTTGCCTCTGTAGTTTTCGACATTTCTGCCGTCGCCGCAGAAGATGCAGGTCGGCTCATACTTCTTGAGAATAATGGATTCGCCATCGACATAGATTTCGATAGCGTCCTTCTCTGCGATGTCGAGCGTGCGGCGCAGTTCGATGGGCAGAACGATTCTGCCGAGCTCGTCGACCTTTCTGACGATACCTGTGGATTTCATTGTGAATAACCCCCTTCAATCTTTACCATGCACTATGGATCTAGCTGTCAGATGCTGCATGGACACCGGACAGAGCTCCCTCAAGCAGCTTTATTCTACCATCCAATTATGTACAAATTTTGAACAAAAAATCTTTTTCTTGTCGGAGAGCGAAATATGTTGTTGAATTTTCTCTGGTTTGGACTGATTTTGCTTGCGTTTGTATCTGATCTGCTGACAGGAATGCCGTTTTCGTCCGGCATGGACGGACTGAGCGGCGCACGGGCGGGACTGGAGCTGGCGCTGACGCTGGCCGGGCCGGTCTGCCTCTGGTCGGGGCTGTCGCAGGCGATGGAGCGTGCGGGACTGACTGAAGGGCTGTGTACGGCGCTGCGGCCTGTGCTGCGGCGGCTGTTTCCGGTATGCGCAAAAGACTCCGAGGGCTTCTGGAACCTGTGCGGCAATCTGAGCGCGAATCTGCTGGGGTTGGGCAACGCGGCGACGCCGCTCGGCATCCGGACGGCGCAGCGGATGCAGGCGCTGTCCGGCGGCGGGGGAGCGTCGGATGAGCTGTGCCTGCTGGTCGTGATGAATACGGCGTCTTTGCAGCTGATCCCGTCGACGGTCGCCGCCGTCCGCGCGCAGCTCGGCGCGGCGCACGCGTTCGATATCCTGCCTGCCGTGTGGCTAGCGTCGGCCTGCTCGGTCGGAGCTGGGATTCTGGCGGCGAAGGGCCTGAAGCGATGCTGGAGAACCTGACGGAGCTGCTGCTGCCTGCGCTTTTGCTGCTGGCGGGTGCGGCAGGGATCGCAAAAAAGCAGGATGTTTACGGCGGAATGCTGACCGGTGCACAGGACGGGCTGCGGCTGATGCTCTCGCTGACCCCCACGCTGGTGCTGATGCTGACGGCGGTGACGATGCTGCGGGAGAGCGGCTTTTTTGCGCTGCTCACGCCCGTTTTCGCGCCGGTCTTCCGCCTGCTTGGCATCCCGCCGGAGGTCGCGCCGCTGGTACTTATCCGGCCTCTCAGCGGCAGCGCGGCGCTGGCCGTCGGGACAGATCTGATGCGGGAATACGGGGTCGATTCCCAGATCGGCCGGACGGCAGCGGTCATGCTCGGTTCGACCGAAACGACGTTCTACACCATCAGCGTCTATTTTGGCGCGGCAGGCGTCAAAAAAACGCGCTATGCGCTCCCGGCAGCCCTGATCGCCGACCTGACCGGCTTCTGCATGGCCGCACTGAGCGTGCGCGTGTTTTTCCGATAGCACCCTCGAAAAGGCTCCCCCTGTCATGTCCTGACAAGGGGAGCCTCCGGATGTATGTTCAGCCCTTTTCGCCGTTGTTTGCCAGATAGATGGCGAGCCAATTCAGAAGCTTGGGGTCTGTCGGATGATAGATCAGGAAGCCGTCGTGGTGCGGTCTGCTGACGACGATCTGCCTGCCGGAAAGGCTAAGACTGCAGCACTCGTCTTCGGATGGCCCCCAGACCAGCATAAGCGAGACGCTTCGCCCGTCAAAGGCTCTGCCCGCGCTGACCGCCTCGATGGGCCACGGCAGGAGATTGCGGAAATCCTCTTGATAGCGGGTCGAGTTCAGAAGCATAAGAATGCCTTCAAACGCCGTGTCCTCCGGCAAAACGTTCTGCAGCGCATAGCTTTCCGTGTACGCTCTGCCATACCGAACCCCGAGGAATGTCGCGGCTCCGGCGAGGCTGGTGATCGCATTCTGATCAGAAGCCGTTATCTCCTCGAACGTGTGCGGCGTCAGCCGCCAGGCGAGAAGACAGAGCAGCAGGATCGCAAGCAGCAGCAGGATGCACTTTTTCGTTCCCCGACGCATAGGCAGGCCCTCCTTTTTTCTGACTCTATACTATCAGACGGCTTCCGGCTTTGCAAGACGGCGAAGCATGAAGAATTCTGAAGATTTCCTTGACCCAGATGCTGTGCACGGATACAAAATCAGCACTATATGTTGTGATTCACGCGGAAAAAGGTTAATATTTGCTTAAAACATGAGAAAAACGTTGAAAAAGCAAGAAAAATATGCTACTCTTTCGGTATACATAATCTGCTCCGCAATATGAGGAGGAACCGAAATGCAAAAGAGATGGATCAGTCTGCTGCTGGTGCTTGCGCTGGTGCTGGCTGTTTGGAGCGTCTGCGCTGTCGCGGCGGACGCGCAGAAGGCGGATGAGGCCGCCGGGGAAGAGGCGGCTGCCGAGCCTGCCGCAGAGGAACCCGCCGAAGAGGATACTCCGGCGGAGGAACCCGCCGCTCCCGCCGAAGAAGCGGATACCGCTTCCGAGGCGGAAGAAGCACCCGCGGAGGACGGCGAACAGAACCACATCCACGCCGCAAACCGCGAGGACAGCTGCGAAGAGCCGTCCTTTGCGCCGCTGACCGTGACCGGCGGAAAGCTGGAATCCGGCTGCTATTATCTGACGGATGATCTGGCTCTTGAAGAGCCGCTCTGCGTGCCCAAAAACGGCGCGCAGGTCACGCTCTGCCTGAACGGCCACACGCTCCGTCTGGCGGATGGCGCTGAGGGCTGCATCATCTTCGTCGCCGTGAGCGATAAGGACGCGGAGCCGTCCGTCCTTACCATCACCGACTGCAACGGAGCGGACAGCTCCAGCAATTATTACGTCGACGAAGACGGCGCGCTTGTCTTTGACGACGGCAGCTATGCCTGGCAGGAGGCCTATATCGCGGCAAGCGAAAAGAACGCGCTTGCCGGTGGCCGGATCACCGGCGCAACAGCAGGCGCGATCAGCGTGGGCGATTATAACGAGCTTTATCTGACAAACGTGAACATCATCGACAACGCGGGCCGCTATGGCGCAGGCGTTGTCGTTGCGGAGCACGCCTCCGCCGTGCTGGACAGCTGCGTCATCGCGGGCAACCGCCTGACGGGCGAAATGAAGGCCTCCGAAAAGCAGATCCTGGGCGGCGGCGTGTACTGCGCCGGTACGCTCGAGCTGAGCGGCACGACCAGCATCACCGGCAACCGCGCGCAGGACGCGCAGGATAACCTCTGGCTGGATGAAACTGCTGCACTCAAGATCGGCGATCTGGGCCTTGACAAGCAGGCGCACATCGGCGTCAGCGGAGCGGCGGAGCAGACGATCCTGACCGGCTACGCAGACGATTTCTCGGAGAACTTTACAAGCGACGATCTTACTCTGACCATCAGCACCGCACGTGAAAACGGCTTCACCGAGCTGACGCTTCAGAAGGCCGTTTATACGCTGACGCTCGATCCCGGCGAAGGAAGCGAACCTGTCACGCTGGAAGCAGAGCAGGGAAAAAGCCTGCACGAACTGAATGTGCAGGCTCCGGAGCGTGAAAACATGACGTTTGACGGCTGGTACACCGAAGAAGGGGACTGCGTCGACGCGGAAGCGCCGCTGCATCTGACCGGCGATACGACGCTTTCCGCCCGCTGGACGCAGGCGGAGCCGCAGAGCGCGGAGGCCGCGCTGCTGACCTATGACCCCGACGCGCCCATCACAAAACAGGAGGCGGCAAAGACGCTTTACCAGATGGCCCGCCAGCTCGGTCTGGACACCGAAGCCGGGCAGGAGGTCGATCTGACGCAGTTTGAAGACGCAGACGAGATCAGCGAGGACGCGGCAGACGCCGTCCGCTGGGCCTATGCCGCCGATCTTCTCACAGAAAAGGACGGGAAGCTCCATGTTGCCGACGAGTTGACCCGGAAGGAGCTGACCCGGATGCTGGAGGATTTTCTGGATCTGATTTAAGCGCCGCGCTGCTTCCGCACCAGAAGCATACAGAGCAGCATCAGAAGCGGGAAAATGATGGCGGCGAGGATGCCTGCGCGGAGCGCTCCGCCGCAGGCGTCCGAGACGAGGCCCGCAAGCGTCGGGCCTCCCGCGCAGCCAAGATCACCCGCCAGCGCCAGCAGCGCGAACATCTGCGTTCCGCCTCCCCGGATAGGCGGACGCGCGGCTGAACGTTCCGGGCCAGAAAATGCCGACCGAGAAGCCGCACACGGCGCAGCCGAGCAGGCTCAGAACCGGAGACGGCACAAACACGATGCACAGATACGCCCCGACGCACAGCGCCGCGCAGACAGCCATATAGCGGTTTAAGTTCAGTTTTTCGCCGTATTTCCCGAAAATCAGCCGGGAAACGCCCATCATAGCTGCGAAGGCCATCGGCCCCGCCAGATCGCCTACAGTCTTCGAAACACCGAGCCCCTGTTCGGCAAAGGCTGACGACCACTGGCTCACGGCCTGCTCCGACGCGCCTGCGCAGAGCATCATCACCATAAAGAGCCAGAATACACGGCTTTTGACGAGGGTGCGCAGCGATAGCGCCTGCGCACCCTCGGCCTGCATCGGATAGAGCGGCGCACCCCCGAAGAAGACCGCGTTTATGACCGGAACAAGCGCCCACAAAAGCGCAAGGAGCTTCCAGTTTCCAATTCCGAACAGCGCGAAAAATGCCGTCGACAGCAGCACGACGCCCATATGACCCCAGCAATAGAACGAATGGAGCAGGCTCATGTGCTGTTCCTTATTCTGCGTGGGGCAGGACTCCATCACCGGGCTGACAATGACCTCCAGCAGCCCGCCGCCGACGGCGTAGATCACGACGGCGATCAGAAGCCCCGTAAACGCATCCGGCAGCGCATCCGGAAGAATGGTCAGCAAGACAAGTCCTGCAGCCGAAGCAATATGCGACAGCAAAATGGCCGCGCGGTAGCCGATGCGATCCAGAAACCACGCCGAGAGCAGATCAATGCCGAGCTGAATGCAGAAATTGATCGTGATGAGCAGCGTGATTTTCGAAAGCGGGATCTGGTACGTCCGCTCGAACATGACGAACAGCAGCGGAACAAAGTTATTGACGATGGCCTGCACGATATAGCCGACATAGCAGCCAAGGATCGTCCGGCTGCAGGAGTTTTTCATGGAAATTACCTCATTTTTGCAGATTATCACCTTTATATCACATCTGCACGGTCTTTGCAAGCGTCCTGCGGCCCGAAAATTTTTTTTGCTTTACCGAAAAAAACACTTGACAAACGCGAATTTCAGGCGTATACTCCGTGGCAAGTTGAAACCGTTGATGCAGACGAGTAAGCAGACAGGATTTCTCCCAGAGAGCTGCCGGGTGGTGCGAGTGCAGCAGAAAGACGTTTGCCGAATGGACTGCGGAGGGCAGGCTGAACGCGAAGGCAAGTAGGCGCTGACGGAGTCCCACCGTTACAGGGGAGGATGCGTGCAGGCGCGTCATGAGCGGACAAGCAATTGTCAATTTGGGTGGCACCGCAGAAGTTTTTCAGACTTTTGTCCCAAGAGATCAAACCGATAACCGGTTTTCTCTGTGGATGAAGGTCTTTTTTGTTTCCCTTTTCCCGGAGAAAGCCAAAACGCGAAAGGAGAAACAACTATGAAAACCGAAAACATTCCTTACAAGATCTATCTGTCTGAGTCTGAGATGCCCCAGAATTGGTACAATGTCCGCGCGGACATGAAAAACAAGCCCGCACCTCTCGTGAACCCTGGCACCGGCAAGCCCATGGGCTTTGACGATCTGCGCCCCGTTTTCTGTGACGAGCTGATCGAGCAGGAGCTGGACAACGACACGCCGTATATCCCCATCCCGCAGGAGATCCGCGATTTCTACAAGATGTACCGCCCGTCGCCGCTGGTGCGCGCGTACTGCCTCGAGGAAAAGCTCGGAACCCCGGCGAAGATCTATTACAAATTCGAGGGCAACAATACCTCCGGCAGCCACAAGCTGAACTCTGCCATCGCGCAGGCGTATTACGCCAAAAAGCAGGGACTCAAGGGCGTTACGACCGAGACGGGTGCCGGTCAGTGGGGCACGGCCCTTTCCATGGCCTGCGCGTATCTGGGGCTTGACCTGAAGGTCTTCATGGTCAAGTGCTCGTATGAGCAGAAGCCCTTCCGCCGCGAGGTCATGCGCACCTATGGCGCAAGCGTCACGCCCAGCCCATCGAACACCACGAATGTCGGCCGCGCCATTCTCGCGAAGGACCCCGACACGACCGGTTCTCTCGGCTGCGCTATCAGCGAGGCCGTTGAGGTCGCCACGACCACGCCCGGCTACCGCTATGTGCTCGGCAGCGTTCTGAATCAGGTCCTGCTCCATCAGTCGGTTATCGGTCTGGAAACGAAGATCGCGCTCGATAAATACGGCATTACGCCCGATATCATCATCGGCTGCGCCGGCGGCGGCTCGAACCTCGGCGGTCTGATCGCTCCGTTTATGGGCGAAAAGCTGCGCGGCGAAAAGGATTACCGCATCATCGCCGTCGAACCTGCCTCCTGCCCCAGCTTTACGCGCGGCGTGTTCGCCTATGACTTCTGCGATACCGGCATGGTCTGCCCGCTGGCAAAAATGTACACGCTTGGCAGCGGCTTCATCCCGTCGGCCAACCACGCGGGCGGCCTGCGCTACCACGGCATGAGCCCGATCCTCTCGCGGCTGTACCACGACGGCCTGATGGAGGCCCGCAGCGTCGAGCAGACGAGTGTATTTGAAGCAGCGGAGTATTTCGCCCGCACTGAGGGCATTCTCCCCGCGCCGGAATCCAGCCACGCCATCTGCGCCGCCATCGACGAAGCGCTTAAGTGCAAGGAAACAGGGGAGGAGAAGACCATTGTCTTCGGACTGACCGGCACTGGCTACTTCGATCTCGTTGCGTATCAGAAGTTCAACGATCATGAAATGACCGATATTATCCCGACCGACGAGCAGCTTGCCGCAAGCATCGCAAAGCTGCCGAAGGTGTCGGAATGAAATTTCTGCGTACACCCTGTTGACATTTGTATGCGAGGTGTGTATAATAACGCCGTCAATCAAATACAGGACATCCGTTGATCGTCCTCAGAACGCGTATGCGGACTGAGAACAGAAGGAATCTCTGGAGAACTCATTGAATTGAGTGCCGAAGGTGCAAGGCGCAAGCCGAATCTCTCAGGCAAAAGGACAGAGCCGCAGCTACAGCTTTTGTAATACGGCACCACAATGAGCAGACCGGAGACGGCCTGCTCATTTTTATCGTTGTATAAGGAGATACATCGTCATGGCAAACGTACTCGAAACCGGCATGAGCTATCTGCAGACGCAGGACCCCGAGGTCGCGGCCTGCATCGAAAACGAATTTCAGCGCCAGAAGCAGAACATTGAATTGATCGCGTCGGAGAACATCGCCTCTCCCGCCGTCATTGCAGCCATGGGCTCCGTTCTGACGAACAAATACGCCGAGGGTTACCCCGGCAAGCGCTATTACGGCGGCTGCGATTATGTGGATGTGCTGGAGACGATCGCGATCGAGCGCGCGAAAAAGCTGTTCGGCGCGGCCTATGCCAATGTACAGCCGCACTCCGGCGCGCAGGCCAATCTGGAGGTCTATGCCGCGCTCTTGCAGCCGGGCGATACGCTCATGGGCATGGATCTTGCCAGCGGCGGCCATCTGACGCACGGCGCCCGCGTCAATCTCTCCGGCAAATACTATCACAGCATCAGCTACGGCGTGGACCCGGAGACGGGCCGCATCGACTATGATCAGGTCGAGGACATGGTTCGCCGGTACCGGCCGAAGCTGCTTGTGGCCGGTGCGTCCGCCTATCCCAGAGCCATTGATTTTAAGGCATTTGCCGAGATCGCGCACAAAAACGGCGCGCTGCTCATGGTCGACATGGCGCATATCGCGGGTCTTGTCGCAGGCGGGCAGCATATGAGCCCCGTCCCCTATGCCGACGTCGTCACGACCACCACGCATAAGACGCTGCGCGGCCCGCGCGGCGGCATGATCCTCTCGCGCGACGAGGAGTTCGCCAAAAAGCTCAACAGCGCTGTCTTCCCCGGCACGCAGGGCGGGCCGCTGATGCACGTGATCGCGGGCAAGGCCATCTGCCTGCGCGAGGCGGCACAGCCGGAATTCAGAACCTATGCAGAAAACGTCGTGAAGAATGCAAAGGCACTGGCGGACGCGCTGCTGGCGCACGGCTTCGATCTCGTGACCGGCGGCACAGACAACCATCTGATGCTTGCCGATCTGCGGAAAAAGAACATCACTGGCAAGGAGCTGCAGACAAAGCTTGACGAGGTGCACATCACCGTCAACAAAAACGCCATCCCGAACGACCCGCAGAAGCCCGGCGTCACCAGCGGCGTGCGCATCGGTACGCCCGCGTGCACCACGCGCGGCTTTACGCCGGAGGATATGCCGGTCGTGGCCGACTGCATCGACAAGATCGCGACGGACTATGAAGCCAACCGCGAAGCCGTGCTTGCCGCCGTGGCGGAGCTTGTCAGAAAGCATCCGATCTACGAATAAGCACCGTCTGCCTCCAATTGCGCGGTTTGCCGCTTTTTGTCTAAATCTTGTGCTTTCGGGCAAAATGTAACACAAATGAAATGTTGGACGCATTTACAAACCGGGCACAATATATTATGATAGTGGCACAAGCTCAAGAGAAGGAGGCTGACCGTCGTGAATGACAATACCATCAAGTTTGTGGTACCGGAAGACAGTAGTGAGGAAATGAAGAGCATTCTGACCGCCGTATATGGCGCCCTCAGCGAAAAAGGGTATAACCCCATCAATCAGATAGTCGGTTATCTCCTGTCCGAGGATCCTACCTACATTACCAACTACAACAATGCCCGCAGCCTGATCTGCAAGCTCGATCGTGACGAGCTGCTTCAGGAGCTGGTCAAGCATTATCTGTTCTCATAACCGCAAACGATCCCCCGGCAGCGCCTGTAACGGCGCTGCCGGTTTTTCTTTGATACACCGGTGCCCAAGGCGTCCCTTTGACACAAAGGGACGCTCAGGTGCGTACAGATCCGCGCTGTTTGCCAAAAAGCGATTCCGGGATTGCATTTCCTATGGAAAAATGGTAAAATACCAAGATAGAATAAATTGGAGAGGTATCCGCGTGTATCTGAAATCATTGGAGATCCAGGGCTTCAAGTCCTTCCCGGACAGGACGCTTTTGCAGTTCGGCAGCGACTGCACCGCCATCGTCGGGCCGAACGGCAGCGGAAAATCGAATATTTCCGACGCCATCAGCTGGGTGCTTGGCGAGCAGAGCACCCGCGCGCTGCGCGGCGCGAAGATGGAGGACGTGATCTTCGGCGGCACGGCCAAGCGCCCTGCCGTCGGCTACGCCGAGGCGACGCTCGTGCTTGACAATTCCGACGCCAGCCTTCGCATTGAGACGCCCGAGGTCATGATCACCCGCCGCTATTTCCGCTCCGGTGAGAGCGAATACTATATAAATAAGCAGCTTGCCCGCCTCAAGGACATCAACGAGCTGTTCATGGACACCGGCCTTGGCCGCGAGGGCTATTCCAACATCGGACAGGGCCGCATTGACGAGATCCTTGCGCTCAAGTCGACCGACCGGCGTGAAATTTTTGAAGAGGCCGCAGGCATCTCCAAATTCCGCCACCGCAAGGAGGAAACAGAGCGCCGTCTAGCCAACACCGAGGACAATCTGCTGCGCATCGGCGATAAGATCTCCGAGCTGGAGCTTCAGGTCGGCCCGCTGCGGGAGCAGGCGGAGAAGGCGCAGAAATATCTGACCTTCCGCACCGAGCTCAAGGGTCTTGAGGTCACGGTCTGGCTGGAAAATCTCAAAAAAATCGCCGAAAGCGCCCGCAAGGCCGAGACGGATTACGCCTCCGCCGCTTTCATCCTCGAACAGGCGCACGACGAGCTGACCGCGCTCTACAGCAAGGCCGAGCAGCTCAGCCTGCAATACAACCACCAGACGCTTCAGCTCGACCAGCAGCGCGAGCACATCAGCCAGATGGAGGCTGAACGCCAGCAGGCACAGAACGAAATTACGCTCCTGCGCGCGGAGATCCAGCACCACCAGACGAACATCGACCGCATCCGGCAGGAGCTGCAGGATCAGCAGACGCGAAGCGGCGGCATTGCGGGCCAGATCGAGGCCGAGCGGCAGAAGATCGAAGAAAATACCCGCGCGCTGGCCGCTGCAAATGACTCCCTTGCTGCCGTTCAGCAGGAGGCGCAGGCTCTCGCAGAGCAGACCGGCGAAGCCGGACAGCAGCTCGTTTCCCTCCGTGCCCAGCAGGCGCTTTTGCAGTCGCAGAGCGCCTCCGTGACTGCGCAGATCGCGTCCATGGAGGCCTCCATGGAGGAGGTCCTTGCCCGCAGACAGACGCTGGAGGAGGACCGGACTGCCGCAAAGGCCCGGCAGGAGCAGATCGCGGCGCAGCAGCTCGCCTGCAAAAAAAGTCTTGAACAGGCGCAGGACGACGCGCAGAGCGCGAAAAATACCATCGCGGGCTATGAGCTTCGCCTGAAAGCGCGTCAGGACAAGCGCGACGGCCTGCAAAGGCAGCTGAACGCCGCCGGCGTCCAGCTCGATACGCTTGATTCGAAGATCCGTATGCTCCGTGAGATGGAGCGCGAATACGAGGGCTTTTCCAAGGCCGTCCGCCTTGTCATGCAGGACGCGGCAGCCGGAAAGCTTCGCGGCATCCACGGCCCGGTTTCCAAGCTCATCCGCGTGGAAGACCGCTATACCACCGCCATCGAGACGGCGCTCGGCGCCGCCATGCAGAACATCGTCGTCTCCTCCGAGGAGGACGGCAAGACCGCCATCCAGATGCTCAAGCGCCGCGACGGCGGCCGCGCGACCTTCCTTCCGCTCACCGCGATCAAGCCGCAAAGTCTGCAGGATACCGTCTGCCAGCGCCAGCCGGGCTTTATCTCCGTCGCCTCCGGCCTCGTCTCATGCGACGAGCGGTACCGCGCAGTGATTGAAAACGCCCTTGGCCGCACCGTGATCTGCGACACGCTGGATAACGCCGTGCGCATGGCGCGTGCCTGCGGCAGCCGCGTGCGCATTGTCACGCTCGACGGGCAGGTCATGAACGCGGGCGGCAGTATGACCGGCGGCTCGGCCGCAAAGAGCGCGGGCGTTCTGACGCGCGCGAACACGCTTGCAAAGCTGGCCGAGGAACGGAACGCACTCGCGCAAAGCCTTGAATCGCTCAAGGCGCAGACGGCCGAAGCCGCTTCCTCCGCCGCGAAGACCGAATTTGAGCTTACTGCCGTCCGCAGCCAGCTCCGCGAGGCGGAAGACGAGGTGCTGCGCCGCACGGAGGAGCACAAGCAGGTGCAGCTTCTGGCTGCTGCGGTCACGGAAAATCTGGAAAACATCGAAAAGGAGCTTGCCCACCTGACCAGCCGCACCGGCGGCGAGGAGGGAAAGCTGCAGGCGCTCAAGGCCCAGCTGCAGCAGCAGACTGCCGCGCAGGACGCGCTGCACGCGCGGGAGACGGAGCTGACCGGCAGGCAGACCGCCCTGACCGAGCAGCAGCAGCAGCTCACGGACCAGATCACCGCCCTGCGCATGGACGCGGCCTCCATCGAGACGGCGCGCGCAGCCTCCGAGAACACCATCGCCCAGCTGCAGGCACTCAGCGAGGCCATGCAGGGCGACGTGACGCAGAAAACAGGGCTGATCCACGAATACGAATTACAGATCTCAGCGCTCGAAGGGCAGATTCAGGAGAAGGAGGACGGCCTGACGGCCTCCGGCACACAGCTTGATTTGGCCCGGCAGACACTGAAGGAGGCCGTTGACGAGCGTGCCCAACTCGAGGCCCGCCGCAGCCAGACCGAAAAGCAGGCGCAGGAGAAAAACCAGTCCATTTTGCAGCTCGAACGCGAAACAGCCCGTCTCGAACAGAAAAAGGCCACGAGCGAGCTTGAGGAAAAGCAGATCGTTGATAAGCTCTGGGATTCCTACGAGCTGACCCCCGGCACGGCAGAAAAGGAAACTGTCGAGATTGAAAGTCTCACGGCAGCCAACAAGCGCATTACCGAGGTGCACCGGAAAATTTCTGCCCTCGGCACGCCGAATCTCGGCGCGATCGACGAATACGCCCGCGTGTCCGAGCGCTATGAATATCTGACCGCCCAGCGCGACGACGTGCAGCACGCGAAGTCCGAGCTGGAAAACATCGTCGCCTCCATCACGACGGAAATGACCGAAATTTTTGTCCGGGAATTTGCCCGTATTGATGAATATTTCGGCAAAACGTTCGAAGAAATGTTTGGCGGAGGAAAAGCCTCGCTCATACTGGAGGACAAGTCCGCGCCGCTCGAATGCGGCATTGAGATCCGCGTCCAGCCGCCCGGAAAGCAGGTCAAGACCATCACGCTTCTCTCCGGCGGCGAAAAGGCGTTTGTGGCCATCGCGCTCTATTTTGCCATCTTAAAGGTACGCCCCACACCGTTCTGTATGCTCGACGAGATCGATGCCGCGCTGGATGACCGCAACGTCGAGCGTTTTGCAAATTATCTGCACACGCTCAGCGACAGGACGCAGTTCATCGTCATCACACACCGCCGCGGCACCATGGAGGCCGCCGACGTACTCTACGGCGTCACCATGCAGGAGCAGGGCGTGTCCAAGATCCTCCGCCTGAGCCTCGACGAGCTTGCAAAACAGCTGGGGGTTACGAACTGATAAAAACGCAGCAGATTTGTAGCTTTCCAGCGGGCCGATGTGGGCATCGGCCCCTACAGGGTACTGCGCAAATACCTGGAATATCATCCAGAAAGGATATCAAATACATGGGATTTTTTGAAAAACTCAAGCAGGGACTGAGCAAGACGGCCAGTTCCATCAGCAGCGTCTTTACCGCCAGTGAGCTGGACGACGAGTTCTATGACGATCTTGAGGAAAGCCTCATCGTCTCTGACCTCGGTATGGACACGACGGAGGCCGTTATGGATCGTCTGCGCCAGACCGCGAAGGAGCAGCGCATCAAGACCGTCGACGAGGCCAAGCTTGCCCTGCGCGGCATTCTCGCCGATATGCTGAACGTCGGCGATCCGGCCCTGAAGCTGGATACAAAGCCGTCGGTCATTCTCGTCATCGGCGTCAACGGCGTCGGCAAGACGACCACCATCGGCAAGCTTGCCCACCAGCTGCACGATCAGGGCAAGAAGGTCCTGCTGTGCGCGGGCGACACGTTCCGCGCCGCGGCAGCCGATCAGCTTGAGATCTGGTCGGAGCGTGCGCACTGCGACATCATCCGCCAGCACGAGGGCGCGGACCCCGCCTCCGTCGTTTTTGACGCCATCGCGGCGGCAAGAGCGCGCGGCAGCGACGTCATCATCTGCGACACCGCAGGCCGCCTGCACAACAAGCAGAACCTCATGAACGAATTAAACAAGATCTCCCGCATTCTTGACCGTGAGCTTCCCGGCGCCAGCAAGGAGGTCCTGCTCGTCCTCGACGGCACGACCGGCCAGAACGGCCTGCTTCAGGCCAGGCAGTTCCAGGAATGTGCGGGCGTTACCGGCATGGTTCTCACGAAGCTGGACGGCACGGCCAAGGGCGGCGTGGTCATTGCGGTCGCGCAGGCGCTGCATATCCCGGTCAAGTTCATCGGCGTCGGCGAGCAGATCGACGATCTCATGCCCTTCGACGCGAAGAGTTTTGCGGAGGCGTTGATATGAAGGTGATCCTAGCCAGCCAGAACCAGCACAAGCTGGTCGAGCTTTCCGCGATTTTGTCCCAGCTCGGCTTTGAGATCGCGCTGGAATCGGAATACGGGCTGCACGTGGACGTCGATGAGACGGGCACGACGTTTGAAGAAAACTCGCTTTTGAAGGCGGAGGCCGTCATGAAGGCCAGCGGTATGCCCGTTCTGGCCGATGATTCCGGCCTCATGGTGGACGCGCTGGACGGCGCGCCGGGCGTGTACTCCGCCCGCTACGGCCATAAAAGCTCCGACGCGGAGCGCATTGCCTATCTGCTTGAAAATCTGAAGGACGTTCCGGCGGAGCGGCGCACGGCGAAATTCGTCTGCGTCATTACCTGCCGCTGGCCGGACGGCCGGAGGATCGTCGCGCGCGGCGAATGCCCCGGACAAATTCTGTTCGCGCCCAAGGGCACGGGCGGCTTCGGCTACGACCCGGTATTTTACCTGCCGGAGCTTGAAAAGACCTATGCCGAGCTTGCGCCTGAGGAGAAAAACGCCATTTCCCACCGTGCGCGGGCGCTTCAGGCATTTTGCAGAATCTATCGGGAGGAATTTGAACATGATGACAAGTAAGGAACGCGCCGAGCTTCGCGCGCAGGCCAATCCGCTGGACGTGACGCTCATCGTCGGCAAGGGCGGTATTTCCGACACGCTGCTGGACGAGGCTGTCGTCCTGCTTGACAGCCACGAGCTGGTCAAGGGCCGCGTGCTCGAAACCTCCGGACTCACGGCCCGCGAAGCCTCTGACGCCATCTGCCAGGCGCTTGGCGCCGAGGGCGTCGCCTGCGTCGGCACGAAATTCGTGATCTGGCGCAAGTCCGAAAAGGTGGAGCAGGAGAAGAAAAAGGCCGCCGCGAAAAAGCCGGCCAAAAAAGTCTCCGGCAACTATAACCCCGTCAAGGCCGGGCTTCGCGCCCGCAAGCAGGCAGCCGAGCAGCAGCGGAAGCAGCGCAAGCAGTACTTCCACGATAAGGCAGTCTCCGCCGCCATCGAGCGCAGCCGCCAGCAGAAGGAAGAGCAGTAAAAAAGAACACCGACAGGGGAGGGGCGCAGCATGGCAAGGATCGGCATTTACGGCGGCAGCTTCAATCCGCCGCATCTGGGGCATATTTTCGCCGCGCGCAAGGCGCGGCAGCTGCTGGGACTGGACAAAATTCTCTTGATCCCCGCAGCCATCCCGCCGCACAAGGCCGTGGCCGAAGGCTCGCCGGACGGCAAAACGCGCCTCGCGCTCACGCAGCTTGCCATAGCTGGAGAAACCGGCATGGAGGTCAGCCGCATCGAGCTTGACCGGCCCGGCCCGAGCTATACCGTGGATACGCTGCGCGAACTGCGGGAAAGCTATCCGCAGGATGAGCTGTATCTGCTGATGGGAACCGATATGTTCCTGTCCTTTTTCCAGTGGCGCGAGCCGGAGGCCATTGCAGCGCTGGCTGTGCCCGTCTGCATGGCCCGCGTGCGTGCCGATGCAGCGCTTTCTGCGCAGTTGCTGGCCCAGCAGGAAAAAATGGAGGCCGTATTCGGCGTCCGGCCCATCGTTCTGCAGAACGACTGTCTGGAAATTTCGTCGACCGAGGCCCGTCGGCTCCTGTTTTTCGGCATTGCGGACGAGGTCCTGCACCCGGACGTGCTGGCCATGATCGAACGGGAGAGGCTCTACGGCGTGGGCGGCGCATATCACGCGCTGCCGTTTGCGGATCTGCGCCGCGTCAGCCTTTCTCTGCACAAGGAAAAGCGCCGCGCCCACGCGCAGGGCGTGTCCGATACCGCCGTGCTGCTGGCAAAAAAATACGGCGCGGATGAGACGGACGCTGCCCGTGCCGGGATCCTGCACGATATTACCAAGGCGCTCTCTCCTGCGCAGCAGCAAAAGCTGGTCGATCATTGGAAGCTGCCGGTATCGCCGTTCGAATATGCGCAGGCGAAGCTGCTCCACGCCAAGACCGGCGCGGCGGCTGCCGCACGTATTTTCGGTGAGAACAATGCCGTCGTCTCCGCCATCGACTATCATACGACCGGCCGGGCCAACATGACCCTGCTGGAAAAAATCATCTACATTGCGGATTATATGGAGCCGAACCGCGATTTTCCGGGCGTTGACCGCCTGCGGGAGGCTGTCTGGCACGATCTGGACGAGGGCGTGCTGCTCGGCATCGATATGACGCTGGAGCAGCTTGCCCAAAAGGGTCAGCCCGCCTGCGCCGATTCCCTTGCGGCCAGAGACTGGCTCATCCAAACCCGAAAGGAACCCTGAATGAAGCTATTTGGCAATCGCCGCCGTGCGGCGCATACAAAAAAGTCCGCGCTGTCGCGCGGTACACGCACGGCGCTGATTGCGGCGGTGATCGTGCTGGCAGTCGCCGGAAGCGCGTTCGCGGCGTGGAAGCTGCTGGTGAAGCCGGTGGAGCGTCCGGCGCTCTCCGAGCCGGAGCCTCCCGCCGAGGAAGAAGCGCCGGAGCCGTCCGCCGTTCCAGTCACACCGCAGGAGCTTGAGCCGGAGCAGCAGCCGGAGGAGGACGTGCCCACCGAGCAGCCCAAGGCGCTGCGCGACGGCGTGTATAACATTCTCATCTGCGGCACCGACGGCGATGGCTACCGCACCGACACCATCATCGTCGCCCATCTGGATGCGAACACGCACACGGTCGCGCTTCTGTCTATCCCGCGCGATACCCCGGTCGCGACCGGGGGCGGGGGACTTATGAAGATCAACTCGGTTTACGCGGGCGGCGGTGCGGACGGCATGGAACGGCTTGCCTCGCGCCTGCACAGCCTGCTCGGCTTTCCGGTCGACGGCTATGTGCTCGTCGATCTGGAGGCGTTCAAAAAGACGGTCGATCTTGTCGGCGGCGTTGATTTCGATGTACTACAGGACATGAACTATGAGGATGCGTCGCAGGATCTGTATATCCACCTGAAGAAGGGGCCGCAGCATCTGGACGGTGAGCAGGCCATGGGCCTTGTCCGCTTCCGCAAGGGCTACGCCACGCAGGATATCCAGCGCACGCAGGTACAGCAGCAGTTTTTGAAGGCGCTGGCAAAGCAGTGCCTGTCCGTCAGCAGCCTGACAAAAATCGGGGAGTTTGCAGACATTTTTGCCGAATATGTCACCACGAGCCTCACAACCGGCAATATGGTCTGGTTCGGCAAGGAGCTGCTGGCCTGCGATTTTGATTCCATGCAGTGCTGCACCGCAGAGGGCGAGGGCGCGATGATAAACGGCGCGGCCTATTATCCCCTCTACGCCGGCCGGCTGCTGGAAACAGTCAACGCCTGCTTCAATCCCTATGACGCGCCGATCGCCTCCGGCAGTCTGAATGTCGTCACGCCCGAACAGGCGTATGCGTATCAGAAAGCCCCTGACCCGGAGCCGGAAGCGCCGGAGGAACCGGAGCAGACGGACGAACCGCAGGATGCCCCGGAAGAGCCGGGAGATCCGGATGAGCCGCAGGAACCCGGCGCATCCGAGCCTACAGAAGACCCCTTCCCGGACGGTACGGTCTGGGAAGAACCCGATACAGATCAGAAAGGAACATAAAAACCATGCTCAGTGCAAAAGAAGTGGCCGCGCTTGCGGCAAAGGCGCTCGACGCCAAAATGGGTGAGGACATTCGCCTCATCGGCATCACCGACATTTCGACCCTCGCCGACTTTTTTCTCATCTGCACCGCCACCAGCTCCACCCACGTCAAGACGCTCTGCGACGCGGTCGAAGAGGCGATGGACGAGGCGGGCGAGCCGATGCTCTCCCGCGAGGGCCATCGCGGCGGCACGTGGGTGCTCATGGACTTCGGCAGCCTTGTCGTGCATGTCTTTACGGCTGAGGCCAGAAAGTTCTATGACCTCGAACGCCTCTGGCAGGACGGACATCAGGTGAATCTGGCTGCCGTTTTGGGCGAAAACGCTTGACAAACGGCGCAAAAAAACGTACAATGACCCGGTAAAAGGCAGAGAAGGGGAATGCCCCGCGCGATTTTTTTCAGGGACCCGGCGGCTGGTGTGAGCCGGGAAAATCAACCGGACGTCTCTCACCCCTGAGCCGCCGCCCCGAAGGCAGTAAGGACGGACGCATGGCTGCGTTAAAGGCCGCTTGAGGGCTGCTTGAAAAAGCAGCTGAATCAGGGTGGTACCGCGTATTTTACGCCCCTGACCGTATGGTCAGGGGCGTTTTATCATGAAAATTACGAGACAAAGGAGCTTGTTATGAAATACGATTTTGCAGCTATTGAGAAGAAATGGCAGGAAAAATGGGAGCAGGAGAAGCCCTATGCCGCCGTCACTGGGGACAAAAAGCCAAAGTTTTACGGCCTGATCGAGTTCCCATACCCCTCCGCTGCCGGTCTTCATGTCGGCCATCCGCGCCCGTTTACGGCCATGGATATTATCTGCCGTAAAAAGCGTATGCAGGGCTACAACGTCCTGAATCCCATTGGCTTTGACGCCTTTGGCCTGCCGACGGAAAACTTCGCCATCAAGAACCACATCCATCCCGCCATCGTCACGAAGAAAAACATCGAGAATTTCACCCGCCAGCTCAAGATGCTCGGCTACGGCTTTGATTGGGACCGCGTCATCGACACGACCGACCCGAATTATTACCGCTGGACGCAGTGGATCTTCCTGCAGATGTACAAGCATGGCCTCGCCTACAAGACCACCATGCCCGTCAACTGGTGTACGAGCTGCAAGTGCGTGCTTGCCAACGAAGAGGTCGTCGAGGGCGTGTGCGAGCGCTGCGGCGCGCCGGTCGTCCGCAAGGAAAAGAGCCAGTGGATGCTGCGCATCACGAAATACGCAGACCGTCTGGCCGACGATCTGGATCTTGAGGGTCTGGATTATATCGAGCGCGTCAAGACCCAGCAGAAAAACTGGATCGGCCGCTCCACCGGCACGGAGGTCACGTTCAAGACCAACACCGAAGACGATATCACTGTCTATACCACCCGCGTCGATACGCTCTTCGGCGTGACGTATACGGTCATTTCCCCGGAGCATCCGCTGCTGAACAAGTGGAAGGACCGCATTGCCAACTGGGCCGACGTGGAGGCCTACAAGCAGGCTGCCGCCCGCAAGTCCGATTTTGAGCGCGGCGAGCTTAACAAGGACAAGACCGGCGTGCGCCTCGAGGGCATCGAGGTCACGAACCCCGCGACCGGCAAGGCCGTGCCGATGTTCGTCTCCGATTATGTTCTTATGAGCTACGGCACGGGCATTGTCATGGGCGTGCCGGGCCACGATCAGAGAGACTGGGACTTTGCAACGAAGTTCGGCCTGCCCATCGTCGAGGTCGTCAAGGGCGGCGATATCACCAAGAGCGCGTTTACGCTCAAGGACGATACCGGAATCATGGTCAACTCCGGCTTCCTCAACGGCATGACCGTCAAGGAGGCCATCCCCGCCATGAAGCAGTATGCCATCGAGCAGGGCTGGGGCCATGAGAAGGTCAATTATAAGCTCCGCGACTGGGTCTTCTCCCGCCAGCGCTACTGGGGTGAGCCGATCCCGATGATCTCCTGCCCGAAGTGCGGCTGGGTGCCGGTTCCTGAGGATCAGCTGCCCGTCGTTCTGCCGCAGGTCGAAAGCTATGAGCCGACCGACGATGGCGAAAGCCCCCTGTCCAAGA
>PPYF01000110.1_pt1 | contig 36542 bp, 29 predicted proteins | sample 1559871 | NCBI WGS metagenome assembly PPYF01 (sample SAMN08240021, study PRJNA423297) | Human gut metagenome, whole genome shotgun sequencing project.
CTCCTTTTTTAATGCAATAAAAAAACCTGTTAACAGCTTATCATATAGATAAGTCATCAACAGGAAAAATTATAGAGCCCTTTTATAATATGCTAATAGTTGGATATGAATAATATAAGTGAGTGAAAGTAATATGGGAGAAATAAATTCGAATTTATCAGATACGTTTGCTAAAAGAGAATTGGAAAAAAGAAGTATAGTCAAGAAAATTCCAGATATGTTCTCTAAAGGTATTAATTTAGATTACATTTTAAAATTATGCTGCGATTCCAAATTAGAAATAACTATGAGTTCTACTATGGGAGAATGCATTGAGACACACTTTTATAAATTAATATTAAATTCTATTCGATTGATCTGGTGTGACTATATTCTATTTATATAGGTATAAGTTAACAATATTGGATTTAAACGAGTTAATAATTAGCTTTGGGCATATATGTGGGAAAATTGAAGTAATGATATTAGATGTTATACTTTGGGAGGAACTATGAGTTTTACTGCAAATGAGATAAAGAATAAATTAGAAAATATATCAGAAATCATAAATGATGATGATACTGCTGTGACTGTATTCATTCTTTGGAAAAAACAAGCAAAGGAAATGCAATTTAGTAAAGCTGAAATAGGAAATGAAGAAAAGAAATCATTTATTGATCGTTTTAATAATGATTATAGAACTCAAGATGAGTATTGTCCTTATAGTGTAACAATGGATAAGACCAAATATAAAGTTTACTTAAAAGACGGCTTTTATCCATTGATGAATAAATATATCGATGCTATAAATACTGATGTTTCCGATAAAGATAAAAAATATAATGATGATTTGAGTGTAGTAGTAGATCATTTAAATTACATAAAGGGATATTGTGTTGATTTTTGTAATTTAAATACTGATGAACATGTATATTTATTTGGAACGACAACTAGCTTTAATTCTATGACTAAATCAAAAGCTTTGGGAATGATTGGAAATATCTCAATTAATGGTATTAAGAAAATTAGTGAAAAAGATAAAATATTAGGCTTTAAGCCATATACTACTTGCTTTATATATAAAGATTTATGTGTTATAAATTCTAAGCAGGATTTTGAAAATATATTTGGTCTGTTGGATGAATACATAAAAAGTGCTAATAGCGTAATTGATGAAATGGAGAAAAATTCTGAATTTTTTCAAAATATATCCCAATTAAAAACAGATTTAAAATCTAAGCCAATTTATGCTAGAAGTTTAGTAAAATTTTCGAAATATCCTGAGAGAATTAATAATCTTACTGGTCATTTAGATAAACTAAAAGATATAGTAGAAAATAATCCACATTTCAAAGGTAATTACGACAAAATAAATATAAACGATAAAGGAATAGTTTATAGTAAAGATTCTTTAGAACAGTTTTTATCTCTTTTGAATGAAAAGCCAGTTCAGTCTTTGATAACTGGAGATGAATTTTTGGCTAATAGAGATGAATAAAGTTAATATGTGAAGGGGGCGGATGTATTGAAAGTCATATTATTTTTGATATCTTACATCCCTTTATATTTTGGCTTAATTTTTAAGAACATTACTTATTATTACTACCATTATCGTCATTTTAGAAAAAACATTAGTAACATAGATAGAATTATAAAGTCCATAAATTTGTTTTGGTATCATAATAAATTTATGTGTATTATACTTATTTTTTTAATAATAATACCTCTGACAGTATTTTTTCTTTATTTGATTATTAAGGTAAAAAAGGGAAAGGTATTTACTGAAAAAGTAGGAGAATACAAAAAGACAGGTGATACTATAATTAATTATCTTATTACATATGTAATTCCATTTATAAGTATGTCAGTTGACTCTCTTACATTGTATTTTTGGGGAAATATAATACTAATTTTTGTAATAATGATTTTGTTTGTAAAATTAGATGAAGTTTATCTTAATCCACCACTTATAGTATTAGGCTTTTATATTTTTACAAATGAAGATGAAGAAAAATACTACTTAACTAGAAATACGTTGACACAGTTAAAAATTGCAAAAAGATCCAAAGAATATATAAGAATTATCAGAATAACAGGTAATTTTTATTATATTAAAAAGATTAATTTTGGTGAATAAAGTGTATTTTCTAGAGTTAGAAGTATTATTACTTAATAATTAGTATTTGATATAGTTTTATCAGTTATAGCTTTATTTATACTTAGATTGAGGTCGAAAACAAGATTTACATAGTAACTCTAAATAAGAGGCTTGTTTTGGTTAATCTTAATTCAATAAAGTTACTGGAAATAAATACTGATCTTGAACGATCTTACTTGGATGTTCAATCTTTTGGATTAGTACATCACAACATAAGTCGGCAATATCTTTAATTGGTTGCTTAACCGTTATTAGGTCAGGGAAGATGCTGTGAATAAATTCAGTTCCATCAAAACCTGTAATAATAGGATGATAGTCTAATTTATCTGTATAATTCTTAACTAAAATCGCAGTAACGTCATCAGTACAACAAATCGCATCAAATTTTTCATTATCAAGAATTTGAGCGATTTGTATTTTTTTGGCAGTTATTGAATTGTCAAAATCGAGATAGCTATTTTGAACTTTAACCTTATAGTGGTTAAAAACGGTTAGCATCCCTCTTATCCTATTATTAATAGGATAAAAGTCGTTGTGGCTACCAGCTAATATCAAAATATTCTTTTTACCTAGACTCAGTACTCTAGCTGCAATTTTATATCCACCATCTAGATTATTGCAGTGGATCAAACATACTTTATTAATATGTCTATCAAATGAAACGATTGGCAGGTGCACACTAGCATCTTTAGGACTTATTTCCAATGGAGAACTAGTGATGATACCTGCTATTTTATTTTCCTTTAATTGCTTTAAATATGGATCAATATTTGGATGATCGAGATTACTAATTTCTAGAATGGCTGTATATGGAGTTTTAGCTAATTTTACTAATATTTCTTCATAGAATTCCGCATATAGTGGGTTAGTAATTGATGGAAGAATGACTTTTATAATTGTACTATTTTCTCTTTTAAAGGCATGTTTAGGTGGACGATAGTCTAGTTGCTTAATGGCGTCTTTTATATTCTTAGCTGTATCGGAGTTTACATATCCTGAATGATTTAAATATCTCGAAACTGTAGCAATTGAGACATTAGCTCTATTAGCAACATCTTTAATTGTGCTTTTCATATTATCTCTCTTATGAAAATTTACATATGCTTTAATGCTTATATTATAAGATATTAAAAATAAAATATGTAAATTTATGTAAATAACTAAAAATAAAGTTATAAGTAATACACTATTATTTATAAATGATAACGGTTACATTGAGAGAGGAGATATAATGAAACTTAATAATAAAGTAATGCTGATCACTTATCCTGACAGTTTGGGACATAACTTAAAAGATTTATCTTTTGTCATGAATAAGTACTTTAAGGATGCAGTTGGAGGGCTTCATATATTACCAATTTTTCCATCGACTGGAGATAGAGGTTTTTCACCTACTTGCTATGACAAGGTGGATCCAAAATTTGGAGATTGGGAAGATGTAGAGAGTCTTGGCGAGAAATATTACATTATGCTGGATTTTATGATTAATCACTTATCTAAGCATTCTAAATATTTTAAAGACTACCAACAAAATAAAGAACAAAGTAAATATAAAGATCTATTTTTGAATTGGAGCAAGTTCTGGCCCGAGGGTAGACCAACACAAAAAGATGTTGATTTGATCTATAAGCGTAAAGATAAGGCACCATATGAAGAGATTACCTTTGCAGATGGCAGTCGTACCAAACTTTGGAATACATTTGGCCCTGAACAAATTGATTTAGATATAAGAAGTAAAGTTACACAAGACTTTATCAAACAATCATTAATTAATTTGACCCAACACGGGGTTAGCTTAATACGCCTTGATGCGTTTGCTTACGCTGTTAAGAAGTTAGGCAGTAATGACTTCTTCGTTGAACCTAAAATCTGGAAATTACTTGATCAAGTCAAGAACGACTTGAAAGGGACAGATGCAACGATCTTACCGGAAATTCATGAGCATTACACAATGCCATTTAAAGTTTCTGAGCACAGATACTTTATTTATGATTTTGCTTTACCAATGGTGCTACTTTACTCACTTTATACTGGTAAGACAGATCAATTAGCTAAGTGGTTGAAGATGAGTCCAATGAGACAATTCACTACTTTGGATACACACGATGGTATTGGAGTGGTTGATGCCAAGAATATCCTGACAGATGATCAATTGGATTATACAACTAATGAGTTGTACAAGGTTGGTGCCAATGTCAGTCGAAAATATTCTAGTGCTGAATACAACAACTTGGATATCTATCAAATTAATACGTCTTATTACTCAGCATTAGGTAATGATGACAAGAAATATTTCTTAGCAAGATTGTTACAAGTCTTTGCTCCAGGTATTCCACAAATTTACTACGTTGGTTTATTAGCTGGTAAGAATGATTTGGACTTACTAGAAAGAACCAAGGAAGGTAGAAATATTAATCGTCATTACTATGAACTCGATGAAATTGAACAAAAAGTTCAACGTCCTGTGGTTGCTTCATTGCTCAAACTACTTGAATTCAGAAATAAAGAAGCAGCTTTCGATTTAGATGGGTCAATTAACATTGAAACACCCAGTGATCATGAAATTGTAATTGAGCGATTAAATCATGACAGATCGCGTAGGGCAACTGCAAAGGTGGACTTAGAAAATCTAAATTACCAAGTTGAAGTAAATGGTCAAAAGGTAAATTTTGAAGAAACTGTAAAAGCATGATATTAGGAGAGAAAAATGGCTGTTGATTACAATAAAGACGCTCAAGCTATAAAGCATGCTGTCGGTGGAAAAGATAACGTTACAAGAATGTTTCACTGTGCAACAAGATTGAGATTTTATCCAAAAAACAAAAATTTAGTTGATGAAGATGCTTTAAACAATATTGATATTGTTAAAGGCGTTAATTGGCAAGGAGCACAATTACAAGTAATTATTGGTAACGATGTTGGTGATATCTATGATGCCTTATGCAAAATCGGTATGCCAAATGACGATACTGATTCTAGTGAAAATACTCCAGCAGTGAATATTGATGAAAACTTATGGAACAGAATCATTGATGCCATTACTGGCTGTATGACACCATTGATTCCAGCTTTAACTGCCAGTGGTATGATCAAAGTTGTTTTAACTTTGTTAACTACTTTCCACGTTGTTTCACAAACAAGTATGAGTTATCAAATTGTTAGCTTGATTGGTGATGCTTGTTTCTACTTCTTACCAGTTTTAATTTCAGTTAACGCAGCTAAGGTATTCCATGTTGATCATTCCTTAGCAATGATCATTGCATGTATCTTTGAAAGTCCTGTTTTTATTAAATTGGTAACTGGTAAAGCTCCAGTAGCTTTATTTGGTATTCCTATCTTTAAGTATGATTACACATATTCAGTAATTCCGATTATCTTAATGGTCTGGTTAATGTCATATATTACTAAGTTCGTTAAGAAGATTACTCCTGAAATCTTAAAGATTATTATGGAACCAACTCTCATCATTTTGATTAGTGCTCCATTAGCATTAATCATAGTTGGTCCTATCGGTGGTTGGTTAGGTAACGGCCTAGGTACTATCGTTAACTTCTTATCAGCCAAATTAGGATTCATCTTAGTAGGTTTATTAGCTGGTTTATTCCCATTCATCGTTATTACTGGTATGCACCATACATTAACTCCAATTGGTTTGAATGCGGTAGCTACCGGTGGTGATACTTTAATTTGGGTTTCACAAGTTTGTTCAAACGTTGCTGAAGGTGCTGCTACTCTTGCAGTTGCTCTTAAGACTAAAGACAAGAAGATGAAGACGCTTGCTAGTGCAGCTGGTATTTCTGCTTTACTTGGCATTACTGAACCTGCTCTTTATGGTGTAACTTTAAAGCTTAAGAAACCATTATACGCAGCATGTATTGGTGCCGCTATCGGTGGTGTATTTGGTGGCTTGTTACAAGTTACTATGTACATCCCGCAAAACTGTTTGCTAGCTATTCCAGCCTTTATTGGTAAGAAAGGCATGATGAACTTAGCTTATGGTTGTATCATGATTTTGATTTCATTCATTGCAACATTCATTATTACTTTGGTCTTCGGTTTTGAAGACGATGGCCGTAAAGGAAACATAGCTACTACAGGTGCAACAAATGCAGCAGTTAACACAACTTCAACTAATTCTACTTCTTCACAAGCTAAGATTAGCGATGTAAAACTCGTAAAACCAACTACTATCGATAGCCCAGTTTCTGGTAAGGTTGAAGATATTACTAAAGTTCCAGATGACATTTTTGCCAAAAAAATGATGGGTGATGGTGTAGCCATCGATCCAGAAGATGACAATGTTTATGCACCAATGGATGGTACTATTGTTAAAGTTGCAGATACTCTCCATGCCATTACTTTCTTAACAGATCAAGGAACTCAATTAATTATTCACATTGGTTTGGATACGGTTAACCTTAAGGGGCAATACTTCACTAGCCATGTTAAGGATGGTCAACATGTAAACAAAGGTGATCTGCTTTTGAACTTTGATTCTGAAAATATTAAAAAAGCAGGGTACAACATGATTATTCCACTTGTTGTATTAAATACTAATGACTATAACAAGATTGAACCTCAAAATTTGGGTTCTGAAATTAAACACGGTAGCAAGATTTTGGAGCTGAGCTAATGATTTTAAATACTAAAGTTACAGATCAATTTCCAGATAACTTTTTATGGGGCGGTGCTACAGCTGCTAATCAATATGAAGGTGGCTGGAATTTAGATGGACGTGGTATGTCTATCGATGATGTAATCACAGGTGGTTCAGTAGATAAGGAACGTAAAATTACCTTGCCTAAGCCTTTACCTGGCGTTTACTATCCTAACCATGAAGCAACTGATTTTTATCACCACTACAAAGAAGATATTAAATTATTTGCTGAAATGGGGTTTAAAATTTATCGTTTCTCAATCTCTTGGTCCAGAATTTTTCCAAATGGTGATGAGAAGGAGCCTAATAAGAAAGGTCTAGAATTCTATGATCGAGTTATTGATGAGCTGAGAAAATACAATATTGAGCCATTAGTAACTATTTCACATTATGAAAATCCTTTAAATCTTAGTTTGAAATATGGCGGATGGAAAAATAGAGAACTAATTGATTTCTACACTAATTATGCTGAAACTTTATTTAAATATTTCAAAGGTAGAGTTCATTATTGGTTAACTTTTAATGAAATTAATATGCTAACTGATGCTTGGGGTGCCGTCTTTGGTGGTGGCATGCTTAAGAAAGAAGATAATACTTCTCAAAATCGTTATCAAGCTCTACATAATCAATTAGTTGCAAGTGCTAAAGTGGTTAAATTAGCTCATAAAATTGATCCCGAAAATAAAATGGGGTGTATGTTAGCATATCATTGTGGATATCCATACACATGTAAACCTGAAGATATTATATTGGCAGAAAAATATGATCAAATTCATAATTTAATTGCTGGTGACGTTCATGTTAGAGGTAGATATCCTGGCTTTGCACTTAGATATTTTGCCGAAAATAATATTGAAATTAAAATGGATGACTCGGATCTTAAAACGTTAACTGAAGGAACAGTAGATTTCGTCAGCTTAAGTTATTATTCCAGTACTTGTGTAGGATCAGAAGAAGACAAAGCAAAAGACAAAGGTAATGGTACCACTGGGTTAATGAATCCATATTTGAAAGCTTCCGAATGGGGTTGGACCATTGATCCTATGGGCCTCAGATGGGTACTGAACAAACTTTATGATCGTTATCAAATACCAATTATGGTAGTAGAAAACGGTCTAGGTGCAATAGACAAAATCAGTGATGATGGTGAAATTCATGATCAATATCGAATTGATTATGTAGATCAACATGTTAAGGCAATGCGGCAGGCACTTAAAGATGGCGTTGACTTGATTGGCTATACCTACTGGGGATGTACTGATGTAGTAAGTGCATCTACTGGTGAATTTAAGAAGAGATATGGCTTTATCTTTGTTAACAAATTTGATGATGGATCTGGTGATTTCTCACGAAAGAAAAAAGATTCATTTTATTGGTATAAAAAATTAATAGCTCATAACGGAAATAATATCTAGTTTTTATTTATCTTTCCCCTCTATATTTAGATCAAAAAAATTATTTACCATTTTGAGCAAGGAAAACACAGATATTTTGTATGATATCTGTGTTTTTGTGTGCAATGAAATATGTTGTATTAGGATATTAAACTAATACAATAAATATAATTTATATTGTCCATTGCTAAGGACAAATATTGATCTGTATATCTGAAAGCGGTTGCTAAAATATAAAGTGTAAAGAGAGTGAGGCTGGTAATAATGAATCAAGAAAAAAGAGCAAAAGAATTACTATTTTATTTGTCAAATAACAAAGACTTTGTTGAAGCAGATGAAATAGCCAGTCTTCTAAAAGTTTCTACTAAGACGGTTTACCGTTTGGTACGTGATATTAATGCAATGAATGAAACACCAATTATTATTTCTAAACGGGGTATGGGATATAAACTTATTTCATCTTCTTATCTTAGTAATGATAATAGTGAAGATAAGAAAAAAGCAATTAATATTTCACCGGTTGAGCGTAGAAATCAAATATTAAAAAGATTGTTATTGGTCTCACCACAAGGCATTAAGGAGAGTGAGGTATTTGAAAAATATTATGTAAGTTCTAATGTTCGTGCGAATGACGAACGTGTGATGAAACAAATAATAGATAAATATGATCTAAAGTTATTCGTTGAAAATGGATATATGAAGATTAAAGGATCGGAAGTTAATATTAGACGAATAATCAAGGAATTAATTGACGATCGGGAAATTGTTGATTTGAGGCAATTTACAGGAAATACGGATTTTAATTCTGAAACAGATGTCCGATTTGTACTATCTGAAATTGAGAAGATAGAAGATAGATTACAAGCCTCATTACCATATCCATATAATGTTAATTTATTTTCACATATTTATATTTTAATTACTCGTTTAAGAAAAGTGGGTAGTTATGCGAATCTTAAGCGAAAAAGGATAAGAAAAGAAGATATTAATGGAAAAACGTTTTTATATCAGCTTAGTAAGTCAGTGGTTTTAGATATTAGCCATTATATAAATCAAGATATTCCTAGTATTGAAATTGATACGGTTTTCGAATATTTAGTCTCCTCTAGGTTTGGTGACGATCTAACAACTGACAATATTTCAAATCAAGTAGTGAAAATAACTAACAGCCTGGTTAATGAAGTTTCAAAACGAATGGGCTGTAATTTCATTGGGATAGTTAATGAACTACAGAAGCATATGGAACCATTAATTAATCGATTAAGAAACAACATTTTTATTAACAATAATCTTCTCGAACAAATAAAAATGGAATATACAGATTTGTTTAATGTTGTAAAGAGTGCTTCAGCTTCAGTATTTCCGAGTTGCGACCTAAGTATTCCTGATGATAACGAGATAGGCTACTTAACCTTGTATTTTGCTCAAGCTATTGAAAGCCAATCTAAACGAATTAATGCAGTTATTATGTGTGCAACAGGTATTGGTACGTCTGAACTTTTAAAAATAAAAATTGAAAAGATTTTTCCTAATTTCAATATTATAGCAGTTACCTCAAATAATGACCTTAGTGTCAATAAGAATAACGTGGACTTAATAATATCAACAGTAAAAGTTTCAGACAAAATCAAGGTTCCCTCTGTGATAGTAAGTGCTTTGTTTACACAACGTGATCAAAATTTAGTTGAACGTGCTGTTGATAAGATTGGAAGAAGTAATTATGAAAATTAAAGAGATATTTATAGATCTATCCTATGAAGATGATCATCAATTACTTAAAAATATTGCTAATTTAATTTTGAAATATGAAACAAATCTTACCTCAAAAAAGATTCTTCATGATATTGATGTGAGAAATAAACAAGGTGAAGGATTAATGACCCCCAATATGTTATCTGTACACATTCAAGATGAATTAGTTGAGAAAGATATTGTGTTTTATGTCACTTTGGATAAGAAATATAACTATTTTTCTAAAATACTGAATCAGCAATTTCAAATTAGCAAGTTGGTTGTAATAGTTGTTAATCCGCAGCATAAATTAGATCACTTATCTAAATTGGAAGATTTTATTGCTTAAAAAGGAGGGAGAAAATGAAATTAGATAATAAACTCTTTTCTGATAAAGTACTGATATTTCATCAAGATTTAAAAACTCAAGATGAAGTATTCGAGGATCTAAACAAGAAATTATTGGCTAAGGGTGTAGTTAATGATGAATTTTTGGATGCGGTTAAGAAAAGAGAAATGAAATTCCCCACTGGATTACAGCTAGAGTCCGGATTTGGGGTAGCAATTCCTCATACTGATCCGCAATTTGTTAATGAAGATCAGATTGGCTTTATGTCTTTGAATAATCCGATTCAGTTCAGACAAATGGGGAGTGAAACAGATAAAGTTCAAGTAAAGATGATATTTATTCTTTGCTTGAAAGAAGCACATAAACAGTTAGATATGTTGCAAAATTTAATGACTTTATTTGGAGATAGTAATCAAATTGAACAACTTTATAAATGCAAATCTCCAGATGAATTTTTAAAAATAATTTGCTAGAAAGGTAAAGAAAATGGGAGTAATTCAATGGATTATTAACCTAGGTGCAAGTGTATTTCTACCGATCCTGCTTTTTATTCTTGGTATTTGTCTAAGAATTAAACCCGGAAAGGCTTTTAAAGCTGGATTAACGGTTGGTATTGGATTTATTGGTTTGAACTTAGTCATTGGCCTACTGGGAGATCAATTAGGACCTGCTACCAGAATGATGATTTCAAATTATCATTTACACTTACGTACTATTGATGTTGGTTGGCCAGCAGCTTCAGCTATTGCATATGGCACCGCATTAGGTGTTGCCGCAATTCCAATTGGTGTTATTACTAATGTGATTTTACTTGCTCTAGGCTTAACTAGAACTGTCGATGTTGACTTATGGAATTACTGGCACGTAGCATTTGCTGGTTCAATTATTTATTTATTAACTCACAATATGTGGCTAGGGATCTTCTCAATGGTAGTAGTAACTATGTTTACTTACTTCTTTGCCGACCTTAGTGCACCAAAAGTACAAAAATATTATGGCCTTGAAGGCATTTCTTTCCCACACGGTTTGTCAGCTCCAGGATATGTTTTCGCTTTACCGTTCAAATGGTTGTTTGATCGTATTCCCGGATTTAATAAAGTTCATGTAAACGCAGAAACAGTTCAAAAGAAATTAGGTATATTTGGTGACATTACCGTAATGGGTGCAATCATTGGTTTTGTAATTGGTTTGTTGGCCCATATGGACTTTGGTAAGATTTTACAATTAGCTGTAAATATGGCAGCTGTAATGATGCTAATGCCAAGAATGGTTTCATTGTTAATGGAAGGTTTAACTCCAATTTCAGATGCAGCTAATACTATGGTTCAAAAGCATTTTCCAGGTAAGAAATTATATATTGGTATGGATTCAGCTTTAGCCATCGGACAAGAAAGTGTTCTTTCATCATCACTTATCTTGGTACCAATTACTATTTTCTTGTCAGTAATTTTACCAGGAAACCAAGTTTTACCATTTGTTGATTTGGCAACATTACCTTACTTCTTTGCTTTGTTTGCAGCTGTATTTGATGGTGATATTTTGAAGACTATTATTGCCGGTGCCGTTGATATTGTGATTAGTTTGTATGTAGCTACTTGGGCAGCTCCAGTTATTACTAGCTTAGCTAAAGCTGCTTACTTCAATATGAAAGGTTATACATCTATTTCAGTACTTAGTGATGGTGGTCTTTGGACTAACTTTATTTACTTAATGACCGGTGAAAAATTCCAGTGGATTGGTATGGGTGTGCTTTTTATAATCGCATTACTGTTACTTATTTGGTTGAAACAAAGAACAGCTAAACAAGAAGCACAGACTGCTGAATAAAAATAGTTAAGAAAGGAATGTATTATTATGAAAAAATTAATGGTTATGTGTGGTAGTGGTGTTGCAACATCAACTGTAGTAATGAGCAAATTAAAGTCATGGTTGGCTGATGAAGGATTAGATAAGAAAGTAACTCTTTATCAAAGTAAAGTGGCCGAAGAAGTTAATCATTTAGATGATTATGATGTTGTAGTTTCTACTACATTAGTTCCTGATAATGTTAAAGATAAGGTTATTAATGGTGTTCCATTGTTAACCGGTGTAGGTGCAAGTAAGGTTTACGATAAGATCAAAGAAGAAATCGAGGCTTAACAAAATGTTAGTTTCATCAAAGATATATTTACAAGAAGCTAGAGAGGATCATTATGCTTTTCCTCATTTTAATTATTGGGATAGTAATTCTATCAGAGCAGAAATTGCTGCAGCTGAAGAACTAAAATTACCTATAATTTTAGCATGGGCAGAGAAACATTCACCTGAAATTGGAATGGAAGATGCTCTTGGATTAGGTAAGTTCTTTGGTGCAAGAGCTAAAGTCCCGGTAATTTTACATTTGGATCATGGTGTGACACCTGAACTTGTTAAAAAGGGTGTTGATGAAGGATTTACTTCAGTAATGATAGATGCTTCTGACAAAGATTTTGACAGGAATGTTGCTATAACAAAGGATATTGTTGAGTATGCACATGCAAGAGGTGTTCCAGTTGAAGCTGAAATTGGACATGTAGGGACAAATTCAACCGAAGATGATAGTAGATATACTGAAGTAGGTGCTGCTAAAGAATTTGCCGAAAAAACACAAGTTGATTCATTGGCAGTTTCTATTGGTACCTCGCATGGTGTTTATCAAGGTGGCACCCCTAAGCTTAACTTTGATAGACTAACTGAATTAAGAAATGCGATCAATATTCCGTTGGTATTACATGGTGGCTCTTCGTCAGGCGATGATAATTTGAGAAAAGCCGCTGAATTAGGAATTACTAAAGTTAATATTTATACAGATTTAGCAATGGCATCATTACATGCAACACAAAGTGAAAAGTTCACTACTGAACCAGAAATGGCTGCTGCTCAAAGAAAAGCTATCAAAAACTTAAGTGAACATTATTATAAAGTCTTTGAAACTAATAAGTATAAGTATCAAGTTTAGTTTGGAGGTACATTATGAAAATTAGAAAACCATTTTTCATTGTAAATCCTAAATCCTATCTTTATGGTGATGATGCTATGAAGATGGCTAAAATTTCAGATAAATTAGCTGAAAAATATGATATTGACTGTTTATTTACTGGTCAATTAGTAGACTTGCCTGAAATTGCTGAAGAAACTAGTCATTTGATTATTACAGCCCAACATATGGATTCTTTACATCCAGGCAGAGGAATGGGACATGTATTACCCGAAGCTCTAGTAAATAGAGGAATCAAAGCTGTAGTGCTTAACCATGCTGAAAAGCCACTAACTATTGCTGAACTCGATACAACAATTAAAAGAGCTAAAGAAGTAGGACTTGTGACTATTGTTTGTTCTGATACTGTTGAACAATGTAAGGCAATTGCAGAGTTAAATCCTGATGTGATGATCTGTGAACCAGATAGCTTAATTGGTACTGGAAATAGTAGCAATGAATCTTATATTGAATCAACTACTAAAGCAGTTAGAAGTGTAAATCCTAACATTTTAATCATGCAAGCTGCTGGCGTAAGTACCAGTGAAGATGTTGAAAAGATCATGAAATTAGGTGCTGATGGTACTGGTGGTACTAGTGGAATTATTAATGCACCTAGTTGGGAAGATAAGATTTCAGAAATGATGTCGGCTTTAGTTAAGTTTAAGTAGAAAAGAAATCAAAAAATGAAAATTTATCAAGACGATATTAACGTAAAGACTCAATCCAGGGTAACTTATGATAATATTACTGATCAGGTAAAGGATATCGTTAAAAAATCTGGTGTTGAAAACGGCTTGGTTTTAGTACAAACATCTCATACTACATGTTCCGTACTATTTGAAGAATTTGTTCATGATAAAGATTTTAATGGTGATGAGTTCTTACAAGTAGATTTAAATAATATCTTGGATAAAATTGTTCCAAGAGAACTTTCTGAAAATACCAATTATAGATATCCAGGTCCTAAGCATGTTGCATTTTTGCAAGAATTGGCTAAAAAGGATCCTAATTATCCAGCAGACCCAGGAACTATTTTAAATGGGGATGCACATATTAGAGGTTCAATGTTTGGTGGTAATCAAACATTTGCAATCAAGAATGGCGAAATGTTGACCGGATCAGTAGGTTACATTTACTTTGTAGACTGGGATCAAAATAGAGATAGAAATAGAGTTTGTCATGTTCTGGTTATGGGAGAATAAAAAATACTATTACCAAAATAGGTCGCATGGTAATAGCATTCGGAAACTCTATTAAGCTTCATATAAATTATAAAACTAAGCGGGTAATGTACCAAGATTTTATGTGGTGTGTTGCCTGCTTATTGTTTTACTGATAAGACTCCTAAAAATAATAAAAGTAAAAAGGGCAAAAAGCAGATTAGACTCTATAATAGATTTGAAATAGTTAATATTAATTGGTTTGTATAATAAAGGAGTAAAACTATGACATTAGGTCTTGTTATTTTGTCCTATTTTTTCAGTCTGATTTTATGCGTGTCATAATATCATCGTAGTATATATTCTGATTCCTATCCTCATGGGTATAAATGTCATAATAATTGCTACGAGAGATGTGCGATAGGTCTTTGGTGAAATTAATGATTTCGATGAGTTTCTTTACACTAATCCTCTAATTCATGTCTCAATTCAGTTACCGCATATGTTGATTTTGTTTTGATTAATGCGTTTTCGACAGTAAATTTTAAATTTTTGCAACGCAACTTTGCGTTTATTGAGCTTGGTTAAGTTCTCCATGTTCATTAGTTTAATCGCCCTTTCTTCTTGATAACGAATTAGTGTAGTTATGTCGGATAATCCTAGATTAAGAGCTGCTGAAATATGAATTCTGTTCAGTTAGTAAATCCATGAAAGTCTGGAATTCATGGGTTATTATAAGTTGTTTTGTAAGATAAGTATCGAACATGCATACTTTCAAAAATATCACAAAAAGCAGTATTTTTTTAAAAAAAGAGATATAATATGTATGAAATTAAATTCTATTTTATGGAGGGCTACGTATGCAAGATTTAGGCTTTACACAAGATGTATCACAAATTTTCGTTAATGGGATTATGGCTGGCTTTACTGATTATGTTAAAAGACGAAATCAGGATGCGGATAGTTTAATTGTAAGTAGAGCTGGGGCCTGGATGAAAGGAAACTATATTGATAGTGCTGTAGCTAATGAAGCGCGGCTGAATAACATCGGTTATCAAGCAAAAATGGCAGGATATTCTTGGGAATATCTTCAATTTAACTATTATGATAAACAACAAGATGTTATGAATAATGTGATTTTAAAAAATTATAAGACCCTAGTTAATAGCATTAATATTAGAAATAATAAGCTGCCAGATTATTTAGTACACGATTCTGTTGGCAATATTGATATTCTAAAAAAATACGAAGAAGAGATTCATGCAACGAATCAAGCGGTTCAATTGGAGCTTTTACCATCTGCTTCTAATGATAAAGAAGTACTGTTAAATAGTGATCAAAGACACTTCTATGTAGTAGGATATAGTTTAGGTCAAGATGGCGGAATTGATTCTTTAAAATTGTTGATGCCTAATCCAATAAAGAATTCATTAGTAGAGGTTGAAGACTGGAAGGAATATATTGTAGATGCACCGATTCAACCTAACCCTGATGATTTAGAACTTCTTCAAGGTGATAAAGGCATTCCTGAATCTCAATATGATGATACTTCAAATATGAAATATGAAATTGCAAATAATACTGAGGAAAAAGATAATTGATAAAGGTATAAAAGGTTTGTGAAAAGATGTTTTATGGAGAAAAACTTAAACAGTTACGAGAATTGCACGGTTTTTCTCGTAATGAGTTGGCACAAAAACTGAATGTAAGTGAACAAGCAATAGGCCAGTATGAGAATAATCAAATAGCTCCTAGATTAGATGTTATGAGAAAATTGCCTAAGATGTTTAGTGTAAGAATGAGTTTTTTTAACACTCCTAGTTTTGTTAAAAAAAATGTTGTAACAGAGGGAGCAATTGCATACAGAACTAAAGATAGAAATTCACGTAAGAAAGTCAATAATGAATTAGAGTATTTGACATATGCTAAAACATTTATTGATTACTTTGAAAATTTTGTTACGTCAAATGTCGGAGGCTTTGAGTCGTTAAAACAAGAAACTGATGAAGTTCAAAAAGATAGCTTTATGATTTCTGATATTGCTAATTTGGCTCGAAATTTTTATAAACTGAAAAATAATAAAGACCTTATGTCTAAATTGGAGCAAAGCGGTATAACTATTCTAGAAAAGGATCTAGGTACTACTATTGATGCATACAGTGGCTTTACCCAAGATAAAAGACCGTACATCGTTCTAGGAAATGTGAAAAAGACAGCTGTAAGAAGAAATTTTGATTTGGCTCATGAATTGGGACATTTATTATTACATTCCTATGTAATAATGAATGAATTGACCGATAGGGAACATACAGAAATAGAAACGCAAGCGAATGAGTTTGCTTCATCTTTTTTAATGCCTAAATTAGAATTTGAGAAAGACTTTTATAATATTCCTCGAAAAACTAATCCTGATTATTATATTGGATTAAAGAAAAAATATATGGTATCAATTGGGGCTTTAGAATATCGTGCCTATAAGTTAAAATTGATATCATATCAAGGAAATAGATATTTCTGGTCTCAGATGACTAAAAAAGGATATCGTAAACTTGAGCCTTTGGATGATGCAATACCACCAGTAAAGCCCGGAAAAGTAAAAAGTTTATTGAGTTTTTTACTTGATAATGGACTTATTACTGTAAACAGCTTGATGGAAAAATTTGGAATAAAGTTGGATTTTTTGATATTTTTATTTGATTTGAAATCAGATTTTTTTGATAAATATTATAATAAAAATGAAGAAACTGATAAACGCTCTAATGTAATAGATTTTGAGTTAATACGTAATCAACTAGGTAAAAATATGTAATTCATTAAAAATTATGAATTTAAGAATTCTCAGCTGAAATGAGGATCAAGCAAAAATAAATAAGTTGGTTGAATGTGTCAAGTTTCTTAAATCCTATATTTAAGATCATTATCAAAAAATATTATAAAAACACTGTTATGCTCTTCAATATCAAGAGCAAATTTAATTTAATCATTTAAAGAGAACATAGTAATACCTTTATTTCTAATAGAATAATTTGGTGGAACGGATTTTTTATTGTAAAGAAGACTATATTCCTCCTTTTTTAATGCAATAAAAAGGCATGTTAATAGTTAAATAAGGAAAATGTAGAGCCACCAGCAATAGTAACATTCCAACTTGATTGCTACATTGGTAGTCAGAGATTTCCTACTCAATTAAAATCTAATACTTACTAGAATCCAAATAATATTGATACCCAAAAGTATCAAAGCAATACAACCTTTCCAAAAATTATAATTTTTGTTAGCTCTACTATCACTAAGTATTCCATCGCCAAACCACAGACAACATTAAGAATGACTATGGTTATACGATATTCTAACGATCCCCAGTTACTTAAAAGATTTAAAATAGCCAATAATGTAAGTGTGATCGTCACAAAATATTTGTTAATAAACTTATTCATCATAATCCTCCGATTTCTTATGCTATTTTTATCCATTGATTATACAGATTTAAACCAGAAGATTTTGTTTTTAGTTATTTTTGAACATAAAAATTTTTTGTATCATGATTCGCATTGTGAGGCTATTGTATAGGGTGATACTTCACCTCCGGATGTACCAAATGCTATGAAGCAGAATAGAATAATTTATTTCATGCTACCAGATCTGTATCGTTTTTATAGAGGACATTGGAGGCAGAAATTATGTATAATAAGATATGATGAATCAGCGCTAATGACGTTGGTCAACAAGGCCTCGTGTTAAGTTGATTCAGGTTTTAAGCATCATGCACTTATGTGTGTGCTGCTTTTCTCATTTTTATAGGAAGTTAGAGCGAGGATAGTCAAGATTGAGCGCTAATTAAAAATTCTAGCCTTGTTATGTGATACATTCCCTGTCAAGTAGACAGTATAAATACATAAAGCTTTTATTCCTCAGTTGATTAATAATCAGCTGAGGATTTTTTTAGCTTTTTCACTTATCCACAGAAATTTAAATATATTTATTATATGGCTTGATGTAGTATTTGGAAAAGCGTAGTAAGGAAGATAGATTTGCAAGGAAACATCCTTCAGTAGCCAATGTCTTAACTTAATGACATTGCTTTTTATAGGGGTGTTTTTGTATGTATAGCTTTTTATAGTCTTATACGAATGTTATCGGTAACAATTTAATTGTTTATAGTAATGTAAGCGCTTTTATATTAAACTTAATTTGATTTGAATAACGGAGGAAAAGGATATGAAAAAATATAATAAATGGGGAACAAAAGGTGTTTTTATTTGTGCTTCAGCACTTTTAAGTGTTTGGCTAGGAGCAACATGGACTGATGGAAATGTGCAAGCAGCAGAAACACCAGATGCTGGAAATCAAGTATCTACTGAAGTAAATCAGAGAGTTATCACTGAAAATGAGAAAAAGACTGTTGTACAGCCGGCTAAGGATACTCAAACTGATGAGAAGGATACAGATAATACTCAACTAGCTAGTGCAACTCCATCGGAAGAAACTACTCAAGTTGAAGAAGCTAAGCAACAATCATTAAAAGATACGACTAAAGTTGTAGTCCATTATCAGGGTGATGGTTCTAAGTGGGTTCCGTATATTTGGGGTAAAAAGCCAAATGGCAATGGTAATCAATACAAGTGGGATGGTAAAGATGACTATGGCTACTATTCCAACATTACAGTTGATGGTAATGAACAAGAAATGGGTGTTTTGATTAAGGGCAAAGATTCTTGGGATAAAGATGGTCAAGGAAACGACAGAATCGTAAAAGTTGGTGATAATGGTAAAGCTGAAGTTTGGTATAAAGAAGGTAGCGATGAAGCACAAGATGTAAAGCCAACATATGATTCGGCTAAAGTTAATATTCATTATCAGGGTAATGACGATGTAACATCTATTAGTTATTGGACTAATACAGATCCTCAAAATAAGAAAATTATCGATTTATCGAAATCTGACGTTCAAGAAAAAGAGGGATCGTTTGATTTATCAAATACTAAATTCAATAGTATCTTTGTAGCACCTATTGGTACTGATACAGAAGTAAGAGAATTTACTCCACTACCTGGTAAAGGTGCTACAGATATTTACCTAGTGACTAAAGATCCAACTGTTTATTATACTAAGAGTTTTGCTTTAGCTACTCAAAGCTTAACTTCAGCCTCAATGGATTCAGACAAGACTGTTAATATTCAAACTGGTAAGGAAATGACAGCTGCTGAAGCAAAAAAGAACCTTTCAATAAAGGATAATTCTATTGTGAATGTAGTTGCAGTTAATCCAGATCAAGATGGTAAGAGTAAGCAATTCACAATTACCACAGCACAAGATTTGAATATTTTAGATAATAATCAAATTGGTATTTATGGTAACTACAAGTCTATTGATATTGGTAGTTATGTAAGATCCAAAGACTTTGATACGAAATATTACTATAATGGTGATGATTTAGGTGCTACTTACACCGAAAAGCAAAGTCAAATTAAGTTATGGGCACCAACCGCTAAGAAAGTTGTTTTAAATCTTTATGATTCACTAAACAACGATGCTTCAGCTACAAAGACTTTTGTAATGAACAGAGGAGACAAAGGTGTGTGGTCAGTTATTCTTCCAGGTGATTACAAGAACTGGGCATACGATTATAGTTTATCCTTCGGTAACGGCACAACTACCCAAACCAACGATCCATATTCTAAAGCTGTGACTATTAACGGTGATCGTTCTGTTATTGAAGACGTTGATGCAATTAAGCTAAATGATTTCTCAAGATTGCCACAATTTTCTGCACCAACTAATGCAATTATCTATGAGACCAGCATTAGAGACTTCACTAGTGACAAGAATTCTGGAATCAAAGATAAAGGCAAGTATTTGGGCATGATTGAATCTGGCGTAACTCCAGATGGTCAAATTACGGGCTGGGATTACTTGAAGTCATTAGGCGTAACCCATGTACAAATTATGCCAATGTTTGACTTTGCAAGTATTAATGAAAGTAAGGCAGATGATAGCTATAATTGGGGTTATGATCCTAAGAATTATAATGTTCCTGAGGGTAGCTATTCAAGCAATGCAGCTGCCCCTACTACCAGAATTATGGAAATGAAGGAAATGATCAATGGCCTTCATAAAGCCGGCATTAGAGTAGTGATGGACGTAGTTTATAACCACGTTTACAATACGGACGAGCAATCATTGAATAAGACTGTTCCAGGATATTATTTCCAATATGATTCTGAAGGTCATACAACTAACGGTACTGGTTGTGGTAATGATATGGCTAGTGAACGCTTGATGGCACGTAAGTATATTGTTGATTCTGTTAAATACTGGGCTAAAAACTACAATATCGATGGCTTTAGATTCGATTTAATGGGTATTCTAGATGTTGATACGATGAATGAAGTTAGATCTGAACTTAATAAGATTGATCCGAGCATCTTAGTTTATGGTGAAGGCTGGGATATGAGAAAGACCGATCATGATATTGGTGCAGGTCAATATAATGCCGACAAGGTTGATAAATCAATTGGCTTCTTCTCAGATGATATTCGTAACGCAATCAAAGGTGCCGAATTTGGTGGAGTAACTCCAGGTTTGGTTGAAGGAAACGGTAAAGAAGAGAACTACAAGGAAGATGCTAAGAAGTTTATAGATGGTTTCTTAGGCGGTCAGAATTATGGCAAGGATGCTAAGCACCCATATCAAGCACCAGAACAAACAATTAATTATGTAGCTTGCCATGATAACAGTACATTGTACGATATGTTGAAGACTTTAATGCCTGATGAATCTGAAGCTAATATTATCAAGCGTGATAAATTAGCTACATCAATGATGATGCTATCTCAAGGTATTCCGTTTATCCATGCGGGACAAGAAAGTCTTGGTACTAAAGATGGTAATGAAAATAGTTACAATGCTTCCGTAGAAGTAAATGAGATTAACTGGGGCCGGGTAAAAGAAAACAAAGATATGGTTGACTACTTTAAGAAGTTAGTAAACCTTCGTAAGAGTCAATCAGTATTTAGACAAAATGATTACAGTCAAATCAATAAGAATGTAAAAGTTCTTAATGACGGGCAAAATGGTGTATTTGCATTTGAATATAATACTAATGGTAAGAAACTATATGTAGCATTTAATGTTAATGATAAAGATGCTAAATTGGAAAACGTTGATTTATCGGCAGCTACTAAGTTACTGGATAGTGATGGTAATACTCAGATTGGCAAAGAAAGTGTTTTGAAACCATTGAGTACATTAGTTGCTGAAGTTTCAACTAAAGAAGTGAAGCCAGATGATAGTTCAAGCATAATCAATCCGCCAGTAAACACCAATATTGGAGATAATAATACAGATACTTTATTGTCTGCTGTTGATATTGTTCTTACTCATAATGCTTATATTTATGAAAATGATGGTATTACAACGGTTAAAGCTAATGATGGTAAGAACGTGACATTAAAGGTAGGACAAACAATTCATGCACTTAATAAGGCACAAATAGTAATTCTTAATAATAAAGAATTCTATCAAATTGGCGATAACCAATATGTTAAAGTAAACAATACTTTGAATTGGAATATATTGAAGCATAATTCATTTGTATACTCTAAGAGTGGTAAAGCCTTAAAGAAAAATCACAAGCGGATTTTGCTCAAGAAAGGTCACAAAGTTTTGCTTTTGGATAATGCTCGTTTGACTAAGATTCATGGTAAGCAATTCTACAGAATTGGAAATAATAAATATGTAAAAGCAGTGAATGTTGTTATTGAAGTAAAAGCTTAGTTCGATAAGCCGAATTAATTATTACGGGCTAAAAATGCATCCCTCAATGGGATGGATAGATAGAATACTTAAAAAAGTGATATAAGGAGAAGAATTATGGATAAGAAAGAAGTAAAAAATAGGTTTAGTTTTAGGAAGTTATCCACAGGTTTAGCGACAGTATTTTTAGGATCAATTTTCTTTTGGACAAATGGACAAACAGTTCAAGCAGATAGTGTAGAGCCAGCAAGCGGACAGGCTGTACAAAATGTTGACTCTCAAGCACAGGCCGATAATACTGTTTCGGAAAATACCGTTAATGAAGAAAATGGCTCTACTTCCGAAACTACTACTGAAGTTAAGACAGAAATGTCGTCCGTTGATACAACACCTCAAGCTAAAGATGTAGTAGAAACTTCAGATAATAAGAAAGTTGAGCTCCCTCAAGGAGAAGCAGATAAGCAGGCTCCACAAAAATTAGAGGTTAATAAGAGTAATCAAGCAGCTGAAACAACTGATAAAGATACAAATACTACTTCTGCAATACCAGCACAACTTAATGAAAATAAAGCTGTCGTAAAAGCTAAGTCGGAAGGAAAAGAAGTAGTTAAGGCTACTGATCCGACTGATTATCCAATTGAAGTTGGTCAAATCATTGGTCAAGATAAATATATTTATCAAATTTTGTCGCTTAATGATCGTAGTGGATGGCCTTCCGATTCGGAGCTGGTTCTTACCACTAATAGAAATGATTATAATGACAAGAATATCTACGCTTACGTAGTTGATAGAAATAATAGAAGAGTAAGTCAATCAGTTACAGTTGGTGTAGATCAATATACCATTATTAGTATGAATGGTCGCGGATATCAGATTTCTAATACCGGCGGTAGCAATGTTATTGTAGATGGCAAAGAAGTGCCAACGCAGAATACTTCTACTGTTACTTCAGGTAATGGTACTACTAGTCCGATCTATGGATTAGGTAATACTACTCGTGGTGATTATTCCGCAATTGGTGAAATCCCACCAGTATACACTGAAAATTCAGTAATCAAGTATTACTATCGTGATGAAAATGGTAATTTAAAAGAAGTTGAAAGTTCTGATCAGTATCCTAACGTAAAGGTTTCAGGGCTTACTGGTCAAAAATTTGTAATTCCTAATGTGGATCAATATAAGCGAGTTATCAAAGGACGTTATTTAACTTCAGATAATTTGCCTACAGGTGATTTTACGGGAACGATTTCTCAATTTGGTGAGGGAAAATATTATAAGAAAGTCTACTATTATTATGGTACAGGTTATGTAGATTATTACGTAGTATATAACCAAGTTTCACCTGACGGCACAATGGATGTTAGTCTCTTTGGAGGTGACAATACACTTATTGAATCAAGAAGGGTGGGGCCAGGTAGATCTATTCGTTTTACCAGTCGTAATTATACTGCTCGTAATCCATATGTGACCGAAACACCACATGAAGTACAATTTATTTACGATAAATTAGGTTCCATTGTTCCAGTCGATGAAGCTGGTAACGTAATTGGCAAATTAGTCCAATTCAATAATAGTACTGATCCGACTAAGGCTGCTGTAACCGATTCGCCAGTTATTCCTGGTTATACGATTAAGGATCCTACTCAAAGTAAGATTACCCCACATAATCCTGGCCAAAATATTAAGGTAGTCTATGTTCGCAACAATGTGACAGCAACTATTAAGTATATCGATGATACTGCTGGTGATGACTTAAGTGCGTACAACAAGTCAATTACAGCTAAGCCAGGTGAAGCACTTAACTATACTACTGAAGATTCAATTGCAGACCTCCATAAGAAAGGGTATGTATTAGTAAGTGATAACTTCAATGTAACTACTATGCCTGAAAAAGGTGGTAATTACGAAGTTCACGTAAAGCATGGCACTAAGACAATCGATCCGGATAACCCAACTGACAAGTACACCAAGAAGGATTTACAAAAAACAGCTACTCGTACGATTAATTATGTTGATGATCAAGGCAACAAGATTGCAGAATCTGTGACTTCCACAGTTGTTTTCACAGGGACTGGTACTGTAGATGCCGTAACCGGTAACTTAGTGAACTTACATCCCGACGGTTCGATTAAAGATCAAAATGGTAAGCTTACTTGGACTTACTCAGTTGATGGCGGTGCTGTACAAAAAAGTGATACTTATACATTTAGCGCAATAACTGCTCGACCAACTATTGATCACAATAATTCTACTTACAACTTTACTTCTACTGCTCCCGCTGATTACAATGCTGGCAATGGCGCTGTATCGAGTTATCGTGTGAATAGTACTGATCCACAAGACTTAACTGTTAATGTTGTTTATACCAAGCAAGCTATCTACCATGCAGGTAAGACTGAAACTAAGAGTGTAACTCGCACCATTAATTATTTAGATGGTAAGACTGGCGAAAAGATACCAACTAACCCAGTTGCACAAACAGTTAATTTGCATCGTACTGAAATTATTGATGACAGCGGCAAGGTGATCGGCTACGGTACAATCAGTAAAGATGGTAAGTCATACACTATTAACAATGATTGGGTAGTCGACGGTAAGTGGGCAAGTGTAACTTCACCTGATTTATCAGCTAAGGGTTATAAAGCTCCACGTTTTGAAAATGGTACTTCAGCTGCTAGAGTTGACGAAGTAATTGTTGGTAGTGGTACCAAAGACGCTACTGTTAATGTTTATTACGATCATAATTTGATCCCAATTGGACCAGATAATTTTGATAAGCATGGCGTAGATCGAAGCCAGATTGAGAAGCAGGTTAAGGAAACAGTTCATTATGTCGGTGCTGGCGATAAGACTCCTGCTGATCATGTGCAAACTTCGAAGTGGACGCGCACTATTACTATTGATGCGGTAACTAAAGAAGTTGTACCTAATGGTCAATATACAACTGATTGGACAATTCCAAAGGGTGAGAAGACCGAGTATGCTCAAGTAAATACGCCAGTAGTTAATGGCTACTATACTGATCAAGCTAATGTTCCGGCAACGGCTGTAACTCAAAATGATATTGAAAAAACAGTAACTTATAAGCAAATTGGTAGGATTATCCCAGTTGATCCAAATGGTAAGCCAATTCCAGGTGCACCAACTCCACAATATCATAACGATCCAACGGATCCGACTAAGGTGCTTCCTAATGTACCGGTGCCAAATATTCCAGGCTACAAGCCAAGTGTACCAACAGTTACTCCAACTGATCCTGGCAAGGATACACAAGTTCCATATACACCGATAACTCCAACTAATCCAGATAATCCAGTCATTTCAACGCCTCAACCGGAACCAAACCCTGATAATGGTAAGGATAAGCCGGTCGATCCATCCAAGCCATCAGATGATCCAGTTCATCCTGAATATCCTGGTATTAAGAGGGGACAGGATAAACCTGATAAGGAAAAGACTGACAAGAAGAGAAATGGCAAGACTAAGGGTAAAGAAAATACACTTACTGGAAGAGATGCTGCTAAGCGAGCTGGACGAAGCGATGATGCACTTAAATTAGCTAGTGAAGCTAAAAATCGCCGTATGACTATTCAAGGTAAGAATGAAGAATTACCACAAGCTGGTGAAGATCATAATGCTATGGCGTTGATTGGTCTTGCATTTGCCACTCTTGCTGGAAGTGTAGTCTTTGCTACTGATAGGAAACGGAGATAAAAAACAATTGCTTTTATATAATAAAAGCGTTACCATGATTATAACAAGTGAAAATGAGTGAAATTGTTAGCCAATAATTGGTGCAGGCTCACTTATCCCTTTGAAGGGATGAGTGGGCCTTTTTTCTTTGCAAAAGGGGGGACTGGATACTATGCGTATTAAACAAATTCTTAATAACGGTGCAATAGTCACTACCAATAAGGATGGTGAAGAAGTAGTTGTTCTTGGAAAGGGAATAGCTTTTGCTAGAAAAGTTGGTGATGAAGTTGATAAAACAAAGATCTATAAGGTATTTACTCCTTTTGATGCTGCTCAGCGTAACACGTTATTAAAGACAATCCATGAGACAGATCCAATATTTTTTCAAATATCAGAAAAAATTGTGGATCGGTTAAAGCAGGAAGAAAACATCGATCTAGCAGATAGTGTTTATATTACGCTGACCGATCACTTGGCAACAAGTGTAGAACGAGGAAAGAAGGGATTGTATCTCAGTAATAGCTTTCTTTTGGAAATTCAAAATTATTATCCAAAAGAATATCGTTATGGTCTTTGGGCATTGCAGTTCATATCATTAGTGGCGAATTGGAAAATGATATTGATAATTTTAAAAAGTCGATAGATTTTATCAAAGAAATCACCAAAATAGTTCGGTACTATTTCAAGGTAGATATTGATTATCAATCAGTTACTTACAATCGTTTTGCCTTACATCTTAAATTCTTTTGGCGATACATGATGTATCGAAAAGGAGAACGTAAATTGGGTGATATAAGCGATGAGATTTTGAAAGTCATTAAATCCAGTGATATTGATGCATATAAATGCTCATTAAAGATAAAGCAATTTATTGCTGAGAAATATAATTATGATTTGTCCAATGAAGAAATAATGTATTTAGCGATCCACATTAATAAGATCACTTCTGATCTAAGGAGGAGAAAAGATGAGATATGAAAAGATGAACCAGGAAATCCTGGCAGCAATAGGCGGAGAAGAGAATATCCAATCAGTTGTCCACTGCGCAACTAGATTGAGATTCGTCTTAAAGGATGAAAGTAAGGCTGATGATGAAAAAGCTGAAGCGATTGATGGGATCTTACAAGTTGTTAAAAAAGGTGGCCAATATCAATTAGTTATCGGCAATAATGTTGAAGATGTGTATGATGATTTAATCAGGATGATTCATATAGAGACTAGTGACAGTAATAAACCCAAGAAAAAACAGAATTTATTTGATACTATCATTGGTGCTACCACCGGTTCTATTGCACCTGCGATACCGTTACTTGCTGGTGCCGGTATGGGTAAGGTTTTACTTTTAATCTTAACCATTTGTCATGTTTTATCAGATAAGAGTCAAACTTATCAACTATTAAACTTGATTTTTGATACTGGATATTATTTCATGCCAGCTTACGTTGGTTTTTCAGCTGCAAAAATTTTTAATACTGACAGAATGCTTGGTGCCTTTATCGGGTTAATGACTGTTCATCCAAGCTGGGGCCAGATCGTAACTACTAATAAACCATTCAATTTTTTAGGATTACCAGTTCCATTGGTTCAATATTCGTCTACTTTGATTACCGCGATTCTTTCTGTGTGGATTATGTCTTATATTTATAAATTTGTTAGAAAGATTACGCCGGGCATGGTTAAAGTTTTCATGGAACCGATGCTCACTATGTTGATTACTGGTCCATTAGTTTTCTTGATCATTGGGCCAATCTCTAATTGGATTTCAGAAGGTATTGGCTTTACTGGAATGTGGCTTTTCCGCAATGCCGGTGTCATTGCTATACCAATTTTGGCTGCATTATATCCTTGGCTTGTATCTATTGGTATTCACAAAGCTTTGTCTCCAAATTAGTATTCAATTAGTTGCTACTCAAGGCTTTGACCCAATTATTCGTGTTGTCGCATTATGTTCGAATATGTCTCAAGCTGCTGCTTCACTTGCAGTGGGCTTGAAAACTAAGAATAAAAAGTTAAAGTCATTAGCTCTTTCATCAAGTGTAACCGCCTATCTTGGTGGTATTACTGAACCAGCTCTGTTCGGTGTTAACTTAAGATTAAAGAAGCCTATGTATGGTGCAATGATTGGTGGAGCGATTGCCGGTATTGTTGCCAGCTTCATGAAGTTAAAAGCTTTCATTTATGTAACACCTGCCTTTTTAAGTTTACCAATGTGGATTTCAAAGACTGAGAACTTTGTTGTTCAAGCTATTATCGTTATTATTGTTGCAAGTGTTGCCACTTTTATTGCCACTTGGATAATTGGTTTTGATGATCCGATAGATGAGGATCAAGTTAAGAATGCTAAAAAAGAAGAAAAGAAAAATTTTGACAAAGATCATAAAAAGCATGAATTGCATGCACCTGTTAAAGGTCAATTAGAAGATATTTCAAAAGTTGCTGATCCGACTTTTGCTAGTGGGGTTATGGGCAAAGGGATTGCTATTGTTCCTAGTGAAGGAAAAATTTTTACGCCGGAAGACGGTGTAGTTACCGCAATCTTTGGTACTCATCATGCTATTGGATTACATCTAAGTAATGATGCCGATGTCTTGATTCATGTGGGTATTGATACGGTTGAAATGAAAGGAAAAGGTTTTAAACAACTGGTCCAAAAGGGAGACAAAGTTACCGCTGGTCAAGAATTACTTGATTTCAATATTGATGAAATTAAAAAGAATGGTTATGATCCGACTGTTGTTATGATTGTAACTAATTCTAAAGATTTTTTAGAAGTACTTACTGTATTAAAGGATAAAGATGCAACTAAAGAAGTTACCAACCAAGATAATGTAATAATTTTAGCTTAGAGGTTATTCAATATGAATACATATCATGTTCCATGTGTTTTTTTATGGGGAGTTGCTACTTCAGCTAATCAAGTAGAAGGAGCATGGAATGAAGAGGGCAAAGGAATATCGATTGCAGATTGCGAACGATTTAATCCCAATCAAGATTTAGATGATTATCGTAAGGTAAATGCCATGACAACTGCTGAGATAGAAAGTGCAATGCAGGATAAAAGCAGTAAATCATGGGGTAAACGCCACGGTGTAGATTTTTATCATTATTATCAATCAGATTTAGAACTGTTAGCTAAAATGGGAATTAATTCGATGAGAACGTCGATTGCCTGGAGTCGTATTTTTCCAAATGGCGATGATGCAAGGCCAAATCAAAAAGGTCTGGAATTTTATGATCGACTTTTTACTAAAATGAATGAGCTAGGAATTCAACCAGTCGTTACACTTTCTCATTATGAAATGCCGCTAAATTTAGTTCTTAATTATGATTCTTGGTATGATCCTAAGATAATCGATTATTTTTATCGTTTTTCAAAAACTGTAATTGATCGTTATCACGATAAAGTGAAATATTGGCTTCCGATTAATGAAATCGATAGTATTATTCGACATCCTTACTCCTCAGCTGGATTAGTTGAAGACCGTTTTCCAAATAAAAATTTTAAAGAAGTTATTTACCAATCAATGCATCATCAATTTGTTGCTGCAGCTAAAGTCACTAAATATATTCATGAAAATTATTTTAGTCATAAAGTTGGCAGTATGATAACAAGCACTATGGTCTATCCATATAATAGTGATCCTCGCAATATGCTTAAAGCAACGCAAATTATGCGAGAAAGCTATAATTTTAGCGATGTTCAATTACGAGAAAAATATCCTCAAGTGCTTTTGAAGCAAATGATGGAGAGGGGGATTCATGTGAAAATGAGCGATAAAGACTTGCAGCTCATTAAGGAAAATACGGCCGATTTTATTGCCTTTTCATATTATTCTTCAATCTGTACAGCTCATGATACTGAAGGTTTGCAGATTACCAAGGCTAATAGAACCATTGGTGTTTATAATAAATATTTACCGACAAGTGAATGGGGCTGGCAAATTGATCCAGTTGGGTTGCGTCTTATTATGATTAATTTGTATGATCGCTATCAAAAGCCTGTTTTTATTGTTGAAAATGGGCTGGGGGCTAGGGATAGATTAACTTACGACTTTAAAATTCACGATCAATATCGCATAGATTATTTACGTGCTCATATCAATGAAATGTTAAGGTCCTTAACTGAAGATGGCATTGAATTAATGGGATATATGATCTGGGGAACTACTGATATGGTTTCTGCATCAACCACTCAGATGTCTAAACGCTATGGCTTGATCTATGTTGATTTGGATGATGAGGGTAAGGGTACTTGCAAGCGGTATTTAAAGGATTCCTATTATTGGTATCAGAAATTGCTTTCTTTTAAAGCTGAGATACCGGTGGATTATTTGAATTAGTGGCTAGGCATATTCATAGAAGTTTGTAGTTAAAAATAGAAATTTATTATTTCATACTTAAGAACGCATCCTTTCGGGGATGCGTTTTTATATAAGGCAAATATTGTTAATCAACACTTATTATCCAATATAAGACGAAACAAAATTTCATTATACAAGATCATAAAACTTAAAATATTTTGATCAAAACCACAGTATTTAGCTTTACAAATACCCATTTAAGGTATTAACATTTAATTATAGAAAGCGATTACATATCTTCCTATAAGATTCTAATAGCTGGTAAATGAAATATTGTTACTTTTTATAGATAGAGGAACACATCATGGAAAAGGATAAATATCAACGCCTGAGTGATGAAATCTATGCACAAATAGGTGGCATAGACAACGTCGAATCTATTATTCACTGTATGACTCGTCTAAGAATTAAAATACGTGATATGTCAAAAGTGAATATTACTGCGTTAAAGAAGATTGACGGTGTTTTAGGTGTTGTTGAAGCAGATACTTTAGAAATCGTTCTTGGTCCTGGAGTTAATACCAAGGTAGCTAAGATCATGAATGACAAGGCAGGGGTTAAAGAAGGCGAAATTTTCCCAGCTAATTCTTACCAAGCTAATAAAAGTGAAGTAGAGAGAAAGGCTGCGGAAGTTCATGCTGCACACAAAGCCTCACTTAAACAGACTTGGTGGAGAGCTGCCTTACAACACATTTCAGCAATTTTTGTTCCATTAATTCCAGCTTTTGTTGGTGCCGGTTTAATTTCAGGTGTAGCAGGTATTTTAAGAAACATGCTCACTGCGAAAATGTTGCCAGGTTCTTGGAACTTAGGTGTTACTGTTTTAGCAATGATTTCAAGTGCGCTTTTTGCTTACTTGAATATTTATGTTGGTATTAATACTGCTAAAGAATTTGGTGCTACACCAGGCTTGGGTGGTATCATCGGCGGTATTGTATACTTGCCAGGTATTGTTGCTCCGGTAACTATTCCTAATATTTTTGATGGTAAGCCACTGGCTGCTGGTCAAGGTGGTATCATTGGAGTTCTACTTGGAGTATGGCTCTTATCTTATGTTGAAAAATTCTTCCATAAACATATAGCCGATTCGGTAGATATTATCTTTACTCCCTTCTTAACTATTCTAATAATGGGGCTGTTTACAGTATTTCTCATTATGCCATTGGCTGGATGGTTCTCAAATTCATTAGTCGGCGCAATTAATTGGGTACTTAAAGTTGGTGGACCTGTTTCTGGTTTTATCCTCGGGCTATTCTTCCTACCTATGGTAATGCTGGGACTACACCAGATTTTGACACCAATTCACTTGGAAATGATTCAAAAATTAGGATTTACACCATTGCTTCCAATTTTAGCCATGGCTGGTGGTGGCCAAGTAGGTGCTGCCGTCGCTTTATGGGTAAGATGTCGTAAGAACAAGCAACTTGTTAATATGATTAAGGGTGCTTTACCTGTTGGTATTCTTGGTGTTGGTGAACCGTTAATTTATGGTGTTACCTTGCCATTAGGTCGCCCATTTATTACCGCATGTATCGGTGGTGGTATTGGTGGTGCTGTAGTTGCAGCCTTTGGTCAAGTAGGCTCAATTGCTATTGGACCATCTGGCGTTGCTTTAATTCCATTAATTGCTCATAACATGTGGTGGGCTTATGTACTTGGACTTCTAGCTGCATATATCGGTGGTTTTATTGCTACTTACTTCTGGGGCGTGCCAAAAGAAGCTATGCTTCCAGATGGTCAAGCTGGTCCTGAAGTTGCTGAAAGAAGAGAAGCTGAAGAAGAAGCAACTAACTTGGATATGAAGCCTGCTACTACATCAACAATTGCTAAGCCAATTACCCAAGATATTGCAGCTCCAGTTTCTGGACAAATTGAAGGTTTAGAAGAAGTAAATGACGAAGTATTTTCACAAAAAATGTTAGGTGATGGGTTCGCAATTATTCCAACTGATGGATCAATTGTGGCTCCAGTAGATGGAACTATAGTTAGTGTCATGTCTACTAAACATGCTTTGACTATGACATCCGCAAAAGGTAACCTTGAAATCTTAATTCATATGGGAATCGATACAGTAGAATTAAAAGGTGAACCATTTGATATTACCGTAAGAGAAGGACAAAAAGTTAAAGCTGGTCAAAGCCTTGGAACAATGAATATCAATAAGATTAAAGAAGCAGGTAAAGATCCAGTTGTAATGATGGCTGTAACTAATAAGGATACTGTTCAAGATATGAAGTTATTACAATTTGGAGAAGTTAAGGCGGGAGAGTCCGTTCTAGAAGTTACCAGTAAGTGAGGAAAAATAAAATGGAAATAAAAAATTTAACTACTGAGCAACGTAATCCTGCTTCTATGCATATTGATACTGTTTCTACTGTAGAAATGGTAAAAATTATGAATGAGGAAGATCAAAAAGTTGCCTTAGCTGTTGGCAATCAAGATGAACAAATAGCAAGGGCAATTGATGAGGCAGCTAACCGCTATAAAAAGGATGGTCGGTTAATTTATCTTGGAGCTGGCACCAGTGGAAGACTAGGCGTGTTAGATGCAGCTGAATTAGTTCCAACTTATGGGATTAAACCAGAAAGAGCTATTGGCTTAATTGCTGGCGGTCCAGGAGCAATGTATAAGGCTGTTGAAGGTGCTGAGGATGATACTAATTTAGGCGCTGAAGATCTTAAAGATTTGAACTTAAATAGTCAAGATATTGTCTTAGGCTTAGCAGCTAGTGGTCGTACTCCTTATGTAATTGGTGGTCTTGAATATGCCAATCAAATTGGTGCTTTCACCATTTCAATTGCTTGCGTTAAAGATTCTGAAATTGGTAAACATGCTAAGGTCGCAATTGAGGCCGTAGTTGGTCCTGAAATAGTAACTGGTTCTACACGGATGAAATCGGGAACTGCGCAGAAGATGATCTTGAATATGATCTCAACTGGGGTCATGATCAGACAAGGAAAAGTTTTTGAAAACGTAATGATTGACGTGATGCCGACAAATTCTAAATTAGTTGATCGGGCAAGTCGAATTATTTCTGCTGTAACAGATGCAACACAAGAAGAAGCGTTGCAGACGTTAAAGAAAGCGGAAAATAATGTTCCGCTTGCCATTACCATGATCAAGACCGAGTCTAATAAAGATGAAGCTCAAAAATTATTAGAGCAATATAACGGTAATGTCAGTGAAGTTATTAAAAACAATTAATTAAAAGCCAAAAAGCGATTAGCTTTTTGGCTTTGTTTTTTCATAGAAGGAAAAAATTATGTTAGGATTTTCGATTTATTTAAATAACGATATTACTTCAGCAACTGAACAATATATTAATCGACTAAAGCAAAATGGGTTTGATGGGATTTTTACCTCAGTTCATATTCCTGAAGAAGATCCTAAGAAATATCAACAAAGATTATTTTCTTTAGGAAATTTAGCCAAAAATAATAATTTAAAAGTAATGGTTGATATAGATCAAGTTAGCTTGAAAAAATTAGATATTTCATTAAGTAGTTTAGATTCTTTGAAAAGAAGAGGTATTACTGGGTTAAGAATTGATGACAAGTTAGCGCCTAAGCAGATTGCTGAATTATCGCAAGAAATTGAAATTGGAATAAACGGAAGTACTTTTACAGAAGAAGAGTTAAAGCAATTGGGTACTTTCAATGCAGAAATGAAAAATATTCAGGCATGGTTTAATTTTGTCCATGTCCTGATACAGGTATTAGTCGACAATTTTTTAGAAAACAGACGCAAATGTTTAAACAATATGGGCTGCAGGTACAAGTATTTTTCGCTGGGGATGAAAATCTACGAGGACCATTACACGAAGGATTACCAACTTTGGAGTATCAAAGAAATTATGATCCCTTAGCTAGTATTTTAGAATTAAAAGAATTAGGAGCTGATTTACTTTATTTGGGAGATCCAGGAATAAGTGATAAAGCTCTTGATCAGATAAAGAATTATCAAGAAACGGACAGTATTATTCTTTATACGAAACAAGCAGAAAATATTTCTGAAGAAATGTACAATTATATTCTAGGGAAACACAACCAGCGTCCTGATCCTGCAGAACATGTTGTCCGTTGTGAAGATTCACGGATGCATGCTGTACCAAGGATTACTCCAGAAAATACAATTTTAAGAGAAGTGGGGAGCATTACTTTAAACAATTGTCTTTATGAGCGATATGCGGGAGAAATTCAACTAGTTAAAGATGCTCTCACTATGAATAAGAAGGTAAATGTAGTTGGAAAAGTGACTAATGGCTCTCTTCCTTTAATCGATTTGATTAAACCAAGTCAGAAATTTTATCTATTTAAAGAATAGGAAATAAATATGCAAAACATTTTTTCAATAATTAAAGGTAAAAAATCACAATTACCTAAAAAAGAACAACTCTTAGGCGATTATATTATTGCAAATCCTGAAAATGTTATTTCTTCCTCAATTCAAAAACTTTCTAAAGATACAGGTATTAGTACTGCAACTATCGTCCGTTTTTGTCGAGAAATTGGTACTAATGGATTCAGTGATTTAAAGCTACAATTAGTTGCTGCACAGTCAAGTGTAAATAATAATGATTATCACGAATTTGATGCAGGAGAAGGTATTGCTGCAATTAAGAATACTATGGCCGCTCGCTTTGAAAGTGCCATTGAAGCCACACAAAGCGGACTGAATGATAATAGTGTGGAAAAAGCTGTTCGAAAAATTTATAATTCTTCTTCAATTTTAGTTTATGGGGCTGGTGCTTCTGGAATAGTTGCTAGTGATATGTATCAAAAATTTATGCGTGTCGGTAAAAATGTTAATTATATATCCGATTTACATGTAGCTTTGGCTCAGTTGGCTTCTTTTACATCAGATGATCTATTAATTTTGATTAGTAATGATGGTAAGACTACAGAAGTCAGTGACATTCAGAAAGTGGCTGATAAATTTGGTATTCCCACACTGCTTTTAACAGCTAATCCACGCTCATCTGTTGCTAAAAAAGCAGATTTAGTTTTATTAACTCAGGATATTGGTGAGCCTTCAATTAGGTCTGGAGCTACAACTTCATTAATAAGTCAGATGTTTGTGGTAGATGTGCTCGTATTTTCATATGTATCAGTACATTCTGATGAGGTACTTAAGAAGTTGAAGCGGTCTAATGAAGCTACTGCTATTCATAAAAATAGTAGGAAATAGGCAGGTATTTATCCATGTTTATATCAAAATGTCTAGTAACTCTTCCACATATAATTCAAGAATTGCATTGCCAATGTCGCTCTAAGGTTCAGCTTATTGATCAATTAGATCAACTTTGAGATGAGTTAAAGAACTTATATGATTTTATGCAAGGTGCTTGGCATTAATGTATAAAAATAAAAAAAGATCAAACATGTGTGAAATCACCATGCTTGATCTTTTTTTATGACATAGTTTTAATATCATAATTTATCTATTATGAAACTAGGAAAATTGTATTTGATGATTAATTTAATTAAGGAGGTGATGGTATAAAATTAGAAATTAATAGTTCTAATGATCAGTCTCGATGGCAAACTTTTATCCTAACTACCATAGGTGAAACTAATTGAATTAATTCGAAAAACAACTTTAATTGTCATTCAGTAAAATAATTAGTTATGTGCATAGTTACGTTAATTAAAGTTCCGTTGTTCAAAGATTCAACTTTTAGTATTAATTTTTGTTTAGACGATCAAAGTTAAAACGTGTAAGGCGTAATGGTGTTAGGGCATTTCACCACTAAATTTAAAACTGATATTAATGAAAATGTTAATCTTATTGCTTGATATAATTGTGCTCCCTAAAAATGTTAAATAATAATCATCAATTTTTATCAGAAGATAATTTTATAGTTGATTTAATATCGGAAAAAATTAACTTTACATGATTTAATAGAAGATCTATACATGTTTATCCTTAAAAGCAAAACAATAAATAAAGTTTTATGTGCTGATTTCTTAAAATAATTCCCATTTAGTAAATAATGAAAAAGCAAAAAGATTTGGTAATTGTATAGTAATGAAGTGTAGATGTTAATAACGCTGTTATTGCCAGTATTCACATTCCTCGTAGTGTTATTTCTTAAGTTAAAGTGAGTACGTTATTGCATTAAAAGAGAGTAATCTCAAGACTTCTTATTATTACTATTTCAAATATTCTTAATGTAATAATTGCTGTAATGACTATAGTAGTTATGTTAGTGTGGGCTACTAATTTGTAGAAACTGTCAAATAGTTTGTGTAAATAGATCTTTCTCGTAAATTGATTTTTTAATTTTTTCTTAGTCAAAGTAGGATTC
>PPYF01654041.1_pt1 | contig 36542 bp, 38 predicted proteins | sample 1559871 | NCBI WGS metagenome assembly PPYF01 (sample SAMN08240021, study PRJNA423297) | Human gut metagenome, whole genome shotgun sequencing project.
CACCAGGGGTTCGAACCCTGGACACCCTGATTAAGAGTCAGGTGCTCTGCCAGCTGAGCTAGTGGTCCATGACATGAATAATTATATGCTTATTTTATAGGAATGTAAAGAAAATTTATTACACTCCTATAAAATATCAACATTCATATTATTAATATTGTAATACCCAATCTTTCATAATATTACAGGCCTCAGTAGGGAGCAAATCACTAGTCCCTACACAATCTTCACCACTATATAGTTGAAGCACACTATGAGTGCGGCTTACTTCTTTAACAATAACATTCGTTAAATTAGACTTAGGAACGCTAAACTGTAACCCATAACGACCAAAATAGGTAAAAACAGACTCTTGTGTATTGTATTCTATATGGACTTGAAGCATCTTGCCTCCAGGCCAGCATGATTCAATATTTTCCTTTGATCTTGGTGTTAAAAAATCAAAAAATCCCATACTACCCTCCGATTCGCCACATTGGTCGTTCTGGTTGCTCCATGCCTATACCATCATGTCGTTCTTGTTTTCGTTGCAAAGCACGTTCGATATGCTTAGCTAAAGTCTCTTCTGAAGCACCATTGCGTACGAGCGATACAAGGTCAGCCTCATCATCTCGCAACAAGCACAATCGCATTTGACCATCAGATGTAAGACGTACACGATTGCAGGTGTCACAATAACTATGAGACATAGAGAATATAAAGCCTACAGCCTTACCACTAGGCAGTGCCAAATATGTAGCAGGACCAAACCCATAAATAGAATGAACCTCTGTGAGAGATCCGCCACTAACGCGTTCTAATTGTTCCTTCCATTCATCAAAGGTAGGCCCATGAAAGGCATCACCTTGGAACGGCATATATTCAATAAACCGCCAAACAACAGGCCATTTTTCAACATATTGTAATAAAGATTTAACTTCATCATCGGACCAATAACGAGATAAAACCGTATTAATCTTAACGGATTTAAAGTTAGCATTAATAGCACTACGTATACCGTCGAGAACAGACTCCAACTGTCCCGCTTTACCAACACAAGCAGCAAAAGCTTCAGTTTCAAGAGAGTCCAAACTAATATTCACACGATTCAAGCCAAATTTTTTTAACCGTTGCGCTCGTGAAGCTAATAGACTGCCATTGGTAGTCATAGAGATATCTTCAAACCAACCTGATTCTTTGATGCGACCTAGTAGTTCTTCAATATGTGGATAGAGCAAAGGCTCACCACCTGTGAGGCGTACTGCCTTCACACCAATATGATGGAAAGCTCCTAAAATGGTCATCCATTCATCAACAGACAATAGTTGCGTTTGACTTTGAGGAGTAATTTCTGCAGGTCGGCAGTAGGGACAACAAAAATTACACGCATCTGTCAGCGACAGACGTACATATTCAATAGTACGGCCCCATGCGTCTTTCATAATACACCTCGTTTACTAATACGAAATTATTTAATAATAGATACTTCATCACCTACATGAATCGTACCAGTTTTAAGAACCTTACCAAAGATACCTTGTGTAGGCATAATGCACGAACCAACTTGTTTCATAATTTCACAACCTTGATGACATTCCTTGCCAATTTGAGTAATTTCAAGAATCACATCATCACCTACTTGTAAGTGAGTCCCTACAGCTAATTCATAAAGAACCATGCCTTCTACTGTAATGTTTTCAGCGAAATCACCAGGTTTGACATCTGCACCTTGTGCCCTCATGTGATCAATACTCGTAATACCAAGCAAGCTGATTTGGCGATGCCAATTTCCTGCATGAGCATCTCCCTCCATACCATGATCTACAATGAGATTGGCGGATTCAATATTATGTTTTTTTTGCCCTTTTTTCTCACTAATGGAGATAGCAATAATCTTTCCGTCTGCCACGTGTCCCTTCCCTTCTTATGGGAACATTCCATATACATAACTTTTTATAAACACTTAATTATAAATCCAGACTGTATTCCTATTTTATGAAAGTATCACAAAATAGTTCTACAATTATCTATATATTATAGCATAGTATTCATACATTTTCCCTGTGAATTTAATCACTAAAAAGAACTCTATTCTATAGGAATAGAGTTCTCGTATGTATTATTTAGCGACGCCCCATTTCTTGAATTTCATCGCCATGATTAACACCATTGAGTAATAAGTTAAGCAAGATTGCCGTAATACTACCAAAGGTAATACCAGATTTTAAAATAATTTGTGCCCAATCAGGGAAATTAGCATAAAAGTTGGGTGCCGCAATAGGAATCATAGCCACTCCAATGCTAATAGCAACAAGCATCAAGTTATGATTACCATCAAAGCTAACCTTACCAAGAGAGCGAATACCACTGGCAACAATCATGCCAAACATAGCAATGCCAGCACCACCGAGTACTGCATTTGGAATGCTAGCAACTATAGCAGCTAATTTAGGGAATAATCCTAACAAAATTAAGATTACTCCAGATGCAGCTACTACAAAGCGACTTTTAACACCTGTAACCGCAATAAGTCCTACGTTTTGAGCAAAAGCTGTATATGGGAAACTATTAAGAATTCCCCCTATTAAAGTGGAAATACCATCAGCACGAATAACAGAAGCCAATTCTTTTCGACCTATTGGCTTATCCACAATTTCACCAATAGCAATACTATCACCTGTCGTCTCTACCATGACAACGAGCATGACGATAATCATAGATAGTACAGAAGCCCAGTCAAATGTTGGCAAACCAAAATAGAATGGTTCAATGAAAGCAACCCATTGAGAACGACCAACTTCGTCAAAATTAGCAACGCCCATTGCAAAGGCAATTGCTGTGCCTGCGATCAAACCGATTAATACAGAAAGATTACTTAAGAAACCTTTAGCAAACTTGTATACAAAGACAACAATTAAAAACGTAAGAAATCCAAGTCCTATGTTTGTATAGCTTCCAAATTCTGGATTTCCTACGCCGCCTCCCATCCAATTAATGGCAACTGGCATCAAATTAATCCCAATAAGAGTAATTATGGTTCCCGTTACAACCGGTGGGAACAGTCGAATTAGACGGCTAAAGAATGGAGCTACTATAAAAGTAAATAAACCTGCTACAATAATGGCGCCGTAAATGGCAGTCATACCATGCTGTGCCCCAATCATAGTCATAGGTCCGACAGATGCAAAGGTAACACCTTGGATCATAGGGATACGCCCACCTATATTACCGAAGCCTAATGTTTGAATTAAGGTCGCAATGCCACAAGTAAACAAGTCTGCTGTAATAAGACGAATCAAGTCCTCCACAGGTAAATTCATCGCCTGTGCCACGATAATCGGTACCGCAACAGCTCCAGCATACATGGCAAGTACATGCTGTAAACCAAAGGCAAAGAGCTGTGGTATGGGCAACATACTATCGACTGTATTTATTTGGTTCTGATCTGTCATAATGTCTCCTACATAAAACCTCGAAATATCACCCATTCATTTTACACTATCGTTCGGATTATAACAATAGAAAAAAGAGAGTCTATTATTTTATATGTATTAATAGGCTCTCTTTATATTATTTCCCGAACTTTTATAGTTTGCTCGGTTATATTATTCGATTTATATTATAATCTCTTATTATTCATATAACCCTATGATAGACGACTCTTTAACATCAAGATCTTTTTCAATGGCATACATCTTAGATGTTAGTTCTGCTACAAAACTTTCATCTTTAATACCAGATAAATTAATACGCACATTCAAAAAAGCCGATTTCACCGCAGCACGCGCATTAATAGCCGCAATAATACCATCTGTAATAAGGTTTTGATTCCCCTTACGAGAGGCTAATTCTGCTAAATCAAATATTTGATTCGCTAATTCTCCAATTTCAAAAGGTACCATAGCAGCATCTTTATATGCTTGTTGAATAGCAGCTGTACGCGCAGCCTTTTCTTCATCTGTATTCTTTGGCAATCCTAAGGCATTCATAAAGATATTAAATACATCTGCATCAGCTTGAGATAATTCGAGCATGCGCTTGCGAATCGCTTCTGCTTTAGCTTGAAGCGCCTCCATTTCAGGCTGAACCGCTTCATAGCCTTTTTTACCAAATGTAAGATTGGCTACCATTTCTGCTAAAGCCGCCCCCGTTGCGGCAGTCAATGCCGCAATAGCACCACCGCCTGGCGTTGGCTCTTTCGATGCAGTAGCAGCCACAAAATCTATTACTCGTTGTTCTACTAATTTCATAACAAAGCCTCATGTAAAAGCGATAACAAGATATCCCTTGTTATCGCTTTATAATTACTATAAAAATCTACAGCTATTAAACGCAATAAAATATAACAAATTAGAGTAGGCGCTATAAATATGCAGTTAAGGAAAGTCCTACTGTAAACGATTTCTATTAGAATAACCCTTTAATTGTGCCATCTGCTTCGATATCCATATTAAGAGCAGCAGGACGTTTAGAAAGCCCAGGCATTACCATTACGTCACCTGTACGACACACGATAAAGCCTGCCCCATTAGCAACACGAATATCGGATACAGTAATTGTAAAGCCAGTTGGTGCGCCTAAAAGAGCTGGATTATCGGATAAGGAGTATTGCGTTTTCGCCATACATACAGGCAAACGATCAAGTCCCCAATCTGCTAATTGTTTAATTTGCTTTTTGGCTTTGTCCGTAAAGATAACACCATCGCCACCATAAATAGTTTTAACGATTTTATTAACTTTGTCCTCTAAACTATCTTCTAACTCATATACGAATTTAGGTGTTGGCTTAGGGCCTTCAAGTAACTCTACAACTTTTTTCGCCATATCAGTGCCACCTTCGCCACCCTTTTCCCAACATTCATTAAGCTCTACAGGCACGCCAGACTCATCACATAGGCGAGTCAACTCAGCAATTTCTGCATCTGTATCGCTAGCAAATTTATTGATTGCCACTAATACAGGCACATTGAAATAACGCATGTTTTCAATTGCTTTTTGTAAGTTGCTGAAACCTTTAGTTACGGCTTCAACATTTTCTGTATTCAACTCTTGTTTTGGTACACCACCATGCATTTTAAGAGCTCGTAATGTAGCTACGATAACGATTGCATCAGGAAAAATATCGCCGTATCGGCATTTAATATCAAGGAACTTTTCAGCACCCAAGTCAGCGCCAAAGCCGGCTTCAGTAACTACGATATCACCAAGTTTAAGCCCTAGTTTTGTAGCTACAATGGAGTTACAACCATGAGCAATATTGGCGAATGGACCACCATGAACAATAGCTGGCGTATGTTCCAATGTCTGTACAAGATTCGGCTTGATAGCATCTTTCATAAGGAGAGCCATCGCACCTTGACAACCAAGTTGATGAACATAAACAGGATTACCTGCTAAGTTACAACCGATAACGATGCGACCAAAACGTTCTTTCAAATCTTCTAAATCCTTAGCTAAGCAAAGAATAGCCATGATTTCAGAAGCAACGGTAATCATAAAATGATCTTCCCGAGGGAATCCACATACTTTGCCACCAAGTGCAACTGTCACATTGCGAAGAGCACGATCATTCATATCTAAAACACGTGTCCAAGATAGTTGACGCAAATCGATTTGCAATTCATTTCCTTGATGGATATGGTTATCGATCATAGCGGATAATAAATTGTTGGCCGCTGTAATAGCATGCATATCACCTGTAAAGTGAAGATTGATGTCATCCATAGGTACAACTTGAGCATAACCACCACCTGCTGCACCACCTTTAATCCCAAAAACAGGTCCTAAGGATGGCTCACGTAATGTAGCAATTGCATTTTTACCGATTTTTTGTAGCCCCTGTACGAGACCAATGCTCGTTGTAGACTTACCTTCCCCGGCTGGTGTTGGCGTGATTGCTGTGACTAACACCAATTTACCATCTGGCTTAGATTCTAAACGGCGAATGGCATCAAAGGAAATTTTCGCTTTATAATGACCATATTGTTCAATATCATCAGGTGTTAAACCACATTTATCGGCAATAACCTGAATCTTCTCCATTGTATTCTGTTGGGCAATCTCAATATCGCTTAACATAAAGCCTCCTCGGCACCATGGCCAGCTCAAAACTATATAACAACTATGAAACCACATTCAATGTCTACTGTAGATGTATATTTGTACAACTACAGTAATCTATTATATATGAAAGTAGCCCTTATGTCTAATCAATTCTTACCTATCTATACATTATATTAACTTATTACTAAAATATTCTCTCCCAATAGTACAAAAATAAAACCGCCACCTATGGTGACGGTTTTGTATGACTAACCTTTATATAATTATGGGTTAAACGGGAACAAAATCGGTAACAATACTAAAGATACAATTGCAGATACTACAATCAACGGTACTCCGGCTTTCACATAGTCCTTAAAACTATAACCAGCTACATTATATACCATAGTATTCGCAGGCATCCCTATAGGTGTACCATACGCAAGAGAGCTAGAAATTACGATTGCAACAAGAATCGCTTTAGGATCAAAACCTAATTGAGATGCTAAAGACAATCCGATTGGAGCTAGCAATGCAACATCTGCTGTATTGGACATAAAGTTTGTCATAAATACTGATAGGAAGAAAAGTACCGCTAATAATGCCAATGGATTAGGTGTATCCCCCAAAGCATCAACAATAAGATTTGCAATATATGCACCTGCCCCAGATTTTACCATTGCTGTACCAAGAGCTAAGGAACCTACAAATAGTAGAATTGTCTTCATATCGATAGACTTAACTGCTTCGTTTTCGGTAATAACTCCTGTCGCTACGATAACAAGTGCACCTACCCAGGCACTAACCGCTAAGGATACACCAATTTGTTTTTCAAAAATCATAGCAGCGATAGTCAACACCAATACCAAACCAGCTACCCATTTTTTCCAAACTGGAACATGACTGAAATCAGCATTTTTTTGATAATTTGGATCAGGTTCACGTGTTGGAACCTCAGGTAAGAATCTTTTACCAATGAATGCATAGAATAAAGTACCTACGATAAGCATAGGTAAACCCACTTCACCATAAGCAAAGAAACTAAAGGATCCAAGGCCGGCTTCTTGCAAATTAGAATTTGCAATCATATTACCAGGAGAGCCAATCATAGAAATATTTCCCCCCATAGCAGCGGCAAATACGATTGGCATTAAGAATTTAGTTTGGTTAAAACCACCCTTTTTGCAAATACCAATAACAACAGGAATCATAACCGCTGCAGTACCTGTATTAGATAAGAAGCCGGACATAATACCTGTAAGCATCATAATAGCAATAATAAGGATAGTTTCATTTTTAGCAAATTTATTAACAACGTTACCAACATCAACAGCTACACCTGTTTCAAAGAAAGCAGCGCCGATAATAAACATAGCAATAAACAAAATAACATTAGAGTCAACGAAACCTTTAAAAGCTTCCGCTGCAGTTAATACACCAGAAAGATGTAATCCAACGGCCACAATCATAGCCGTAATAGACAATGGAATTTTCTCCAATGCAAACATTACGATTGCAAATACAAGAAATCCCAGTGTAATAGCAACACTATAATCCATGAGAATTCCTTTCATGGTAGTCATACTTTTATAGTATATAAATTTAACGTTTTGATGTAAACATAAAGCGCTTCTTTTTTTATTATCATTTTTTATTTACATATGTAATTAAGTTATAGTCTTATACACAAAGTAAAAAGAAGCCTTAAAACAATTTGCATTAAGACTTCTTCTATAAAATTATATTTATTATTAGAATGGGAATAGAATTGGCAATAACACAAGCGCCACAATACTAGATACAACAATAAGTGGTAAGCCTGCTTTCACATAATCCATGAAGCTGTAACCCGCTATATTATATACCATAGTATTTGCTGGCATACCAATCGGAGTAGCATATGCTAAGGAGCTAACAATTACGATAGCCGCAAGAACTGCTTTCGGATCAAATCCAAGTTGAGATGCTAGGCTAAGCCCAATGGGAACTAATAAAGCACAGGTCGCCGTGTTGGACATAAAGTTTGTCATAAACACGCCAAGAACAAACAATACTACCAATACAACGATTGGGGATGGACTCGCACCAAGGCTATTCACGATAATATCAGCAATAACACTACCTGTACCGGTTTTAACCATTGCATCCCCAAGGGCCATGGAACCAGCAAAGAGCATAATTGTTTTCATATCAATAGATTTTACTGCTGCTGTTTCGCCTATAACATTAGTGGCCACCAAGACTAGTGCACCTACCCAAGCGCTAACATAGAGTTTTACACCTAATTGTTTTTCAAAAATCATAGCAACAATTGTCAAGATTAATACGATGGCAGCTGTCCATTTTTTCCAAGATGGTACATGGCTATAATCTTCATTACTTTCAAAAGCACCATCCGGTTGATGACTTGGAGCATCTGGTAAGAAACGTTTACCAATTGTAGCATAGAATATAGTGCCTACGATAAGGATTGGTAAACCTACTAAACCATAATCAAAGAAACCAAAAGAGCCTAGGCCCGCTTGTTGTAAGCCCGCTTGTGCAATCATATTACCAGGCGCACCGATAAGAGAGATATTACCACCCATTGCAGCAGCAAACACCAATGGCATCAACAATTTAGTTTGTTTAAAGCCACTCTTTTTACAAATACCGATAATTACAGGAATCAGTACAGCGGCTGTACCAGTATTAGATAAAAAACCAGATAAAATGCCTGTAATCATCATAACAGCTACAAGTAAGGATGTTTCAGTTTTAGCAAATTTATGAACTACATTCCCTACCTCTACGGCTACACCCGTTTCGAAGAAAGCCGCACCAATAACAAACATACCCATAAAGAGCAACACATTTGGATCTACAAAACCTGCGAATGCATCTTTAGCGGATAATACACCACTTAGATGTAAGCCTACAGCCACAATCATCGCTGTAATAGACAATGGAATTTTCTCCCATGCAAACATGACGATGGCAAACACCAAGAAGCCAAGAGTTATCATTACACTTGTATCCATAAATACCTCCCAATACGTGTAATATACCTAAAAAAAGGTACAAAAAAGGAGGATTGTACAAAATCCGTATAATCCCCCTATTAAGTTAATCCTCACAATGAGATTATTTAATGAAGCTTACGTGTTTATAGATTTCTTTTAACACTTCTTCTTTCTTCGCATTGTATTCTACTTTTTTATTTTCAAAGTAGTTATTGCCTTCTGCATCGATGGATACGATGAGTGGACCGAATTCTTTTACACGGCAAGTCCACAAAGTTTCAGGCATCCCGAGTTCACGCCAGTTAGCAGATTCAATTTCCTCTACCTCTGTAGCAGCAAGAACTGCATTACCTGCTGGGAACACACAGTGTAGTGCACCAAAATCTTTGCAGGCACGTGCTGTTTCAGGCCCCATACCGCCTTTACCTACAATAAGACGTACACCAGTTTGCTTTACAAATTCATATTCGAATTTTTCCATACGCATGGATGTAGTAGGACCTACGGAAATCATTTCGAATTTATCATCCCCATGGTCACGCACGATTGGACCAGCATGCAAGATGGCACCGTTACGAACATCTACTGGTAATTCACGACCATATTCAACAAGACGACGATGAGCTACATCACGGCATGTTGTGATGTGACCATTTAAGTAAATGATATCCCCTGCTTTAATACCTTCGAGATCAGAAGCTTGGATTGGTGTTGTCAAAATATGTTTAGCCATTAGAATGTCACTCCTTTGTGAGATAGAATTTCGTACTTACCGTCTTTATCAAATACCATATGTCCGCGACGATGGTTCCAGCAACCAACGTTAACAGCTACGGAAATTACAGATGGATGACGAGAACCATGTTCGATGTTTACACCCATAAGGGATTTATCACCGCCCATACCTTGAGGTCCAAGATGTAATGCATTAATACCATCTTCTAGTAATTGTTCCATATATGCTGCTTTTTCATTTTCAGCCTTAGAGGATACAGGACGCATCAAAGCCTTTTTGGACATAACCGCTGCTGTATCGATAGATGTAGCAATACCTACACCAACCAATAATGGAGGACATGCATTCAAACCATAGCTTGTCATCAAATCTAACACGAATTTAGCAACGCCTTCATAACCTTCACCTGGCATCAATGTTTTACCAGATCCTGGCAAGGAGCAGCCGCCGCCAGCCATGTATGGAAAGATTTCTACATCATCACGATCAGGAACGATATCCCACATGATATATGGTGCAGTACGGCCAATATTTTTACCTGTATTGAATTCATCGAATGTTTCAACACAGTTATGACGAAGTGGTGCATCTTGTGTAGCTTGGTATGTAGCATTACGCAAAATTTCTTCCAATTCACCAATTAATGGATAGTTAGAACCAACCTTCACCCAGAATTGTAATACCCCTGTATCTTGACAAGAAGGACGATTCAATTCGTAAGCAAGATCCATATTTTTATGCATTGTTTCATAAATTGTTTTAGCTAATGGATTTTTTTCATCCGCTGCTAATTCTTTAATCTTAGCTTCCACATCATCAGGTAATTTCTTTGCCATATAAGCAATGAACTTGGCAATGACATTTGTCATCTCTTGTACTTGTTGTTCTTTCGTACTCATCGTAAACCTCCAAAAGGACTTCATTATTTAAATGCTGATTTTTTCTGTTTAGGAACCTTAGCTCCTTTCGATGATTTCATTGTACTCTTTTTTCAGAATATAACTATCCAATTTACAAGTTGTTTTTTGATGGTGAAAGCAAGACAAATTAATACAAAATCACCTATATGATTATATTTTTACCCATTTAAAATATACAATTACACCTATACCAAAATATCAAAAAGAGCACTACCTATCGAAAAGTAGTGCTCTTTTACCATTTATTTTTATAGGATTATAATATATACAAATTTACCTATACCTAATGATTGTATATTCATCATAATTAGAACTTAAAATGATGAAATAATTCCACCATTACAGTGATATAAAAATGTGATCCTAGCCCTGTAGTTTCCTAACAACTACTTCAAGCTGAGCTCTAACATCTTGTAACTTTTGATTCGCTTCCTCTAGCTCAAGCTTATGCCTAGTATCATGTTCATAGGGTAAGCAAGATTGTAGTACTTCTATAATATCTTCCTCTTGTGTAGAGATGATCTCCTTCCAATCATGAAGCTTTGTCTTACGTCCTAATTCTTTTGCTTGCTTGCGATATTCCGATGGCGTGGTATGGAAGTGCTTTTTAAAGGCCACATTAAAGGCTTTAATATCTGCAAAGCCACAACTACTCGCAATATGCGCTACCCCATCCTCAGAGTTGACCAAACGAACTGTGGCCTCACGTAGTCTCAAACGCAACAGATACTCAAGAAAAGAGACTCCTAATTGGCGTTTAAAAAATTGTGATGTATAGTTCACATTATATCCACCAATTTTTGCAATATCTTCTAGCTCAATCTTTTGTTGATAGTTTTCATCAATATAAGCAATCATCTTATCAAAGGTAGCTACAGTCATATCCACAGGCTTTGAATGTACATATATCGACTTAACCGCATTAATTTCATCGTATACCTCACTAGCTAATGCTAAATAATGATGTTCTAACCACATACGATTAATGGGACTTTCACCATTCGCCTTTATCAACATCATCATCGCTGCATGATGTCGTAAAGAGGTAAAAAACGAATTATGCCGATTCGACTTATCTGAACGCACCACAAATTGATACATTCCAAAATTTGGATCAAACTGCTGGAAAAAGTCTTTCCCTACATGAATAACAAGAGCCGTCGTATCCTCTTCAAGCGCTAGGGTGGCATGCCCCACCTGAGGAGAAATAATAATAGAGTCAAGAGGTTCCATCGTAAAAACCTCACTATTACAACTCATCTCAATACGACCCTTCAACAAGATAAGAATTTCAGTCTCTCCATGCCAGTTGTAATGATATGTGCTAACCTTATATATGTGGCTACTAAAATCTATATGATTGTGTTTATATGTATAGTGAAAGTAATCCATGATATCTAATCATTCCCTGTAAACACTGTAAAATCAAACAACTAATTATTAAAAGGTAATCTTTTCTGGTAAAAATAATACAAGCAAAGATTTCTCCACTAATTTCAATACCTACCAGATAGTTAAAACCGAAATACAAAAATGCATCCCTTCCTAATCTAAGAGATGCATTTATTATGATATATTTATTTAACTTTGGTCAACGACATCTTAATTATTATATTTATACCAAACTTTAATAACAAAACAGCCTTACTCATCAATATTACATAAGAGCCGTAATAGCTGCTGCTAAACCGAAGAAGATACCTGGTGCATTGGCTAATGCTACTGGAATATCTCTATGTTCTTTAAACAAACCGTATAATACCCATAATGTACAGTTGATAGCCGCCACTAATGGTTGGATCCAATCACCAGTTCCTGGATGCGCTAAGTTATTCATAATTTGTGGGAAGTAAGATACATACATTGCTACAGCAGTTACAGTTGCTACCTTCCCTAAGTTTTCCATAAATTTTACTCGATTCATATATCCTCCAAAATTATTAACTGATTATTTTGAACTCCTGATGAAGTATATTTTACTCAGTTTGGATAATCTAACTATCCATATTAAAAGGTAATTTTTTGAATTAAATTAAGCAAAAGTTAAGGTTTTCTATATGTTTTTCTTATTTAGAGACTATAAAATTATATAAATTTACCTATAAAATACATGCAAAAAAGCTCTATCTATCAAAAGGAGTGCTTTTTTAGTACCTTTAGAGTATTTATATATATATAGAAAATCACCCAATTCCAATATTTCTATATGGTCAAAAAAATTTAATTTACATTAAGCCAACTTCTATTTACAACAAGTCGGAGTCAGACCATTAATTTAGACTACTAATTATAACGCCTTTACAACATCAGCTAACTTCGCCTTTAAGGTTTCTAGTTTTTGACTCATAAACTCTAGCTCGCTCTTAGCTCTTGAATCATCTTCGTAGGACAAGAACGAGTGTAACAAATCTAGAACATCTTGATTTTCAACAGAAACAATTTCTACCCCATTTTGTAATGTTGTTTTACGTCCAATTTCTTTTACTTGTTTACGATATTCTGTTGGTGTCAAGTGGAAATGTTTTTTGAAAGCCACATTAAAGGCTTTAATATCTGCAAAGCCACAACTGCTAGCTATCCTAGCAACTGCCTCATCAGAGCTAGTCAAACGAGTTGTTGCCTCCCTTAGTCTCAAACGTAATAGATAGTCAATAAAGGAAATACCCATTTGTCGCTTAAAGAACTGAGAGGTATAAGCTACATTATAGCCACCAATTTTAGCAATATCTTCTAACTCAATTTTTTGTTGATAATGTTCATCGATATAAGCAATCATCTTATCAAAGGTAGCCGGCTTTATATCACCAGGTCTAACATTTTCATGAACAAGTTTAACTGGATCAAACTCCCTAAACACATCGCCAGCTAATGCTAAATAATGATGCTCTACCCACATGCGATGTACGGGACTTTCACCTTTAGCCATCAACAACATCATCATAGCTGCATGGTGGCGCAAGGTTGTAAAAAATTGATTATGACGAGTGCTTTCATCGGAACGAACAACAAAATGGTACGAACCAAACTCTGAATCATACTGTTGATAAAACTCATGTCCTACACGAATTGAAAAAGCGATTACATCTTCTTCAAGAGCTAGTGTTGAATGGCCTACTTGAGGGGAAATAATAACCGCATCAAAGGGCTCTAATGTAAACACCTCATCATTACAACTCATCTCAACGCGCCCTTTTAACAAGATAAAAATCTCCGTTTTCCCATACCAATTGTAATGGTATGTACCAACTCGATATATGTTGCTGCTAAACTCTATGTAATTATGTTTATATGAATAGTCGAAGTAATCCATAATTTCCAAAGTCCTTTAACATAACTGCTTTCGCAGCTCCTGTTCTTGTATTCTACCTAGCACCAACAAATCGATTTCATCCTGAGACCAAGAACCGAATAAAATTTGGTCTACCACAGGTCCAACAGGTTCAGTGCATTGTTTTGAATGATACACCCGTACTAAATCACGTTTATACACTTGAACGCTTTCAAAAAGTCCACTCTGTTCAAGTTCATTAATATTAGATACCAAAGATTTCACAATTTCATCGTGATGCTCTTTAGGTGTAGCTCTGGCTTGTAAAGAATACATATAAAATGCACCCCTTATTGATATAAGGGATGCATTTATTATGATATATTTATTTAACTACAGTCAACAGCATCTTGAAGCTTTCTCGTGCATCCAAACTATGAGGCACTTCAGACGGCATGATCAAGGTTTCACCAGCCTTCACATTATGCTCCGTATCACCAACAACGATGTGCGCTTCTCCATCGAGGATTTGCACAATCGCATCGCCTACTGTTACATGCGTAGAGATTTCTTCCCCCTTAGGCAGCGCAAATAGTGTAATGCTGAGTCGCTCATTTTGAGCAATTGTAATACTAATCACTTGACCCTCTTTATACTCTAGGTGCTCACCTAGATGTAAAATTTCGTTTACTGGGATATTTTTTGTGAAAGTCTTACTCATAGAAATCACTCCTTATATAGCTATATAATAGTAAAAGTAAATAAAAAGTAGATTAAAACAATTTTATCAAAACCAATTGATATAACTAAAAAAATATCCTTCCCTTAATTTTATTATAATTTAATTGAGATTTAATTTCAGTATCTTTGGTAACAAAATTAAAATTATTTTGGATAAACGAAATATTTTGAATAAACGCAAAGACGAGGCCTCCTAAGAAACCTCGTCTTTTTACATTATAGTTAGCCATAAATATTATAGTTTTTTAACTAGTATATTTGTATCTTAAACTCTAAAACGCTATAACTCTAAAAAATCTAATGCCTTAGAGTAAGAGTCTAAAAATCAAAAGGGTCTAAACTGCAGGCAGCAAGCCTAATAGATACACATTAAATGTATCACCAGGATGTACTTCATGAATTCCTCGTGGAATACACGCCAACGCATTAACAGTATATAGTCCTAACATACTACTACTATTAAAGTGACGGTTAGCCACAAAACGTGGCACCCCACCACCGAATACCACTTTTCCTTGTACATAGCGATCAAAGGCATTGCGCTTGAAGATTTCTGTATCCATTACACAAGCCACCACTGGAGTCGTCCAGTTAGCCAACCCTTTATAACGCTTCAAGGTAGGCGCTACAATTAAATGCCATCCATTAAAGGCAGCCCCTGGATTACCAGACAAACCAAAGATAATCTGACCTTTCGGTGTAATCGCACCATAGGATGCTGCGCCCGGTCGCATTTGAATACGGGCATAGATAGATTTTGCCCCCAATTTTTCATAAATAAGAGGCATCGTATCAAAAAGACCTACCGATACACCACCAGAACTGATTATAACATCTGCTTCTTCACTAAGTTTTAAAACATGATTGATTTCAGAGTCTAACGCCTCTGGAGCATCACTTACATGATAATGTGTTATCTTGTGAAAACCTAAGTCCTCTAAGAGTCCACAAATCATAGCTCGATTGGAGTTGTAAATTTTACCAGGCGTTAAGCTTTCACCAGGTTCAATAACCTCGTGACCAGAGGTAAGAACTAACACGCGAGGCATGGCATTAACAGATATCTCAATAATACCGAGTCCCGTCAAAATGGTTTGTACTGTAGATGTTACCTCTGTACCACGTGGAATCACAATGGTGCCGGCAACACACTCCTCACCTTGTGGAATAATATGATCACCACAATGATATTTGCCTTGAATCGTAATTGTAGTTTGTGGTTCACCAGTGCCAACCACTTGTTCTTGCATGATGACAGTATCACATGTGTCTGGTACCGGTGCACCAGTCATAATACGCACCGCATGACCAACTTCTACGGGATGTTCCCATATAACACCAGCACCAATGATGCCGTCAACGATATATTCATTACGACCTTCTTCATAGGCGATAGCATACCCATCCATTGCAGATTTTGAAAAAGCAGGTACATCCGTTGGCGCAATAATATCCTCTGCTAGTACGTATCCCTTCGCAGCCTTAACTGCAATCGTTTCAACTTTATGAACTTGCGTTTGTAAGGCTTCATCCCATAATTGGAGAGCCTTCTCAACAGTAACGACGGCCATTTAAACTCCTCATCATTTCCTGTATGTGGCGTACCAATTCAGGTACGTCTTGATTCAATTTGCCAATTTCTATCGTCGCCACTCGGTCCATCGGATCCGAGATTAGCTCTTCCGTATATCCCTCTTGAGTAACCTCTATAATTGGGGCAATCCCTTGGGATCTCGTTTCTAGTATAACTATATCTACAGGCATAAACTGTGATATTTCATACAGGTTTGATTGTTCTTTTGTACGTATGCGAATCGCTGTTTCAGTAGGCCCTGCAATAGCAACCGCATCAGCCCCAGCTTTATAAGCAAGATCTGTGTCTGTTCCCTCATGATCCATCTGAAAGCCATGTTTATCGCTTTTGACAACACCAACAGATAAACCGATTTTTTGTAACTCAGACACAAGACGCGTTACAACAGTTGTCTTACCTGTTTTACGTTTCGATGCGACCACACTAATTAAAGGTACACGGCGGAATTCATTTTCCGCTAAAGCTCGCGCCCATTGATAGTCTTCAAATCGATTAATATTGCTTAGCTCCCAACTAAAATCAGTAGCATCAATAGATTCTACATGACCAATAACATCGAGGGCATGATGCAACGATACATTTTCGCCAACAAGAATAGATTGAATTAAGGACGCAATATATGGCCTATAAATACCGGCCATCGGCTCAGACTTACCACTTTCACTATATGGGACAATGGCATTCCAATCATTATGATCTACTTGATAGAGCCAATCATAATACAAATCCATTTCCATGAATGGCATATCTACTGCCATTACTGCATAAGCAGAACTAGTAGCAACCGCTAGAGTGCTATACAGCCCACCTAAAGGTCCGCATCGCCCAACAGAATCCCGAACAATAGAAACCTTATTTTTCTCATCGTTCGATAATGTATCTATAATATGAGTCTGTATAGCAAGTCCTAATTGCTCGTCATCACCGATGGAGATAAGAATATCTTGAATATCTGCATCTAAGCCCTTACGAAGGGCATGAGATATAAGACTTTCACCATTAATCCAAGGCAACAAAGCTTTAGGTTGCCCCATTCTAGTGCTGAGTCCTCCAGCCAAAATAATTAAACCTAATTTATCCACGACGTTGTAAACCTCGTTTAACACCTTGGTAAATGAATAGTAAAACTGCAATATTTAAAAGGCCATCTGGCACCATATAGGATGCATTATAAATCATAGAATAAACCCAAGGATTCTGCCCTTGCGGAGCATAGCTAGCAAAGACCACAGCACCGCTCGTAACAGATGCCCCCCAACGCAATACAATACCTACGATGGATCCAGTGATAAGTCCAGAAAGAGAATCTTTAAAGTAACCACAAACGCCAATAGCACCGTAAGCAACCAAGTAGTCTAATACAATACTTAAATAATGAACAGATGATTTAAAACCTAAAATAAAGTGTAATATACCATATACAACACCTACGAAGATACCTCGTGTTCCGCCCCAACGATATGCGTAAATCATGAGTGGTACCAAAGCTGCCGCCTTAATAGAGCCCCCCTGTGGCATATGAAAAATCGTAATAAATGACAACACTTGAGCAATGGCAATTGCTACGCCAGCTTCAGCAAGCATACGGGTTTTAGACTGTTCCACATTAATCAACCTCCTTTTACCATATATCTATAAATGAATATATTATTTATACAATCTACTTGTATTGTACTACAGTTTATCCCTTACACCAAACAAAATATTCGGAACGTATTGAAAATTTTATGAGTCTCTTGTATAATGGTACAGGTTCAATATGTAATACTCGAAGGAGATATAGAAACTATGATTAATACAACTAACATCTTTGATTATGAAGACGTGCAATTGATTCCTAACAAATGTATTGTCTCCAGTCGTAGCGAATGTGATACACATGTAAAATTAGGTAAACGCACATTCCGCTTGCCAGTAGTACCTGCTAATATGCAAACTATTATCGACGAAGAGTTGGCTGAAAAATTAGCTCGTGAAGGGTATTTCTATATCATGCATCGTTTCCAACCAGAACGTCGTATGGACTTTGTAAAACGTATGCACGACCTTAACTTATATTCTTCTATTTCTATCGGCGTAAAAGCTGAAGAATTTGCTTTAGTTGATGAATTCAAGAAAGAAAACTTAACCCCAGAATATATCACTATTGATATTGCACATGGTCATTCCAATGCAGTCATCGAAATGATTCAATACATTAAAAAGAACTTGCCTGAGACTTTCATTATCGCTGGTAATGTTGGTACTCCAGAAGCAGTTCGTGAACTAGAAAACGCTGGTGCTGATGCGACTAAAGTAGGCATCGGTCCTGGTAAGGTATGTATCACTAAGTTAAAAACTGGCTTCGGTACTGGTGGCTGGCAATTAGCTGCTGTTCGCTGGTGCGCAAAAGCAGCTACTAAACCTATCATCGCTGACGGCGGTATTCGTGACCATGGCGACATCGCAAAATCCATTCGCTTTGGTGCTACCATGGTTATGATTGGCTCCCTATTTGCTGGTCATGAAGAATCTCCAGGGGAAGAAAAGATTGTTGACGGCAAAGCTGTAAAAGAATACTTTGGTTCTGCTTCTGAGTTCCAAAAAGGGGAACGCAAAAACGTAGAAGGCAAAAAGATTTTCATCGATTCCAAAGGTTCTATCTTCGATACATTAACTGAAATGGAACAAGATTTACAATCCGCTATTTCTTACGCTGGCGGAACGACTCTACAAGCTATCCGCAAAGTAGACTATGTACTTGTTAAAAACTCCATCTTCAATGGCGATCGCTAATCTAATCAATATATAATGATAGTTCTAAAAGCCACAGGTTCTAGACCTGTGGCTTTTTAATGCGTGAAATACATAAAATATAAAAATATGAAAAAGGAGCTACGATACGAAAATCGTAGCTCCTTAATTATAGGCTATTAAATTTGTTCTTCACTAAGACCACAGTCTTTACTCATTAAATGGTATGCGTATTTACCAATACCTGCACTTACAACAAGCAATGTAGTCAATACGATAAATGCTACTGTAAGACTTGTACCGTGCGCAATGAAACCAATTAAGGCAGGTCCCATCAAAATACCCATATAACCGAGCATTGTGGATGTTGCGACCGCTTGTGTCATAGGAATGACATTTTGTTCCCCCATTGCAGAGAATAGGTTTGGTACTATCATAGCTAATGAAATACCCAATAATAAGTAAGTATACATGGATGCATGACCTGGCAAGAACACGATAAGCCCCATCGCAATAGAGCCAAGTAAGTAGCCACCAACAACAACTTGCTTTGATGTTAAGTGTTTACCTAATCTATTACCAAGCAAACGGCCTATACACATAGTACCATTAAAGAGCATTACACCCATGACAGCCTCTTCGATAACAATCCCTTTATCTTCAAATAAATATAATGCACTCCAATCCCCTACAGCACCTTCTACCAAGTAAGAAACAAAGGACAATAAACCAAAAATAAGAGCGATTGGATGAAAGGACAATGGGCTTTTAGATTTTTTAGTAACCTTTGCATTTGGATCACTACCAAAGGTCAACATAAATTGGCTAACTACAACCATCGCAATAAATAGTACGATGAGAAGCCCCCAAATACTTTGATTAACAGGCAGCGATAAGATTTTTAAAAGCACGAGCAAAACACCGGCACCAGCAAAACCACCTAAGCTCCAGCCACCGTGATAGGCGCCCATTAAATGTTTTTTGCTCACCTTTTCTGTTAGGATAGCTTGTAAATTAGCAGAAGCACCACTAAGGCCTACACCAATACCAAAAAAGAACAGGGCTACTGTTGTTGTAGCAATAGTAGGACACATAGTAACGATGGCAAGAGATACCATACCAATAAAGCTAGCTAACAAAACGACTCTCTTACACCCAAAGCTTTCTACAAGCTTACCTGCTATAGCCATGGATAAACAAGAACCTACACCGAGCAACAAAATCATGGAACCTAATACATCTTCACCAATACTAAGCTTTGCTTTTAAATATGGCACAAAACCAGCCCATAAAGCTGTGTACATGCCGGGGATAAAAAATGCCCCAAAAGCACCACGAATATTTGCTGTTGAAATAGAAACTTGATCGTTCATTACATCCTTTCTGGCTTCTAGAACCGTCCGGCGAAGAAAGGCCCTTTTTATCCGCAAAGCACTAAAACTTGTACTTTAACAGGAAACCATTTTAATTACATATGATTTAATATTGGAATATAATAAACCCCTTTACGAAAAATGTAAAGGGGTTTATCAGATTAAAATTTATTTATTTTCTTGTAACCAAGCAATGGCATATTCCGCATACACCGCTGATGCCGCAGATAGTACGGAGTCATCCATATTAAATCTATTATTATGGTGATCGAAGGTAGCTTCTACATCAGGGTTTTGAATACCAATAAAGGCAAAGCATCCTGGTTTATCTTGTAAATACCATGCAAAATCTTCCCCCGGCATTACTTTACGCATCTTAGAAAGTTTGTCTTTACCTAATGTATCAATAACAACACGTTCTGCAAGTTCACTGGATTCAGGATCATTAATAGTAGGGGGTACTTTTTTTACATATTCTAATGTAGCAGTCGCAGGGATGACATTCCATTCTGAGCCAGAATGAATATTGCCAATCGTAACAACGACGGAATCAAGGGCACTTACATCGCGAGAAACCACGGTTTGTAAATTCATAACGATGGCACTAGCCACCACGATAGCATCAATCGCTTGATGAGGCTGTGCACCATGACCTTGTTTGCCTTTTACATTAATAGTAATCTGGCTACTCGCAGCCATACGAGGACCCTCTTCTACAGACATGAGTCCCGCTGACAAATCGATCCACACATGCCCTCCAAAGATAGCATCTACCTTATCATACCAATCGCCAAATTTAATGAAATCCGGAGCCCCTGCTCCAGTTTCTTCCGCAGGTTGGAATGCTAAATACACATCGCCTTCAATACGGTCTTTCATAGACATTAGCATCTTAGCCGCACCTAATAAAATAGCCATATGTCCATCATGACCGCAAGCGTGCATTTTGCCTTCTACTTCTGATTTATAGTCCACTGCATTATGTTCATGAACAGGCAGTGCATCGATGTCAGCACGCAACGCGATAGCCTTTCCATGTTTAGCACCATGGATAATGCCGATTAAGCCGATACCACGTTCTGTGTCTACATGAACCTCTACGCCCATTGATTCTAGTTCTTTAGCGAGTGTCTTTGTCGTCTCAAACTCTTCATTGCTGAGCTCTGGATGTTTATGAAAATATCTACGCCAATTTTGCACGTAGCCTTTATATTGCTCTATTAAATCGCGACTATGCATCGTATCGCCTCCTCTAATATCAATATGCATCGCTAATATATAACGATTAAACAGTCTCCGAATTTATAAATACAAAACCTACATGCACCAAGAAAAACCCCTTATTTAGGGGAATAACATGGTAAAAGTAAAAGAAAACGACAGGCAGCGCGCCATGTCGTTTTCTCAGTTTCTTATCGGTTGCGCAATACTGCTTGTACCGCTAAGGATACAACAGCTGTTGCAACTGTCACAGCAGCGGTGATTTTCGCCGTTGTGATAATTTCTTCTTTTGTAGGTTTTGCTTTAGCTGCAATGTCCAACGTTTTTGCTACCGCTGGAACCAATACTTCATTACGTAAGGATTCTGTATTCATATTTACTCCTCCAATATAGACTGTTTCTTTTAGAGTAACACGAATACGGAGTAAAGTCTATATAATCATCGGTTTATTTCCATAGTTCAATGTTACATAACTATAGTAAACAATATTTATGAAAGTTAAACAAAATCTTACTTCTTACTGTGCTGCTAATTCTTCAATCACATCAGCTAAAATAGCAATAGCTTTTTCTAACTGTTCTTGCGGGATATTAAGAGCTGGTAAAAGGCGCACTTTATTTTTAGCAGATAAGCATACTACGCCTTTTTCAAGACATTTAGCTATAACAGCTTTAGCATCAACCGTAGTTTCAATGCCAAGCATGAGGCCCATACCGCTAACACCAAGAACGCCAGGTTTACCAGTTAAGGTAGCCTTTACGTATTCCCCTTTTGCTTTTACAGAGTCAAGGAGTTCAGGAGTTAACCGGCTAATAATGGTATTACCTGCAGCTGCGCAGATTGGATTACCTCCAAAAGTAGTAGCATGAGCACCAGCATTTAATACATATTGCATCTTTTCATTGAATAAGGTGGCACCCATGGGTAGCCCTCCGGCCAAACCTTTTGCAGTAGATACCACATCTGGTTCGATACCAAATTGTTGGTATGCATATAAGCTACCAGTCCGACCATTACCAGTTTGTACCTCATCGATGAGTACCAGTTGATCGTGTTCATGAGCATATTTTGTTACGCTTTGGACAAACTCCTTATCTAATGGCATAACACCACCTTCACCTTGAATAGGTTCCATCATGATGGCACAAACAGATGGATTAGCAAGGGCTTTCAAAGCCGCATCAATATCATTGGCTGGGGTATGAATAAAGCCTTCCGTAAATGGGAAGAAATGTTGATGGAATACATCTTGTCCTGTCGCAGACAAGGTGGTAATAGTACGACCGTGGAAACTATTGACTAAGGTAACAATTATATGACGTCCTTCGCCATATTTGTCATGGCTATATTTACGCGCTGCCTTAATAGCACATTCGTTAGACTCCGCACCAGAGTTAGAAAAAAACACCTTTTTCATCCCCGTTTTCGCACAGAGCTGTTTCGCTAGCTCAATTTGTGGCAAGGAATAGTATAAATTAGAAATATGATTCAACGCATGAGACTGCTTAGTAACAGCCTCAGTCCACTCATCATCGTCAACACCAAAGGCGGTTACGCCAATACCAGAGCCGAGGTCGATGTACTCTTTACCATCTACGTCCCACAAAAGAGAACCTTTTCCTTTTTCAAAGCATACGTTGAACCGACCATACGTATTGGCTATATATTCTTTATCTTGTTGTTCAAAATCGATTGCATTACTCATTATATCCTCCAAATGTACGGTCATGCCGTCGTCTATCTATGTAAAAGATACCCAATAGATGATTACCAGTATTATGTTTACTATATTAAGCAACAAACATTGTACCAAGGCCTTCATCGGTTAATAACTCGATAAGAATGGCATGTGGAATTTCACCATTGATGATGAATACCTTTTGTGCCCCTGCTTCTATGGCCTCTAAGCAGCAATCTACCTTTGGAATCATACCGCCTGCAATGACACCATCCGCTTTTAACTGAACTGCCTCAGCCATCGTAATTTTAGAAATTAAAGAATCTGGATCATGCACATCTCGCAATACACCATCAATATTGGTCATAGCTACCATGGTTTCCGCCTTGAGGGCACCTGCAATTTTCGCAGCTACCGTATCCGCATTAATATTGTAGGTCTTGCCATCGGCTCCCATGCCGATAGAAGAAATAACCGGAATATAGCCACGGCTAATTACGTCATGGATAATGCTGGTATCAATGGTATCAATATAACCTACGTAACCAAGTTCTTCGTTTTGTTTATGAACTTGAATCATGTTGCCATCTACGCCACAAAGGCCAACAGCTTTGCCACCAAGATCCGTTAAATCCGCCACGAGCCCTTTATTCACCTTGCCGGCTAGCACCATTTGTACAACATCCATCGTTGCTTCATCGGTAACGCGTAATCCATTAGCAAAATGTGATTCAATTTGCATCGCCTCTAAGGTACTATTAATAGCTGGACCACCACCATGAACGAGGACTACTTTTACACCCACTAATTGGAGTAATAGTAAGTCCTTCATAACGGATTTTTTTAATTCTTCATCAATCATGGCATTGCCGCCATATTTAACGACAACGTACTGATCTGTGTATTGTTTTATATATGGAACGGCCGCCGTTAAGATATGCGCCCGCATTGCATTTGTTACATTCTTCATAGATTCCTCTCTAACCTAATACTAAACCAGTATCCTCTGGTAAACCCAATGCAATATTCATACATTGAACGGCGGCACCCGATGCACCTTTACCTAAATTATCGAAAATGGCGTGAACCATGATGCGTTCATCGTTACCAGTGACATAGATTTTCATACTGTCCGTATTGCTCAATTGGTTAGCGTTTAACATACCGCTATTGCTATTTTCAGTAAATGGTGCAACCGTAACGATTGTACTATCTTTGTAAAAGTCTTCTAACGTTTGTTGTACCTTATCAATGCAAACAGGTTTATGACATAAACGACTATGAATACCTACAGTAACCTCCATTCCAGAGTAGTAATCATCAACAATTGGCATAAAAATTGGAGCTTCACTAAGGCCGCATACATGTTGTACTTCGGGTAAATGTTTATGTTCTTGGCCAAGCCCATATTGACGTGGAGCATAAAGGAAATAGTCCTTAGGACTACTTTCATATTGACCAATCATCTTCTTACCACCACCGCTATAGCCTGTTAAGGATGTAATGGTGAAAGGATAATCCACTGGCACGAGCCCTGCTTTTACAAGAGGCGCTATACAAGCTATCATACCACTCGCATGACAGCCAGGATTTGCAATATGTTTTTTAGTAGCAATAGCTGTCTTATAATTAATACCAAGTTCTGGAAAACCATAGGCCCAATCAGAATCAGTTCTAAAAGCGGTAGATGTATCAATTACCTTGCACGGCAAGTCACCGATAACCGCCATAATATCTTTAGATACCGCATCAGGTAAACAAAGAAATACGATGTCTGCCTTTTTTGCAACCACTTTAATGGCCTCTACATTTTTGCGATCCTCATCAGCAGTCGCTAAGAGTTCTATATCTTTTCGATCGGATAATCGTTCATGAATTCTAAGACCCGTTGTGCCTTCATGACCAACAATAAATACTCTGTGGGGTGTCATAATAAACCTCAATTCTCACCTATTGGTGACTCACACCTATTTATACATCCCTTGAACCAGTATAAATAGAAAACCAACTATACCATACATCACCTTCTAGGGAGATGAACTTACTTCAATGGATAGTCACTAAATGTGGCAACCATAACCGCCTTAATAGTATGAAGACGATTTTCTGCTTCTTGGAACGCTAAAGAGTTTGACCCTTCGAATACCTCTTCGGTTACCTCAATGCCATTCATGCCAAACCGTTCATAAATATCTTTACCTACTTGTGTTTCTGTGTTGTGGAACGCAGGTAAACAATGGCAGAACTTAGTATTTGGATTGCCAGTTAATGCCATCATTTCTGCATTTACTTGGAATGGTTTAAAGGTATTGATACGTTCCTCCCACATATCATATGTATCGCCCATCGTTACCCACACACCAGTGTAAATAACATCTAAGCCTTTAACGCCTTCAGCTACATCATCTGTGCAAGTAATAGTAGCACCCGTTTCTTTGGCCACTTTTAAGCACTCTTCGTAGAACGGACCAGCTGGCCAGTATTGTTTAGGACCAATGAGTCTGAAATCCATGCCCATTTTAACGGCACCACTCATCAAAGCATTGCACATATTTGATTGACCATGTCCAACATAGGCAAAGGAAATTTCATTCAACGGTTTGTCGATATTTTCTTGAAGTGTTAAGAAATTAGCTAATGTTTGTGTCGGATGATCCATATCGGTAAGTCCATTCCAAACTGGTACACCAGAGTATTCCGCCAATGTATCTACATCCTCTTGGTCAAAGCCTCTAAACTCGATGGCATCGTACATGGAGCCAAGAACACGAGCCGTATCCTTTAAGGATTCTTTCTTATTCATTTGAGAACCTGTAGGACCAAGATATGTTGTAAAAGCCCCTTGATCAGCAGCCCCGACTTCAAAGGCACAACGTGTCCGTGTGGAATCCTTTTCAAAAATTAATGCAAAGTTTTTACCTACTAATGTTTTGATTTCTTTGCCCACTTTTTTATCGGCTTTTAATTTTTTTGCTAACTCCAAGAAGTATTTAATTTCCTCTGGTGTATATTGAAGCATTGTTTTAAATGATGTATGTTGTAAACTTTTCATGATAACCTCTTATTTCAAACTATGTGTTTAACTACTTTTCTTGTAAATATTCGGCGGCCAACGCTGCCATCATTGTGATACCTGGTTCAAGGATACTTTCATCGATGGTGAAAGCTGCATTATGCAAAGCCGGATTGCCTTCAAAGCCAGTGCCTAACCAAAGGAACGCACCTTTGATTTTATGAAGATAGGCGGAGAAGTCTTCTGCTGCCATAGATGGGAACTCAGGATGTACCACTGCGTCTTTACCAAGATATTTCTCTACAATGGATGTGGCATAATCAATGGCCTCTGGATTATTGATAGTTGCACCATGTCCCCTTTTATAATCCAAAGTCAATTGCGTCTACCCCATTATGAGGTTCTGCACCATGAGTAGCTTTCCCTTTAATGTGTACGAGGAAGTGATCGGATGCAGCCATGAGATTACCTTTTTTAAGACCTACAGTTCCCACTGGCAATTGAGGCCACACATGAAGTCCATATATCTCATCCACATCGTCGAGGATGCCGCTATCGACAATACCTTGAGCCCCTGGAAATAAAGCTTCTTCTTCTGAAGGTTGAAATACGAGTTTCACGGTCCCATGTAATTGATCTTTAATAGATTGTAGAATCGCCGCTGCACCAAGTAAAATTGCCATGTGGCTATCATGACCACAGGCATGCATAACACCTTCATTTTGTGAAGCAAAGGGCAAGCCTGTTATTTCATGTATGGGTAACGCATCCATATCGGCACGCAATGCAATAACAGGGCCTGTATGAGCACCTTCTATCTTACCGATAACAGCATAATCAGAAACACTGTATGTATATTTTATACATATTTTGTGCATTTTTATAATCTATACACGTATTATAATACTACCTACCATAATTAGCAAGTATTTATACAAATCTTCCGTATTTTTATTTGTTATATTGTAAATCAATTTTACTCATAGATTCTTGCTACCTTTGATTAGAGAAAAAAAGACACCTTCCAAAGAAGGTGTCTTTTTCTTATTTTTCAATGACTGATTCGTCAAGCTGAGTACCATCAGGTAAAAATGATTTTATAATCAGCTTATTTGGTGTTACGGTCATAGACATATAATTATTCGTTTCAGGCTGAGGTGCTACATATACATCTAAGGGATGTTGCTTCCACTTAGGACGTCGTGCATCACCAGCTATCCCTGTAAGGATATATAGTGGACCAGTTGGATTTCGATCAAAGTTTCGTACATGACCGCGGTTGCGATATGTATGTAAATGAGCAGATAATACTAAGTCCACGTTAAACTCATCGAAGATAGGCATAAATAATACGCCCTCATCATCGAAACCTACATCTCGACTTGCGCCTGGTCTGTCAAAGGCATATTGGAATGGATCACGATGCATGAGGACTACAGTCCACTTTTTAGTATTAGCTGCTAAATCTTGACGTAGCCACTGAACCTCTACATCGTACAAATCAGGATGATGAGTATCATGATTATCCTCATGATTACTTTCATACAACATCGTATCTAATACAACATAATGCACATCGCCAAAATCATAGGAATAATAACGTCGATTAAAGGTTTCGTTTCCATTAGGTGGTACATCAAAATAATTTAGATATGCACGCGGTTCACGCATTTTCCAATCTAATGTATACATCTCGTGATTGCCTAAGGTCGTTGCTAACGGCACATTAGCACTCAATGGTCTGATGGAATTTAACCAAGTGCGCCATTGATAGGCTTGTTCGCCATTATCTACAAGATCCCCCATACTAATATACAGGGCTGTCCTTGGATTGCGATGTGCGGAATCCTTAACAATCTGCTCCCACGCAGAATAATCGCCAGATTGAGAATCTGGATAGATAAGAACATCATACACACTGGAGCCAGCAGTTTCCAACGAATACCAATCACTGCGACGATTATTACCATAACCAACGCGATATTCGTATTTAGTATTAGGCGTCAAACCAGTTACTGTACCCTCATGGATATAGGTGGTACTGCCATCATCGGTAAAAGCTTTGTCTGTAGCTCTTATCGTTTGAGTCGTATCGGATCCAACAAGACGATACTCTATGACCGCATCAGCTTCGCTACTATCTGATTGCCACATAATAGTACGACTCGTGCTATTATCTTGAGCTACAATTTGCCGAATATAACGACTTTCGGAATCGAGGAGTGGCTTAATTTCTTGTCCACTTACAACGGCGGCAGTTCTAGCTATGCGACTCTGTATGGCATCCTTATGGACATATCCACCTATAATTAATACAGCCAAAACAAAAATGGCTATAATTGTTTTTAACAGTTTACTTTTATTCATATAGTTCCTTTATGTAAATATCTATTAAGTACTAATATGAACACATTATAAAACTTAAACTTAACTTTAAGTCAAATAAGATTTCTCTATACTTATTCAACATCTACGTTTCTATATCTAGCGGAAATAAATCCCAACATATTTAATTGCGGTATATTCCATTCATTAGGTAAATAGATATCACAGGTAAGCTCATCCCCTAAAGAGTTATTGGCTATAAATTGATAGCGACCTAGTTCCTCATTGCTACCTACTCTTTCAATTTGATTTAAAGTAGTGTCACCCCAAAACCGACTAAATTCCTCCCATATAGTTTCTGCATCAACTTGAGATAACTCAACCTGTAGTCTATATACTACTCCAACTTTGCAGCGTTTCTTTCGCCCACTTTCATCAGCACTACAGACCTTAGTGGAACCTTTATCAAATAACCATTCTTGATCATCTAACGATTGAACTCGGTTGGAAATGAGATTTTTAAAATTTGAAAGATCCGTAAGAAGCTGTTTACACGCTACCTCAAATGTATCTAATCTATCTATATTGCTCAATTCACAATACCTCTATTAAAGAATTTACCTACTATTTTTCGTAATATTGTTTCATTTGTGTATAGCCATTAACAATGACTTCGATTTCACCCGTTCTAGGATGGAAGATAAGACCGTGAATAGGCACATCTTTAGGAATCAAAGGATTCATACGCAATTCATCTACTGTATCTTCTACATTTTCAGCAGGATGTGTAAAGCCATCAGCCCAGCGTTCCATTTCTTTACGGACCATATGAATCGCTTCTGGTGCAATACCACGAGCCAACATTTTTTCTGTTAGATCTTTTGCTGTAGTTTTTGCCATACCACATTCGTGATGACCAATGATAAAGATTTCGTTAACGCCTAGCTCATAAATACAAACAAGTAAACTACGTACAACGCCATCAAAGGGACCTGTAATACAGTTACCTGCAGTCTTTACGATTTTCGCTTCACCGCGCCCAATATCCATGGAATCTTCTAAGAAGTTAACAAGACGTGTATCCATACATGTAACAATTGCCATTTCACGACTAGGCATTTTACTACACTTTGTATCTGTATCTACATAACCTGTATTTTGATCTTCTACATATTCTCTATTGTGGGCTAAAATATCATCTAATAAACTCATAGTACCTCCTATATAAAAAGACCTTGGCACACAACCAAAGTCTCTATATCAATAATGGTCGATATAGACATTATATCATATAAATTTATACCCGCTTTAAGCCACAAAAAATAGGTCTATTCAAATACATGTATTATATATTTGAATAGACCTAAAACGCTTATAAAGTACATTTAGAGTACACACCTTATTTGTCAGGTGTGGATAAGGCTTCAATGGCAACACTACCACCGCGCACGACTTCAATACGGTTCACGAACATATCTTTAAATAAGGCAATCATATCATTATTTTTAGATACAGTTTTTACACATTGAACAAGTACAGATTTACGATTATAATCCACAACTAACAAATCAAAGGTTTGGGCAATGCGGAAAATTTCTTGTTTGTCCGCTTCTTTACAGCTATTGACCTTGATAAATAGTAATTCTTTTTTCGTAATTCGCATGTCAGTAAAGTCGATAACTTTAATAACCTCCACACTGCGATTTAGTTGCTTAATAATTTGTTCGTACGTCAAATCATCACAAGTAAGATCAATAGTCATGCGAGACATGGTAGGGTCTTCAGTTTCCCCTACCGTCAATGTATCAAGATTATAATTTTTGCCTGCAAAGAGGCCTGAAATCTTAGCTAGTACACCGATTTGGTTTTCTACATACGCTGAAATACAGCGTTTTTTCATTTGTACTTCCATAGCCCCTCCTATTTTTTATCCTTCAACAACATATCACTTAAAGACTTACCTGCTGGTACCATTGGCAACACATTGAGCTCCGTTGGAATGATGAACTCGAGTAGGGTTGGACCATTTTTGAAAGTATCTGCCAATTGGAACCCTTTTTCGATGTCCTCTACCTTAGTAATACGCATGGCCTTTGCGCCATAAGCTTCCGCCAATTTCACAAAATCCGGTACATACTCAAACTCATCATTGTCGATTATGTCTCGCGTAACAATGGCACTTTCATCCATCATCAAGTTCGTACAAGCGTAACGTTTATCGTAGAATAATTGTTGCCATTGACGTACATTACCAAGGAATCCATTATTTAATACAATAAGCGTTACAGGCAAACGGTAGTGCATAGCAGTGGCAAACTCTTGGATATTCATTTGCACGCCACCATCACCACAGATGGCAAATACACGCTTATCTGGATTTCCCATTTGCGCCCCTAATGCAGCAGGGAAACCATAGCCCATAGTCCCTAAGCCACCAGACGTCAACATTTGATATTGACCTTTCACATCAAGGAACTGGGTAGTCCACAATTGATTTTGACCCACATCGGTTGTAACGATAGGATGTTCATAGTGATGATTGATGTACTCGATAACAGTTTGAGGTGTTAACCCCTCTTCGTCAGCTTGAGTGACAGGGCGCTCTGCCTTAAGTTGCTGTAATTGTTTTGGCCATTCGCCAAGATCGTGAGGTTCAATATATTCTAAGATTTTTTCGATAGCCAATTTAGCATCTGCTACGATTGGAATATCAACCTTAATATTTTTAGAAATAGATGCCGCATCTACATCAATATGGATAATCTTACAATTTTGTGCAAAGGTACTTAGTTTACCGGTAATACGATCATTAAAGCGCGTACCAATAGAAATCATCACGTCACAGTCAGTTATAGCCACATTAGGGGCATAGCCACCGTGAATCCCTACATTACCAAGATACAATGGATGACGGCTATCAATAGCACCTTTCCCCATCAAGGTTGTTACAACAGGAATCCCTGTTTTTTCAACCAACTCCATCATAAGGTCGTTGGCACCACTAATGCTTACCCCACCGCCTAATAGGAATAGAGGCCTTTTAGCTTTACTAATAATAGAACAGGCCTTTTTAACTTGACCTACGTGAACAGTGGTATTTGGTTTGTAACCGCGAATATTAACCTCTGTAGGATACTCATCAGAGCCCATAGCCTTCTGAATATTCTTAGGAACATCTACTACAACAGGGCCTGGACGACCTGTGCGAGCAATGTAAAAGGCCTCTTTCAAAATACGACCTAAATCTTTACGGTCGCGAACAGTAACGGCATATTTACAAATATTGCGGACGATGCCAACAGTATCTACCTCTTGAAAAGCATCATTGCCCATGAGGCCTAAATCAACTTGTCCAGTAATACAAACGAGGGGCACACTATCTGCATATGCTGTGGCAATACCAGTCACAAGATTTGTAGCACCAGGACCAGAGGTTACCATACACACCCCTACTTTACCAGTACTGCGAGCATAGCCATCTGCAGCATGAGCTAAGGCTTGTTCATGACGAGGCAAGATAACTTTTACTTGATCTTGTTTATATAATTCATCCATAATATCGATGGTTGCGGCCCCAGGATAATTAAATAAAAACTCTACCTGCTCCTCTTGAAGGGCTTTTACCAAATACTGTGCGCCTGAAATCATAGGTATCTCCTTATTTATATAATGCATGCATATCGAATTCTCAATATTCACATCAGATATATCTAAAAAATTGAATATCTTATATAGATATGTTATACTCAGTAGTGTACCATATGTTGTGGTACATGAATATGTATAAAATCTCAAATTATAGAAATATATGTAGATTCTATTTTGAAAGGACTAAATATCATGAAAGAAATCTTAGGTTTCCATTTAAACGGTTGCCCTTATTGCGCTAATGCATTCCGTGCTATCGATGAACTCGTTGCAGAAAATCCTGCATACGCAGATATTCACATCAACTGGGTTGAAGATCAAGATGCTCATGAGCTCTTCAAAACTCACCCATATGAATACTATCCAAACTTGTGGTTCGACCTCGACAAACAATACGAGGCGCAACCTGGTGAAAGCTATGACCAAACAAAGTCTTTAATCAAAGCTGTATTGGATAAAGCACTCGCGTAAAAGGCTATATTTACAAATAAAAATGCACCCCTAACATATAATCTAATGTTAGGGGTGCATTTTAGTATATTGTAAGATTATGACTTTCTTTGTACCATAAACTTACTAACTGCCTTATACACAATTAAAATCAGTGCAATTTCTAAAGGGAAACAAATTATATTTTTAATAAGACGTCCAATAAATATAGCAGATACTGCTTTGTTATAAAATATTGTAAGCCACATTGTATTCAATATCAGATGTATGCATACAGTAACAATCGTTTCCGGTAAAAGTAATTGTTTAAATGTAACATTACGACCGTGTAAAAAATATCCATACACATAGCCTACAAGAAATTCAGATACGATAAAGCCGGGAAAGAATACCCCTTGCCCAAATAGGGACATACCTATAAAACAGGCAATAGCAGCCATTATACCTGCTACCATAGGCCCATAAAGAATGCCAAATATAGCGGTTGATAAAAATCCAAAGGTAATATGTATAAATGTAGTATGAATAGCAAATATATAAGATAGTAAGACCGTCAAGGCTACAAATACGCCTGTCTTTACAATCATATCAGTTTTCATAAGATGTACGGTTCCTTTTTCTATCCTTCCACTCTAAATACATATGACGAACAACTTGAATGGGTGATACAAATAACATTCTAGGTCCACCATAACGCATGATTTCACGTATTTTCTCACGATACGTAGGCGCATAGCAATGCGTTTTACATACGCTACAGAAGGTTTTGCTTTCCATATGAGGACATACATCTATACGATGTTCTGCATATTGCCAAACTTTCTGACACTCCTCACAAAGTTGCCCTTTAGGAGTGTGGTGCTTATTATGACAATAGATGCCAATAATTTGGTACATAGTTTTTAGTTCTAACTTACGTTTCTCATCAACTGTCATGCTAATCTCCTATTTCACAGACCAAGAAACCCATGCCACCTTATCAACAGTCTTATTATGAATTTCTCCATCAATAGCTAGTGGTTCAATGAGATTTCTAATCTCTTCTTTCATGTCTTCCATGTCTCCCCATCCATTATTATGAAGTCGCATGGTAAAATAATTAACTGCCTTTTCAAGAGACATAACCTCTGTTTCAGGAACTGTTTTATAAGTTACTTTCACATTATGCCCCATCTCATAGATTGCATCTAAACACTCTTTCATCTTGCCATCCCATGGGAAAGAATCACGACCAAAGAAATGTTCAGATAGCATATCTACCATTTCGTCACTGCGTTCGCTGAAAGCGATCCACAAGCATTTATCCTTACTTGCATCATGCATAGCGCGAATATTTTCTACATCAAACATAATTGGGCAGAAGATACTATATGCTAAGTCAAAGCTTTTATCCCAACCGAGTTCTCGACGAGTTTCATCAGACCAAGGGCCGATATATAAGCTAAGGTCTAAACCTTCTGACTCTGCCAATTGTTTAGCACCACGAATCATACCATCCGATAAATCTATGCCTGTCGCCTTATACCCTTCACGAGCTAAGCCCAATGCATAATCACAAACACCACAGCCTACATCAAGTGTACGACCATTCGCTGCAGGTAATAAATTTTCATCCTTTAAGAAGGCTAAAAAGTCAGTGACCTGTGCCTTGCGATCCTCGCGATTGTGCATTTCTACAAAATAATCGGAACGATGATTCCATGCGTCTTGCTCATCACGCCAAACTTCGTTGACGGTAAGCTCTTGTATTTTATTTGTCATATTATCCCCTCTAAATAGCCACATACCTAAATGGATGGGCTATAGATACATATATAAGTAATATTCACTTAGTTAAATTCACTACGTAATTTAACGCTCCCCTATATGTCCTAGTGTTCCGGCTAGGATGTTCAGATTTTCATATAGCTATCCTTATTGTACATCATTCTCAAAACAAAATGTGTTACCCAAATCACATTTATTATGTTATTTCGATATTATTAAATATAAAACTCTATATCGAAATCTTATCAGCAACTCAACTCATGTAGTTATATATCTCTATGTAAAAAGCCTCCACTCATTTGAATGGAGGGTTTCTAGATTATTTTGCACATTGGCTTGCACTTCTTATTCTCGTTTCTCAAAGGATTCTCTAATTTTATTTGTTGTATCCTTCAATTTATCTGTACCTTTTATAGCAAGATCTTTAATCGCTTCAGGGTCAGCACCACTAAATTCAGCCAAAGCCGCTTCATTATTTGAATCAAAGAATGGAGCCTGTTTAAAGCCCAATAAAGATGCCACAAATACCATCGGAATTTGGGCAATCGCACTATTATATTCTTTCACTTGAAAGTTATACGTTTCACGTTTATTAGAGATAAATACTTCATTTTCACTAATAGCTTCTAAGAATTTACCATATTGAGTATTAGCTTTCAAATCGGGAAGCTGATTAGCTAATGCCGTAATGTTTTGTACCGCTTTAGATGTTTCTCGAGCCATATCAATAAAGTTATCAGACACATTCAACTGGATTAGCTTCTCATAATCACCATACTCGTTTACAAGGCCTGTAAACTGATTTACAATAGCCACCTTTTTCTCGTAAGCAACAATAACATTGGCACGTGCAGCTTTAATCTCTACGGTCAACTTTTGCAGTAAATTGTATTGCTTAATAAAGAAGTAAAACAAGAATACAATTAATAAACATATAAGCGTTGAAAGCATAAATTCTTCTCCATTTTTATTACAAATAACCATGCAATTTTGAAAATATTATACATACGTAAGATATAACCAATATGAAGTTTCATTCATGAAATAATATAAATCTATCAGTCACCAATCATAACTCGATATACTGGCAATCCATCTACTGTTTCTACATATTCTAATCCTTCAAAAGAATCCAGTCCTTCTGCTATTTTATTGGCAACTTGATTATGAATTTTCCTTAATAGTTCTACATTAGTAAAATACCTTCTATTATCTGCGCTTAACTCGACTTTAATATCAGTTTGAAATACACCATCAATGCGATTCTCTTCATCTAAATCAGTTATATCAACAATATGCTCATTACTTCGTAGCTGTTCAGATCCAGTAATGAAAGCTTCATAGACGATACATACCTTACGAGTATTAACAGCAATGCCATACGGATTCCAATTATCTTTATTATCCGGTATATAATCGATGATATCTTTGGTGAAAGCATCATTACTTATATATTCTTGATTAGATAAAGCCCAATACACTGATGTCAGTACATCATTAGTAATAGGCGTAGAACCTAATTTCTTCTCTAATAATTTTCTTGTTTCCCTCTTGAGTAAAGACTTTTTAATCCCGAAAAACACGGCAATGGTGGGAATCAACATAACAGCCAAAAGAGGTAGGATACTAAACACACTAGTTAGACCGCTACTAGCATGTGGTGATTGTAGATGTGCACTACGAGAACCTCGATTAACTGAATCTGCGGTATGAGTCATATACTCTAAAAGCTCTGGCGATTCTAACATACCAAAGGTAATAGCAATTAAAATTAATGTACCAATCGTTGTACAAATAATAAATAATTGTTTAGCTACCTTATTACATACAATCTCCTTCTCTTGTAGGGATAATACATCCATTTCCTTTACACCCTTACTCCATTTAGTAGTTCGTGCATGTATTTCCATTCGTTTCTCTCCTATTACTAGAGTTAATATAGCTGTTTCATATATTATTTATATTTATTATAATGATGAATTGTAAAATATATTGCGACAAATAAAAAGACTCATATTGGAGATCTCGTGTAAAATGTAAATAACCACAAA
>PPYF01114188.1_pt1 | contig 36528 bp, 35 predicted proteins | sample 1559871 | NCBI WGS metagenome assembly PPYF01 (sample SAMN08240021, study PRJNA423297) | Human gut metagenome, whole genome shotgun sequencing project.
TTCTGAAAGAAAAGACAGGCAAAAAGAAAAGTGTTTGTCTCCCAGACCACTTTCTTGAATACTTCTGTCTGATCTTCTCCATCAGAGTATTTTTACTCTTCTGAAAGAAAAGGCAGGCAAAAAGAAAAGTGTTCATTTCCCAAGTCACTTTCCTGAATATTCCTGTCTGATCTCCTCCATCAGAGTATTTTTACTCTTTTGAAAGAAAAGGCAGATAATGCGTACTTTCTCTTTTAGGTTTCGGTTTATCTTTCCGATCACTTATTCATGTACATGCCATGAGGATTGGAGTATTGCCCCAATCCTCATCAACACGATTTAGCGATTAAACTTCTTTGAAATCAGCATCTACAAAGCCGTCGTTGTTCTGGTTGCCGTTATTGTTGTTCTGAGCACCCATATCAGGACCTGTCTGACCAGCCTGTGGATTTACATTCTGGTACAGTTTTGCAGATACATCATAGAATTTCTTCTGGAGATCTTCCTGTTTTGCTTTGATGTCGTCGATGTTGGAGCCTTTTACTGCTTCTTTCAGAGCGTTGAGTTTGGTTTCCAGTTCGCTCTTATCAGCAGCATCGATCTTGCCATCAAGTTCGTTCAGAGTTTTTTCTGTCTGGAAGATCATCTGATCTGCGCCGTTGCGGATATCAACTTCTTCACGCTGTTTCTTATCAGCTTCTGCATACTGCTCTGCTTCTTTTACAGCTTTATCGATGTCGTCTTTGGACATAGATGTGGAAGAAGTGATGGTGATGTGCTGTTCTTTACCAGTACCAAGGTCTTTTGCAGATACATGAACGATACCGTTTGCATCGATATCAAAGGTTACTTCGATTTGTGGAGTACCTCTCATTGCTGGAGCGATACCATCCAGACGGAACATACCCAGTGTCTTGTTGTCTTTTGCCATTTCACGTTCGCCCTGCAGAACATGGATATCAACGGATGTCTGGTTATCAGCAGCAGTTGTGAAGATCTGGGATTTCTTGGTTGGGATGGTGGTATTTCTCTCAATGATCTTGGTGGATACGCCGCCGAGGGTTTCCAGACCAAGGGACAGTGGAGTAACGTCGAGCAGCAGCAGGCCTTTTACTTCGCCAGCCAGAACGCCGCCCTGGATAGCAGCACCAACAGCAACACATTCATCTGGGTTGATACCTTTGAATGGATCTTTGCCGGTGATTCTCTTAACAGCTTCCTGTACAGCTGGAATACGGGTAGAACCGCCAACCAGCAGAACCTTGTTCAGGTCGGATGGGCTCAAACCTGCATCGGACAGAGCCTGATTTACTGGACCCATGGTTTTTTCAACGAGGTCTGCGGTCAGTTCATTGAATTTAGCACGGGTGATGTTCATGTCAAAATGTTTTGGACCGGTAGCATCAGCGGTGATGAATGGCAGGTTAACGTTAGCCTGGGTCATGCCGGACAGTTCGATTTTCGCTTTTTCAGCAGCCTCTTTCAGTCTCTGCATAGCCATCTTATCGCTGGAAAGGTCGATACCGTTTTCTTTCTTGAATTCTTCAACAAAGTAGTTGATCAGTCTCTGGTCGAAGTCATCGCCGCCCAGTCTGTTGTTACCAGCAGTTGCCAGAACTTCCTGTACGCCGTCGCCCATCTCGATGATGGATACATCGAAAGTACCGCCGCCGAGGTCGTATACCATGATCTTCTGATCAGTTTCTTTATCAACGCCGTAAGCCAGAGCAGCTGCGGTAGGCTCGTTGATGATACGTTTTACATCCAGACCAGCGATCTTACCAGCATCTTTGGTTGCCTGACGCTGTGCATCGGTGAAGTATGCAGGAACGGTGATAACAGCTTCTGTTACAGGCTCGCCCAGATATGCTTCTGCGTCAGCTTTCAGTTTCTGCAGAATCATTGCAGAGATCTCTTGTGGTGTATAGGATTTGCCGTCGATGGTTACTTTGTAGTTAGTACCCATTTCACGTTTGATCGAGCTGATGGTTCTGTCAGCGTTTGTAACTGCCTGACGTTTTGCAACCTGACCGATCATTCTTTCGCCTGTTTTGGAGAAAGCAACAACGGATGGGGTTGTACGAGCACCTTCTGGATTAGCGATTACGACTGGTTCGCCGCCTTCCATAACGGCTACGCAGGAGTTTGTTGTACCTAAGTCAATACCAATAGTTTTTCCCATGATGAATTACCTCCATTTTTTCTATAAATCAAATGATATGTTTAACAAAATTTAGTTTGCAACTTTGACCATTGCATATCGAACAACGCGGTCACCGATTTTATAGCCTTTCTGCAAAACCTGTGCAACCACATTTTCGCCATAATTTTCATCCTCCACATGCATTACTGCATTGTGAAGATCCGGATTAAAGGTTTCGCCTTCCTTACCGATTTCTTCTACCGAAAGATCGGTCATCGTTTTGATGAACGACTGGAAGATCATTTCGATTCCCTTCTTAAAAGCTTCATCCGAGCACTCGGTCTGCATTGCTCTTTCGAAGTTATCGATGATCGGCAAGAACTTTTCAACGGTGTCTGCCTTTGCCTGCGGATAGATCGCATCCTTTTCCTTGATGGAACGTTTGCGGTAGTTATCATATTCTGCCAGGGTGCGCAGCAGCTTGTCGTTTAATTCGTCAATCTGCTTTTGCAGCTTTTCCTCTGCGGTTGGCTCCTGTTCTTTCTGTTCTTTTTGAACTTCCTGTGTTTCCTGCACAACTTCCTGCTCAGATGCAGTTTCCGGTGTGTTCTCCGGAACATTGTCCTGTGCTTTCTTCTTCACATCCATTCTCCTTTTCGTGTTTTGTTTTATTTGATGTAGTATTAACTAATTCAGATGCTGTTCCTCCATCGTTTCGCTCAAGAGCTCGCCGAGCATCTTCGCAAAATATTCGATATGCGGAATCAGCTTTGGATATTCCATCCGCACCGGACCAATCAGCGCCAAAGTACCGCATCGGGAGGACCCGATATTGAACTTCGCAACCACCACAGTGGAGTTGGAAAGCTCCATGCTGCTGTTCTCTTTTCCGACCGAAACCTTGACTTCATAGTTGCCGTCTGGAATCAGGTCGATTGCTTTTTGCTTCTGCGAAAGCAGCAACACCAGATCCTTCGAGAAATCCTTCATCTCGTCGTAAGAGAGGAGGTTGGTTGTTCCCTTTGCACAAAACTGGCCATCATTGATCTCCTTGCACAAAGAATAGATGGCGGAAAGCAGGGTGGTGAACACCTCGGTGTAATCCCCAAAAGCAAAAGCCACCGAATTGATGTATGCATCGGAAATTTCCTTGAGGCTTCTGCCTGCCAACCGGTCGTTTGCAAAGCTGGTAAAGAATTCACAGATGTTCTGCGTTACCTGAAAGTCAACCCTGCACACTCGGCTCTTGACCGAACCGTTCGAGGCAATCACCATGATGATGACCGTTCGCTCGGCTGCCGGAATCAGTTGAATTCGTTTGACGAATACCTCCGGCGGTGTGCTGGTCGAAGAAATGGTCGCGCAGTGGGTATAATCCGCAAGTGCCTGTGCTGCATCCGAAAGCAGTTTGTCGGGGTCCGGGTCGCGGACATTGAACATCGCTTCAATCGCCGCCATTTCCATCGGGGAGATCGGACTTGGCTGCATCAGATGATCGATGTAGTACCGATAACCCATATGGGATGGAACCCTTCCTGCCGAGGTGTGCGGCTGTTCGAGAAGTCCCATCTCAAACAGCGCTGCCATATCATTTCGGATGGTCGCAGGAGAAGCGGTGATATCCAAAAGAGCTGCGATTCTCTTGGAGCCGACCGGCTCGCCTGTTCGCGTGTATTCTTCAATGATAGCCTTGAGAATCTTTTGTTTTCTGTTATCCAGTTCCAAAGCCATCACCTCTTTTTCTTCTTTAGCACTCTTATCTCTCAAGTGCTAAACATAATTTAACACTATTTTTCCCATCTGTCAAGGGATTTTTCGTGCTTTCATAATTTTTTAACAACTCTTTTACCTCTTATCCGATATTTGACGTTTTTTCCTGTTTTTCAAAATCTTTTTGCCAAAATATTCCCCTTCTTCTTGCGGCATCCACCTTTTGTGTGGTAAACTTTTGATTGTATTATGATAAATGTCACACGAATATTTTCTCAGGAAAGGCTGAATATTATGAACCAAAATCAAATCAATCCCGAGAAGGAGCCGCTCCTTTCCTCCTCCCCAAGCGATGAAACTTCCGCTTCTCTGTGCTGCGAGGAAAAGCCTCTGCCGGAAAGCAAACAAAACATCTCCATAAAACACCTGCTATTTTATCTTGCGGTAATTTTGTTGTCCTGCATCTATCTGTTTGTGGGATACCATTTATCGGTAGACAAAGCAGGGCTTTTCCGCAATGAGATGCAGGTCACCTCTTCGGTTGCCAGAGTCACCGAGATTCTGCATGACCGAAATGATATGGGAGAAATCGGCGGACATGTTTATTATGAACACGTCATCACCTTTCAAGCAGACATTCTTTCCGGGGACGGAAAAGGACAAAGCGTGAAAGCTCTGCAGAAAATCGACAACCTGACTGGAAATGGAATGCGTCCTGTCAGTGTGGGAGACAAGATTTTTCTGTTCCAGACAAATCCTGAAGAAAACATTGAATGGGAAGCTGGCGACTTCTACCGTTCCGACTCTATCCTGATTCTTGCTGCCGTCTTTTTGCTGGGTCTGTTGGTGTTCGGACGTTCCAAGGGTCTTAAGACCATCCTTTCGCTGGTCTTTACCTGCCTTGCCATCTTTGTTGTGTTTGTTCCCGCCATTCTTGCTGGATACAACGCCTACTTTGTTTCGATCATCACCTGCCTGTTTACCATCGCCATGACATTGGCACTGGTCAGCGGTCCGAGCCGAAAGAGCCTGTCTGCTGCACTGGGATGTGCCGGCGGTGTCATGGTTGCCGGAATTCTTTCCTTCTTTATGGATCATGTGATGAAGCTGACCGGATATCTCAACGACGAGACTATGTACGTTTCCCTGCTTAATGAATCTTCTCCGATCGATCTGCGTGCAATCATCTTTGCCGCCATCATCATCGGCGCGATGGGTGCAACCATGGACGTTGCAATGGACATCACTTCCTCCCTGTTCGAGATTCACCGCAAAATTCCTGATATTTCTTTCTGGCATCTGGTACAGTCCGGATTCAATATCGGCCGCGATATCATGGGCACTATGGCAAATACGTTGATTCTGGCTTACATCGGTTCTTCCCTGACCACCGTTTTGCTGTATGCGAGCTATCAGGCTTCGCTTGAGCAGCTGTTAAACCGTGAGCTCATCATCGTCGAGCTGCTTCAGGCACTTTCGGGCAGTATCGGTATTTTGTGCACCATCCCAATTTCCGCATTCATTGCATCCGGTTTATGTTGTATGAAAAAAAGAGCAGTAAAAAAAGAGGCTTAATGCCTCTTTTTTTATTGCTAAGACAAAACAACCCCATATTATTTAAAGATTTATTCCTACTTTTTACATAATTTAACAGTATAAATTTCCTGCACCGGGAATGTTACTTTAACCAGACCTATATCCACAAATTCTCCGCTCATTTTCCGAAACTCGTGTAAGATCAATTCACTTGCTTGAAAAAAAGCTTCCTCTTTGTCTTCTCTGGTCAGTGCAACTGTGCAATGTGGCACCCATTGATCTGGGCAATAATACTCCCACCCTTGTGTATCAAAACCATTTAAACTGTTATGCAGTTCTCTTTGAAATTGATACATATCACTAGTCATTGTAGGAGAAAGAAAAATTGTTTTGCTGTCATTAAACATACCGACCGAATCAATGGATACCGGCAGTGTTTTATGGTTTTGTGCAAATAATTTTAATTTTTCGATACATAAACATTCATCCACATCATGAAAACACGCCAAAGTAAGGTGTGGTCGTGTTTTCCACTCTAAAAATTTTGTACTGATTTTCTTTTGTGCAATCATTTCTGCTAATGCAGAAATCTTATTTTGTGTTTCTTCATCGTAATACAATTCAACTGCGTACTGCATACCAATCTCCCTTCAAAACATTTTAAGCTAGAAAAACAGCCAGAGGACATCCATTACACCTATCCTCTGGCTTGTTTTTTGATAAACTTATGGATTATAGCAAAAGATGCCGTTATTGTTCGTTTAATGAAATTACATGGCATGGAATCTGTGCCAGATTCAGCATTTCCCGCTCCCTGCTATGACAGCTAAACAGAAGAATCTGCCGCTGTTTGTCCTCCAGCAGGTAGGAGAGCAGCCGCGCGGTGCGCTCATCATCCAGCTGGGTAAAGCTGTCGTCAAAGATGACCGGCACACGGTTTTCTCCACACAGAAGATCCAGCAGTTCCAGACGCATCACCAGATAGATCAGATCGGCACTTCCACTGCTGAGAGAAGAAACATCCACCAGTTTACCGCTCTTCTTGTCCTCCAGACGAACACCCAGAGTCTGGTCGATTACCGCTCTGCTGTAACGGGAATTGGTAATTCGCTCAATCGCCTTGGAAACTCTGGCGTTAAGCTGTGGAGCAAAATCCCGATGCAGCTGACCGCTGAGTGAGAGCAGCTTTTCCTTTGCAAGTGCGATTGCGTCCAGCTCCAGCTGATACTTTTTGCATCGGCTGCGCACCTCGTCCAATTCTGCCTGAACCTGTCCGGTCGGACGCTGGCTTTCTTCTCTTCCCCGGCGAACACCTTCGAGTTCTGCGGCCTGTTTGCCCAGTTCGGACAGCTTTTCGTTGAGTGCTGCAAGTTTTTCCCTGGTTTCCCTGCGGTCGGGTGAGATATCCGATTCCCCTGTTTTCTGGGAACGAACATTCTGCTCAAGCTCCTCAAAGCTGTATCCACCCAGTGTTTCGGTCAAGAGTTCTTTCTGCAGTTTCAGCTCAACACTGACTTCATCCAAACGGCGTTTGCCCTGACGACATTTTTCCAAATCGTCCGCAGACTGCGCTCCGGCTGCACGACAGGAATCCACTGCCTGTTGGATGGAGGTATTGATCTGCTCGATCTGATTTTTGCAGTTTTCTTCCTCCTGCATGATTTGCTGCTGCTGTAAATGCAGGCGCTGTAAATCGGTGCGGATTCGTTTTGCCTGATTGACCGATTCCCGCAGTGATTTTAAGCGGACTTCGTCGGCAGACTGTACATTCTTTTCTGGCTGGGAATCCTCTTCCCAGACCATTTCCTGCTCTTCCAAAACGCTTTCCGTTTCAGAAGATTCCTGTATGTTACCTTCCTCATTAAGCGGAGCAGCTTTTGCAGTCAGGCGACCAAGGTAGGCGCTGATTTCTGCATCCAGTTGATTCACACGCTGATTCTTAGATAGGATTTCTTCCAGCAGGAGATTCTCCTGCTCTTCAAACTGCTTGATTTTATAATTGTTGACCTGCACCTTGCCAAGCATCTCTTCCAGACAGGCAAGCGGATCAACCTCATGGGAAAGCTGATAATCTTCCAATATATCCTGCTGCATCTGACAGATGCGCTCAAGGCTCTCCCCTTTTCTTCCCTTACCGGAAGCTTTGCGCAAAGTCAGCAGAAGAATAAGTCCTGTTGCACTGGCAACTATTCCGATCAGGATTGCACCGTATGCTGCCGCTGCCGGAACCATCTCGCCGCCAAATAATGCCGCTGCCACCCCTGCCAGCACAAATACCAAGCCGAATACCAGCACGAAAATCCCGGCAGTATTGGATTTTTCCGGCTGTTTTTCCTGCTTCATCTGTTCCAGCCTGCGATATTCCTGCATATCCTCTTCCAGCTTTTGCCCGTCCATCTGGGAGAGCTTGCTGCGGTGGAATGCAACATTGGTCTTTTTGATCTGCAGCTGATACAGCTCATCCCGAAGCTGTTCGAGATTTTTGTGCCGCTCAAACATCAGGTCAAACTGAGAGAGAGTTTCTTCATCTGCTCCTGAAACTTCCAATGTCCGGTAGAGATTGTTCAGTTCCTGAATCCGGTGGTTGAGTTCTTCCAAAGCTCGTCGATATTTTTCCAGTGTTCGGGTGATCTGTGCCTTTGCGCCCAGACGTTTTTGAGCCTGATCGATTATCTCCGGATCGACATCCTGATAGATGCGATATTTTTCCTGTTCCTTCTCGATGCGCTCAATTCGCACCCGAAGATTCTGCGCTTTTAAATAGCGTCCGCCAAGTTCTTTGGCTGCGCTTTCCCGGATCTGTGCTTCCAGTAAGCTCTTTTCCTTTTCCAGTTGCTGGATTTCCCCGCTTAAGCTCTTGCCCTGCTCGCAGAGATTTTGATACTCGGCTTCATTTTTTTCCGCTTCTTCCAGCTCCTCCACAAGCTCCTTTTCCCGAAGGCTTTCGATTCCATACGGAGTCTTGCTCTTTTTAGGGCTGCCGATCTGCTCTGCCTTGCTGTCCAGCTGGTGAATCACTGCACTTAATGACAGGCTGGAATCAGCCGTTTTCATCATGGACAGCAGCTTGTCGCTGACCTCTGCAGAAAATCCCGATTCCTGCGCCACACTTGCACAGGTCATCTGCGCAATGTTTGCGGTATTGTTAAAGGCAGTTTTGCTCAAACCCAGCAGCTTTTCCCCCACCTGCACCTGACGGGTGACGGTATTGTAGGCAAAATCCAGTGTCAGGTCATCTCCGGTCAGATCATCGTAGACCTTGACCGATTCGCTGTCCTTATCAAAGGTGCGCTCGATGCGCCAGGTTCGTTCTTCGTTGCGACAGACCAGCACGCCACGGTAGCTTCCACCGTCCCATGGCTGGTATTTGTCCCGATGCAGCGTATAGCTGCGGCGTTTGGTTCCCGGCTGGAAAAAGCCGTAAAACATACCGGTCAAAAATGCTTGTATGGTGCTTTTTCCCGCCTCGTTTGGGCCTTCCAGCAGATTCAGTCCTGGCGAAAGCTCGATGGTTCGATCCCGAAACTTTCCGAAGCCGATCAGCTGCATCCGAATGATTTCCAGATTCTGCATTCTATCCCTCCTCCCGTTTTTGTTTGTTGTCCAAACCAGGATTCGATTGCGGTTCTCTCTGGCTTAACAGTGCTTCCAATCCATAATAGAGTGCTTTTTCTTCCAGTTCACGCTTTGCGTCGAGCTTTTCGCCATTCTCTGCGCCCGACTCCCTTTTTAAAAAGCTGCCGATAAAGTCACCGATCAGATTGCCCTGATTTTCCCGGTAGAGAGCATCTATATCGTACTGAGGGCGGGTCTTGTCCTCAATGCTGCAAAAATATTCCTTGTAGCGCAGATCGTCCTCGATCTTTTCGATGTTCCAGCGCGCACCCAAAGGATAGTTTCCTTCCAGAGTCACCGTATAGATATGGTGCGGGTCCTCGCGGATGATAGAGGAAGCAATGCGGTCGGAGATGCTCATTTCGGAGTCGTTTTCCCCAACCTGAACACTGAGCTGACGGTACTCCCGCTGAGAAAACGGCACAAACTGAACACGGCGGCGTTCTCCCTCCACATCAACCATCATAAATCCGTGCTCTCCGCTCTCTCCAAAATCCAGCGGCTCCGGCGAACCGGAATAGTAAACATTCGGCGTCACACACTGCATCTTGTGGATATGTCCGAGTGCCACATAGTCAAATCCTGACTCCGAAAGCTTCTGGGCATCCAGTGGGAGATAACGGCTTTTTGTGAGTGCATCGGCATGCAGCATCAGGATCTGATACTGACCGGACTGGGTGGATGGTTTTGGAAGCTCAATCGGCTCTGGCATTTCCTTCTGATCCCAGCTGTGATAGGTGATGATCGTGCGATAAGCGGAAAGTGCCACCCTGCCGCTTCCGGGAGCTGCGAGATAAAAGCGTTTGCTCCAATCAATCTTCTGATAGGCGCTGTTTTTCGTCTGCGGGTCATGATTGCCCGAAATTGCCACAATGACTGCGTGCTCCAGCCGCTCGATCATTGCGTTAATGTTGCGCAGTTCCTCCACGCGCAGTTCCTCGCTGTTAAGAAAGTCGCCGCAGCAGAGGATGAAGTCCACCTGATTCTGGTTGGCAAAGTCAATCAGGCGGGAAAATGTATCCAGTAATTCCTGTCTCCGGCGATGGGCAAACTGCTGCCCGTAGCGGGAAACAGGAAAAGTTTTTCCCAAATGCAGGTCGCTGATATGCAGAAACCTCATGGTGCTCCTCCTTGCAAAATAGACAAATAAAAAGGTTTACTTATGACAAGTATACCATAAAATTCCTTTCTTTACAAGGAAGCTTCCATCGAATGACAGCGTTTTTTCCTTAAAACGAAACAGTTCTTGTATTGTGACTATAAGACGAACTTTTAAATGCTATCTTGAAAAACATTTTAATTGGGGTTATCTTGTTTCTGGCATCGATGTACAAAATTGAAAGGTACGATAAACATGATATTACCCATTAAAACACACTTAGAAGCTATCCCTCCTGTGGATGTTTTTTATCTGCGAAGAACCGGATGCTATGGAGAAGAAAACACTCTTTTGATGAAACGTTTTCAAAAGTGGATGAAAACCCATCATCTTTATTCGAGCGATGCTGTTATTCTTGCTCTTGCTTTGGACAACCCTGAAACCACACCGCCGGACTCCTGCCGCTACGATATCTGTTCCCCGCTTTGCAGGGAATTTCTCTGCCTTGAGAATATCCCTTCTGACATGAAAACCCGACAGCTGGCTGGAGGAAGTTATCTTGTTTTTGAGCTGGAGCATACTGCTAAGGCAATTCAAGAAGCTTGGACCAAATTTCCGGAAGAATTAAATCGTCTTGGATATCAGTTAGACCCTTCCCGACCAATTATGGAGCGCTACTTTCGACAGATGGTGGAAAACCATTTGTGTCAGTTGTGTGTTCCGATTTTATAAAGATGCTATACAGAAAAAACAGGAACCGAAATCGGTTCCTGTTTTTGTTTTAAGCCTGATAAAGTTTTTCGAGCGATTCAAATGTCCAGTAAACTTTCAGTTTTTGCTTTGGCATTGCTTTTCCGGCAGGAATTACAATCTTTTTACCATTGTGCGTGATAATCAGTGTGATTTTCTCGCGATACAGCGTTTCCATCATGCTTGCCGGCATATAAGTAATATCTTTTGGAACAAACAGACGCATTGTTTTTCCGTCCGGTGTTGTACGCACTTTTGCTTTTGCATTCTGCCAGAAGTTATATGCCTCCACTGCTTTTTTATCTGCTGGGTTTGGTTTTTCGGATTCGTAGCTTACTGCGGAGGAAGAGGAACTGGAAGAATTGCTGGAGGTTCCTTTATCTGGATTGGATGGGGTTGGGTCGGGGGTTGGAGTCGGATCTGGATTCTCTGGCTCTTTCTTTTTCAATTCTCCAGCTGTAATAACAAAGTCGCTGTTGTGCGTGATGGTAAATTCAAGATAATCATCATCTGTAATCACTAAATTTGCCGCTACCTGAACAAATTCTTTGTTTGTATTATCATAGTAATATACATACAGATTGTCTGTACCTACACTATCTTTAAAAGCATAATCCATCTTTATGCGGATTTTTGCTGGTGCTGGAAGCGTACCATTATCCGCAAAACTTAAAACAATTGCATTTTGATCCCATGGAATTTCCTGAGCCGCTTCACTATCAGAATTCCAAGATAAGTTGATATCCGTTGTCAAATCAATATCTTTGATATTTTCATCTTCGATATCCTGTCCATTGAAAATCCATTCAATACCAGCACTCTCTAAAGAAATTGTTTTATCCTGTCCTTTGATTGCTTCAAAAACATCTTTAGATAAGCTTGCTCCATTGCCATAATAGATATGTGCTGTACTTCCTTCTTCCATGCTTTTAATATCATCGACTAATGTTGGATTGTTAGTAGAGGTGATAATATCCCCAGACTGGTCATTGTCATCAACATTTTTAACAAAAAAACTTATTTCATTTGGAAGAGGATTTTCTGGATCATAGCCAACATTTATTGAATCATATTGTACACTATTTCCAGAGGTATCATAAAGAGTAACGCTTCTTAAATCAAAGATACCACTTGGTTCAAACTCTGAAACAGGTATATTTAGTTGAATTTTACCATTTTTATGTGATGTCAGAAAATCATCTACCGAAATCGTTCTATCATTTTGTTTATTAACAAAATATATTCCTACCATATTTACACCAGAAATATCATCAGAGATATCCAATGTTAAAGTAGCTTGTCCTGGAGCTTCTACTGTATTTTTATCGATTGACACAGAATGCAGCTTTGGAGGTATAATATCTTCTGTATCATCATTTGTCACTGTAAGTTCTACTTCTTTTGGAAGATATGGTTCTTCTGGAAAATTACTGCTATAAGAACGGTAAATAACAGAGTGTCCTGTAACATCGCTTAACTGTACATGATCCAAATAAAACGATCCATTTCCTTCATATTCATCCACCAACCACTCAACTTGAACTTTACCTTCTGTTATTGGTTCTCTTATAAAATAATCAAGAGATATTGTCCTTCCATTTTGCTTATTAACGAAGTAAGCACTAATGTAATCCACTCCGGACATATCGTCTGTTACATCTAAATTCAATGTAAAATACTCCCCTGATTTTACTGTTTCTGGGGTTACAGATACATCAATCAGTTTTGGAGCTTCAAGATCTTCTCCCTTTTGGTTCTCAACCTGAATTATAATTTCATTTGGAAGTAAATATTCTAAAGCTTCACTGTTTTTAGATGATCTATAAATAATAGCATTATTGTTTTTATCTCTAAGTTCCACATGATCCAATCTTAAAGCACCTGATGCTTCGTTTTCAGGAACTTGGATAGAAAATGTATAAGTATCATCCTCAGACGTCTCCACAAACTCAAACGGATTACTTATCAATGTACCTGTTGTTTCATTTATAAACGATGTGCTTATAATATAAACTCCCGATATATCATCTGTAATATTTAAAGATAACTCAAATGATTCCCCTGCTTGAACAATATCCTTATCCACTGAAACACTATGCAATACAGGGGCTTTTGTGTCAGGTGTACCGTACGGCGTCACCTCTGTTTGATTCTCTGTTTCTGTTACCGGCTGCGTTGCAAACACATTAATTGGCATGCTGACTGCCATAGATGCGGCTAACAACAACGATAACATCTTTTTGTAGTTCATTCTTTTTTACCTCCTATATTTCATTTTCAACTATTATTATAGTATGCATCCTTTCCAAAAGCAATACCTATACTATTATTTATAGTTATATTATCATTATAGTACACTTTTACTACTTATTCAAGTCCTTAAGGACTTGAATTTTGTGTTCTGACTCGTCTTTTTTCGCTACTCTTTAAAGGGGTGGTTTTATTTTGAACATTGATTACCAAACATTAAGCAAGCGTATCTCCGACCTTCGACGAAAAAAAGGATTAACACAAGAGTCATTAGCAGAAAAAACAGAACTTTCAAGTAATTATATCTCTCATATCGAAAACTCCCGCTCCATCCCCAGTCTGGAAACCTTGATGAAACTTTGCAGCGCGCTGGATATCACACCGGATGAGGTCCTGCTTGGTACAAAACAGGATATGGAAAACTATCTGCAATCAGATATTCAGAAAAAGCTGATTCTTTGCACCCCAAAGGAGCGAAGAATGGTCAGCCGATTCATCGACCTGCTTCTGGAAGAGCGGGAAGAGAAAGACTAAAAATGATCTCTCACGCAAAAAAGAGGCACAGCCGTTTGGCTGTGCCTCTTCTCTATTTTTCTTAAGCAATGGTTACCTTGTGGAATACTTTTTTGCCTTTTTTGAGGATGATGTGACCCTCTGCAAAAGCATCCTTGGAAACAGCTGCGTCAAAAGCAGTTACCTTTTCATCGTTTACCGAGATACCGCCCTGTTTGATTAATCTCTTAGCTTCTGCCTTGGATGGAGCAAGCTCGGTTTTAACCAGCAGGTCTGCAACCAAAATGCTGCCATCTGCAAAGTCTGCATCGGTGAGCTCGGTTGTTGGCATGTTTTCAGTGTTGCCGCCGGAAACGAACAGTGCCTTGGAAGCATCCAGTGCTTTCTGTGCTTCTTCTGTGCCATGTACCATTTCGGTAAGCGCAAATGCCAGACGCTCTTTTGCAACGTTGAGCTGTGCGCCTTCCCAGCTTTCCATTGCCTCGATCTCTTCGATCGGGATAAAGGTCAGCATCTTCAGGCACTTGATAACGTCAGCATCATCCACATTTCTCCAGTACTGGAAGAAATCGTATGGGGAAGTTTTCTGTGCATCCAGCCATACTGCGTTGCCTGCGGTCTTGCCCATCTTCTTGCCCTGAGAGTCGGTCAGCAGGGTGATGGTCATTGCGTAAGCGTCTTTGCCCAGTTTGCGGCGGATCAGCTCGGTACCACCCAGCATGTTGCTCCACTGGTCATCGCCGCCGAACTGCATATTGCAGCCGTAGTGCTGGAACATGTGGTAGAAGTCGTAGCTCTGCATGATCATGTAGTTAAATTCCAGGAAGCTCAAACCTTTTTCCATACGCTGTTTGTAGCATTCTGCGGTGAGCATACGGTTTACCGAGAAGCATGCACCAACTTCACGCAGCAGTTCGATGTAGTTGAGGTTCATCAGCCAGTCTGCGTTGTTGAGCATCAGTGCTTTGCCTTCGCCGAATTCGATGAAGCGCTCCATCTGGCGTTTGAAGCATTCTGCGTTGTGAGCGATGTCCTCTTTGGTCAGCATCTTTCTCATGTCGGTACGGCCGGATGGGTCACCGATCATGGTGGTACCGCCGCCGATCAGTGCGATTGGACGGTTGCCAGCCATCTGCAGACGTTTCATCAGGGTCAGTGCCATAAAGTGACCAGCGGTCAGGCTGTCTGCGGTACAGTCAAAGCCGATGTAGAAGGTTGCTTTTCCGTTGTTGATCAGTTCCTTGATTTCTTCCTCGTCGGTCACCTGCGCGATCAGACCGCGGCGGACCAGTTCTTCGTAAGTTGTCATTGTTGTTTCCTCCTGTTTTTTCTAATTTGTTTTGGAAATTTTTCTACGGAGGACGTTTTTCCCGAAAATAAGAAAAGCCCTCCGCTTTGATACCGAACAAATCGGCAAAAGCAGAGGGCGAAAAAACGCGTTACCACCTCTATTTACTGCATCCTCACGGATACAGCCTCAGCAGGTACATCCTTGTTGGTCAAGTTATACCCTAATCCCGTAACGGAGATTAACCGACCGCGCCTACTGAAAGATAAAACTCTTTGTTTGGGCGGCAGCTCGGGGAGGTATTCATAAATCATCGCCACGCTTCCTTGCACCAACCGGAAGCTCTCTGTGAGGCTTTGGAAATACTACTCTTTCCCGTCATCGCCATTGTTACGTATTATAATATATTTTTCTTCCTTTGTCAACCAGGCTGAGCCTGGTCGCTGTTCGCGTTGTCGGTTTCATCAAAACCGCAAATTCCGTTCTCGCGCAGGTCGCTCATCCTCCGGTTTATCGAAACTAGCGTTTGCGCAGTGTTGCTCCAAATCCAGCCAGTGCCGCCGCTGCTGCAATCATGGCAATTACTGCGCCGCTGCCCTCGCCGGTGCTCGGGTTTGGCTTAGCCGTATCAACTGCTTCTGTCTCTGCCGGCTGGGTTGGGATGGTCGGCTCGTCTGCAGGCTGCTGGTCTGCTGGGGATTCTTCCTGTGCCGCTGGCGTTTGCTGTTCGGTCAGAACATAGTTGCCCAGCTGTTTCAAGGTCCAAACAGCCTGATATTTTGTCGGTGCGGATTCTGCATATACCGTCACCTCGTCGCCGTCCTGATTGTAGAAGGTGACGTTTACACCGTTTTCGCGGATTGCCTGGATGACATCGCCCGGAATTTCCTCATGGATTCCAATATAGATGCGCAGCGAGTCGCCCTCATCTGCCTTTTTGATCTTGTTGATGGTTCTGTTCCAGAAATTGCGGGTCGCCTGCTCATAGCTTGTCTGTGCATCTTCCACGTCAGGATAGGTGCTTTCGCCTGTGCTGCCCCCGCTGGTTGTGCCGGTGGATGGAACTTCCGGTTTTGTCGGCACGCTTGCTTTCTGTACGGTAAGGCTGGCAGGGATAGTCGCGGTTGCATTAGTGCCGGAAACCGTGATGTCCTCACTGTATGTTCCCGCAGCCAGTCCAGCCTTTGGCTGTACGGTAAAGGTGGCAGTACCATTCGCCGGCAGGGTAAATGTGGAGAGATTGCTCACCTCAAAATGTCCCGTAGATACAGGTTGATTCAGGGTCAAAGGCTGATTGCCGTTATTGATGATGGTCACCGTCTGGGAAGCCGGTGTGTAGCCCTCGGTGAGAGTGCCAAAATCTAATTTTAACGGCTCAGCAGTAATGCTGTAAACCGGTGCAACACCGATTGTCAGGGTAAATTCCTTGCTGTCGCTTCCTGCATTATTGGTCGCGGTCACGGTAAATTTGTAGGTACCCGCAGTGGTCGGGGTACCGGTAATTTTACCATCTTCGCTCAGCCTCAACTCCGTAGGCAGATTGCCGCTGGTGACACCCCATTTAATGTTGTTGCCTGTGGCTGTAAGGGTCTGCTTATATTCTGTGTCCACCGTACCGTTTGGCAGGGTTGTGGTGGTAATCTTCGGAGCGGTAATAACTGTTCCGCTGCCGCCCACATCACCAGTCAGCGTACCATGGTTGATGATGGTGCCGCTGTTGGTCAGATTGCCATTGGTGTCAAGAGAGGAACCATCCGGGATGGTCAGGGTCTCGCCGCTCTTAATTTCAAGGTTGTCCTGCAAGGTCACATTGCCGTACACGGTGCCGTTCTTGTCGTCAAAGACGATACCGCTTCTATTATCACCCGTTGGTGTCGGCGTAGGAAGCGTTTCCAAAATTTTTAATGCACTGATCCCGCCATTTCTGGCGTCCACGATCGCATTTTCGCTGACCGTCAGACTGGTAGTGGCACCGGTGGCTTGAGACGATCCCACATAAAACTGTATCCCATCCCCGCTTGTGCTGCCGCTGACGGTCAGGCTGCCGCCGTTGACGGCAAGAGAGAGCTGCGGGGAGCCGGTGGCGCTCGCGCCGGACTGCACACAGACGCCGGCGTAGTTAGAATAGGTTTGAGTAGTCTTTGCATCGACGGAAGCGTTTTTAATGGTCAGGGAGGCGTCGCCTGTTCCGCTTTTGACAAATATTCCGTGATTAGAACCAGATACTTCCAGGCTGCCATTGTTTTCACCCGTAATAGTCAGGGAGGCGTCTGTACCATTACTGTCCGCGCTTATCTCTGCATTCACATAAATCCCATAGTAGCCTGTGATGGTATTCTCACCAATCAGCTCGATGGTCAGGGTAACTGATTGACCGTTGCTGCACTGAGCATAGATCCCGGCGCCATAAGGAACTGACCCGGTAGAAGTTCCTCCCTTAATCGTCGCGCTGTTCAGCGTCAGGGTTCCGTTGCCATCGTAATAGACATTGTAGTCATTTTCACTACCAGTTTCAAAGTTTCCTTCAGTAGTTGTTTTCCAATAGCCACTCCCTGTAATTTGTGTCTGGCCCACCCAAAGTTTACCAGGCACATCTTCTCCCGCCGCCAGCGGTGCGGCGCGCATCATCAAAGGCGCACCCTTGCAGGCGGTCAAATCCGCACCCTCTGCCCCACAAACCGGGCAGTCAGGGTTGATGTTACCCTCTGTACAGAGGGTAGTACAGGAGCACTGCTCCTGTGTGCTCATCCCGATGGTCATATCGCTGTTCTCCCCGCCGTCAGCCAGTGCGGTCAGACCTGTGGTCAAACCTGTGGTCAGAGCGATGCACACCGCGGTCAGCAGGGCAAAAAATCTTTTTTTCATCTTTTCCTCTCCTTTTCTTCTTATGTCGATTATACGCCTTTTTCTTTTTATTATATCATACCAAAGTATCAATGACTATCCTTTTGATTGTTCTTTTTTAAAAAAATCAAAAAAGTATTATTTCTCCTCATTTTTTCTATCCCTTTCAGGAGAGCGTCTATCCAGCAGTTAAAACAGACCACTTTAATCACTGCACGAAAAAGAGGACTTCGATTTTCCCGAAGTCCTCTTTTTTCCATCATATTACCATCTTGGATGTTAGATATCATTTCTTGGGTGCTCGCTCATCTGCCAGAAGTGCAGCTCATGCATTGAGCAGGCAAAAAAGATTTCCTTGCAGCGAAGTCTCCGCTCCGGTGTCAGATTCTGACAAACCTTTTTGGTAAACTGAATCCATTCTTCGCACGCCTGTTCATATTCATCACTTGCGTAATCACGAACCAGCTGCCAATAGATGGTATCCTTTACCTGAGGATACTGCTTTAATAAGCGCTTGAAAATCCAGGAGTAGCTGAGCATACATGGCAGACATGCCATCATGCACTCCGCTTCGCCCTCACCCTCTTCTGCTGCGCGCAGCATGGTCTGGGTGTATTCGCGGTTTTCCTTTCTCTGTTCCAGCTTCTGCACCTGTGCATCGTCAAGGCCAAAATGCTGCAAGTAGCGCAGGCGGGTCGCGCCTTCTCCTTCATTGACAAAGGAGAGCAGCGAATAGTAATTGCGGATGGTCTCCATATCCTTTGCCTTGAGCATACCAAGCGCAAATACTTTGGCATATTCCCGCAGGTACAAACTGTCATCCACCATATAACCTTTCAGGCATTCCTCCGACAAAGTACCTTTTCCCATCTGCTGCAAAAAATCGCTGTCAAGACACTGCTGCCAAATCGGCAGATTTTCCTGCATCAGCTCTTCCCAAAAGAGTTCCACATCATTCATCGACAAACTCCCCTTTCAGTGCGTACAGATGGTTCATCGGGCCCTGACCTTTTCCAAGATCGAGCATTGCTGCAAGTGCTCCGGACAGATATTCCTTTGCCCGCTGCACCGAACGTTCCAGTGTCATTCCTTTTGCAAGGTTCGAAGCAATCGCGCTGGAGAGGGTGCATCCAGTGCCGTGGGTGTTCGGATTGTTGATTCGTTTTCCATAAAACCACCGGCCGCTGCCGTTCTCCCAAAGAAGATCATCGGCATCGTTGATATTGTGTCCGCCCTTGCACAAAACCGCACAGCCATACTTCTCGCTGATCTGTTTTGCTGCTGCTTCCATATCCGCAGAACCGGAAATGGAAAGTCCGGACAAAACCTCCGCCTCTGGAATATTCGGGGTCAGCACAGTGGCAATCGGAAGCAGGTTCTGTTTGAGCGCTTCCACCGCATCCTCAGCGATCAATCGAGACCCGCTGGTTGCAACCATGACCGGGTCCACCACGATATTTTTCGCGTGGTACTGCTTTAACTTCTGCGCAATCACCTCGATGAGCGCTGCAGAGGATACCATGCCGATCTTAACTGCATCCGGATAGATGTCCGTAAAGATGCAGTCAAGCTGGTTTGCCAAAAAATCCGGGTCAGACTCCAAAATTCCATAAACGCCGGTGGTGTTCTGAGCCGTCAAGGCTGTAATCGCGCTCATGGCATAGATTCCATGCGCAGACATGGTCTTGATATCGGCCTGAATTCCGGCGCCTCCGCTGGAATCGCTTCCAGCGATCGTCAATGCTGTTTTCATAAAAAAGACTCCTCTCAGTTTTGCATTGAAGTTTTGTAGCGCGACAAAAGGTGGTGCCCCCAATCTGCCGCGTAGATTTTATATCATCTGTTCTAACTGGTTTAAAAACACTGGGTCATCCAGACTTGGAAGGTAGAAGTCGCACACGGCGCGCATCTTCTGCTCGTCCGCCGCCGAAGAAGGGTCAAATACCCCCACGACCACAAAGCCTGCCTTTTTTGCTGTCTGCGCCGCATGCAGCGCATCCTCAAACACAAGGGTCTGTTCCGGAACAGTTCCCATTCTTTCTGCTGCCTGATAGTAGATTTGCGGACTGCTTTTGGAGCCGCACTGCATACAGCTGAGCACAAACTGGAAACATTCCCATTGACCCAGCCGCTTCATTGCCTGCTCTGCCTGAGAGACCTCGCTTGCTGTTGCAATCGAGCAGGGAATTTTGTTTGAATGCAAACACTCAAGCAACACATCTGCCCCTTTTTTGAGCGGCACAATGCTGCTGTACTCCTCATCTACCAGCTCATTTACCCGGTTTAATACCTCTTCCCGGCTAAGGGGAAGCAAAAAGGTTTTGATCATGTAGTCCGCAGCTTCCTGCTTGTCCATCGCTGCAAGCTGGTAAGCCAGATCATCTGTCGGCTCTGCTCCAAAGGAGCGAACCACCTTCCCCGGAAGCACGTCCCAGATCTTCATGGAATCGACAAGGGTTCCGTCCAGGTCAAAGATTGCTCCTGTGATTTTCATCGTTCCACCATTTCCTTTGCCAGAGCATGCAGCGTACTTGCTGCATTTTGAATATCCGGCTGGGCATAAATAGCCGAAACCACTGCTATTCCGCAGATTCCGCTGCCTGCAAGCTGCATGACGTTGTGCTGTCCGATTCCACCGATGGCAACGACCGGAATGTTGACAGCGCGGCAGATTTCTCCCAGCGTCTGGATGCTGACGGCATCGGCATCATCCTTGGTTCCGGTCGGGAATACCGCACCTACTCCAAGATAATCTGCCCCTGCCTGCTGGGCAAGCAGTGCCTGTTCTACTGTCTGTGCCGAAACACCCAGAATGCGGTTTGGACCGATCTTTTTGCGGACCTCCCCTGCTTCCATGTCGTGCTGTCCAACATGGACTCCGTCTGCATCAACTTCGACAGCCAAGTCCACATCATCGTTAATCAAAAACGGAACCTGATATTTGCGGCACAGTTCCTTGATTTCTTTTGCTTCTTTGAGAAAATGCTCATGATCCAGATGTTTTTCCCGCAGCTGAATCATGGTTGCTCCGCCTTTGAGCGATTCCTCCACCTGCCAGCTCAGTGTTTTGTCCCCAAGCCATGCCCGGTCGGTCACCGCATACAGCAGCAGATCCTTTTTATCGCAGTTCATATTTTGCACCTCGGTTCAGGGTTTCTGCGTCCATCTGATAGATCGCATCAATGATGCGGTTGCGGTAGGTCGAGTTGCCATCGGTCGGTGCCATATTGCTCCAACCGATCTCACCTGCAAGACCCATCGAAGAAACTGCAGCAGCGGCAGCTTCCAGCTCATTTCTCGGGTTTGCAGTCAGATATGCGGTGAGCAGTCCGGAAAGCTGGCATCCGGTACCGGTGATACGGCCCATTTCCGGACGGCCATTGCGGATGACATAGCAGTGGTTCTCATCTGCAACCAGGTCAATGGCTCCAGTGATAGCAACGATGGTATGATAACGAGCAGCGGCAGCTTTTGCAAAAGCAACTGCCTCGTTTAAATTTTCTTCGGTAACGGCGTCCGCTACGTCTGCATCCACACCTTTTGTCGAACCGCTTCCGGCTACCAGAGCTTTGATCTCTGAAATATTGCCGCGGATCACAGTAAAGTGGATCTGGTCTGCAAGGTCACGGGCAGTTTTGGTGCGGAGGGTACTTGCTCCTGCGCCGACTGGGTCGAGCAGAATCGGATGATTTAAGCTTTCTGCCTTCTTTCCTGCTGCAAACATCGCAGGAATAGTGCGCTGGTTGAGGGTACCGATGTTGATATTCAGTCCGCCGCAGATAGAAGTGATTTCCTCTACTTCCTCGATATCATCCGACATAATCGGGCTTCCGCCGCAGGCAAGAAGGATATTTGCTACATCATTTACAGTAACATAATTTGTGATATTGTGAATCAGCGGTGTCCTTGTGCGGACATTTTCCAGACATTCTCCAAACATTTTGTTTTCCTCCAAACAAATAAAAAATCCACGGAACCTCTCCTTGCAGGGAAAGAAACATTCCGTGGAATTGTGAAAACCAATGCTAATCTCCCTACGTTGGCATTACCCAAATCAGGTCACAGGTCGAAGCGCACAGCTTCCTCTCAGCCCGTTTGCGAGCTCCCTTTTTTTATGCTGGATGATCCGTTTGACTTTATTATACGCTAAAATGAAAATTTTGCAAGATTTTTTTGCAGGATATTGGAAATTTAGTCAGCTTTCTTCTGTTCCTGTTCCTCACCCGCTGCTAATGCAAGCATCTCTTCTGCATTTTTGATTGCGGTATCGGTCAGGTTATCGCCGGAAATCATCCTTGCAATCTCCTTCACCCGCTGGCCTTGGTCCAGAAAATCAATGTGGGTGTAGGTTCTTCCGTTCTGCTCCTGTTTGTGGATGAGCAGGTGATGATCCGCAAACACCGCTACCTGTGCCAGATGGGTAACACAGATTACCTGTCGATTGCCGGACACTTCCTTGAGCTTGAGTCCGATCTTCTGTGCTGCCTTGCCGCTGACACCGGTATCAATTTCGTCAAAGATTGCTGTTCCAATCTGGTCTTTTTCGGCAAGTACATTCTTAATCGAGAGCATGACACGCGAAAGTTCACCGCCTGATGCAATCTTTGCAAGCGGCTTTGGTTCTTCGCCAACGTTTGAGCTGATCAAAAATTCCAGCTCATCCTGTCCGTCCGGCTTCCAGCCACTCCTGCCCGCAGTGATGCTCAGACGCACCGAAGGCATGTTGAGAAATTCCAGTTCCCGCTTTACCCGAGACAAAAATTCCTTTGCGGTACGGTGGCGCTGTGCAGTCAGGTTGTCTGCTGATTCCTGTACCAGCGGTTTTAAGCGGAGATATTCTGCCTGAAGCTGCTCTGCCTTTTCTTCCGAAAGGGTCAGCTGGTCAAGCTGTACTTTGATTTTCTCCAGATACTGCAAAATTTCTTCGATGGAGTTTCCGTATTTTCTCTTAAGCTTGTAGATCAGATCCAGATGTTCCTCGATCATGTCAAGTTCCTGCGGCTGATAATCCACCGAATCAAGATAGCTGCCCAGATCGCCGCTGCAATCGGAAATCTCGTAGCTGATCTCCTCCATTTTTAAAGCAAGGTCTTCCATCTGTGGAAGAAAATGGGAAAGCTTGCTCAAATTTCCGGTCAGCTCTTCGAACAGCTGCACAATACCCGCTGTTTCTTCTTCCCCGTCCAAGAGCTGCTTGGAGCTGCTGAGCAGATGGATAATCTTCTCGGCGTTTGCAATCTGGTCCCGGCGCAAGGTCAGTTCCTCTTCTTCACCGGGCTTTAGCTGTGCCGATTCGATTTCCCGAATCTGATAGGTAAGCAGGTCGACCAGATGCTCCTTTTCGCGATCCTTGCGGTTAATCTGCTCCAAACGATGTTTGACATCCAGAATTTCTTCATAGAGGACACGATACTTTTGCAGATATCCCTGCAAAGAACCAAACTCGTCGATATAGCTGATATGGCTTTCCGGGTCAAGCAGACGATGGTTGTCCTTCTGTCCATGAATATCGATCAGCAGAGAGGCAATCTCCCGCAAAATCTGCACCGTAGCAGGACGACCATTTACCTTGCAGACATTTTTGGCTCCCAGTTCCCGGGAGATAAGCAGGGTGTCATCTTTGGACTCAAAGCCCATCTCCTCGATTTTTTCGCGGACCTGCTGCGGAAGTTTGGTAAACAGCGCAGAAAGATAGGCGCTGTCTTCGCCGCTGCGGATAATATCCTTGGTCAGACGTGCGCCTAATACGCCGTTGATTGCCGAAACCAGAATCGTTTTGCCCGCGCCCGTTTCACCGGTAAATACATTAAATCGCGGGCCAAAATCGATTACTGCCTCGGAGATCACAGCGATGTTTTTAATATATAACTGCGATAACATGGCAAAAACCCCTGTTATTTCGCTGCCAGTTTGTTGAGCTCATCGGTGATGCCCTGCGCAAAGGTTTCATCCTTCATTACAAGCAGGATGGTGTCATCACCAGCAATCGTTCCGACCAGACCTTTCCAGTGGATGGAGTCCAGCGCCGCACAGGCAGCATTTGCCATACCGGTATAACATTTTACCACAACCAGATTCTGCGCATAGTCCACGCTGTGAACTGCCTCAGAAAAAATAGCATGAAACTTAAACGAAAGGTCGTTTTTGGTGTTTTTATCTGCATGGGTGGTGTAGTGGTAGGTTCCATCCGATGCAAGTGTTTTGATCAGGCGAAGCTCCTTGATATCGCGGGAAACGGTTGCCTGGGTAACACTGAATCCTTCCTGATTCAGTCGGTCCTGGAGTTCTTCCTGTGTATTGATATTCGATTCAGAAATCAGTTCCAGAATTTTTGCGTGACGTTTTAATTTCATCTGTTATCCTCTCCCTAAAATCTTCTTGTTTAATTTTTCATAATAGCTTTTTGAGCCAAAGCTGATAAATTTCACATACTGTTCGTCTTTGGAAACGATAATCGCATCTTCGGAATCGATGCGGATACGCTCTTCCCCATCCACCGACATGTACAAAATCTCGGAATTGTTGATATGTTTGCCTGTTACGGTGAACACCTCATCCGGTGCATACAGAATCGAACGAGAAAACAGCGAATGCGGACAGATCGGTGTGATGGAAATACTTTCGATGGAGGAATAAACGATCGGACCGCCGGCACTGAGTGCATAAGCAGTGGAACCGGTTGGGGTAGAAAAAATCAGTCCATCTGCACGATAGGAATTGACAAAACCGTTTTTCATTTCGACGTTGATGTCGACCATACGGTCCTGCTCCCCGCGGGAAATCACGATATCGTTGAGAGCGGAAAATTCCTGAATTCCTTCCGGTTTTTTGACGATCGCATGCAGCATCATACGAGGCTGGATGGTATACTCTCCAGATACGACCTCTTCCAGCTGGTCAAGCGAGGTGTGCTCCATCTCGGTCAAAAATCCCAGTCTTCCAGCATTGATGCCGAGAACCGGACAATCCAGCTGTACAGCGCGTCTTGCACTGTGGATCAGGGTTCCGTCGCCGCCGACCGAAATCACCAGATCAATTTTGGGGTCTATATTTCCTTTTTCCAGAGACTGAATGGAATAGCTTTCCACCGGCATCTGAGAAAACTGCTCTATTTTATCCTCAAACAAATAACATTTGCAGCCATAGCCGCTCAACCGCCCGATAACCTCACAGGTACATTCAAAGGCGTTTTTCTTGCCCAAATTGGGAATCAGCAGGATATTCATTGTTCTAACACCCTCCGCCTGCCTATAAACTCTGGTGCGCCTGCGCTACCACCTCAGAGATAATTTCCGGCAATTTCTCTTCTGCCAGATTTTCTTCCGATTCCTGAGTTTCATTCTCCGGTTTTTTCAGGAAAAGAAGATACTCGATATTGCCTTCCGGACCCTTGATTGGAGAAAAATCCAAGCCCATCCGCAAAAATCCAAGTTCTTTTGCGCATGCTGCGACCTTTTGGATAACCTCTTTGTGGATCTGCGGTTCGCGAACGACCCCTTTTTTGCCCACCTTATCCTTGCCTGCCTCAAACTGTGGTTTTACCAGACACACCATCTGTGCACCCGGACGAAGCAGCCGGTAAGCAACTGGAAGTACCAGTGTCAGCGAAATAAACGATACATCCACCGAGATAAAATCGATTGGATCAGGAATCTGTTCCTCGGTGACATAGCGGATGTTGGTGCGCTCCAGGTTAACCACACGCTCATCGGTGCGCAAGGACCATGCCAGCTGGCCGTAACCTACATCCACCGAGTAGACCTTCTTGGCTCCGTTTTGCAGCATGCAGTCGGTAAATCCACCCGTCGATGCGCCGATATCAATGCAGATGCAGTCATTTAAGGTGATTGGGAACACCTGCATTGCCTTTTCCAGCTTCTTTCCGCCGCGGCTGACATAACGCAGTGTTTCACCGCGCACCTCAATTTTGTCGTCATCCTTGACCTGGGCGCCCGCTTTATCCGATTTCTGTCCGTTTACATAAACAAGACCTTCCATAATGACAACTTTGGCCTTTTCGCGGCTTGCAATAAGTCCTCTTTCAACCAAAGCAACGTCTAACCGCTGTTTCACACTATTCCTCCCAAAATGTTCCGGCAAAATACCTTTGCCGGCATTTCCCTTTTTCTCTCTATATTTATTCTTTTATCTTCTGTTCATAAAACCGAACGATGCTTTTTGCATCCAGACCGCTCAGTTCGATTGCTCTGGCAACCGTTGCCTGGCTGACAAAACAGTCATCGATTGCAAGCAGCTGGTATCTTCCCTGATATCCCTGCTCCAGCAGCTTTTCGCCCAAAATCTGGCCGATTCCGCCGTTCTTCATTCCTTCCTCAACAAAAAGGATCTGTTTTGCATCCTTTATCTGAGCAAGTACCTCTTCACAAAACGGAAGAATTTGGTTTATCTTTAAGACAGATACTTCTGTGCCGTTCTCTGCAAGCATCTGTGCTGCTTTGCACACCTCAGACGCAATACGCCCATAGGTAACCAATACCGTTTCTTTTCCTGGATGGATCATCGACCAATCTTTGTGCGGATCAAATCCTTCCGGAAGCGATACTTCCCCACCGCGTGGATAACGCACGCAGCAGACACCGGTATGCGCATACAGGCTCTGTTCCAGTGCCCAGCGCATCTCGGCATAGGTTGCCGGAGAATAAACGGTGATCTTCGGGATATTGGACAGCATTGCCACATCAAACAGTCCCTGATGTGTCTCACCATCATTTCCAACAATACCTGCACGGTCAATTCCAATTACCACATGCTGTTCTTCAATCGAAAGGTCATGGATAATCTCGTCATAGCACCGCTGCAAAAAGGAAGAATAAACCGCAAACACCGGCAGCATTCCGTTTGCAGCCAGTCCACCTGCGAAAGTAACCGCATGCGGTTCCGCGATTCCAACATCGTAAAAACGGCCTTCCTCCTTAAAAGCATGCGAAAAGTAATTGAGTCCGGTTCCATATTTCATAGCTGCTGTGATGGCACAGATTCTGCTGTCCTTCTTCGCAAGCTCGGTCAGATACAGACCAAACTCATTGGAGAAATTCGTTCCTCCTGACACAAAGGATTTACCTGTATCGATATCAAATCCGGAAGTTCCGTGGTATTCTCCCGGATTTTCTTCCGCAAAGCTGTATCCCTTGCCCTTCTGCGTTTCCACATGCAGAAAAACAGGACGATGCAGTTCCTTTGCACGGGTCAGAACATCACACAGCGTTTCCAGGTTGTGTCCGTCCACTGGACCAAGATAATAAAACCCCATATCCTCAAACCAGTTGCTTCCATAAACGACCGTTTTGAGCATATTTTTGGTTTTCAGCATCATGCGGGCAATCGGTTTGCCCACCAGTGGAACATGATTAAATACCGATTCCACCGTATCCTTGGTCTTAAAGTAGGCTGGACGGGAACGGATTTTAGAAAGATATTTGGAAAAAGAACCCACGTTTTTGGAAATGGACATCTTGTTGTCGTTGAGAATGACAATCAGATTGTCCCGAAAACGTGCAGCGTTGTTTGCTCCTTCAAAAGCAAGCCCGCTGGTAAACGCACCGTCCCCGATGACTGCAATCACATGGTGATTGTCGTGCTGCAAGCTTTTTGCGCGCGCAAGCCCCGATGCCACCGAGATGGATGTACTGGAATGTCCCGCTACAAAAGCGTCATAAACACTTTCCTTGCGTTTTGGAAAACCGGAAAGTCCGCCTTCCTGCCGCAGGGTGGAAAACTGGTCTTTTCTTCCGGTCAGCAATTTGTGCGTATAGCACTGATGCCCTACATCCCAGACGATCTGGTCCTGCGGGCAGTCAAAAACACGGTGAAGTGCAACCGTCAGTTCCACCGTTCCCAGATTCGATGCCAGATGTCCGCCACTTTTTGCTGTGGTCTGGATCAATGTCTGCCGAATTTCTGTACACAGTGGCCCCAGCTCCTCAAAGGAAAGATTTTTCAGATCTTCCGGTGAAGAGATACTATCAAGTATGCTCGACTTCATCTGTCAGATGCTCCTTGTCCTTTTAAAATACCGGCATCAGCATCGCAATCGCAACGCCTAAAACCGCTCCGGCCAACACCTCAGTCGGAGTATGTCCCAAAAGCTCCTTGAGCAGAGCTTTTCCTTCTTCCATTTTGCGAAGTTCTTCCGGATCGTGCTCCATGTTTTTGCGGCGGATAAACAGATTTTTGATATCCCTCTTTTTCTTTGGAGCAAACATTTCCTTAATGTTGTCTGATGTCATCTCGACGATTTTATTTAACACCTTTGCCTGCTCTCCGGCTGCCCTGCGCACACCCATCGCATCATACATAACGATGGCAGCAAAGGCAAGCGAAAGCGCAAATTCCGGTGAAGAAAATCCCAGTTTTCTCTCCAATGCAACGGTCAGCGAACAAACCAGTGCTGAGTGCGCACTTGGCATTCCGCCGGCACCCACCATTCTTTCCCAGACGACCTCTTTGGTCAATACAAAGGTCAGCAGCGTCTTGAGAACCTGCGCTGTCAGCCAGGAAAGAAACGCAACATTAATGTAATAGTTGCTGAAAATGATTTTTATTGTTTCCATAAACCCACCTTTGTCTTTTGCGTCCTAGTTTTTTCTGCTCAGGATATAGTCTGCCATATCATATAAAAACGGCGATCGCTCCTGCATTCCCATTTGATTCAGGGCATCCTTTGCTTTTTGGATCTCCTCTGCCGCAATGGACATGGCTTTCTCAAGTCCGTATACCGAAACATAGGTCGTTTTGTGGTTTTCTGCATCCGAACCGATCGGTTTTCCCAGAACTTCTGCGGAGCTGGTGCAATCTAAGATATCATCGGTAATCTGGAATGCAAGTCCGATCTGTTCTGCATATTTTTTTGCAAGTTCGGTCATCTTGTTGTCTGCTCCGGCGGCAATACATCCCAGCTGTGCCGCCGCAATGATGAGTGCACCGGTCTTTAAGCGGTTAGTCTGTTCGATTACCTCAATGCCGACCTCTTTTCCTTCATTCTGAAGGTCCATTCTCTGGCCGCCGATCATTCCGTGGTGACCGATAGCCTGTGTCAGAACACCGATCGCAAGTACGGTACGTTCCGGCGGAATTTTGCTCTGCTGCGCCATCACCTCAAAGGCTTTGGTAAGCAGTCCATCCCCTGCAAGCAGCGCATTTGCCTCACCAAATGCAATGTGGCAGGATGGTTTTCCCCTGCGCATATCGTCGTCATCCATGCATGGGAGATCGTCATGAATCAACGAATAAGCGTGCACCATTTCCAGCGCGCAGGCAAAGGGAAGCACGTCCTCTTTGCTGCCGCCAAGCGCCAGACAAAATTCCAGTGCCAGTGCACAGCGCAGGCGTTTGCCTCCTGCAAGCAGGCTGTACCGCATCGCTTCGGTCACGACATCCTCCGTCTCTTCCGGAAGATACTGCTGCAGTGTATTTTCTGTCAGAACAGCGTACTCAGACAGATGCTGTTTAAAGCTTTCCATCCCCATCTGCTTCTTCCTCCTTTTGTGGTGGGTTTTGCATTGGTGTTTGAAAATTGATCTTTTCTATCTTCAGCTGCGCCGCATCGATTTTTTTCTGGCATGCCGCCAGCAGTTTTGCTGCCTGAGAATACAGCTCAATCGACTCGTCCAGACCGACCTCTCCCTGTTCCAGGGTGCGGGCGATCTCTTCTAGGCGGCGCATGGATTGTTCAAAACTTAATTTTTCTGCCATAAATCTTATTCCTCTAGCAAAGAAACCTTTGTTACCTCAGATTCCAGCATACCATCTGCAAGGCGGATCTGCAAAACATCACCCTGCTGCACCGTTTTGACCGAGGAAAGAATCTCCCCGTCCTTCATGGTAACGCTGTATCCTCCTGCAAGCCGCGCCAATGGGTTCAGAGCATTTAAGCGTGCTGCCTGCATTTTCAAACGTTCCTGTCTTCCTATTATACCATTTTTCCATGCAATTTGAATAGAGCTTGCAAGATATTCCAAATTTTTTGTATACTTTTTAAGCTCACGTTCCGGCTGTCTAAAACACGGTCGGTCCTTTAACATTTCCAGCCGGTGGCTGCACTGCTGCACCCTGCCAAAAGCTGCCGCAGCGATTCGTCCTCTCAAAAGTTCCATGGTATTTTGCAGCTCCTGCTGATCCACGCTTGCAAGTTCTGCTGCCGCAGACGGGGTCGGCGCGCGCAGATCCGCCGCATAATCACACAAGGTAAAGTCCGTTTCATGTCCCACTGCCGAAATGACCGGCGTTTTGCACGCTGCCACCTGCATGACCAGACGTTCATCATTAAAGCACCACAGGTCTTCCATCGAGCCACCGCCGCGGCCAATGATGATGACGTCACAGTTTCCCCATTCGTCCAGCGCTTTCAGCGAACGAATCAGCGAAAACGGTGCATCTTCTCCCTGCACCAGTGCGGGAGCAAGCACCAGCTGTGCCATCGGGCAGCGCCGGGAGAGGATATTGATGATGTCCTGAAGGGCTGCTCCTGTTTCGGAGGTCACCACGCCGATTCGCTGCGCAAAGGATGGAATCGGTTTTTTCCTTGCTTCATCAAATAATCCCTGCATGTTCAGCTTCCGATAAAGCTGCTCAAATGCAACCTGCAAAGCCCCCTTGCCGTCCGGCTGCATGTCATAAACATAGATCTGATAGGTGCCGTCCCGCTCATACAGCGAAACCGAACAGCGCACAATGACTGCCATGCCGTTTTCCGGCTCGAACAGAAGGTCATTTGCATAGTTTGCAAACATTACCGCCTTGACCGCACAGTTTCCCTCTTTCAGGGTAAAATAAAAATGTCCGCTGCGGTAATGATTGGTAAAGTTGGAGATCTCTCCGCGCAGATACAGGTCGCGCAGACGAAAATCCCCATCCAGAATACTTTTTACATAACGATTTAGCTGCGAGACGGTCAACAAACTATCCAACCTTAACACCGTCCCTCACTGCTGCCAGAATCGAAGTGCCGGCGGCGTTATCCGCTGAAAACTGTGGTTCTGCAAAAAATCCGCCGAAATCTTCGCTGATCTTCTGGTTGATGAGGGTATTGGACATCACCCCACCCGAAAAGATCAGCGGCAGTCCCGGATACTGTGTTCTTGCGTTGTCCGCCATCTGCCAGACAATTTTGCACACCGAATCAATGCAGAAACGTGCAATATTCTCCTTGCTTTCTCCTTGTTTGAGGAGCTTTTCACATTGATTCTGCAAGCCGGAAACGCAGCAGTTTCCATCCTTAAAGGTAGTTTTGACCGGGAAACGCTTATCTGCATTTAAGGAAAGGGCATCCAATTCTTTTCCTGCCGGAAAAGACAGCCCCAGCATTCCGCCGACGCGGTCGATTGCCTGTCCGCACTTTAAGTCCAGCGAATGATAGATGATCTCGGTATCAAACACGGTTTCGTTTCCCGGGCGCACATGAACACACTCGGTCGTTCCTCCTGAAAAATGGAACGCGATAAACTCCTGTCCCACCAAGTCCAGCCGTCCTGCTGAATACAATGCCGCTGCAATGTGCCCGCACTGATGGGAAAATTCATACATTGGAATGCGGTTGACCGAACAGATTGCACTGGCTGCAAGCTTTCCGGTCAAAAAGCACGGCATATAGGAATCCTCCTGATTGCGCGGACGTGCCGATACCCCCACCGCTGCCAGCGAAACAGGGGGTAAATCAAAAAACAGCTCCTCGAGAATCTGCGGGAGCTGTTTTACATGAGCAAACACGGCATCACTTTGCTTAAGTCCCAGGGAGCCTTTCGCAACCGGCAGCAATTTTTTTCGGTGAATCACCTGACCCGTCTGGCTGTCAAAAACCGCCGCAGAGGTTGTGTAATTGCTGGTATCGATTCCCAGATAATATGGCATCTTTTTCACCCTGTCTTTATGTTTTACTCTTTTGTTTATTTCTTGTTAAGGTTCAGTTCTTTTGCAATCGCGCCCAGCACACCGTTGATGAAGGAATAATCATCCTCGTTTGCATACTGTTTTGCAAGCTCGACTGCTTCGTTGATGGAGACGTTGGTCGGAACATCGTCCATATATTTCAGTTCATATACGGCAACACGCAAAATCGACAGCGAAACTTTGGAAATTCTGGAAAGCTTCCAGTTTTTCAGTTTGGATTCGATCAGCTGGTCAATCTCATCGAGATGCTCGATGGTTCCTTTTGCCAGCTTGAGCGTAAAGTCGTTGACCTGAAGATCTCTTGTTTCGGTTGCGCCCTGGATAATTTCGTCAAGATCCATATCAGTGAATGTTTTTTCAAACAGCAGGCAGAAAGCCTCCTGACGGGATTCGTGTCTTGTCATAAAAATTCGTCCTTTCCGGCTTCATGCCGGCGGCACAAAACCTACTGTGTTTTTTTGTCAAACAACGATTATAACGTGCTGTATTACTGCTGTACTGGTGCAGCTTCCGGGAATACAATTCCTGCAACATGAACATTTACCTTGGAAACGGTGATTCCGGTCATGTTCTGAACGGCATCCTTGACAGCTTTCTGCAGAGTTTCTGCTACTGCTGGGATGTTTGCACCATATTTAAGGTTTACGCTGATATCAATGACTGCAACATCATCGTTTAAGCTAATCTGAATCGGTTTTCCGATGCTTCCCTTTTTCAGGAAATTTTTAATTGGCGCATAGGTATCTGCCAGAGAAACCACACCGTCAATTTCTTCTGCCGCAAAGTTGGAGATGGTTGCCAGAACATCCTGGGAAATTTTCAGGCTGCCGCTTGGCTGTTTATTATTCTCAACGTTCATGTAATATTCCTCCTGTCATAAAATGGAAGCGGGAAAAAACCATTTTTCTGGCTTTTCCAGAGCAACCAGAATTGCTTGATGGGAAAAACTACACTTCCCGCATATCTATTCACGAAACATTATATCACATTCTTACCGCTTTTCCAATAGGTTTCATAATATTTAAAATTTTGTTTTCTTTTACCCTGATTTGGGCTGTTTTTCCCTGAAAACAAGCCGTATGCTTTTCCGCACAATTTCACCATGCAAAAACACAGGAGCAGCTTTCTGCCGCTCCTGTCAATCATTACATTACTGTTTTGAGTGCTCTTCCTTCCCATTCCTTTTCCGGCGCAACTCCCATCAGGGAAGCCACCGTCGGCGCAATGTCCAGAAGGCTGATATTATCCATCTGTATTCCTTGGGCAAAACCATCTCCCCAGAAGAACATCGGAATGGTCATATCCTCTGTATATAGGAAGTTAGTCCATATAATAATTGAGTAAGAACAGCCGCCCTCAATCAAGAGAGCGGTTCGTTTTATCTTGGGTTGGAATACAATGCAATCATGTTTTTGGCGATTCCGTATTCCTCAACATATTCTTTGTGTTCGTATTCCCAGAGTTCAAGCATAACCGGTGGAGGCGGTTCGATTGCTCTCTGCTTTTCGATCAGTTTGACAACTTCTGTGTGCAACCAATCAGCATGCTTTAACTCATCACTTGCCATATCATAATAAGCCTTGGCAAGCGTTGGCTGTTCTGTTTTATAGTGAGTTGCCAGTTTTGCGTATTCTTTAGCGCCGGCGATTTCTTCCTTCATTTGCTCCGCTATTTTTTTAATGATCCGCATTTGCTAACACCTCCAGCTTGTCAAATATCTTTTTGAGCATGATGTTTTGCTCATCAAACTTTCTTCCCAGTTCTGCCAGAAGGTAGGCAGCCTGTTTATCATTGGCTGCGCCTACATCATTCTGGCGGAGAATTTTCAGGGACTGCGCGCTCTGTTGTTCGTTTTCAGTGAGGTTGCGAACTCCCAGGTAGAGCGATACGATACCCAGCAAGTCCGCAAACTCAAGACTACGGTCCATTACGCTTTGGTAATGGTGGTGTAGATATTATTGACGCCAGGATTACCTTCGGTTGCAGTAATAACCAGTGTCAGCACCGAAGAACAGTTCACCTTAACACCGGCAGGGAATGAAATGCTTGCAGGATCGCTTGCTGTTGCAATAGCTTCGCTGCCCTGCGCAATCAGGTTTCCATCCTGATACAGGGCAAGGGTGACGTTGCCGGCGGCAGAATCGGTCACAGTTGCGCCGACTTCGATGTTATAGTATCCGGTGGAGCGCAGGTTGATGTTGGATCCGCTTACCTGTACGGTATATCCGCAGCCAGAACAGCCAAATCCATGCTGTGCGGTGCCTGGTGCCACTGTAGCGCCGCTGGTGAGGGTCTGAGCGTTATTGTTTGCAATAAAAGCAAAAGCCTTAGCCATATAAAAACTCCTTTCAAAATAAAAGAGGGGCCCGCTGGGGTCCCTCCTTGTTTCCCAGCTCAGTTAGCTTAGTATGCACATCCGTTGGTGTAGCCGTTACAGGATGGGAGCTGATATACGCCCCATGCAGTGGTGCTTACACGCGGGATACCACACATGAGCTGCTGCATCTGAGAATAGCTCAGCTGCTGACGCAGGTTTGCATTCTCAGTATCGCGCATCATGTTGCGAGTGGCTTCAGCTTCGGAGTGGATCAGGCTCTTGATATCGCCGTTCTGCACAGCCATATCATAGCGAACCTGTTGAACGCCGAGCTGAGTGTTGCAGCAGCAGTTGTCGATCTTGCTGCCAAGCTCATAGGTGCTAGAGCAAACAGCGTTACCAAGATTCTGGTTTACACCGTTCACCGCTGCCAAAATGTCATTGGTTTTGCCCTGCAGCGCCGAGAAGTTAAAGCCGGAGGCTAAATCCTCGGTTGTCGCAGCCTGTCCGCGTCCGTTGCCAAAAATGCCGTTGCCGCCAAAAGCGCCGCCCAGCAGCAGACCGCCAAGACCTCCGGCAAGAACACCGCCCCAGCCGTTTCCATTCCAGCCGCCGCCGTTGCCGGTAGCTACTGCCAGATCAGACAGAGAGTAATTACTTTCCATAGTTCTTCCCCTTTGCTAATTTATTTAATAGCGATTCACGCTATTATTCGAGATCAATCGCATTGCTTTTCAGAAATTCTTTGAAAGTTTCATCCTTGTGTTTGTCGTAGAACTTGCGGAAAGCAATGTTATTTTCGTATTGATAAGAAATAAACTCCGGAAGTCTTCCGGCCTTGTATGCCTGATAACCCTGTATTGCAAGGTCAATCAATCCAGCACTTTGTGCCATTGCCATGATGTTTGCTGCTGCCGGATTATTCTGACCTAGCAGCATTCCGAGAAGTGGACTTTGCATCTTTTCCCTCCAGTGCCTTTTTTATCTCATCAAGCTCATTTTTTAGCTGCACTACAGTCTCCATCGGTGCATACTGCACCTGCTGCTGTGTGGATTTTGGATTAAAAACCTGTGTCATGCGGTACTCTGTGCTCACAAATCCGGCATTGTCCGCTACGCGGATCGCCATAAAATCCGGATTGTTTTGGACAAGAACAATTTTTCGTTCGCCCGGGAGCATTTGTACCTGCTCCACATGATCTACAGTAGGGACCTGCACAACGGTGATGCCTGACATTTTCATTCCCTGCTGCAAAGCCTGTGCATTTTGCATCTGCTGCGGCTGGGGTGGATAAGGCTGGTATGGATTCATTTGATAAGGGTTATATCCTCCGTACATATGTCGACACCTCCAAAGATTCAAAAAATAAAAGGCCAGATATGAGGCGCGGTGTGGAACGCCTCACACCCGACCTATTGGCTTAATTATGCGGTTTTTCTTCACTTTCCTACAGTGAATAACCAGGTATTTTCTGGGGTAAATTCAAGGTATCTTTGAGGGTAAAAATGGGGTAAAAAAATAGCCCTGTACTAGAGCGGTAAGCATCTGATACAGGGCAAAAAGAGCATAAAAAAAAGACCATCCTTCTAAACTAAGAAAGATGGTCTTTTTTTATGCCTGTAAGTGTTCAATTATTTTTTGCTGGCGTTCGATGAATCCGGTATCCTTCCATACATCTGCACACTTGTCCAGTGCATCACGTTCCCAGTTCTTGATCGAATCAAGACAAGGTTGATATCGGTCAATGGCATCTTGTAAAGGAATGGAAAGCATCTGTGCATAACAGTAAGGGAAGCGTTCTACTGTTTCATCCTGCGTCAGTCCGTGAAGGTATCGCAGCTGCATGACAAGCTGCTCTTTTTCTGATAGGCAAACATAAGATAAGGCCAGCAGTTTTGCTGGCCTTGAATTACATCTTTTTAAGATGTATCGCGCTTCGTCTCTTGTCACGCAATCACCTACTTTTTAGGAGAAGTTTTTTTCTTCTTTTTGATGCCCTTTACAGGAATATTATTGTCAGATGTTGCTTTCTTTTTCTTTGTACGTGTTACAACAGTTACTTGTGTTGCCTTTGCCATTAGCTATTGCCTCCCTGAGGTTCAGTTTTTTCTGTTCCTTCATAGTGGCTTGCAGAATCTTTATACTGATTGCCTTCAACATTATTGATTTCTGCGCTGTCACCTTCTACAGTTTGAGTAGTAGTGGTTGTTGTTTCATACTCCCACTGACTTTCATACCAGAGGAATGCACCAACAATAATTATATTAACGGCAATAGACAATGCAAGCAGCCACGCAAGCCACTTGATGATCCTATGACTGCGCTCTGCTGCTTTATCTGCCGCCTGCTGTGTTTTGTCAGCAGTATCTTGGATAATTCTGCCAATAATTACACTTTGCCTGATGGCGTCATTTTCGTTTGAAAGTTCCTGCATAAGGGTTTCATATTTTTTATTGTTTTCCACACCGCTCATCCTTTCGGGTTATGCTGTTTTTTTACTGTCCCTGACCGGCAGCTCCCGAAGGTCCTCCATCAGCTTGGTAACGGTGCCATTGCCGCCCAGATTATGATACTCAGT
>PPYF01016846.1_pt1 | contig 36521 bp, 37 predicted proteins | sample 1559871 | NCBI WGS metagenome assembly PPYF01 (sample SAMN08240021, study PRJNA423297) | Human gut metagenome, whole genome shotgun sequencing project.
ATATTAATAAGTCAATGTTAACATACCTGCTTAAATTAAGGAATCCCAAGGATCAAGTTCGATCGGCTGGTTCTTGAGCAAGTCCAGGATTTCAGCCGGCACGTGCTTCTTTTGCACGGCGACCTCGTAGGTGTATTCTCTGAACCAGTCAGCGCTCATGGTGAAGTAGCCCTTTTCCCCGGACTTGTCGCCCCATGAGTTTTCCACCTTCCATTGCCGGACTTGCCCGCCGTCCACGTCAACGCCGACCAGGGCCATGTCGTGGGAAGATTCCCCGATCCCGGTCGCCAGGCGGTCAGCCTTGGATAAGTGGCTGTCGATGTTCAAAAGCTGGTCCAGCTGGTAGAGATCCAGGTCCATGAAGCCGGTCTTGCGGTCCATCTGCCGGCCAACATCATTGCCGAACCAAACAGCTTCCCCGTCCTTCAGCTGGGCAATCGCCGCGTCTTCCAGATATTCCATCGGCACGTTGATGAAGAGGTTAGGGTAGCCGCCCTTAATGTTGTCTTCAAAGCCCAGGTGCAAGACCCGGTTCATTTCATGGTCTGGGGCATTAGCCAAAACCACATAGTCGTCCAGGTCGGTCGCGCAGTACTTTTGGTAGAACTGGACCGGAGTCAAGCCCTTATCCAAGTGGTAGTTCTTGTCGTCGTCTCTGAATTCTAGGTCAAAAGTCTTTGGCGGTTCACCCAAGGCCGTAGCCATGATCCGGTAGATCTGGCTTAAAAAGTCGGTCCGGGCTGCCTCCAGCCCTTCCTGGTCGCCTGCTTGCGCCAGCCGGCGCAGGGTCAAGGCATCTTTTCTTTCCTTGTCGGCCAAAACCATGTCCAAAGCCTGGCTGTGGTTGCTGTTGAAGCTTTCCGGCATGGCGTAAGCCGGTACTACACCGTATTTGGCGATGAGGGAAGCTGCCATGTGCCACTGGCCGCCGTCGGTCTGGCACCAGTCAAAGTAGCCGCGGACCGTCCGGTCAGTCAAAGGCCGGTCAGCCGTAGCAATGATCCGGTCGTAGAAGTAGTTGGCCCGTTCAATCTTGTCCCAGAAAAAGTTGTAGCTCTGGGAGAAGGTGAAGTTCTTAGCCTTGTTGGCCTTGCCAAAATTGTGCCGGACCACGTTCAAGGTTGAAAAGAGCCAGCAGCGGCCGGATTGCTGCTGGTTGGTGACATTGTCAGTGTCCAGCTCGATGGAAAAAGTCCGGTTCAGCCGCTGGCTGACGGCCGGGTTGTAGGCGGCTTCCAAGAGGCCGCTTCTTCTGGCGGCTCGGGAAATTACTTGATTTTTAGGATCAGCGTTGAAGTCCCGGCTGAAGGACTCCAGGAGCTGGGGGCTTAATTCGTGTGACATGAAAAATCTCCTTTAGCAATAGATGATTATAGAATAATCTTACGCTAAAGAGGACAAAAAAAGAAGCCCTCGCGGGCTTCTCTAAGCACTCTGGGCTTATTCGATAGTAATCGTGTCTTCGTTTTCTTCTGGAGCTGCCTTTGGCAGGGTAACCGTCAAAACGCCCCCGTCAAGCTTAGCGCTGATGCCTTTCTTGTCAACGTTCGGCAGGCTGAAGCTTCTGGAAACTGACCCTTCGCTACGTTCCTGGCGCAGGAGGTTCTTCTTCTTGTCGCTGTCATCCTTGAAAGTGCTGCGGTGGCCGGAAATCGTCAAAATCCCGTCAGTGTAAGAGAGGTGGATGTCATCCTTGCTCATCCCCGGCACGTCGACCTTGACGGTGTATTCGTGCTCATCTTCAGCAACGTCTGATTGCAAAATGTTTCTGAAAGCGTGGCTGTCCAAGAAGTCCTTGGAGTTGTCAAGCCAGCCGCCCATGTGATCGAACAAGTCGTTGTAACGGTTCATTAAATCATTAGTCATAGTCTAAAACTTCCCTTCAACAAATTATTCAAATTGCCTTTTACAAACAGAGGCGGGGAGAGAAGCGGTGGAGCCGCTTTCTTTCCCGACAACTATATTATAGTCCCTTTTGGGAAAAATGGCGTAATTAGCATTCAACTTTTTTGACTGCTAAATAAAATTTTTGGCAAAAAGACCTGGGCGGGCTATAATGATTAAAAAATGGAAGTGAAAGGCGACTGGCAAGCATGGTATATTATCAGAAAATGACCCCCGAGGGCTACAAGCAGATTGAAGACGAGATCGCGGCTTTGAAGGCTGACCGGCCCCGCCGGGTGCAGAACCTGAAGGAGGCCCGGGCCCTGGGCGACTTGTCCGAAAATACTGAATATTCAACCGCTAAAAGAGAACTCCGCCACCTGGACAGCCGGGTCCGCTACTTGAACAAGCAGCTGAAATACGCGGAAGTCATCGAAACGGTCAACGACGGCAAGGTCAACCTGGGCAAGCAGGTGGAAATCCGCTATGAAGACGACCAGGAGGTTGAAGAATACCGGATCGTCGGCCGGATGGAAGAGGCCGTAGGGGATGGAAAACTGCCCTTTGACTCGCCTTTGGGCCACGCCCTGATGAAGCACAAGGCCGGAGACCGGGTGACAGTTGAAGCCCCAATGGGGGACTATGAAGTGACCATTTTGTCGGTCAAGTAGCAAACAGCAGAAGAAAATATAAAGACAAGAAAAACCGTTTCGCCAGGCGAAACGGTTTTTGTGTTGATAGCTTTTTTACCGTCTTACAGAGTCCATGGGTCTTGCAAAACAATGGTTTGTTCCCGGTCTGGGCCGACAGAAACAGTCACGACAGGGATGCCAGTGATTTCACTGATCCGCTTGACGAAGGCCTGGGCCTTTTCTGGCAGGTCTTCCCAGCTCTTGGCGCCGGTGATGTCTTCTTCCCAGGCTGGCAGTTCTTCGTAAACTGGCTGGCAGGCTTCAACTTCCTTCAAGCTGGCTGGGTAGTAGTCAATTTGCTTGCCGTTTAAGTCGTAGGCCACGCAGATCTTGATCTTGTCAAAGCCGCTGAAGACGTCTAGCAGGTTTAAGCTCAAGGCGTTGATGCCGGCTACGCGCTTGGCGTGACGGAGGGCAACTGAGTCAAACCAGCCAACCCGGCGCGGACGGCCAGTAACAGTACCGTATTCGTGGGCGATGTCCCGGATCTTGTCGCCGGTTTCATCGTGCAGTTCAGTTGGGAACGGGCCGGCACCAACTCTGGTAGTGTAGGCCTTGCAGATGCCCAGGACAGTCTTGATCCGGTTAGCCCCGATCCCGCTGCTGGAAGCGATCCCGCCGGAAACTGAGTTAGAAGAACTTACGAATGGGTAGGTACCCTGGTCGATGTCCAGCATGATCCCTTGGGCACCTTCAAAGAGGACCTTTTCGTCCCTGTCCAGGGCGTCGTTGATGTAGAGGGAAGTGTCACAAACGTACTTGGCGATCCGCTTGCCGTATTCAACGTACTTGTTGTAGATTTCGTCAAAGTCCATGGCTGGCTTGCCGTAAACCTTGGTGAAGAGGGCGTTCTTGCTTTCCAGGTTGAAGCGGAGCTTTTCCGCAAAAGTTTCCGGATCGATCAGGTCGCAGACCCGGATGCCGATTCTGGAAGCCTTGTCCATGTAAGTTGGCCCGATCCCGTTCTTGGTGGTGCCGACCTTCAGGCTGCCCTTGGCTTCTTCTTCATAAGTGTCTTGCATTACGTGGTAAGGCATGATGACGTGAGCGCGGTTGGAGATCTTCAAGTTGCTGGTGTCGATCCCGCTCTTTTCCAAGTTGTCCAGTTCGCCCAGGAGGACTTCAGGGTTGATAACCAGCCCGTTGCCGATCACGGCGCCCAATTTAGCCGCGAAGATCCCGGATGGAATCAAGCGCATCTTGAATTCCTTGCCGTCAAAGTCGATCGTGTGGCCAGCGTTGTTACCGCCGTTAGCGCGAACTGACAGGTCTGCCGTCGTCCCTAAAAAGTCTGTAATCTTACCCTTTCCTTCGTCGCCCCATTGGCTGCCGACAACTGCGATTGATGTCATTTTTTCACCTCAAAAAATATTTCATAGAACTTACGTTAGAAAGGTTAGCATTTGCCGGGCAATTAGTCAACAGGAAATCCGAATAATATTTCCAGAACGTTCGTGAATGGTTCGAATAAACCTTGACTTTTATGGGAAATGTCAGTAAAGTATCAAAGGTACTTTAAAAAAGGAGCTGGCAAAAAATGAACAATTATTTCAGCATGGAAGCTTTTGACTATGATGATATCCAACTGGTGCCCAACAAGGCCATCGTGAAGAGCCGGAAGGAATGTGACACGAGCGTCAAGTTTGGAAACCGAACTTTCAAGATCCCAGTCGTTCCCGCCAATATGGAAAGCGTCATTGACGAAAAGCTGGCGGTCTGGCTGGCCCAAAATGGCTATTACTATGTCATGCACCGCTTCCAGCCCGAAAAGCGGGCCGACTTCATCAAGATGATGCATGAGAAGGGACTTTTTGCATCGATTTCCGTCGGCATCAAAGGCGATGAATATGACTTCATCGACGAACTGGTGGAAAAGGACTTGATCCCGGAATACACCACGATCGACGTGGCCCACGGGCATTCAGTCTACGTGATCGACATGATCAAGTACATTAAAGAAAAAATGCCGGACACCTTCTTGACGGCCGGCAACGTGGCAACGCCGGAAGCCGTCCGGGAACTGGAAAATGCCGGCGCGGACGCTACCAAGGTGGGGGTTGGCCCGGGCAAGGCCTGCATCACCAAGCTCAAGACCGGTTTCGGGACTGGCGGCTGGCAGCTGGCTGCCCTCAGAATGTGCAGCAAGGTGGCCAGAAAGCCTTTGATCACTGACGGGGGGATCCGCCACAACGGTGATATCGCCAAGTCTGTCCGCTTCGGGGCCAGCATGGTCATGATCGGGTCAATGCTGGCCGGGCATGAAGAATCCCCGGGCAACGTGATTAAGATCGACGGCAAGACTTACAAGCAGTACTGGGGTTCAGCCAGTGAAGTGCAAAAGGGCGCCTACCGCAACGTTGAAGGCAAGCAGATGCTGGTCCCTTACCGGGGCAGCATCGCTGACACCTTGGAAGAAATGAAGGAAGACCTGCAGTCTTCCATCTCTTACGCCGGTGGCCGGGACCTGGAATCAATCAAGCGGGTCGACTACGTCATCGTTAAGAACACGATCATGAACGGCGACTATTAAACTGAATTTTGTAAAAAGAGGCTGAGGCCTCTTTTTATTTTTGCTTTTATTTTCTGTTTGCTTGCTTTTTAGAACAAAAGTTCGATATAATTTATTAGAACAAACGTTCAAGAAAGAAGTGGATTTTGATGTACGATTACCGCTATGAGCCCCACCGGGTTATTTTCATGATCGACAACAAATCTTTCTATGCCTCCTGCGAGGCCCTGCGCCTGGGCCTGAACCCAATGGAAGTCGCTTTAGCCGTCGTGTCCCAGCAGACGGGGACTGACTGGGGGTCGGGCTTGATTATGGCTGCCTCGCCTTTGGCCAAGAAAAAGTACGGCCTGAGCAATGTCATGCGGGCCAGAGACTTGCCGCCTAAAGACCAGGCCCCGGACCTAATGCTGGTTGAGCCACATATGTATCTTTACATCAAGCGCAGCATGGAGGTTTTGCAGATTTTCCGCAAGTACGCGGCGGATGAGGATATCCATGTCTATTCGATTGATGAAAGCATGATCGATATGACTGAGTCCTGGCACTTGTTTGGGGATGACCCTTATCTGGTGGCCCGGAAGATTCAAAAAGATATTCACGACAGCCTGGGCCTGTACACGACTTGCGGGATTGGGGAGAACCCCCTTTTGGCCAAACTGGCCATGGACATTTCCGCCAAGCACCGGACTTCGATGATTGCCTGCTGGCACTATATTGACGTGCCCGATACTATCTGGAAGATTCCCAAGCTGGAAGACGTTTGGGGGATCAATGTCAAGACGGCCAACCGCCTGCGCCGGCTGGGGATCAACAACATGTATGGCCTGGCCCACAGCGATCCGGCTATTTTGAAGAAGGAGTTCGGAGTGATCGGCGACCAGCTTTTTGCCATGAGCTGGGGAGTGGACCGGAGCATCATCAAGCAGAAGTACCGGCCCAAAAGCAAAAGCTACGGAAACTCCCAAATCTTAAGCCGGGACTATGAAGACCAGCGGGAAATTGAGATCGTTATTCAGGAAATCGGCGACCAGGTCGCGGCCAGAATCCGGGCCCAGCATTTGCTGGCTGGCCGGGTCAGTCTTTATGTCGGTTACGCTGACTACGAGGCAGATCCAGCTGGCTTCAGTATTCAAGAGAAGATCACGCCGACCGATATTTCCAGCGATTTGGTGGCCAAGCTCAGGGCCCTTTTCAGAAGAAAGTGGCGGGGGCAGACGGTCAGACGGCTGGGAGTGACCTACAGCAATTTAGAGCCGGCCGGCTGCCAGCAGCTGACCTTCTTCCTGCCGCCAGCCGAGCAGATCAAGCAGCAGAAGCGGGATCAGGTGGTCGACAAATTACGGAAGAAGTATGGCTTTGCCAGTGTCGTCAGAGCCTCCAGCCTTTTGCCAGGGGCCACGGCAATTGCCAGAAGCCGCTTGGTCGGCGGCCACAATGGGGGCAACGCCTATGAGTAAGGAGTTTGACCAGCGGGTGACGGATTTTTTCGCCCATTATCAAGACCGGGGGATGAAGAAGTGGGCGGGCTTTTTCCTAAGCGACCACACGGCCATGATCAATAAAGAGACAAGGCAGAAAAGCGTGCCCGACCGGGCGGAAATGAGCCGGGAAGAGTGCGGTAAAGTGCTGGGAGCAGCTTTTAGCAACCAGCGGCCGGAGGAAATAGTTGGCTTTGTCCAGGGCTACGCGGAAGACAAGGTGGTGATTGGCGAACATGTCATTGCGCTAGACGACTTGCGCTGCGTCCTGCTTTTAAGTGATTAAGGACAAAAAAGAAGCCCCGCTTCATGGTAAAGGAGGCTTCTGAGATTTATCTGTGTTTAATTGCAAAAGTTATTTTTCGTCCAGTCCTTTTTTTCCCTTGAAGATCAAGTTCAAAAGGACGGAAGAGATTGAGGCGATGACGATCCCGTTTTCTAGGAAAAGCTGCAGTTCACTTGGCAGAGCCTGAAAGATGGTTGGGTAGACGGAAACGCCTAAGCCCAGGCCCAGGGAGATGGCCACGATCAAGAGGTTATGGTTGTTGCTGAAGTCGACCTTGAGCAGCATCTTGATCCCTTGTACGGCGATGGAGGAGAACATGACCACCATGGCCCCGCCTAAAACGGCCGTTGGCATGATGGTGACCAGGGCACCGACTTTTGGCAGAAGGCCCATGGCCATCAAGAGGCCGGCTGCCCAGTAGATCGGCCGCTTGGACCGGATGCCGGACAGTTGCAGGAGGCCGACGTTCTGGGAGAATGTGGTGTAAGGGAAGGTGTTGAAGAGACCACCGAAAATCTGGGCCAGCCCTTCAGCCCGGTAGCCCCGCTTGAGGTCATCTTCCGTGATGTCCTTGCCCAAGAGGTCGCCTAAGGCGAAGAAGACGCCGGTTGATTCAACCATGGAGACCAGGGCGATGATCATCATAGTCAAGCTGGATGACCATTCAAACTTTGGCAAGCCGAAATAGAAGAATTGCGGGAAGTGCAGCCAGGCAGCTTCAGAAACTGGGGTCAAAGAAACCATGCCCAGGCAGGCGGCCAGGAGAGTGCCGACGATGAGGCCGATCAAGATGGAGATTGAGGCGATGAAGCCCTTGGCGAAGGCTTGCAGAGCCACGATCACCAAGATGGTGACGCAGCCGACCAGGAGGTTCTTCGGGTCACCGAAGTCCTTGGCAGTGGCTGACCCGCCGCCCAGGTTCTGGATGCCGACCGGGATCAAGGTCAAGCCGATAGTGGTGATCAAGGTCCCGGTGACAACTGGCGGGAAGAGCTTTTTGATTTTGGAAAAGACTCCGGCGATGAGGAAGACGAAGACCCCGGCCACGATGATTGATCCGTACATGGTGCCGATGGAGTACTTCTGCCCGATCATTTCCAAAGGAGCAACAGCCTGGATGGCGCAGCCTAAAACGACTGGCAGGCCGATCCCGAAGTAGCGGTTGCGCAATAGCTGCAAGAGGGTGGCCAGGCCGCACATGAAGATGTCGATGGAAACCAGGTAGGTCAATTGCTCTGAGTTAAAGTGCAGGGCATTGCCGATCAAGATCGGGACCGCCACGGCCCCGGAGTACATGGCCAAAAGGTGCTGCAGGCCCAGGACAAAAGAGCGGCCTTGTGAAGGTTCTTGTGTTTGATCCATTTTTAGTAAATAACTCCCACTGTCAAAGATTAATTGAAGATAACTTGCCCGTCGGCGAATTCCTTGATGCTGGCCAAAGCTTCCAGGTGGTAGCCATGGTTAACCAGCCAGTCGTGGCCGCCCTGGAAGGCCTTCTCCACGACAACGCCCACGCCGACTACTTCAGCGCCGGCTTGTTCAGCCAGGGAGATCAGGCCCTTGGCTGCTTCGCCGTTGGCCAGGAAGTCATCGATGACTAAGATGCGGTCATTGGCATCAAGGAACTTGGCTTCAACAGAAATGGTGTTGGTCACTTGCTTGGTGTAGGAGAAGACTTCCGCGGTGTAGACGGCGTCAGTGACGGTTGAAGGCTTCTTCTTTCTGGCAAAGACCATCGGCACGCCCAGGCAGTAGGCGGCCATGATGCCGGGAGCGATCCCGCTGGCTTCAGCGGTAAGGACCCGGGTGACGCCTGCATCCTTGAAGAGGCGGGCGAATTCCTGGCCCAGGGTCATCATCAATTGGGGATCGATCTGGTGGTTCAAGAATGAGTTGACCTTCAAGACGTCGCCTGGTAAAACGACGCCATCCTTCTTAATGCGTTCTTCTAAAAGTTCCATGTGACTCCTTCCGAGAAAAGAAAAAGGCTCCTTTTACCAAGCTAGGCAAAAGAAGCCGCGCCGGCAATACCGGCCCTTCTTTACCTATAGTCCGGAGTTTACGGCTCCGGGTAGAGACTGCTGCCCGTATCGCAGCGATATATAAGCAGAAACATTTGTTAAGTTATTGCTAAATCTTACAGCAAAAGCCGAATTAATTCAATAAGATTCGCTGAAAAATTTCTAATCTGGCGCAAAAAGTCCTAAAATATTAAAGGAATTAGTGAATAATTCGCTTTTTGTTGACCTGGCGGCGAAAAACGTGTAAAGTTGATTAATTAAAAAGTATCAACGATTGTTTGAAAGGATAAAATCATGTCTTTGTGGGAAACCAAATTTGCTAAAGAAGGTATTACTTTTGACGACGTGCTCTTGATTCCAGCTGAAAGTCACGTTCTGCCGAACGAAGTCGACTTGTCAACCCAGCTGGCACCAAACTTGAAGCTGAACATTCCTTTGATCTCCGCTGGGATGGACACGGTGACCGAAGGCAGAATGGCGGCAGCCATGGCCAAGATGGGCGGTCTTGGGGTAGTCCACAAGAACCTTTCAATTCAAGCGCAAGCTGACGAAGTCCGTCTGGCTAAGAACACTCCGGTAACTGCCGAAGACACCCACGCTGCCGTTGACAAGGATGGCAAGCTCTTGGTAGCTGCTGCTGTCGGCGTGACCAGCGACACTTTTGAAAGAGCAGAAGCCCTGTTTGAAGCCGGTGCTGACGCGATCGTTATCGACACGGCTCACGGTCACTCAGCCGGCGTTTTGCGCAAGATCAAGGAAATCCGCGACCACTTCCCGCACAACACTTTGATTGCCGGCAACGTGGCTACTGCTGAAGGTACCCGGGCCTTGTTTGAAGCCGGCGTTGACGTAGTCAAGGTTGGTATCGGGCCTGGCTCAATCTGCACCACCAGAGTGGTTGCCGGTGTTGGCGTGCCGCAATTGACTGCTATTTACGACGCGGCTGACGTAGCCCGGGAATTTGGCAAGCCGATTATCGCTGACGGCGGGATCAAGTACTCAGGTGACGTGGTTAAGGCTTTGGCTGCTGGCGGCAACGCTGTTATGCTGGGCTCCATGCTGTCAGGTACTGAAGAAGCTCCAGGGGACGTGCAGCAAGGTGCTGACGGCCGTCTGGTTAAGTCCTACCGTGGTATGGGGTCAGTTGGCGCCATGTCCCAGCAGCATGGCTCAAGCGACCGCTACTTCCAAGGCGGCGTGAACGAAGCCAACAAGCTGGTGCCAGAAGGCATCGAAGCTGTTGTTTCTTACAAGGGTACGGTAAGCAACGTTGTTTACCAGATCCTTGGGGGCCTGCGGTCCGGTATGGGCTACTGCGGGGCTGAAAACATCGACAAGCTGATTGAAACCGCCCAATTCGTCCGCATTTCAAACGCCGGCCTGCGTGAATCCCACCCGCACGACGTGATGATGAGCAAGGCCGCACCTAACTACGGAGGCATCGACTTCTAATGGCAAAAATCGATTTAAGCAATTTTGACAAGATCATCGTCCTGGACTTCGGCAGCCAGTACAACCAATTGATTACCCGCCGGATCCGTGACTTTGGCATCTATTCAGAACTTTTGCCGCACACGATTACGGCAGAAGAAGTGAAGAAGATCGCTCCTAAGGGGATCATCTTCTCCGGCGGCCCGAACTCAGTTTACGATGAAAACGCCCTGGACGTTGACCCGGAAATTTTTGAACTGGGGATTCCAATCTTGGGTATCTGCTACGGGATGCAACTGATGACCCAGAAGCTGGGCGGGACGGTTGAAAAGGCCGGGGAAGCTGAATACGGCTCAGCCCACATTGAAGTCAAGGAAGCTGACAGCCCGCTTTACAAGGGCCTGCCAGAAAAGCAGGTTGTCTGGATGAGCCACGGGGACCTAATAACCAAGGTGCCAGAAGGCTTTGAAGTTCTGGCTTCAAGCAAGAACTGCCCGATCGCTTCCATGGCTGACCCAGCCCGGAAGTTCTACGCAATCCAGTTCCACGCTGAAGTCCGCAACTCAGAATACGGCCTGGACATCTTGCGCCGTTTTGCCTTTGACGTCTGCGGGGCCAAGGACAACTGGACCATGGATGACTTTATTAAGCTGTCTGTTGACTCAATCAGAGAAGAAGTTGGCGACGCCAATGTGATCCTGGGGATCTCCGGCGGGGTTGATTCCAGTGTTACGGCTACCCTTTTGCACAAGGCAATCGGCAGCCAGTTGACGGCGATTTTTGTCGACCACGGCCTGCTTAGAAAGAACGAAAGCGATGAAGTTATGGCCGCTCTTAAAGAAGGGCTGGGCGTGAACATCGTCAGAGTTGATGCTAAGGACCGCTTCATGTCCAAGCTGGCTGGGGTAACCGACCCAGAAAAGAAGCGGAAGATCATCGGTAACGAATTCGTGCAGGTCTTCAACGATGAAGCTAAGAAGATCAAGGACGCCAAGTTCCTGGCCCAAGGGACCTTGTACACTGACGTGATTGAATCAGGGACCGACACGGCCCACACGATCAAGAGCCACCACAATGTCGGGGGCTTGCCGGAAGACATGCAGTTCAAGCTGATTGAACCGCTGCGGCAATTGTTCAAGGACGAAGTCCGGGTCTTGGGTGAAAAGCTGGGTCTGCCACACGACTTGGTATGGCGGCAGCCGTTCCCAGGTCCTGGCCTGGCTATCCGGGTAATCGGGGAGATCACTGAAGAGAAGCTGCGGATCGTCCGGGATGCGGACGCGATCTTGCGGGAAGAAGTCAAGAATGCAGGCTTGCAGGAAAGCATTTGGCAATACTTTGTTGCTTTGCCAGGGATGCGGAGCGTCGGGGTTATGGGCGACGGCCGGACTTACGACTATGCTGTCTGCATCCGGGCCGTTACGTCAATTGACGGGATGACGGCTGACTTTGCCCAGATTCCATGGGATGTTCTGCAGAAGATCTCCGTGCGGATCGTCAACGAAGTCAAGCAGGTTAACCGCGTACTGTACGACGTGACGAGCAAGCCGCCGGCAACTATTGAATACGAATAAAAAAGCGGAATTTTCTCCGCTGGGGAAACTACCTGGTTATTGCCAGGTGGTTTTTTTGTGTAAAAATGAAAAAATCACTTAACTTTTTTTATTTTTTAATATATACTTAACACATGGAAACGTGGGGGAGAATTTAAGAAAGTCGTAAGTGTTTTGCATTATTCAGATTTTATCAAGGGTAACCGGGTTAGGTTTATCGCGATCATTCTTTTAGTTATTGGCGGCAGCACGCTTCTTGCCGGCAACAATGCTTTGCTGACGCTGCTGGGGGACAGCTTGCGCAAAGGAAACCTGCTGCTTTTCGTGTCAATTATCGGGATCAATGTTGTGGTTGATTCCATCGGCAGCAGCCTGTCTTATATAGCCAATTACTTGTATGATAAACAGACTCAGGAGTATTTCCACAAACTTCGGTTTGCTGAAGTGGAAAAAATCTACAACAGTGGTAACAAGGCACCAAAAGTTTCCAGCGTTCAGAACAGTTTGACCCAAGATTTAAACATGCTGGGTGAAAATTTCCTGGCTCCATGGCTGAAAATTGCCGCTTGTGGATTGGATGTAGTCCTTTCCTCAATCATCGTCTTTACCTACAGCTGGCTTTTATTGCTGGTAATTCTGTTTCTTGCAGTGTTGATGTTTTTCATGCCTCAATTTTTATCTCCAGCTTTGCAAAAGGCTATGGATGATATTTCTAATGAAAACAAGCGTTATCTCGATATGCTGGAAAAATGGTTTAGCGGTTTGAGCGTTTTGCAGAGATACCACGTCAAGCAGAAGCTTTTGGCGGTGACGACTGCTCAAGGAAAGCGACTTGAAGATGCCAATGTCAGACGGTCCGGCCGGATGCAAGTTGCCAGCGGCGTCAACAATGCCGCAAACGTGTTGTCCCAGGCCTTGATTTTGCTCGTTTCAGGTGTCTTGATTATTACTGGCCGGATGAATTTCGGTGTTTTCTTTAGCATTGGCAACTTTGCCAGCACGATTTTTACTGAACTGGGGGTTGTGGTCAACCAATATACTATTTTGCAGTCAAGCAAGACTTTAAACGCCAAGCTCAGAAAGCAGCTTGCAGTTCAGACCGACCACTTAGAAAAGACTGAAAGTTTGGACCATTTTCAGTCATTGTCAGTTCAAGCCTTGTCTGTAGCTTTTAGTAATGAGGAAAAAATCACTTATCCGGATTTTCAAATCAAGCGGGGAGAAAAAATCTTATTGTCAGGTGACAGCGGGACTGGAAAATCTACGCTTTTTAAGCTGATCCTGCAGGAGTTGCCATTGGCGACTGGAAAGATTTGTTTTAAAAACGAAGCCGGGCAAGAAATTGAGCGGCCAGACCTGTCTCAAATTGGTTATGTTCCGCAAGATCCGGTTCTCTTTCCAGGTACAATCAAGGAAAACATTACAATGTTTAACTCCAAGCTGAATGACCGGGTAATGCATTTTGTTAAGCAGGTGAATTTGGAAAAAGATCTGGCTAAATTCCCGGCAGGAGTAGATACGGAACTCGATCAAGGCAAGCATGCCCTGTCTGGCGGCCAGCGGCAAAAAGTGGTTTTGGCCAGAGCACAGATCCATGACAGTCAGCTGATTTTCATTGATGAAGGCACTTCAGCCATCGATACACACAATGGCTTGGAAATTCTGCAGAATCTGTTGCAAACCGATGCAACGATTGTTTTTATCGCGCACAACTTGACTGAAGAGATGCGGCAGTTATTTGACCGGGAGATTCATTTGAGTAATACTGCAGGTTAAACGAAAAAAGCGGGCAAGTTTGGCTTGTCCGTTTTTTTATTCATTGAAATATTTGCTAAAAGCTTTGCGATATTGGCTGGGGGTCATTTTTTTCCAGGCTTTAAAATTACATTCTAAAACTTTGGCTGAAGAAAAGCCGCAGTAATTGGCAATGTAGGCGACGGAATAGTTTGTACTCAGCAAGAGGTATCTGGCGTGCATGAGCCGGACTTGTTTTAAGTATTTGCCTAAAGGAAGTTTAGTCACTTGGCTCAATTCTTTATTTAAAGTCACTTGTGAAATTCTAAAATGTTCAGCAATACTTTGTGCCGTGATATTGGTGGAAGAGTTGTTGGCGATGTAGGCGATCACCGTGTCAGCCAAAGATTGGTTTGGCGGCGTTGTGACGGCAGTTTTTTCAGTATATTCGCTGTCGATCAGGGCAATCATTTGAAAAAATTCGCTCAAAATTAAAAAGCGGATACTGTCACTGATCGGCTGGTCGACGAGTTTAGCGATGGTAATCAGATTTTTTCTTAACTGCCGGTAGCTGGCTGTATCGCGGCTGATATGGTCCATCTTGATCCGCCAATTTTTACTGGAAGGATATTCTTTTTCTAAAAAATTATTGTCAATAATCAGTCCCATTACATAATAAGACCGGTCTTTGTGCCCCGTCGCGGCATGAATCTGTGAGCGGTCAATAGCCCAGATATCGCCGGAATTGTAATGGTGGGTCTGGCCAGCAATGACAACCTTGAAGTCTTCCCCAGATACCAAATAATCAATTTCGATTCCGGTATGCCAGTGGGTGGGGGCTTTAGGAGCGTAATTTGATCTTTTGAAAAATTTGAAGGGGAGGCGGGCGAGATTGTCGACCTCTTCGTAAGCAATGGGCATGTTCTTTTCTCCTTTATGAATTGTCCCTAAGTGCTTTAAGAAATGGGGAGTAATCGCTTTCCTATATGATACCATACTGTTTGTAAGAGCAAATAGCTTGCTGCTACAACTGATTTAGACGAATAAACCTGAACTTACAATTTAGGAGGAAAAATAATGGCTCATTTTAGAAAAGACTTTTTGTGGGGCGGCGCCGTAGCTGCTAACCAAGTTGAAGGTGGATACAACGAAGGCGGCAAGGGCTTGTCAGTGACTGACATTACCACGGCTGGCTCCTTGGAAAGTCCGCGTTACCTGACTTACACTTTGGATGGCAAGGATGGCAAAGTAGCTGGGATGTTCGCCAGCTCCTTGCCAAAGGGCGCTAAGGGGAAGATTTTTGACAATGAATACTACCCGAACCATGTAGCGATCGATTTTTACCATCACTACAAGGAAGACATCAAGATGTTCGCGGACATGGGCTTTAAGGTATTCAGAACTTCCATTGCCTGGACGCGGATTTTCCCAACCGGTGAAGAAGACAAGCCAAACCAGGAAGGGCTGGACTTCTACCGCAGAGTCTTTGAAGAACTGAAGAAGAACGGGATTGAACCATTAGTTACGATTTCCCACTATGAAGACCCATTGGCTTTAGGCGAAAAGTACAACGACTGGCAAGACCGCAAGATGATTGACCTCTACGTTAAGTACGCGACGACCTTGTTCAAGGAATACAAGGACCTGGTTAAATACTGGCTGACCTTCAACGAAATCAACTCATCCTTGATGTTCTTGAAGCTGGTGGGTGATGGCAAGGTATCTGATGCAGATTACCAAAAGGCTTACCAAAAGCTGCACCACCAATTCGTTGCTTCTGCTAAGGCAGTTGTTGCAGGCCACAAGATCAACCCAGACTTCATGATCGGGAACATGATTGCCGGTTCTGTTTACTACCCAGGCACCCCTGATCCAAAGGATGCTTTGGCTGCCCGCTATGAAGAAGAATTGAGCCAGCTTTACTGTGCTGACGCGCAAGCTAAGGGTGAGTATCCAAGTTTTGCCAAGCGTTTATGGGATGAACACAATGTTCATTTGAAGATTGAAGATGGCGACCTTGAAGTCATGAAGGAAGGTAAAGTTGACATGTACACCTTCTCATACTACATGTCAAACATGGTTACCACCCATGATGTTGGCGAAAAGGCTAAGGGCAACTTCGCTGCCGGCGCTAAGAACCCATATCTTGAATACTCTGAATGGGGCTGGTCAACTGACCCAGACGGCTTGCAACTGTACTTGGAAAAGATGTATGACCGTTATGGCATCCCAATGATGGTGGTGGAAAATGGTCTTGGTGCCGTTGATAAGCTGGAAGATGGTACTGTTCATGACGATTACCGGATTGACTACTTGAGAAAGCACATCAAGGCGATGGACAAGGCAGTTGAACATGGGGTTGACCTGCGTGCCTACACGACTTGGGGCTGCATTGACTGCGTTTCTGCCGGAACTGGTCAAATGTCCAAGCGGTATGGCTTCATCTACGTTGACCGTGATGACAAGGGCGAAGGTACGCTTAAGCGCCTGCCTAAGGATTCATACTACTGGTACCAAAAGGTTATCGCTTCAAACGGCGATGAATTATAAAATTAAAGCGTAAGAAAAGCGGACAAGTTTGACTTGTCCGCTTTTTTTGCTGCTTACTTTTTCTTGAGCAGGTCCTTGTACATAGGGCGGTCTGCCTCGGGGATGCCCAAGAGGCCCATGGCTCCGTCCGGAGTTAAGTTGGTGGTGTTGAGAATGTTGAGCAAGTGATCTCTAGTCACCTTCTCAGTCGTTTCTTTAGTCACTTCTTCAGTCGTTTCCTTCTTGGCCCGGTCAAGCTTGACCTGGATAAATTGTGGCATTACTTCAGTCATGGTAGTCACCTCGTTCTTATCTCTTTTTTCCAATTCCTTGATTAACTCGTCAAAGGCATGCGTCCCCGACAGGGCCATTCATCATGTCCAAAAGAAGCATGATATCTTCTACTGACAGCTCTTTGGCGCTTGGGTGGTATTCCTCACCAGCATTGGTCTGGATGAAGTATTCCGCTAAGCAAAAGAAGGCACTCTTGAAGCGCTGATCCAGCTCTTTTGCTGACAAGTCGCTGATCCGGTAAAAAGCCTTGATCTCGTATCTGGCAACCACACCGCCTACATCGGCGTAGGCCACCACAGCAGCGGCAGCAATGCTATGGTCTGCGTAGTAATCGAATTCCACGCTTAAAGCACACTATCCCATATAATTCTCTGCATCTAAAAGGAGCCAGTTCCAAACCGGAACTGACTCCTTTTCTTTTGTCTTCAGTTTTTGCTTGAAGCTTAGTTGCTCTTAGTGATATCAGCCCCAAAGTACTTGAGGGAGAGCTTCTTCAAAGTGCCGTCTTTTCTGACTTCGGCTAAGGCCTTGTTGAACTTGGCCAAAAGCTTGGTGTTCTTCTTGTTGAAAAGAGCGGAAACCTTAACTGGATCAACTTGCTTGGACAAGTCGGTCATCTTTAAGTCCTTGGTGTTGTTGTCCTTGGCATACGCATACCAGGCTTCAGCGGCATTGATTGTCCCGTCCACGCGGCCTTGGCGGACTAAGGACAGACTGGTTGAAAATTCCCCGGAAGGAACGATGGTCCCCTCGTACTTCTTAACCAGGGCCGCGTTGTTGGTCCCAGTGCCTTCAGCCCACTTTTTCCCTTGGATCTGGCTTAACTTGGTAACCTTGCTGGACTTTTTGGTGATCAAGGCGTAGCGGGAATAAATGTAAGGGTCAGAGAAATTGTAGACCTTCTTGCGTTCTGGTGTTTGAGTGATGTTGTTCAAAACCACATCGTACTTGCTAGAGCCCAGGCCGGCGATCAAGGAATCCCACTTGGTTGGAACAAACTTGGTTTTTAAGCCCAGCTTTTTAGCAACGGCCTTGCCTAAGTCAACTTCAAAACCGGTCAGCTTGCCGCTCTTCCGGTAAGAATATGGGGCATAAGTGCCTTCCAGACCGATCGTCAAAGTCCCCTTGCTGGTCAGTTCTGACTGGTAGGAAGAAGAACTTGAGGATGAGCTGGAAGATGAGGAGCAAGCGGCCAGGCTGGCGCCAATTCCCGCAACTGCTAAAAAGGACAAGATTTTCTTGATTGATTTCTTCATGATGTTTCTCTTTTCTGTTTATATTTTTACTTTTGCGATTTTTGCTAAAAATCAGTCCAAGCTGGCCAGGGACATGGAATTAAGGAAATCCCAGATCCGCTGGTTGTCATTGTCTTGAGCAAAAAATTTCCCGGCATCCCCGTCGTAGAGGATCTCTCCTTTTTCCACAAAGACGATCTTGTCGGCGACCCGCCGGGCAAATGCCAGATTATGGGTTACGATGACCAGGGACTGCTTTTCCTTAGCTAGTTCCAAGAGCACCTTCAGCACTTCCATTTCCAGTTCGGGGTCCAGGGCACTGGTCGGCTCATCTAGCAAGATGTATTCGGGATGCATGGCCAGGGACCTGGCGATCGCGACTCTCTGCGCCTGCCCGCCCGAAAGCGTCTCTGGGTAAAAGTCTGCTTTGTCGGCTAGGCCTACCTTGGCCAGGAGCTGCTTGGCTTCAGCCTCCGCGTCAGCCTTCTTTTTCCCTAGAACCTGGACAGGGCCTTCGGTCACGTTCTGCAAGACCGTGAAGTGGGGGAAGAGGTTGTAGGACTGAAAGACCATCCCGGTCTTCTTGCGGACAGTTAAGATATCCGCGTCTTTAATTTTTTGGGAAAAATCAATGTGGAGCTCATCCAGGTCAAAGTTTCCGCTTTCCGGCCGCTCCAGCAGGTCTAAGGAGCGGAGAATAGTGGATTTCCCGGAGCCGGATGGGCCAACCAAAACGGTCGTTTTGCCGGCAGGGAAGTCCAAAGAAATGTTTTTTAAAACTTGGTGGTTGCCAAAAGTCTTGCTTACCTTAGTGATTTTCATGCTTCTGCCTCGCTTTCTTTGCTATGCCGGCTGCTTGCCTTTTCGAGCCAGCCCTGGAGCCAGGAGAGGACGCTGCAGAAGAGAGCGTAAACCAGGGCAACCAGGCTGTACATGATCAGGGGCTGGTAGTTTTCCGCGGCGATCTGCTGGCTGACTTCAAACATTTCCACAATGGTGATTGAGGCTGCCAGGGACGTGTCCTTGACCAAGCCGATGAAGCTGTTGGACAAAGGCGGGATGGAAACTTTTAGAGCTTGGGGCAGGATGATTCTTCTCAGAGTCTTTCCCCGGTTCATGCCGATGGAAGCAGCTGCTTCCCATTGTCCGCGCGGCACGGATTGAATAGCAGCCCGGATCGTCTCTGAAGCGTAGGCCCCGGTGTTCAAAGAGAAGGTGATAATGCCGGCGGTAAAAGGAGCCAGTTTGATCCCGTTAGGCAAAAGGCCGGGGATTTTTAAATAAGGCAGGCCGAAGTAGATGATAAAAAGCTGCACCAGCAGGGGTGTTGACCGAAAGAGCCAGACATAGAAGCGGAAGATGGCCTTGATGATTAAAAAGCCGCCGCCCTTGCCTGAAATCCGCACCAAGGCAGTGACCAGCGCGATGATCAAGCCAAGAATGAAGGAAATGATGGCCAGGGTGATGGTGTATTTGAAGCCGGCTGCGAAGATTTGCGGCAGGTAGTCGGTGAAAATGCTGTATAAAATTTTTGACAGCTCCTTTCTAGCAAAGCAGGACAAGCCAGGTTTGTATTAGAACCGAATTAAAGGCCAGGACAAAAGGAAAAGGCCCAGTCAATAGTGACTGAGCCTTGGCAATAAGCCTGGTCTGATCCCGCGGAAGAACCGCTTGGTCCTTTACGGACTGACAGAAAAGCCGTCACTATCGTAAATTTGCGTAGCAAAACACATGCCGCACATCATGCCGCAAGTACACATAGTGTTCATGTTTTGACCAGCAAAGTTAGTCATGTCAGCTTTTCCTTCCTTACAAAATTAAAGTATATTTAAAATATACACTAGCCGCTAATCTTTGTCAAACTTACTCTGCCTGTTACAGAAAATCTTTTTACCAAAAAGCAGTAATTTGCTATACTTTAACTTGCTTAAACTGGAAAGGACTAGATTATGATCGAGAAAAACGAATTGCCGATTTTGGAATATGATCTGGTTTCCCAGGAAGTTCTGAAGCCGGGCCATGATAATGAAGGCGTAAGGCTGCCGGAAAAATGCCTCTTTGCCTTCTTAGGGGACGAAGTCGATAAGTATGCCGAGCAGGTAAAGGCAACTGTGGCTGACCACTTTATTACGATTGACCGCCTGCGGCCGATCTATATTATTGAGAACTAAGGTGAGCAGCTGTGCTTATGCCGGGCACCATTAGGTGGTCCCGCCGCCACCCAGTTCATGGATGCCTTGATCGCCCTTGGCTGCCGGAAGTTTCTGGCTGTTGGCTCCTGCGGGACCTTGGTGGACATTAAGGAAAACGACTTCTTGATCCCGACCCGGGCTTTAAGAGATGAAGGCATTTCCTACAAGTACCTGCCGGCTAGCCGCTATGTAGACCTTGACCCAGTAGCTGTTGAAAAAATTGGCCAAGGCTTAAAAGAGCAGGGACTACCGTTTGAGCCCTGCACGACCTGGACGACTGACGGCTTTTTCCAGGAAACCCAGGACATGGTCGAATACCGGCGCGGGGAAGGCTGCCAGGTGGTAGAGATGGAGTGCGCCTCAATGGCTGCTGTTGCCGCTAAACGGGGCGCTGAATTCGGCCAGCTCCTCTACACGGCTGATTCCCTGGCTAACGTGGAGGCGCATGATGACCGCGATTGGGGTCAGGTCTCCCAGGCCAAAGCCCTGCACATCTGCCTGTGGATTATCCACAACTTTTAAACAGGACAGAAAAATAGTTCGCAAAAAAGAGGAATCTTCCACAAGATTCCTCTTTTTCCTGTGCATAAGTTTATGTTTCTTACTTTTTCTCGAAGTACTGCTCCTTATTGACCTTGAAGTACTTCTGGTAATCCTTGTAGTAGTTGTGGTACATGTGCTTCATCAAGAGCCAGCGCTTGATGTTCATGTCCGGCTTATAGAAGACCGTGGTGCCTACCTTGCCGGCCCGCAGAAGTGCCAAGGCTTCCTTTTTGGCCAGGGAGTCGACCGCGTATTGTTCAAAAATCTTGTCCGGTACACCCAACCAGAGCTTGTGCTTGGCCGGATCCTGGTTGCCGTAAACAACCGGCTGGTCCTTAAGCGAGTCTTCCACATAGTCGTCCACATACCACTTGGCTAGGTTGTAGCCGTTTAAAGTGACGTAGAAGCTGGACCGGCCTTGGCGGAGGTTGATCTCAAAGAACTTGTACTGGCCGTCGCGGACGTCGTACTTGATGTCAAAGTTGGCCATGCCCGTGTAGTTGATCTTTTCCAAAAAGGCCTGGACAGTCTGGTAGAGCTTCTCGTCATAGTCCGGCGTGATTACCATGTAGTTGCCGATGGCAATCGGGTCCGGGTCTTCCAAGAGGGGGTGGCCCAGGCACATCATCTTGACCTGGTGATTCTTGTCCACATAAGCGTTCAAGACCCGCATGTTGGAGTCATCGCCCGGGATGAAGTCCTGCAAAATCAAGTCTTCCTTGTAGCCATTGGTGTAGATCTTGCCCACAATATCCTTGAATTCGTCCAGGTCCTTGATGACAAAAGCCTTCTTCCGCCCTTCAAACTGGACGTCCAGCCAGGAAACCGGGTCTTCCGGCTTTAAAGCGACCGGGAAGGGGAAGGGTACGTCGGCGTAAGAACCATCCTTGTAAGCGGACATAGTGATGATCTTGGTCTTCGGGTAAGGCAGGCCGTATTCTTCACAGACCTCGTAGAAGCCCTCCTTAGAGATCAGTTTTTCCAAGAGGGCGTAGTCGATATAAGGAACGATGAAGGCCTCTTCCAGCTCCTGCTTGTGCTTGGCTAAAAGTTCTGAGTAACCGTCCCCGCAGGAGATCAAGATCACCGGTTCCGGGTGCTTCTTGTATTCCTTGATCTTCTCGCGCATAACCTTGATGAATTCCGGGTCTTCAGTAAAGCCCGGGTGAACCTCGATGTCAACGATCTTTGAATACCGGGTCGGGGCTAAAGTGGACGCGCCCCAGGCCTGGACCTTGATCCCGTAAGCCTCGTGGAAGGACCGGGCCATCCCGTAAACATTGATGTCGCTGCCTAAAAGAATCGGAGTAAATTGTTGCATGATTGTTGCCAGATTTCTATTGGATTGTAATTTTTTGGATGAAAAAAGTCCCTACCTATGTTAGCACGTTTAGGCAGGAACCGAACTGTTTGCTTATGAATTTTCGCTGATCCGGTAGCGGATGGCCTTGGCCTTGCCCCGCTTGAGAACCAAGCCGCTGTTTTCCATCTGCCGCAAGAGCCGGGTCGCCGTAGCTGGGCTGACCCCTAAGAGCTCCTCAATATCGCTTCTGATAAATTCCCCATGCTCTTTGCCAAAAGCCAAAACGGTTTCTTCATTGCCAGTTGCCCGGGCCTTTGGCTTGGGGGCTGGGCTAGGGGAAGGAGCAGGTGTTACCGCCTTTTTGACTGGTTTAGAAGTCGCTTTAACAGCTGCCTGGTAATGGGGCAGGACCACCTTAAAAGAGCTGGGAGCGGCTAAAATCTGGGGCGCAAGGCGGCTGCCCTTGTAGGCACTCTTGATTCTGGCTAACCCCGTTCCGTAGGATTCCACCAGCTTCAGCTGGTAAAAGAGGTCAGCCAAGCGCTTGTTCCGGCAAACTGACAGGCCCAGCTGGATGTCTTCCAGGGTAATCCCGGGCATGAGGCCGCCAAAAGAAATGAATTCCACCCGGTCTGTGTATAAGTTGATCAAGCTACTGGCCGGGTTGCTGTAGTCCCTGTGGATAATCGCGTTCATCAAGGCTTCCCTTAAGGCCTGCTTGGGGTAGGCTGGCCGGTCTTCCCGGTAAAGGCCTTTAATCTGGCTCTCTACTGGGTTGTGCTTTTCCAAAAAAGCGTAGACCTGCTGGAATTGAGCGGCCAGGGACCCGGTAAACTCCTGCCGGTCCAGGAATTCATCCTGGTCTGTCCCCTTAAAAACAGCGCACTTGATCGTGTAAGGGCACTGGTCAGAGACCAGGAGGTCGAAATTACTGAACTGGAGGATGCCGAACTGGCTGGACGGCGGGCTAAAGGGGAGACCCTGCTGGTCAAAAAGGGCCTGCAGGGAGTTGAAGGTCAAGTCCTGGCGGAGAGAAAGCTGGTTTTCAAAGCTGCTGGAATCATTTGGCGTAAGCATGGCGCGCCTCCTTTTTACTGCTTGCAATCTAATCATATTTTAGCGAATCTCGTCAATCTCGTCAATGACTTGATTAGATTTGATTTGATTAGATTTACTTGATTTGATTCGATTCCCAGGCAAAAAGAAAAGCGCCCGAAGGCGCTCTTGTTAAAGGCTGGTCTGCTTTTTCTCTTGGTGTTTGGCATAGAAATGGTGGGCGACGTAGCAGAAGATCACGAATGGAATCGTCGCGTACAAGGCTACCCTCTGGGAAGGGTCAAACCAGATCAAAAGGCAGGAGGCCAGGCCGGCGATAAAGGCAAACCAAGGCGTGAAAGGATAGAGGGGGGTCTTGAACTTGAGCTCGTCCTCCGTATGCCCTTCTTTCAGCCACTTCTGCCGGAACTTGAGCTGGCACAGGGCGATCGCCATCCAGACGAAGACCACCGCCAAGCCGGAGATGGAAACCAGGACCAGGTAGATCGTGTCAGCCGCGTAGACACTGGTCAGAAGGGAGAAGACCCCACCCAGCATGCTTATCAGCAAGGAGATGGCCGGAATCCCTCTTTTGTTGGTTTTGGCAAAAACAACTGGAATAGTCCCCTCATTGCCCAGGGACCAGAGCATTCTGGTTGAGGCATAGAGGCCGGAATTGCCGGCAGAGATGATGGCCGTCAAAACGACGAAGTTCATCAAGTCGCTGGCAAAAGGAATCCCCATCATGTTAAAGACGTGGACGAAGGGGCTTTCGGTAACGCCGGCTTGCTTGTAGGGGATGAGGCAGGCCATGATGAAGATGGAGTCGATGAAGAAGATGATCAGCCGCCATAAGGTGGTGTGGATGGCCTTAGGCAGGGTCTTTTCTGGTTCCTTGGCTTCCCCGGCCGTGATCCCGATCAGCTCCGTCCCCGAGAAGGCAAAGTTGACCGTGAGCATAGTGGTAAAAACCCCGCCAAAACCAGTCGGGAACCAGCCGTCCTTGGTTAGGTTGGTCAAACCTGGTGCTCCCTGGCTGCCTTTTAAAGGAATAACTCCGACCACCGCCAGTCCCCCTAAGATGATGAAGGCGACGATTGCCGCTACCTTGACGGCCGCGAACCAAAACTCACTTTCCGCGAAAATCTTGACCGAGAAGAAATTGGAGAGGAAAATCAAAATCATGAAGACCAGGCTCCAGATCCAGACGGGGACAGAGGGAAACCAGTGCCGCATGATAATCCCCGCCGCGGTAAACTCGCTGCCCAGGGCAATAGTCCAGGTCAGCCAGTAGAGAATGGCGACCGTAAAGCCGGTGGCCGGATTAAGTAGGTTCTTAGCGTAAACGTGGAAGGAACCCGTGTAGGGCATGGCCACCGACAATTCGCCCAGGCAGAGCATGACGGCGTAAACCAGGATCGCCCCGAAGAAATAGGCGATAATCGTGCCGATGGGTCCGGCCTGGCTGATGGTATAGCCCGAGCTTAAGAAGAGACCGGTCCCGATGACCCCGCCCAGGGAGATCATCTGAATATGCCGGGCTTCCATCTTCCGCTCGAGGTGGTCGACTTTTTCTTGTTGAGCCATAAAAATACCTCTTCAAAACAGATTGGTTTTTTATTAAAATAAACAGTAACATGATAACATATGATGGAGGAAAAACGATGGCAGATTTACCAACCCTTCTGGCCCAAGGCCCAGTGACTTTGGACGGGTCCATGTCCACGCCGCTTGAAGCCTGGGGCGAAGACACCAATTCCGACCTCTGGACGGCCAAGGCCCTCGCGGATAACCCAGACCTGGTCTACCGGGTCCACCAGGAGTACTTCAAGGCCGGCGCCCGGGTCACGATCACCGACAGCTACCAGGCCAGCCTGCCGGCCTTCATGAAGCACGGATTAAGTGAGGACGCGGCTCGAGCCTTAATCAGAGAGTCAGCCGCCGTAGCCATTAAGGCCAGAGACGACTTTGAAAAAGCGACCGGCATCCACAACTTCGTGGCTGGTTCAGTTGGCCCTTACGGGGCCTACCTGGCTGACGGCAGTGAATACCGGGGCGACTATGCTTTAAGCCATGAAGAATACGTGGACTTTCACGCCCCGCGGATTGAAGAATTAGTTGCCGGCGGGGTGGACTGCCTGGCGGTTGAGACTCAGCCTAAGCTGAGCGAAGTCAGAGCTATTCTGGACTACCTCAAGGCCAAGTACCCGGACCTGCCGGTTTACGTTAGCTTTTCCTTAAAGGATCCGGCCACTATCAGCGAGGGCCTGCCTTTAACTGAAGCGGTCGAGGAAGTCAGCGCCTATGCCCAGGTCTTCGCGGCCGGGGCCAACTGCTTCAAGCTGGCCTGGACTGTCGATGTGGTGAAAAATCTCCGCGCTTCTAAATTGCCAATAGTCGTTTACCCTAATTCCGGGGCCGAATACGATCCTTCTGTTAAAAAGTGGGTCTACCCCCCAGAAGCCGCGGACTTTGGCCAGGCGGGGGCTGCCTGGCTGGCGGCCGGGGCAAAACTGGTCGGGGGCTGCTGCACGACGATGCCGGAAGATATCGCCGGACTTGCCGCCGCGGTCAAAAAGGGTTATACTGCTTTTTAAAATATTTCTAATCTTAGATTAATAAGCTTCTTGAGCAGAGAAAGCAGGTTAAACAATGGCAGTTGAACGAGTAAAAGATTTTTTCAAAGATACTGAGGTTAACGTAATTGAACTTCCTGAGTCTTCAGCCACCGTGGCCTTGGCCGCCCAGGCTCTGGACACCGAGCCGGACCAGATCGCCAAGACCCTGTCCTTTTTGGTCGACGATGCCCCGATCCTAGTCGTTATGGCGGGGGAAGCCAGGACTGACAACCACAAGTACAAGGCTACCTTCCACAAGAAGGCCAAGATGATTCCTTTTGACCAGGTGGAAGACTATATCGGCCATGCCCCAGGCGGGGTTTGCCCCTTTGCCGTCAAGCCGGGCGTCAAGGTCTATTTAGACGAGTCCCTCAAGCGCCACACTGAGGTCTACCCGGCAGCTGGCTCAAGCAACAGCGCTGTCCGCTTGACCATCCCGGCTCTGGAAAAATACTCTGACTATACGGCCTGGGTGGACGTGACCAAGACAGCTTAAGCAAAATAAAGAGAAACAAAAAACGCGAACCGGCTGGTTCGCGTTCTCTGTGATGTGAAAAATTACACTGATAACAATAACAATTTGCCACAGATAAAGTTCAGCGTTTGGTGTTACGCTCAACCTAATCGTAATTTTTTCATCTTAATGATAATACTTTCATTTTATTTCGTAAAGTACTAAGGGTGCTTTTTTTAAAAATACTTGGAAAATAGGGGGACTTTTGAGGAAAAAACAATGGCAGATTTAAGCAAGTTGCGGGAGCAAATCGACCAGGCCAAGCGGCTGGAAGAGGACTTTTAACCGGCAAAAATGGTAAAATAGGCTCTTAGGTATTGTTGGTAGATTAGGAGCCGAGGAAACGATGGATTTAGGGTTAAGAGTCAAGAAGATCAATGATTTGATGGCCAAAAGGGGCAACTATGAGCTCAAGAAATTGGGCCTGACCTTTTCACAGTTTCACTGCCTGGTTTATCTGGAGAAATGCGCGGGCCAGCAGGCGCCTTTAAAGCAGCTGGAAAACCACTTTGAAGTGGCCCAGGCCACCATGGCCGGGATTGTCGGCCGCCTGGAAGGCAAGGGCTATGTCAGAAGCCACCTGGCGGAAAGCGACAAGCGGGTGAAGATCGTCTGCCTGACGGATGAGGGACGGCAGATTTGCGTCAGCGCTAAAAAGGGGATGCACAAGCTGCAGGAAAAGGTGGAGCAGCTCTACAGCCGGCAAGAACTAAGCCAGATGGAAAAGTACCTGGACCGTTTGTATGAGCTTTTGGCTGAGGAAAATCGGGAAGCATGCGAGGAAAAAGATGACCAATAAGAAAATATTGCTGCTGTCGACTGGGGGGACGATCGCGTCCGTGGCTTCAGAAGAGGGCTTAATCCCGGGCCAGTCCGGGGCGGAATTGCTCCATACCCTGGGCGGCCTGCCTTATGAAGTCGAGGTCAAGGACATTTTGTCTTTGGACTCTTCCAACATCCAGCCGGAAGAGTGGGCTTTTATCGCCGAACAGATTTATAAATTGCGCCGGGGCTTTGACGGTATCGTCGTCTCCCACGGGACTGACACCATGGCTTACACGGCGTCTATGCTCACCTTTATGTTGCAGGGAATTGACCTGCCCGTTGTTTTAACCGGGAGCCAGGTGCCCATGCAGGCCATCTTAAGCGATGCTCCAGATAACCTCCGTGTTGCTTTTGCCGCGGCCGCAACCTGCAAGCCGGGGATCTATATCGCTTTTAACCGGCAGATCATGCGGGGCTGCCGCTGCGTTAAGATCCGGACGACCGGTTTTGACGCCTTCAAGAGCATCAATGTTGACCCGGTGGCTATGGTGACTTCAGACGGCATTGACATCAAGCACAAAGACTTTGAATACGTGCCAAGCGAGCACGCCATCTGCACTTTGAACACCAAGGTGGAGCCCCAGGTGGCCATGATCAAGCTTTTCCCAGGCTTTGACCCGGCGGTTTTGTCCGCCATGGTCGACAGCGGGGTCAGGGGGATCGTCATCGAAGCCTATGGCCTTGGCGGCATGAACTACATGCGGCGGAACATGGTTAAGGCGATCGGGGAGATCATCAAGCGGGGAGTCCCCGTGGTGGCCTGCAGCCAGTGTTTGTATGAACGAACTGACTTGACCAAGTATGAGGTTGGCCGGGCGGCTATGCTGGAAGGGGCGATCAGCGGCCGGGACATGACCAGTGAAAGTGCTGTAACCAAGCTGATGTGGGCCCTGGGCCAGGGGATGGGCCTGGAGGACGTCCGGGCCTTTTTCAACAAGGATATTGCCGGTGAGGTAACCATCACCGATTAAGCTGCGGTAAGGCAGCTTTTTTATTTTTTCTTTCCATTTTCTTTTTCATTTTTGTTTTCTTTTTGCTCCTAAAAACGCTATCATGGTGGTAGAAAAATGATGAGCAAGGAGGAAAAATGATGATCAAACTGATTGCCAGCGACTTAGATGAGACCTTGCTGGGGCCGGGCAGCCGGGTAGTAGAGGAAAACCTGCGGGCTATTAAAAAATGCCAGGAACTGGGCATCAAATTCGTGCCCGCTACAGGGCGCGGCTTTTACTCTTTAAGGCAGACGCTAGAAGAACTGGGCCAGGCGGACCAGGCCGGCCAGTACACGATTTGTTACAACGGCGGGGCGGTTTTTGAGAACAAGGGGCCGCGCTTGATCTCCTTTACCGGGATGGACGGGGACCTGGTTGAGGAAATCTTCAAACGGGGGCAGGAATTAGGTCTGGGGATGCATATCTACACTGAGGACCAGGTTTACGGCTACCAACTTACGCAAGAAGAGATCGATTTTTGCCAAGGCCGGGCCGACTTCGCGGCTTTGCCAGGCGGGGACTTAACGGCCTTGCGGGCCAGCGGAGACCGTTTTGCCAAGATTCTTTACGTCGATACTGATTTTCCCCGCTTGAAAAAATTGCGGAAGGACCTGGCAGATTTTGAAAAAGTCAGTGAGATGAGCTTTTCATCCAACCGCTACCTGGAATTCAACTCGCTCAAGGTGAACAAGGGGACAGGCCTAAAGAAACTGTGCCAGGAGCTGGGCTATCAGCTGGATGAGACCATGGCGATCGGGGACAGCTTCAATGACCTGGCCATGATCAAGGCAGCCGGCACCGGCGTCGGGGTGGCCAATGTCAGCCCGGAAATGCGGGCTGACTGCGATAAGATTACAGAGAAGACCTTTGACCAGGGGGCGGTGGCGGAAGCGATCGGCCGCTGGGTTTTGCCAGATTATGAGTAAGAAAAAACTTGTTAATTTTTCCCTTAGAATGATATAATTGATTCGCTAATTTATATAAGTACTAAATTATGTTTGGGAGTATCCTATGCCAAAGCGAATTAATCTGCCAGACGGCCAGCAGGCTGTCGAATCTACTAAGGGCTTCTTCGGGGAGTTCAAGGCCTTCATCTCTAAGGGCAACGTGATAGATATGGCCGTCGGTATCATCATCGGCGGTGCCTTCACCACCATCGTCAAGTCCCTGGTCAGCGACATCATCAGTCCGCTTTTAGGGGTGGTCGGTGGGATGAATTTTGACCAGTTCTCACTGAAATTTGCCGGGGTGACCCTGGCATATGGGAAGTTCTTGACCGCGGTCATCAACTTCTTGATGATGGCCTTTGTCCTGTTTTTGATCGTCAAGGCCTTCAACCGGGCCGGGTCCTTGATCAAGAAGGAAGAAGAGGTTGAAGAAGAAGCAACGACCAAGGTCTGCCCTTACTGCAAGAGCGAGATCGACATCGAAGCCAGCCGCTGCCCGATGTGTACGTCACAATTGGAAGAAAAAATGGCTGAACAATAAAATAGCAGGCAAAAGAAAACGAAGCTGCTCTACTTGAGCAACTTCGTTTTTTGTTTATGCAATTAAAGCGATGACTTACTTAAAGCTTGTGGTCCTTGATCATCTTGGCTTGCAGGTCAGCCAGGGCAGGAGTCAGGTAGACCGGGTAGCGGTCCGGGTTAAGCAGTCTTTGGGTTTCTTCTGGCAGTTCAGCCAGCTTTTCGTACATGTGCTTTTGGATCTTGAAGGTGTCGGTTTCGATGGACTTGGCCTTTGGGCCGACAACGACCTGAGTCAAGAGGACGGCATCGAAGTCCTTCAAGTTGGCTTCAGTTTCAGTCATCATCGGGTCCATGTTAATGCCGACGAATTCTTCTGGCAAGCTTTCATCAGCCAGGGCGATGACGTCCGCGAAGGCATTCTTGGTCCCCTTGTGGTAGAGGCGGTAAGCCTTCTTTTCACCAGGCAGGGTGACCTTTTCCTTGGAGTTGGACAGCTTGATCTTTGGCTGCCATTCCCCGTCGCCAATCTTCAAAGCGGCCAGCTTGAAGACCCCGCTCAGAACCGGTGAGCTGGAGCTGGTGATCAATTGTTCACCAACGCCGAAGCTGTCAAGCGGCGCGCCTTCTTGGAGAAGGGAGTGGATGACGTTTTCGTTCAAGGCATTGGAAGCAGTGATGGTTGCTTCCGGGAAGCCGGCGTCGTCCATCATCTTGCGGGCCTTGCGGGACAATTTGGCGATGTCGCCGGAGTCGATCCGGATGCCGAACTTCTTGTGGCCCTTGGTGCGGAGCTCCTCGAAGACTTTGATAGCGTTAGGCACGCCGCTAGTTAAGACATCATAAGTGTCGACCAAAAGCAGGGCGTTGTCCGGGTAGACTTCCGCCCACTTTTCAAAGGCTTCGAGTTCGGTTGGGTAGCTTTGAACCCAGGCGTGGGCCATGGTGCCGGCAACCGGGATGTTGTACTTGGCTGCTGACAAGACGTTGCTGGTTGACCCGCAGCCGCCGATAACGGCAGCTCTGGCGCCCAGAACGGAAGCGTCCGGACCTTGGGCCCGGCGGGCACCAAATTCCATGACTGGCCGGCCAGCCGCGGCCAGGTTGATCCGGCGGGACTTGGTGGCGATCAAGGACTGGTGGTTGATTAGGTTAAGGACGAAGGTTTCCAGCAATTGACATTGAATCAAAGGCCCCTTGACCGTCAGGATTGGCACCCGCGGGAAGACCGGGGTGCCTTCTGGAATCGCGTATGCGACGCAGTCGAAGGTCATGGTTTCCAGGTAGGAAATGAATTCAGCGCTGAAGAGCTTGAGGGACTTCAGGTAGTCGATGTCTTCCTTGGTGTAGTGGAAGCCCCGCAGCTGTTCAACGACTTGTTCCAGGCCGGCGGAGACGACGAAGCTGCCGTTGTCTGGAACAGTCCGGTAAAAGACGTCGAAGACGGCTTCGGTATCTCTTGGCAGGGTTTCAAAGTAGCCGTTAGCCATTGAGAATTCGTACAGGTCGGTAATTAACGCGTGTGATAAAGACATAGTGTAAAAATCTGCTTTCTCAAAAATATAACTGTTAAAAGTAAAAATAAAAACTTAAACGGTAAAGGTTAGTCGACGACTTCAGCGCCCAGGCAGGACTTGAAGTGGTTCAGTGCCCATTCCTGTCCCGCGTCGTTTAAAGCGGCAACTGCCTTTTCGTGCACCGTGATGTCGTAGCCATGGTTGTAGGCGTCCATGGCGGTGTGCAGGACGCAGATGTCCGTGCAGACCCCGGCCAGGTGAACCCGGCTGACCTTGCGTTCACGCAAGAAGAGGTCCAGGCCGGTAGCGCAGAAGGCAGAGTAGCGTGACTTGTCCAAGACAAGGACGTGCTCGTCGTCTTGATGTTTATTATACCAAGTTTGCAGGGGTCCGTAGAACTCCCGGCCCCAAGTATTTGGCAGGTTGTGGGGCGGGAAGAGCTTGGTTTCCGGGTGGTAGGGGTTGCCCTTAAAGTGCTTGTCGGTTGGCAGGATAACCCACTTGCCGGCGGCCAAAAACTGGTCGGCCAAGCTGACAATCTGGCCAGCCAAGGCCTGGGCAGGTGCCCCGCAGGTCAGAGCGCCTTTGTCATCTACGAAGTCATTGGTATAGTCAATGATCAAGAGTGCTTCATTTTCCATCTTTTTCTTCCTCTTTTGTTAAAAGTATAACTTACCTAAAATAGGATGAAAACAAAAAGTAAAATAAACTTTTACACGCTTGACGTAAACTTTACTCCAGAAAAGATTAATTTGCAAGTTTTTCAGACAAAGAAGGTAAATTAAGCGTTTTTTTACCAACAAAAACGGAACTTTCTTTATAAAAGATCCGGCAAGATCTATAATTAGGGGTGGAAAGTAGGAATAATTATTGACAAAGAAAGAGTGTAAAAAATGAAGAAGAACAGGAAAAATTTGGCCCTGCTTCTGCTGGCGGCCAGCTTGCTTGCCGGTTGCGCGGGTCAAAGCAATAGTCAGTCCAGTCAATCCAGCCAGGCTAAGAGCGAGAAGAAGGCGGAAAGTAAGGCCAGCTCTAAGTCGGCGGCTAAATCCGCGGCCAGTTCTGCCGTTAGTTCGACAAAATCCTCCTCAAGCCAGGCCAGCTCTAAGTCCGCGGCTTCCAGCAGCCAAAGGGCAGATGCAAACCGGATGGGGACTTTAACTAGTCAATTAAGGGTCAAGCTGCCGGGGATGCTTTTGCCGGCGGCTGACGGCTTAGGCCAGGGCAGCAGCAACTTGAATATCCGCTACACCAGCTCAAGCAGCCAGAATGTTGTTTACTACAGCGTCGGAAATAGCCCGCTGGCCTTAAATGACAGCCGGATTGCCAGTGAGAAGCCATATGCCGTTTTAACGAAAAAAAAGAATGTGGCTGACGCCAGCAGCTTGATTAATTACCAAGAGCCCAAGACTGGTCTGCCAGCGGTTAAGATTGCCGGCAATGTGACTGGGACAGAAGAAGGGGCGGCTGGGTCGACTTATCTGCAGTTCAACCAGGGCCAGTGGTCCTTTGTTGTCCGGGCAAGCAATGTCCAGGGGCAAAAGCCGCTGCCAACGGCGCAAAAGCTGCTGGCGCTCTACCAGCAATATGGTCTGCCGGATACGGCGGCGAAGTCCAGCGTGCAGGTTGATGTTGGGGAAAGCCTGGGCTCTTTGAACACGGTGATCACCTGGGCCAAAGGCTCCAGCGTTTACCAGCTTAAGGCCCATAGTACGGAGACCGCCTTTAAGATGCTCAAGAGCCTTAGCTAAAGCTGAGAATAAGGTAATCAATCGCGGCCCAGAGGATAAAGCCGGCGAAGATTGCTAAATAGAAGTAGGCCTTGCGGACCTTGTGGTGAAAGACCAGCATGCCCAGGCCGGACCCGACAGGGGCCAGCAGGCCGCAGGTAAGCAGCAGCCGTTCGGGGATGCGCCAGGCGTGCATCCGGGCTTTAGCCTTGTCGATGCCATAGAGGGCAAAGGCGATTAAGTTGATAAGCAGCAGGCTGCTTTGCCAAAAGTTGTTCATGTTGTCTCCTGGTTATTTCCTAGTTAGTTTTAAAGAATTACAGGCCACCCTGCTCAGGCAGGGTGGTTTTTTGCAAAAAAGAAAAGCAAGGCAGTTTTAGCCTTGCTTTTCTTTTGCCTTGCCCCAGAGGATATTGTTTTGTGTTTCCTTAAGGCAATAGAGCTTTGGCGGCCGTCCGCTCTTGTGGTAATTCTTCTGCACGCCCAGTTCGGTAAAGAGGGAACCGTGGGTTTTGCGGAAGTTGGAGTTGTCGATCTCATCGACTGTGGTTTGGAAGAAGGGGGCGTAGACCTCGCGGGCCTCGCGGAGGGTGAATTCGGGGCCAAGGATCTGCAGGATGCTGGGCTGGTAGTCAAGTTTGTTGCGGATGCGCTGGATGGCCACGGCGATGATTTCATCATGGTCAAAGGCCAGGGCGTGGGAATTTTCCGCTAATTCAAAGGTCAGGTCCTTGTCAGCGGAAAAAAGCTCATACTTGTGGCCGAAGTTTTCAAAGGCGAACCAGGCAACATCGCTGGCTCCGTAGCCGGGCCGCAGGTTTGGCATGGCGGGCAGGTAGGTCATGTAGGTTAGGGCCAGGGCCCGCTCGCCGGGCGTCCGGTGGGGGGAGGTAAAGGTGGCCAGCTGTTCGGTGGAAGTTTCCGGCAGGTCAAGGCCGATTTTTTCTTTGATCAAGCGCACGGCAGCCTGGTCGGCACTTTCGTTTTCCCGAAGGAGGGTTTCCGGCAGGGCCCAGCGGTCCGCGAAAGGTTCGTCCTTGCGCTTGACTAAAAGCAGCTGAACCCGGTGGTTTTCCTTGTTAAAGCTCCAGATCAGGTTGGTGATGGTGATCAAGGGGCGTTCAACTATCTTTTCTAATTCAGGCATCAAAACGTCTCCTTTCAGTTTTATTACTATTATATCATTGCCGGGAGGATTAGCTGGATGTGGAAGAGGAATGAAAAAACGGGAGAATTTTGACATAATCTGTCTCTTTTTCACGTTTGAGTTAAAATTTGTTAGGATAAAAATGGTTGATTTTTCATGAAAGGAAAGAAAATTATGGATAATAACTTGCATAAAGTTGAAACACTGACAGATGAAGAATTGGAACAGATTGTTGGGGGAGGTATTGAAGGATTTGGCATTTATATTGGCGGTGCTACTCAAGTGAAAAATAGTGAAGCTTCCTTGATTTTCCGCTTATTGCACCACAAGCGCCATGGAAGAAATTAAACTATGTATTGAATTGATCGCTGGTGTCTTGTCAGCTGCTATTTCGGTTGCTTTTGATATATATGTAGGTTACCGTTTAGCAGAAATTAAGCTGACTGGTTATCGCGATCGAATATTTGCTTTCGGACTATGTATACTAGCAATCTTAATGGCCATGCAAGGAAGATGGGAAACAAACGCAGCTAGTGTAGTGGAATTGATATTATTCACTTGGTACTATCGAAAATATGGCTTAGTCAAGGTTTCAGGCGCCTTTATGGTGGGGCTGCTAATAGATTTTTTGTATGATTTGATTATTGTCTTCTTACAACGAATTCCAAATATCAGCGAATTAATGCTTAGTCTCTGCACGTTGGGGTTGTCTATTGTTTACTATCCTCTATGTATTTTGTTGATTAAGCATTTTCGACAATGGCTACTGCAAAGATTGGAAGACCAATGCCGAAAAATATTTTGGAGTTTATTAGCGTATTCATTCTGCTCATTGATGGTAGTTAATTTGATCAATGTTTTTCTTGATGAGGCCAAACCCTCTGTTATTGTTTATTCTTATCTGTCAATTGGGCAAGCAGCTTTTATCTGGATCGTTTATTATACTTTGCGAAGGGCAGAGGATGCACGTTTTAAAGCACAATTACAGCAGCAAAAGCAAAAAGAGCTGGAGGAATATGCCAACTACCTTGAACAAAGTGAAGATAATCTCCGGGCATTTAGGCACGATTACCGGAATCTGCTGAATTCTCTAAAAGTCAGTGCAGCTGAAGGGAATGTTCAAGAGCTGTTAGATAAATTGGAACGCTATTCTGCTGAAAACCTCGATTCTCAGGCTCTTCTTAAGTACAAAGACACAAACCATATTCAAGTTAAAACTCTTAAGAGCCTCATTATCACGAAGCTGAATGCCATATATCAAGCAGGCATTCCTTATGATTTTGAATGTCGGCAGACAATTGCGTCAATCCCAGGCAATGTTGATGAACTTGACTTAGTTAGAGTAATTGGGATTGCCTTTGACAATGCATTAGAGGAGAGTCAATCTCTTTCAGAAAAAAATGGTCATCCAGAGATACAGGCGATGCTTTACCAAGAAACAACAGATAGTTTGGAGTTTGAAATCCGAAACAAGATCGTTCCGGATAAAAGACAGCATACAAATCTAGCAACTAAAGGCTTTACAACGAAAACAGGACATCAAGGGCTAGGGTTGGCAAATTTGCAAGATATCGAACAAAAGTATTCGGAATTAGATATCTCATACAATGTTTCGGATGGCTGTTTTGACCTTTACTTAACGATTGATCAAGAAGAGGATGAGTAAGTTGGAATATAAGGTTATCGTGTGTGATGACGATGCGTCTTTGGCTGAAAGCCTTGCTCAAAGGATAGTTTATGCTAGCGAGAATTTGTCAGATGACAACGAAAATTACCGGCAGAGCAAGGTGGAATTAGCATTGGTTGCCAACAGTTTTGAAGAGGTAGCTGGCTATTTGGTAGCTAACGAAACGACTAATGCACTTTATTTTTTAGACATTGAATTGAACAAGGGGATTAAGACAGGCGTTGACTTGGCTGAGTTTATTCGAAGTCGTGATCCCAACGCGCAGATAATCTTTGTGACAGCGTATGATAAATACGCCCCATTGACCTATCGTCGGCGAATTGGCGCAATTGATTACATCAACAAGGAACTGCCCTCTGCCGCCTTTATGCAGCGGCTAAAGGAAACTCTACAGGCAGCCTTTGATAACCTGGACCTTTTAAGTCACGTAAACCATCAGTATTTTAGCTACAAGTGCGGCCGGCACTTACAAAGAGTCAGCGCTTCTGAAATTTACTATATCGAAAACAGCACGATGCAACACAAAGTTCATTTAGTAGCAGCAAATGGTGACAGCGAATTTAAGAACAACATTTCTAAGCTGGATGAAGAAAATGATTTTTTGCTAAAAGTTTCACAGTCATGCGTAATCAATCCGGATAATGTTGTTAGCGTAGATTTGGCTAAAAGATACGTAACTTTTCCAAACGGAGATATAGTTTACTTCTCGAGAGATAAGAAGAAGCAGATCGCAGCACTTGGAGAAGAACAGGATCAGTCTCGATAACAACAGAATTGGTCCCTTTTATAAAAAAATGAAGTAAAAAATATAGAATGATGGCAAGAGCTGATAAGGAAAAGTTCTTCCACCAATTACAAACAGTGCTAGAATGTAAGCGAAAAATATTGTTTAATTTTTTATTTATAGGAGGTTGTACGATGTTTTTTAACAAGAAAGAAAACGAAGCAGAAGAAGCGTTCAAGAAGCAATTGGAAACTGTCGCAAATGATCCGGCAGTCAAGGCAAACGCGGCTTTGAGCGAGCTGCTTGAAGCAGCTGTTAAGAAGACTGAAAAGTCAGAATCAATCCGCTCAATTGCGTCTAACCTGGACACCCAATTGCGGTCCAACTTCGCTGAAAACGAACTGCCAAAGGCCGTTACTAGCTTGCAACTGGACTTGGCCCGCTACTCTGCAGTTGGTGCTAATGGCGTAGTTCTGAAGTAATCTACTGAAAAATTAATCATATTAAAATAAGTGCTGCTGAAGCTTGGTATTCCTTCTTCAACAGCACTTATTAATTTATTCTGAACAAAAAGTAAAAAAA
>PPYF01469618.1_pt1 | contig 36494 bp, 22 predicted proteins | sample 1559871 | NCBI WGS metagenome assembly PPYF01 (sample SAMN08240021, study PRJNA423297) | Human gut metagenome, whole genome shotgun sequencing project.
GAACGATTCCGGCAGAACGATTGATCCGTGGCGTTGCTAAGAGAACCGGATTTAAGGAAGGAGTGATAGAAGGTATCCTTATGGAACTGAAAGAGGATGTATTGCAATATCTGGGTGAAGGATACCGCGTCGAATTGGGAGAGTTCGGTTTTTTTTCAGCCAAAGTGAAAGCTTCCCGATTGGTAGCAAATAAAAATGATATTCGTTCTGAATCCGTAGCTTTCAACGGGGTGAATTTCCGTGCCTCTAAGAGTATGCGTGTAGGTATTCGCGGAGATTTGGAGCGCAGAAAGTGTGTCGATTTCAACACTTCGCGTAAGTGGGACAGGGAGAACCTGAAGAAACTCGTCCTGCAATATATCAGAGAGCATGGCTTCATCACAAGAACCACTTATACAGAACTTACCGGGCGTTTAAAGAATACTGCATTGGGCGATCTTAAATCTTTTGCGGCCGAAGGCATTATCAAGCGGGAGGGACGGGGCAATCAGATGCATTTTATAGCACCGCCACGAAAGGAACCGGATGGCGAGTAGTGAACTCTGATTGGATATGTTTAACTTGCGCTCGTATGTCTAAAACATACTGTTATCGTCTATCATTAAATGATATTATGGCTAGAAATTTGTATCTTAGCGCCCATGTTGGGTTGCTAATCCGGTAACCGTGTATGTTTGTTTTTATAATACTTCTAAAATAAAAAACGATGTTTCAGAAACTTGTAGCTATAGAACCGGTCAGCCTGGTTCCGTCAGCCGAAAAAGCGTTGTATTCATTTGCCGGTCAGGTGGTGATGTATACTGATGTACCCGCAAATGATGATGAAATCATTGCCCGTATCGGAGATGCCGATGCGGTGCTTTTGAGTTATACTTCCCGTATCAACCGGTATGTACTTGAATGTTGTCCGAATGTGAAATACATTGGAATGTGTTGCTCGCTCTATTCTCCCGAAAGTGCCAATGTCGATATTCGTTATGCCAATGAACGGGGGATCACGGTAACGGGTATTCGGGACTATGGTGATGAGGGAGTGGTAGAATATGTAGTCAGTGAGTTAGTGCGCTGTTTGCATGGCTTCGGGCAGGAATCGTGGGAGGAGTTACCTCGTGAGATCACCGGCTTAAAAGTCGGAATAGTCGGATTGGGTAAGTCGGGCGGCATGATAGCGGACGCTTTGAAGTTCTTTGGTGCTGATATTTCATATTATGCCCGCAGTGAGAAAGAAGCGGCTACTGCCAAAGGATATTGCTTTTTGCCGTTGGAGAAACTCCTTGCAGAGAGTGAAGTCATTTGCTGTTGCCTTAATAAAAATACGATTCTGCTGCATGAAGAGGAATTCAGGCAGATGGGTAATCGGAAAATCTTATTCAATACCGGTTTGTCGCCGGCATGGGATGAGGCAGCTTTCGCTGAATGGCTGGAAGGTGACAACCTTTGTTTTTGTGACACGATAGGCGCATTGGGGAGTGAGCAACTGCTCAATCACTCGCATGTACGTTGTATGCAGGTGTCTACTGGCCGCACGCGTCAGGCGTTTGACCGCCTGAGCGCAAAAGTATTGGCCAATCTGTCAGAATACAATGGGTGATGCGATATTAATCAGGGTGCTCACTACTGACCACCCTGCAATATCCGATGTAGCACTATAAATGTCTACTACGGCATGCACCTGGTCATTTTTGATTTCTACCCTTTGCGTATCTCCCACAAATCCGGGGGTAGATTGTATGGATACCTGCATGTTCTCCGGACCGACAGAAGCTCGTGAGGCGGCAACTGTAACATTCACTTTGGTTGGAAAGAGGCGAATAGCTTCCGCAGCACTTCCGGAGAAAACAGTACGTTGCTCCGTTTGCAAAGAATCATCATAAACGGGAGTCCCTTTGAGTCCATTAGGACCTTTTTCATTGAAGAAGCGGGCTGTCGTATTTCCCATCAGAGAGGCAGTTCTTAAAACATCGAATCCACCGGTAGCTCCGGATGCGATATAGATTCGTGTGCCATTTGCCTTGGCTGTTTCTGCCACTTCTCGATAGAATGTCTCGTCTGCCAAAGCACCGATAGACAAGGTAATGACAGAGGTTCCGTTTCTCAATGCCGGCAAAGTCAATTCCCGCATAGCGGCAGGAGAGGCCGATTCCACCAGATAATCTGGTTTTAATGCTAATAACTCTTCCAATGTGGCGCAAGCGATGCAAGGCTTGCCATGTTGCTGCATTTTATGAACGATGTGCGCTGCTTTTGAAGCCGTACGCGAATAGACACCTACCAAGTCATAATCTGGTAATAAGCCTTTGACAACTGCATCCGCAACGATTTCTGCAAGTCGTCCACATCCTACAATGACTAATTTTTTCATGCAACAAAGATAATACTTTTATTGGTAAGAGCTTTAGTTGTTAATATTGTATTCGAATACCAGATAACATACTAACAGATACAGGATAAGGAACAATACATACCCGATTCTCATTTTCAGTTCTTTCCGGGTAGGGTGCAACCATTTTATAATTCGTGTGCGCAGGGTTTCGGACGGACGTCTGAATAATCCTGCAAGTTCCTCAAAGGTCTTTCAGGCGTAGACTGTCCGCCTGAAATCATCCCTGCTGCCCCAACCTTCCTCTCTGAACCATCGGGTTTTGGGGTATCTTTCCGCTATCCGGTCTTGCAGCTGCTGCAAGGAGAAAGATTCGGGATTGTCTTCGCATTCCTGTTCGTAGTATATCATGCCTGTGAATCCATGTATACCTTTCCATTTGGTCATGTAGGAGCATTTGACGATGTATTTTGTTCCGGTGGCATCAATAATCATATCACCTTTCCACCCGTTGGCTTCTTTTAGCATATCGAGTTTCGTTGTCTTGTTCTCTTTCTCTTTCCAAAAGACATAGACCCTGTTGTCGTTCGGACTGGACCAAAATATCGGGTATTTTAATTTTGCTTTCATCGTTATTCCGGAACAGGATGATTCATGTATAAGTGCTGCTTTATATTTATATCAAGGCTCTTTACATCAGGACTCTTCGATGGGTAATGCCACTTTCAGATTCGGATAACAGTCGCCCAGGCGTTTTAGAAAATCATTGGCAATGACAATGGCCTTTACCGTTTCTTTCGCGTCTACCGGAGTTTCGGGAATGTCTGTGAAAATCAGGCAGGAATAAAGGATGAGTTCAATCGCTTTTCCGTCTGTCTGCAAAGAGAGCTTATAGGCTTTTACATTTTTGCCGCGTGCCTGGGCTTGTGCTTTTATCTGTCCCTCCAAAGGATATACGGCGGGTCTGGAGTTTTTGAGTTGCGTGGGTTCGAATATCAGATGCTTGTCTATTTCACCATCGGTGTCCGTGTCGAACAGGTGCAGCTTATCACCGCTTAATACCAGATATTTGGGAGTTGCCACGGTGGTGAAACGCACGGTTCCCAAAGTGGCCATTCCTTTCAGTTTATCTTTCACCCCGTCTTTGAGGGCATCTACCATATTGTGTTCGGTGTTGGCATAGTTGAAAGCGTTGATAGGGCTTTGTTCCATCGCTTTTTTCAGAAAGGGGAGTTCGTATATCAGAAATTGGTTCTTATATAGTGTCGCATTTGCAAATTCTGCTTTGAAATCGGTGTTGTCTACTGTCTGAACCTGCTGGGAGATTTTGCTTTTTGTATAAAACCAATATCCCAAAGACAGGATAATGCAGACAATCGGAATAAGCGAATAAATGTTCATGAGTTTTATTTTTAGGTGTCCGTACTATTTTTCTTCTTCCCCGTTGTTATCCTTCTCTTTTTTCACTATGCCCAGAAGTCCCAAGATAAAGTCTTTCAGGTAGGATAGCAGGCCTATGGCTATCAATGCAGCAAAACCGTAGAAAAGAAGGCTGCCACCCCATTTGTCCCAGAATGTAGGTTCGGGGATGAGGCTGCTAAGTTCTTCTATATTCAGGTCCTGCCGGATTGCTTCGGCATATTCGTCGGAGATGTCATAGTACGTATCGGGTTTTGATTCGGAAAAGAGTACGAGCGTACGTTTGCCGTCTTTCTTGATATATCCTAAATCCAGATGAGTGCCTTCGTCCGTCTTATAATAAGAGCTGTCGGGGAGGGTAGCTACTTTTGGGATGTCGTTACTTACAGGAATCCTGATTCTGCGTGCTTCGGCATTACTGCTCATCAAAAGACCGGCTATGACGGTCAGAATAAATAAAATCTTTTTCATAATCATTGTAATTTAACGTGTTAATAACTGATAGAGGAACAGCGTTTGACTGTTTTCTTTGTTTGTAATAGTTTACTTTATATGCTTTTTTGATTTAATTGAAAGTTAGATTCCGCACGGTGTTATTTTTCCAGATAAAGCTGAAACAATCATCCATATCTTCTCTGACGAATGTAATTTCCCAACCTTCATTGTCCTTGTCGGATGGATTTATCGCTTCCGGATAAAAATGATCTTGCCAGGAAGCATATATTTCTTCTTTATGTACCAGGCGGCTTTCATTTGGCAATATACTGTCTAATCGGGCAGTTATGGATGCCCAATTTTTCAGTAATGCCCGTAGTTCTAACAATTGTTGTGGCGACGGTGCTGAAGCATCGCCATCCATTGCAATGACCGTTTCCGCAGAATAAGATGGCAGTTGAAGGGTAGTAAACCAGTTGTAATGGTCATTCTGCCACCAATCACAAACTTTGCCGGAAAAGACACCTATATCTTCCACCGTGTATTCTTTTCTTGTTCCCAGTAAAATGGTTACCAGTGTTTTGAAAAATCCCTTTCTTTTCCGCTGTTTGTCTGTTTCCATGTAGGCTTGTTTTATAACATTATAACTACCATTCTTTGAATGATAGTGCCAAAGTTATAAAACTATTCCGAAAAAGTGAACGGTCGTTTCTTTTTGTCTTTTTTTTGCGTAGATAATCCAGGTGGAAGGGATATGGTATGCATTGAATAATACAGTCTAGCTTTTTAATAAGGAGTAAATAGCATGTAAATGTTTGGAGAGCAGTTGGGTATCCAATCCGCCCAGGAATGCCATTTCAAAGGACAGTCCCATGTAAACCTGTCGGAACATAACTACTGCTTCTTCAACGTCTACATCCTTTTTAAATTCTCCTGTTTGTACGGCGCTTTGGATGGCGGCACGCCAGTAAGCGTAATCGCTGGCTACGAGATTATGGAGCTTTTCTTTGGCGTCAGGATCATATTGGATTACTTGAAACAGAAAATGAAAATATTGGGCGTGGTATGAAAACTTTTCTGGTGCCACCTTATCTGCACCTATCAGCTTGCCCAGCATATCCATCGTCCGTTGTACGCCTTTCACGTATTCGTCTATAAATTCGGCAAACGTACCGTTTGTTTCGGTGAATTTGTTTCGTGGATTTTGCGTGCTGAACCAAAACCTGTCCACTACGGCAATGAATAGTTCCTGTTTGTTCTTGTAGTATTTGAATATGCCGGCTTTCGACATTCCGAGCATCTTTCCAAGTTCCGCAAAACTGGCTTTTTCGTAATTTACGGACATAAACAGTTTGAAGGCGCTTATCAGTAATTCATCACGGGTAATTTTCATTTTATAGCAGTGTTTTACATTTTTCAATCCCGAAAATACTATATTATTCCCACACGAGCTATACTATAGGCTATAGATTAACAAAAATAAATTAGCGAACAACTTTCGTACTGTTATCATTTTGGCGTAATATAGAAAGACAAGTCATAGTGCAGGAATCCGGAGTGAAAGACTCCATCCCCATCCATGACCGCCTTCGGGAAATATATACATGGTTGCGGGGCATTGGTACTTTTCAACTTCTGTTATTTCATTACTTGTTAGTGGATTCGCCTACCACAGTTTTATAATTTTTTGAGCATTCATAGTTGTACATGTAAATATCAGTAAAGTGCTTAGCACTAATAATTGATGCTTTCTTATCATGTTAATCAAATATTGAATATTAGAGTTGAATAAGAAGTTTAAGAGTTATACTTTATTCTTTGTAAATAAAAGATTTTGTTTTAATTAGGATGATACAGGCATTTATCGTATACGAATATAAATATTTCATTATGATAGACTGTTCTTCTTCTTAATTTGTGCGCTATTTATAGTTGGATTACAAAGAATTTCCCTATATTTGTTATGTTAATCTATGAGATTTCTCATAAATGTCCTGTCTACTAAGAAACTTCAATATTTCAAAGAACAATTTTTTATATTTTAATAAGACAGTGATGTGGTATTATAAGATATAGCTATATTATGAAGAACCTGAAAATAATAATTTTTATACTGCTTATCATTCTTCCTTTCCCAGTCTTTGCCAGCTATGAGCATTTTAAAGTTTGGGATATGTCGGATGGGTTATCGAATAATACAGTAAAATCTATTACCCAAGATCATCTGGGATTTATTTGGCTGGGAACGTTTGACGGACTGTGCAAATTTGACGGAGTCGATTTTACCATCTTCAGACATGATCTTCAGGACAGTTTGTCTATCATAAATAATCATGTGGAAGTCGTGGCTTCGGTGAGAGATGAGCTTTGGGTAGGAACCAAACAGGGATTGAATCTTTATTCTTATAAAGAGAATAATTTTCGTTTGTGTGAATGGATTCTTCCGACAGGTGAAAGACAAAAGATAACGGAAAGCATCAAAAATATCGTAGTGAATCAAGGGAACGTCTTTGTGTTGACCTTTTCGCATGAACTATTGGTGCGTAAAAAGGGATGTGTCTTTGAACCGTGTGACTATAAAAAGAATATAGAATGGCTGTCTATTTCAGGCTATAAAGAGGGATTATTGATCGGACATGCCACTGATGGTTTGTATGTCATTGATCCCGATGAAATGGGGATTCGGGCTCATTTTCCGTTTGATTCAAAGATACTGAGCGACTGTCTGTATTACAGCGCGAATAAAGATATGATTTTTCTTGGTTTTGGCATAGGCTATCCAAGTCTCGCTTTTAGGATGAATAAGGAGAATAGCCTTGAAAAGTTGGAAGTCAGGATACCGTCAAGCGTAAAGACAATTGCCGACTATAAAGATGAGACATTGTTTGGAACAGATGGAAACGGGTTGATGTTTTTTAATGAAGAAGGATGCTCCGGCATTTCTTCGGGAGAAAGCGATATGAGCAGTGATGCTATTTATTCGTTATTTGTAGATCGGGGACAGAATCTTTGGATCGGTACGTACCGGGGAGGTCTGAATGCGAGTTCGGAACATTACGACTGGTTTCAGTCTTTTTGCGTACAAAATAAAAAACTCTCGTATGATATGGTAACCGCTGTCATTTCTCAAAAGGAAAGGTTGTATATGGGACTGGATGGCGGAGGACTGAATATTTATGATATGAAAAATGACAAGCTGCTGAAATATACAACGTATAATAGTGGCATTTCGGGTGACAATCTTTTGTCGTTATCAGTAGATGAAGAGTTTGCCTGGTTGGGAATATACGGTAAGGGACTCAGTCGCTATTCACTGTCCGGTCATACATTTAAGAATTATGCGTTGCCATTGGTTAATGGTGAAGAGAATACAAATAGAATATGGCAGATTAAGGACGATGGTGAGGGTAATATATGGATTATAGCCGAGGATGTTTACTGTTTCCATAAAAAGAGCGAGACATTTACTGTGGTTGATAATTTGAGTAACTTGAATGCCTTGAATATTATATTTGAAGAGGATGCCATTTGGCTTTGTACGATGGGATATGGGCTTTATAAATTTGACCGGAAGACGAAAGAACCTCTTGAACATTACTTTAAAGAGTCGGAAAAAACACCCATTCCCGGTAATATGATACGGTATATGTATATTGATTCCCGGAATCAGGTCTGGTTCTCGATAGAATATGCCGGGCTATACAGATTAGACCAAACGTCTGGGGAAGTCACTCCGTATGGGGTTGGAAGCGGCCTGACAGATACGAATATAGTGGGGATGCTGGAAGATAAGTCCGGTTATTTATGGGTGAGTACGTACAATGGCTTGGTCCGCTATAATCCTGTTAATGGAAAGTTTATTCGTTTTGGTAAAGAAGACAATCTCACTTCTACCCAATTCAATTATAACGCGTGTTTTCAGGAGGGGGATACAATGTATTTTGGAAGTACGGGAGGTTTATTCAGTTTCAAACCGGAAGATATTAAGTATGACGGTGAACAGGTTAATCATGTGTATTTCACCAGTCTTGAGCTGTTGAATCATGAGAATAAAATTGTGAGTCTCTATGGCATGCAACCGGAGAATATATACTTGTCATACGATCAGAACTTCTTTACGATTCACTTCTCAACACCGGAGTTGATTTCTCCTGATAAGGTACAATTCTCTTGTTATATGGAAAATTTCGAGAATGGCTGGTCTGAAATCTCCCATGTCCGGCAGGTTTCCTATACTAATATTCCCCCCGGAGAATATTATTTTTACGTCAAGGCTTCCGACAATGAAGGTCAATGGACTGATAAAGCATCTTGCCTCAAGATTATTATCACGCCCCCTTGGTGGAAAACCACTTGGGCTTTGTTTCTTTGGGGCATACTAATCCTGGGACTAATCATTTTTATATTCAGGTTATACCGTCATGAATTGAATATAAAACATTTGGTACATTTGAATGAGATAGAGAAGAAAGCGGCTAAAAATATCAACGAGGCAAAGCTGAGTTTTTATACGAATATTACGCATGAACTGCGTACGCCTATTTTTTTGATAACCTCTCCTTTGGAAGAGCTTCTGACGAGCAAGGAGGGTAGAGGGCCGGTTTCGGTTCCTAAGTCTTTCTTGGTGGGTATGTACAGGAATGCTATGAAACTGAATAAGCTGATTAGCCGGATTATTGACTTCCGTAAACTGGAGTCCGGAAAGTTGAAACTTGAGCCGCAATCACTGAACCTGGTTGCTTTCTGTAAAGACTTGACCGTGGATTATGAAGCTCTGTGCCAGCAGAAGAATATTATTTTTCATTTCTTGCCGTCACGGACGGTCATTCGTGTCGAATTTGATCCCGAAAAGATGGAGATTCTTTTGTCCAATCTCATTTCCAATGCTTTTAAATATACTCCGGAAGGAGGGAAAATCGTATTATCTATCGATGAAACGGACGAAAAAATAACGTTAGTGGTTGAAGACAATGGCATCGGCATTAAAAAAGAATTTCAGGATGCTATATTCGAACGTTTTTTTCAGGTAGAAAATACCGAAATCTTTTCAACGGGGGATGGTATCGGACTTTCCTTTGTGAAACATCTGGTCGAACTACATGATGGGACGATACACGTGGAAAGTGAATTGAATAAAGGTGCTAAATTTATAGTTGAACTTCCAAAAAAAGAAAGAGGAGATGAACCTGTTTCTTCGGAAGAAGAAATTATCATTGTGCCGAAATCTGAGAAAGACAATGCGTACGTGTCTTTAGCGGTAGAATCGGCTTCTTCGCCGGCAGCACCTCACACCTTATTGATAATAGATGACGAGAGTGAAATACTCGATATGCTGGAGCGCTTTTTAAGCGGTGATTTTAAGATCTTGAAGGCAAGTAATGGTATGGATGGACTTTCTTTGGTGCAGACCGCATTGCCTGATATCATAATCTGCGATGTGATGATGCCTAAAATGAGTGGGACGGATTTCCTGCAATTGATGAAAGGAGATAAGAAACTGGCTCATATTCCTGTCATTATGTTGACTGCCAAAACTTCAGAGGAAGACCAAATGGTGGCTTTTGATTGCGGTGCGGATGCTTATCTGACCAAACCGATTTCATTAAAATATCTCCGTAAACGTATCGATCAACTGTTGGCGCGTGTAGAATCGGCAGAGGTGGTGAACTCATTGGCGAAAACGGAAAAGAAATACTCGAAAGAAGAGCAGAAGTTCCTGTTGAAGTGCCGGGAAGTTATTGATAATAACCTGAATAATTCCAGTTTTGAGATAATGGCTTTTGCGGAACACATGGGGATGAGTCATTCCACCTTGTACCGTAAAATAAAAGGGATGACCGGAATGACTGTTGTTGAATTTATAAATGAATACCGGCTGTTCAAAGCCGTTCAATATTTTAAGGAAGGCGAGACGAATATTGGTACGGTATGCGCTAAATGCGGATTCAATGATGTGAAACATTTCCGTGATCTTTTCAAACGTAAGATGAATATGACTCCCAAGCAATATGTGCTTAGTTTATAGCCGGATCTGATTATTTGATTCACTTATTCACGACGGATTCTTCCGAATCGCCCAATAGCCGAATTTCACCCTAAAAAAGCCGAATTTCTCCCCTTTCAGGCAATGCATCCTGTTTAGTTTTGCGACAAAACGAGGGTGCAATGCCTTGAATAGTTAATTTTAAAATCAGTTTTATGGAAAAACATTTTTTCTTTATTTCGTTAAGGAAGACTTTATTCCTGACAGCGACATTTGTTTTATTAATAGGAAACACGCAGCCTTCCTATGCAATGCTAGGAGTAGACGAGGAGTTGCAGGTTATGCAGAACGGCATAGTCAAGGGACGAATCGTCGACACAAACGGAGAAGCGGTGATTGGAGCCAATGTAAAGTTAAAAGGAAGCAATCAAGGAACTATTACTGATGTGGATGGAAACTTTTCTTTGGAAAATGTATCGGGAGATATTCTAATTGTATCTTATATTGGCTTTGAAGAGCAAGAAGTTGCCATTAAAGGGCGGAAGTATGTAAAAGTCATATTGAAAGAGAATTCGCAGCTTCTTGATGAAGTCGTTGTAGTGGGATATGGCGCACAGAAAAAGGTGAATCTGACTGGAGCAGTGGCGAGTCTTGATGTGAAACAACTAGAGAGTCGACCTATTACCAGTGCTTCGCAGAGTCTGGCAGGTAAGATAGCAGGCGTACATATTGCACAATCGTCCGGTATGGCAGGTGCTGACGGTGCGCAGATCACCATTCGCGGACTTGGTACGTTGAATAATACTTCTCCTCTTATCTTGATTGACGGGGTTATTTCTCCGAATATGGATGTAGTAAATCCAGCGGATATTGAAAGTATCTCTGTCTTGAAAGATGCTGCGTCAGCTTCTATTTACGGTTCGCAGGCCGCGAATGGTGTTGTATTGGTCAGCACTAAGAAAGGAAAAGGAGAAGGGAAGTCAACTTTTAATGTAAGTGCAGGTCTTTCCTGGTCTCAAATGACCAACCAGAGTAAGCCGGACATGGTGACGGACCCGGAAACATTTATGCTCCTTATGAATGAGGCACGAATCAATTCCGGATTGGAAGCGGCCTTTCCGGATGAAGTAATTGAAAGATACCGTACACCCAAATTCAGGGATGCGTGTTCTACTGATTGGTTTGATCAGATTTTCCGAACGGCTACTACCCAGGAATACAATATGAGTGCAAGCGGCGGAAATAATAAGACCAAATATTACTTTTCTTTAGGCTATATGGACCAGGGCTCCATAGCATCCAGTGGTAACTATAAACGGCTTACTGCCCGTCTGAACTTGGATACTTATGTACTTCCCAAATTAAAGATCGGAGCATCTATCGGTTATACTTACGGCGATCAGCGCACTCCGAACGGAAGTGTGGATGAGGTCTTTGCGCTTGATCTGATGCGTGCCAATCCTTTGAATCCGGCCTATAACTCAGACGGTACGATTGCGATGCCCGATAATACGACTTTGTCCTATACAGGGCAGGTGCAAGGAGAGAATCCGTTGACCAAGATGCTTTACAATGAGATTCATCAGAAAAACAATAACATTTACGGTAATGCTTTCTTGAGTTGGGACATTCTTCCTGAACTGAAAGTGTATGCATACCTCAATGCAAATGTGCAATTAAGAGATTATAGTGAGTGGAAGGGCTGCCCGGAGGTTAAAAACTGGCGGTATGAGGAACTGCTCGCGGAAGGTGCAGATATGGATGATGTGATTAGTGACGGTTATTATGGAAACGGAAGTTTGAAGATGTCGTCAGCCAGGGATTACCGGATTAACCCGTATGTTCAGATGGAATATTCCAAGTCAATCGGCAAACATCATATGAGGGCTATGGTTGCTGCCAGTTATGAAACGACTAATTACGACTATTTTGATACCTCTAGGGGCAAGTATATCTCCAATTATGTGCATATTCTTGATTCGGGAGATCCTTCAACGGTGCAAAATAGCAGTAGTATGACCCAATATGCCATTCTTTCCCAATTCGGACGTGTGAACTATGATTTTGCCGACAAATATCTTTTCGAATTCAATCTGCGTCGTGACGGTTCTTCCAGGTTTGGTTCCAATTTCAAATATGGTATATTCCCTTCTTTCTCTGTGGGATGGGTGTTGACACAGGAGAATTTCATGAAAAAGATTCCTACGGTTAACTTTCTGAAACTGCGTGCTTCCTGGGGACAGCTTGGCAACCAGTATAGTAGCGATAATTTCCCTTATATTGCCAAGATCGGCTATGACGGTAATTATGTGTGGGGGAATGAGGTGGCAACGGGTGTTGTTCCTACTTCCTATGGAAATCCGGATATTCACTGGGAGACTACCAATGTGACGAATATAGGTTTTAATCTTCATCTGTTCAATTCGGAACTGGTATTGGAAGGTGATTACTTTATGCGTAAGACAAAAGACATTTTATTCGATACGCCATTGCCGTACGAGACAGGATTCAAATCGGTGTTAACCAATCTGGCAGAAGTGCAAAACAGCGGTTTTGAATTATCGGCTACTTATCAGAAGAGGTTGAAAGACTTCCATTTCTCCATTGGTGGTAATATGTCACATATTCAAAATAAGGTCAATGCCATAGACCCCGGAATGACCGGAGAGACCGACCGTCATATTAGTGGTAATAAAATTACGACTCGTAATAAATCGATGAATTCCTATTATATGTTGAAATGGACCGGCAAGATTTATCAGACTCAGGAAGAAGTGGATAACTCTCCCCATGTGAAAGGAGCAGGACCGGGTGACTTGGTATTTGAAGATATCAGCGGTCCTGAAGGAAAACCGGATGGAGTGATTGATGCCAATGACCGTCAGATATTGGGAACGGAATACCCGGCATGGACATTTGGTGCAAATTTATCATTTGGGTATAAAGGTATAAATATCAGTGCCGATTTTCAGGGGATTGCAGATGCTTATACTTATGGAACATGCGAATATTATACTCCGACATTCCAAGGTTCCAATTTTGGCCAATATTGGACGAAACGTTGGACACCGGAGCATCCGAGTGAGACAATCCCACGTTTGTGGGTTGAAAGTGGTCCTAATGTTGACTACGCTAACAGTTATTTTCTGATGGATAGAACTTATCTACGTTTGAAGAATCTGGTTTTGAGCTATGACTTGCCGTTGAACATCATCCGAACATTGAAAATGGAGAAAATGAGAGTATATGTTGCTGCTTCCAATTTATTCACCTGGACGAAGAAAGGTTACCGGGGACTGGATCCGGAACGTTCCAACGGCGCGGGTGAACGGGGGGGGATTCCGCAAGCGATGACAGTGAAAATGGGTATTGATTTAACTTTCTAATAACTGAAACAGTATGAAAAAAATATATGTATTGCTTTTGTCCGCTTTCTCGTTTATCATGTTGAGCGGGTGTAATGATTGGATTGAACTGGAACCGAAAGATACGGTGGCTAATGAGAATTTCTTTAAGACAAAAGATGATTTTGACCAGGCTGTGACAGGTTTATATTCTATGCTTCGTCCGTTGGATGATGAAGCCAAAGACGGAGCGTATTTTGGAAATCTGTATTGGGAAGTTTGCGCAGACGTATGCATGTATAAGAATAGTTGGACGCAGCCCTGGTTTGATATATCACGGGGTGAATTGAAATCCGTGACCGACAATATCGCATCTTTATATCAGAAGGTGTATGCGGCTATTTCTTGGTCGAATACGATCATTGAACAGATAGAGGCCAAGCAATCGGAGTTTCCCGAGGAATTTGTGAATTATGTAAAAGGACAGGCGCATTTTGTGAGGGCTATATGTTACATACGTCTGACAAGTCTTTGGGGCCCGGTTCCAATGATCGATCGTCTTTATCTTCCTTCCGAATCAAAGTTGCCGAGAAGTTCGGTCGATGATATAACGAATCAACTGATTATTCCGGATCTTAAAATAGCTGTCAGTTGCTTGGAGATGACTCCTTATAATAACAAATGGGGACTTGCCACCAAACAAGCAGCTATGGGGATGAAAGTACGCGCTTATTTGTATAACAAGGATTATGAAAATACGGTGGAAGCTGCAAAGGAATTGATGGAACTCAATAAAACCTTAGAAAATTCCATGTTCCTGAACGATTATAAAAGCATATTCGCCAACTCGAATGAGAATAATCCTGAAATATTGTTCAGCCTGAAATATGTAGCTAACGGAACCAAGCAGGGAAGTACGTTCAATACTCCTTTCGGAAGCAAAATCCCCGGGTTGCCGACAGGAAGCATGAACGGTTCATGGGCAACTGTATCTGTCTTGCCGGAGTTTATTGATTCTTATCCCTTGACTGACGGCAAGACGGTGGCTAATGGATCTACGGTATATGATTCTCAGAATAAGTGGGCCAACCGGGGACCCCGGTTCGAAAGTACGTTTTATATTGGTGGTTATTCTGTCGTGAACGGTATACCTTTCACTTCTGAATATGTGTGTGGCATTGATGCGCAGTGTGCAATAGATTATCCGTTAAATATCAACAAAGGATATATGAATGAAGATAAAAAGACAGAATGGTTGCAAGAAGACGAATCCGATTTCATTATTCTGCGCTATACCGATGTGCTGTTGATGTATGCCGAAGCAAAAACGATGCTCGGGGATATAGACCAATCTGTATTTGATATATTGGACGCAGTGAGAGACCGTGCCGGAATAGCACATGTGGCTCATACAACAGACCCGAAGGCAATGATGAAAATCATTCAGGATGAACGGAAATGGGAATTTGCTTTTGAAGGGTTGAGATACTTTGACATTCGTCGCTGGGGGATAGCTGCCGATGTGATTAATTCGATCACTTCCGACGAACTGTATAATTTCGGTTCGCACAAAGTCTTTGTTGCACCTGCCAACTATCTATGGCCTTTGCCGCAGGAAGCTACTGATGCCAATCCTAATCTGCTCCCCAATAATGAGGGATATTAATTTGAAACAAGAAGTAAACCAGTAAATAATAAGTAAATAATGAAACATATTATACATATCATAGTTTTGGCTGTTATTACAGTTGTATATATAAGCTGTGAAAAGGAAGATTATGCCCTTCAGCGTTTGAGTGCTCCTGCACAATTGACTGCTAGTCGCGGTGATACCTCAGTTTTCCTAAAATGGACTAAAGTGGAAGATGCTTCTTTTTATACATTGGTCAGAGGATTAAAAGTGATTGCAGATAGTTTGACGGTTGAATCTTATGAAGACGACTCTGCTCCTGATACATTGACTGAATATCGTATTTATGCTGTGGACAGCCAAGGATGGCGTTCGGCTACTTACGCGGTGGATTCGGGTTATTTGGGAATCCCTGACGGCATTGAACCTCGTGTTCCTGCCAAGTTAGAAGCATCCGATACTAATGAAGGTTGTTTATTATCTTGGAGTGCAGGGCGTTTTGCCACTTCGTATAAAGTGTATAAAAATGGCACGTTTTATAAAGAAATGACAAACAAGGAGTTCCTGGATTATGCAGCTTCAGTGACGGGTGCTGAATATACTGTATATTCGGTCAACCACAATGGTATGTCGAAAGGTATTTCCGTGATCGGCAAAAAGGCTTATCAGTGTCTCGACGATTATGAAACCTACGAGATCGGAAGTGTGATTGAACCTTGGACATTTATTCAAGACCGTATCGGATACTATACAGAGGGGAATCCGGTTGTAACCAATGAAAGACCTTTCGAGGGAACTAAATCATTAAGCATTAAACAGGGAAAAATAGAATTGATGTTCGATTGGGGCGGAGTGTGGAATGACGGCTATTATATCATAAGTTTCATGACTTATAAAGCATCCGGGCCATTCAAATTTTATTCAGATTTTGGCATTGATGATACAGTTCAGGGTACAGGCGAATGGGTGCAATATAACTATCGGACCGGTCTGCTGAAAGCCGGAGATAAATTCAAGATGGTGATAGATTCGAGAGAGGATGACGTCATTCTCTATGTGGATAATTTATCGATAGAATACGTAAAAGAATAGTTCTATTTTGATGATACGGATATGAGAATATTATATCGCTATTTATTATCTATAGTTTTCTTTCTATCCAATGCTCCGGATATTGGTGCATCGGTACAACTCTTTCCGGCTGATAAGGAGAATAATTGTATGCGTGAATTATGTTCACGCATACATCCGATTCTCTATCCTTATCCGGTTGAGCCGATGGAATATCCTGAATATTCCCGGCGTCCTTATCCGGCTCTTTCTTGGAGTGATTTCGGTCATCGGACTCAATTCGTAGCCGGGCGGAATGTTCCGTTAAACGAAACTGAACTGGCTGATGTTCCGGGGCTGGTATACCGGCCCGGCGCTTCATTCTTAAAGGATCGGGAGTTTACGGGAAAGCTGCAATATATAGGAAAGCATGGAATGTATCTTCACAACATAGGCGGGTATGGGCCGGGAAGTCCTTTTTATGGGAGTTTTGGCGAATATATCGTGGCGGAGTGGCAAACGGAGCAAATCAGAAAGTACCTGGGACGTCGGTTTACCGGATTTGATGTAGGAGAGCAGGATGGCCGGTTTAACTTTACCTATAAACAGATAATGGAACCATACATTCCGGATCGCAGAAGGCAGTATCTTGCTTCCCAGCCTTATTTTGACCGTGTCGCAGCCGATTTGGGAAACTGGTGCAGTTCGTTGAGTGTCCTGTGGTACTGGCATTACATTTTGAAAGAAGGATATACGATTCTTGCAGGGGCGGAAACACAGAATAAGATTACTAACGGACAGGTGCAATACATGCATTTGCGCGGAGCGGGAAAACAATACGGTATCTTGTGGTTCGGTGATGTATCGGTCTTTGATACATGGGGGTATAAGAATTACTCCCGGGACGAGAAATACGAGCGTGTGAATAAAGGAGGAAGTTTATCGTTGTTTAAACGTTCTTATTATACACAGTATATGTATAATGCAACGATACTCAGCATGGAGTCAGGATGGTGCGAAGGGCATTTTGCCAATAACAAGGGAGAGTTGACTCCTATTGGTAAAATGCATACCGATTGTGCGAATTTTGTAGAGAAGTATGGACAGCCGGGCAGTATGGTTACACAAATCGCTTTACTCAATGATTTCTATTCAGGTTGGATGCCGGCAGACCATATCGCAGGCCGGTTTCAGGTTTGGAACGGAATGGATTATGAAGCAGGTGATTTTCTGACGGATGCGATGATAAGTCTATTTTTTCCGAACTATGAACGGAGTGGCTTTTTCCATGATGAAACGGGAGCTATGTGTGAGACTCCTTACGGAGAGAATGCGGATATATTGCATAGTGACGCACGTGTGGAAGTGATGAGACAGTATCCTGTCATGGTGGCTGCCGGAAACCTTTTCAGTGGTGGAATGGAGTTAGCGGATAAAGTGAAAGAGTATGTTCACGAGGGCGGTACTTTTATAGTTACGGCAGAAAATGCCGCACGTATTTGGCCGGAATGGAAAATCGATAAAAGTAGAACCGTTCCGGCTGGAGGAATTGTCAGGATAGGAGAAAATGAACTTGTAGAACGGGGGAACTTTGAACTTTATCGGGCTTCTTTGCCCGATGAGGCTCATGTCTTGGCAATGGTTGGCGGAGAGCCGGTAGTCGTTGATATTCCTGCGGGGAAGGGGCAAATTTTACTTTCGCTTACAGCTTATGGCCTGAATGCTGCTCCTTTGGAATACAACAAGCCACCTACATGGATGCAAGGCGGTTTCAACACTTTTCTAGGCAGGCCATATGGTTTACTGAATCACTTCAGGTCGATAGTGGATGCAGTATTTAAATCTGTACAATTGTTTGAAGTGGGTGAGGGACTTGGAGTAATAGTGAATTATTTGGAGAAAGGTAAATATCGGCTGGCGATTTATAACAATACGCTGGAGAGCCTGCCTTTTGCAATACGTTCGAAGATTGGAAGGATAAAATCAATAGATGAACTTCCGGCAGGAGAAAAACTGTTTCAGGCTCAGGGATATTGGCCGAATGGGAAACGGGGCGATATGGGTGGGAAAGATAATGATTCGTATATTTTTGGAGGGGATATACGTTTGTTTGACGTATCTGTTGATGAAGAGAGGGTAGAGTTGGCAGAGAAGATACAGCAGGCGAAACCTGTGAATCACCGGCTGTTGGTATTTGACGATATCTTGTTCACCAAAGAAACAATCAGATATATGCCTACCTTTTTCGATTATTTTAGCGGGATATCCGTTGAGGGCGAAAAGTTGCTACAGGCAGACAGCTGCGCTTTGAAGGAACAGAATAAGTGGTTCTGCTTGCAGAAATTACAGATAACTGCGGATTTGCGGAAAGGATTTGCTTCAGGACGCTGGACGTTCGACAGTAGTCTGCCGCAGTATAAGCAAACCTTGATTGAGCTGAAGGAGATAGCAGATAAACTCTCGCTTCTTTATGGAGAAGATGTACTGTTTATACCGTCAACGCCGATAGGTTTTTCCATTCCCTCTGAATTGGCAGGTTTAAATTTTCAAATAGTGAAAAGTTTGGGACAAGGTATGTTCAAGTTAGCTGGCGATGGTTATGAATTGCTTGATACACCGAGTTTGGATTGGGAAACAGTTTATGGACTTCTGAAAAATAAGTTACCTGACGCACAGCATATATCCGGTGGACAGCAATCGTCGCAACAGCATGTATTGCCCGATAATAGAAATCATATTCTGGCGTTGGACAGATACTCCAAAGGGATTCTTAAAGATATAGATGAAATTGATTGCTTTTATGACGCATTCGGCGGAGTCTGTGTGAGCGCGGAATACTTGGCAAATTATTCATTAGACGCACTTCGTGAAGAGAAGAAGTTACTTGATGAGCGTGGTATATCTATGGTGGTCAGTTTCATAGAAGAGATAAACCATTTCCCGGGCTTGACTTTATGTGATGCCGTTCCCGAATATTATGAGAAAAGCATGGATTATTATAAGAGGATACTGGATAAAATGGGGGAATTACAAATAGGTGTGGCATTATTTACGACGCATGGTCCAGTTGAGAGTGACAAGTATCCTGCGCAAAAGGTATATGATGGGATGAAAAAGACCTTTCGTCATTTGTCGGAATATGGTGAGAAAAGGGGAGTTCGGTTGCTGCTGACTAACACACGGTTCAGGATTGCGGATACAGTAGATAAACAGATAAAAATGATACGCGAGATAGGAGAAAGTAATATCGGGATAGCTTTGAATCTCAACCATCTTTCTGAAAGTGAGTCCGATTTGTATGTACGGAAATTCCGTAAGCAGTTGAGAGAACGGTTGGGTGCAGTGATTCTGGGAGGTCCTGTTTCCTATAAACATTCGGAATACTTACCTGTCCCGAATAGTGACAAGTCGGTTCGGGTGGCGAATGATTTGGAGAGGGTATTGTTAATTGATAAGGTTTACCCTCTTGATAGGGAGCGTGTGTATAAGGACTGCCAATATATGGGTTGGATAAAGGAATGAGATAACATCTGTATTTATAATCGGATTTGGATAGAATATTATAATAAGAATTGGATATGAAACAAGAGAAATTAATTCTTCTTTTTTTGTTGTGTTTATTAAGTGGTACCCTGTGTGCTAAAGTTCAGACAGACGAACTATGCCGACAGAGTATCAATTTCAACCGGAATTGGAAGTATATGCAAGGTGATTATATAGGCGCCGAACGGACAGACTATGATGATAGTAGTTGGGAAACAGTTGGAATACCTCATTCCTTTAGTATTCCTTATTTTATGTCGAAAGACTTTTATACAGGCTATGGCTGGTACAGGAAGTCTTTTGAATTAACTGCGAAAGATTTGAAACAACAGCTTTTCGTGGAGTTTGACGGAGTATTTCAGGAAGCGGAAGTCTTTGTGAACGGGAAGAGGGCTGGTACACATACCGGTGGTTATACAGGTTTCTATTTTGACATATCTTCAGCAGTCCGTATGGGAAATAATGTGATTGCTGTACGCGTAAATAATATCTGGAAAGCCAATGTAGCGCCCAGGGCGGGTGAACATGTGTTTAGCGGAGGTATATACCGTAATGTCCGGCTAGTGAGAAAGTCACCTGTACATATTGACTGGTACGGTATATTTGTGACGACACCGGATTTGGCGGCGCATCAAGGCAAATCCTCGGTAGTCAGGGTTTGTACGGATATCTGTAACAAGGCGAATAAAACGATGGTATTCAAACTCCTGACGGAAGTAAAAGATGCCGAAGGTCAAATGCTTGTTTCTGTGGAGAATGAGGAGAAAGTGGAAGCTAATTCTATGAAGAAGCTCGAACAAACCACTGAAGCGATCAATCATCCTACCTTATGGCATCCTCGCCATCCTTATCTGTATAAGGTAGTCAGTTCAGTCTATCAGGGGCAAACGTTGATAGACCGGGTAGAAACTCCTTTCGGGTTTCGTTGGTTTGAGTGGACTGCCGACAAAGGTTTTTTCCTGAACGGAGAGCACTTGTTTTTCAAAGGAGTAAATGTACATCAGGATCAGGCAGGCTGGGGAGATGCCGTGACGGAAGCGGCCATGCGGCGGGATATCCTGTTGATGAAAGAGGCTGGCTTTGATCTCATCCGTGGTTCGCATTATCCTCATGCACCTGCTTTTTCGCAAGCCTGCGACGAGGAAGGTATGTTATTCTGGTCGGAGGCGCCTTTTTGGGGAATTGGAGGCTTCAGACCAGATGGTTACTGGGACTCAAGTGCTTATCCGGTAGACAGGAAAGATGAACAAGCATTCGAAGCAAGTGCTTTGCAGCAGTTGGAGGAGATGATACGTATTCATCGTAATCATCCTTCTATCGTGGCATGGAGTATGTGCAACGAAGCCTTTTTTTCTGCTCCGGAGGCGATGAAAGGGGTACGTCGGCTATTAAAAAAGATGGTCGATTTGACTCATCAGCTCGATCCGTCACGTCCCGCAGCCATTGGGGGAGCGCAACGTCCGTTGGGAGATGAGAGAATAGATAAGATAGGTGATATCGGAGGATACAATGGGGATGGAGCAACGCAGCCGGATTTTCAGAATCCGGGCATTCCGAATGTGGTGTCCGAATATGGCAGTGTGACTGCCGAACGTCCGGGCGAATATAGTCCTGGATGGGGCGATCTGCAAATGAACGATGGATGGAAAGGAATTCCGTGGCGTAGCGGACAAGCGATATGGTGTGGCTTTGACCATGGAAGTATTGCCGGCAGTCAATTGGGAAAGATGGGGATTGTTGACTATTTCCGTATTCCCAAACGCTCCTGGTATTGGTATCGGAACGAATATACCCGGGTGGCACCGCCGGAATGGGCGGGAGAAGGTATTCCTGCGCAACTGCGGTTAGAAGCATCTCGCACTGGTGATATCCTTACTGACGGCACGGACGATGTGCAATTAATGGTTACGGTTCTGAATGCAGCGGGAAAACCTGTTAGTAATTCCCCTGCGGTAGAACTGAGACTTGTTTCCGGTCCGGGAGAATTTCCAACGGGAAATATGATTTGTTTTGAACCTGACAGTGATATCCGTATCATGGACGGGAAAGCGGCTATTGCTTTTCGTTCCTATTATGCGGGAATCTCTGTGCTCGAAGCCACTTCCCCGGGACTGAAGTCGGCACGCATAGAGATAGTTTTTCAGGGAAATGAGGCTTATAAGAAAGGGCTGACTCCTGAAGTGAGAGAGCGTTCTTATGTACGTTTTGTAAGGGAGAAGAAGGAGAAAACGGTACAGGAGTTCGGTCGGAACAATCCTACTTTCGTCAGTAGTCATCACGAAAATCAAGTAGCGGGATTTGCGGCAGACGGCAATTTGCAAACTTATTGGCAGGCATCCAAAGACGATCTCGCTCCTTTTTGGATATTGGATACGGAGAAAGAGCTTGAATTGAAGAATATTCAGGTTCAATTTCCGAAAGAAAGTATCTATCGCTATGTCCTTGAAGTGTCGGGAGATAAAGCACATTGGACAGTCGTGTCAGACAAACAGGCTAATAGGAAAAAAGAGTCGCATGTTGCTGTGGATTTTTCTGATGCCGGGGTTCGTGCGCGCTTTGTACGTATCCGGTTTGTGAAGAAGTCACCGGCAGTTATTGCCGAGGTTACGGTAAGGGGAATTGTGTGTGAATAAAATAAAATTGTTGTAGTAATCGTTATATAGCTTATGTTACTGAATAGAAATCTTATCAAGAATGTTTGTGCGCTTCTGCTTTTTGCCGGACCGGTTGCGGGAGTTGAACAAAAGACAGAAACTGTTCCCATGCGACTATGGTATGACCGTCCCGCAACGAACTGGATGACCTCTGCCTTGCCTATTGGTAATGGAGAATTGGGAGCTTTGTTCTTTGGAGGTGTAGAGTGCGAGCAGATACTCTTTAACGAAAAGACTTTGTGGACAGGGAGCACTACCAGTCGTGGGGCTTATCAGAAATTTGGTGATGTATGGATTCATTTTGATGGGCAGGAAGATGTTCGGGAATATCGTCGTGAACTTTCTTTGGATGAGGCTATAGGCAAAGTGAGTTATACGTCGGCTGGAACGCATTATTTACGGGAGTATTTTGCCAGTCGTCCCGATGAGGTAATTGTGCTCAGGCTTAGTACACCGGAAGCCGGGAAGAAACTTAATTTTTCCGTCAGCCTTGCCGACGGACGTCAGGGTACCCCACAGGAAGTCACTAAAGATGGTATCCTGTTCCGTAGAAAACTGGATTTATTATCTTATGAAGCTCAATTGAAGGTCATTAATGAAGGTGGCACATTGGTAGCGGATAGTAATAAACTATGTGTGAATGCTGCCAATTCCGTCCTTATTCTATTGACGGCGGCGACCAATTATGATTTATCTTCTGCTACCTATGTGGGAGAAACTTCCGGACAACTGCATAAGCGCCTGACAGACCGGCTCGTACGGGCATCTGCCAAAGGTTATGAGCAACTGAAATCCACTCACCTGAATGATTATCAATCTCTTTTCAACCGCGTCCGGTTTGATTTGAAGACTGAAATACCCTCTGTTCCCACAAATGAACTGGTACGCCTGCATAAAGAAGATCTTTATTTGGATATGTTGTATTTTCAATATGGACGATACCTGATGATTGCTTCGTCTCGTGGAATGGATTTGCCGAATAATCTGCAAGGGATATGGAATGGAGATAATGCTCCGCCCTGGGAATGTGACATTCATAGTAACATCAATATACAAATGAATTATTGGCCTGCTGAGGTCTGCAATCTTTCCGAATGTCACGAACCTTTCATCCGGTATATTGCCACTGAAGCTCTTCGCCCGGGTGGTAGCTGGCAACAATTGGCACGAAGTGAAGGACTCAGAGGGTGGACTGTAGACACACAAAGCAATATATTCGGCTACATGGATTGGAATATCAACCGTCCTGCGAATGCGTGGTACTGTATGCATCTGTGGAAGCATTATGCTTATACACAGGATATCAACTATCTGCGTTCTGTAGCCTATCCGGTCATGCGCAGTACCTGTGAATATTGGTTTGACAGGCTTCAATTAACGGCTGACAGCGTACTGATTGCTCCGGCAGAGTGGTCGCCTGAACATGGACCTTGGGAAGATGGCGTGGCATATGCACAACAATTGGTTTGGCAACTTTTCAGTGAAACCATGCAGGCTGTACATGTCCTGCGAGGGGCAGGCATTCCGATGGATGAAGATTTTTCAGGGAAGCTGTCGGAGAAGTTGAAACGTTTGGATAATGGTGTCACGCTGGGTGCCTGGGGACAAATACGTGAATGGCGGGAAGATAGTCAGAAACTTGATACCTTGGGAAATCCCCACCGGCATCTCTCTCAATTGATAGCTCTCTATCCGGGTAATCAGATATCTTACCATAAAGACGCAACATATGCAGATGCAGCAAAAAGAACGTTAGAATCACGTGGAGACTTGGGGACGGGGTGGAGCCGTGCTTGGAAAATCGCTGCATGGGCACGCTTGCAGGATGGCGAACATGCTTATCGTTTGCTGAAGTCTGCTCTTGACTTTTCTACACTTACAGTTATTAGCATGGATAGCGACCAGGGAGGAGTTTATGAAAATCTTTTTGATTCGCATCCGCCTTTCCAAATTGACGGTAATTTCGGAGCTACGGCAGGCATTGCCGAAATGCTGCTACAGAGTCATCAGGGATTTATCCATTTGTTGCCTGCTTTACCTGCTGTTTGGGCGAATGGCAGTGTGACGGGGGTACGTGCGGAGGGAGACTTTACCTTTGCAATGGAATGGAATGCCGGTCGGCTTACACAATGTGCCGTTACTTCTGGTCATGGTGGGGAATGCCGGATATATTGCCCTGCTGCCCGATGGCTGAAAGTCGAAAGTAGCAAGGGAGAAGAAGTTACGGTTTCTTCTATTAATAAAGGTTTAATCTCCTTTTCTACTGTAAAAGGTGAGACTTATAACTTGAAATGAAGTAAACTTGTGCAGAAATGAATGAATTTAAAACGATTCCACAATTGAGCATAATAAGTAAAGCTATTTTGTAATTAGTTTCAACCCTATTTGAAATTAAAAGTTTCACACCGAGAAACTATTATTGAAACTAATCGCTTACGGGTGAAGAGGTATTGAAGTTGCCACCCTTCGCCCGCAACTCCCTTATTCATCGGAGAGACAGAGAAAAGGTGAAAGAGAAGACAAAAAGATTGAAAAGGAATATCCAGCGAGAAGATTTATTCGATTCTGTATAGGAAGGAATAAGACTCACCACAGATTACACGGATTAACACAGATTCAAGTATCTAGTAATTAATGCGAATCAGTAGTTGTGAAGGAAGCTATTGGATGAGCCAGTCAGAAGCATCGAAAGGTAAGCCGCTTCCTATGACATTGGATAACATTCCATTACCTATAACGGAATGGTAAAGAACGATTGCCTGAAAGACGTACGAAACAAACCTTCGTTTGAACAATGCGAATACTCCGGAGTTTCGCTCGACGGATATAATACCTTCCTTAAAAAAGGTGATTACTACCGGAGGTAATATCTTGTTGGAAAAACAACTAGCTTTAACTTTCCATGAAGATTTTGCTAATGAGGGAAAACTGCTAAAAGAGAAACTTTCCGGATGGTATGGCTTGGAAGTAGTGCCGGAAGCTTCGGTAACCATTACTTTGGATTACTTTTCTGACAAGAAGAAAGCGGTTAATGAGGAATATTATGAGTTAAGTGTTGACGGTCAGCAGATCAGGATTAGCGCTACTACTTCACATGGTATTTTTAACGGAACGCAGACCCTATTGGGGTTACTGAAAGGATAGGAGAGACCCTTCCGGTTGGAAGCAATGTCTATACAGGATTATCCGGACTTATTATACCGGGGACAGATGCTTGATATTACCCGGAATTATACAACGGTGGATAACTTAAAGAAGCTGATTGATATGCTCTCTTCTTACAAACTGAATGTGCTTCAGTTCCATTTCTCGGATGATGAAGGCTGGTGGCTGGAAATTCTGGGTAGTTGATTGCCTGCAACAGCATCATTTGTCTTTTAATGGCTGGCAGGAAGTAGCTTTGGGGCATAAGAGAGATACGCATACTTATTTATCCCAGCGGGCAGCCGGTATCAATTCGTGGAAAACTGTTCCGGAATGGAAAGAGGATGAAATTCCTTATCAGATAGCCAATAACGGTTATCCGGTCATCCTCTGTAATGTGAATAACTTCTATCTGGATTTGGCTTATGATGCTCATCCTGATGAACCGGGACATTTCTGGGGAGGATATGTGGATGAATCCAAAGCATTCTCCATGCTTCCGTTCGATGTCTATCGTTATCTGGCACTGTTCTATGAAAAAATCAGTGTAAAGGAAATGCCTTATTGGAGCCGGATAGGGGTAAACTTCCGTTTGCCTCATCCCGGACTCACCATCCGGGACGGACTTCTGTATGCAAATACTTCTATCGAAGGAGCACAGATACGCTATACGACGGATGGGACTGAACCGACGGTTGAGTCGGAGCTATGGGAGACTCCCGTAGCCTGTCAGGCTGCTGTTGTAAAAGCAAAGTTGTTTTATAGGGATAAGCAAAGTGTGACCAGCTGTTATTGGCAGTAATTAGTGGAATAGTAGAATAGATGTACTTTTAATTTCTAGCCGTTTTATTCTTTAAAATACGAAGATTTTCTCTACATTTGTCTTTATTAGTCTTGTAATCTTGAATATAAAGCCTTTATCTGCGACTCTGCAATTCACTATTTGAATGAAAATATCCGGATTGCAGAGCGCTTGCGTGATACGGACCGGAAGATAGAAAGTCAGTTGCAGCTTTCGCTATTATTATCATCAACTGGAATGTATAAAGAGTCTCTTGATGTGCTGGAATCGGTAGACCGTCGGAAAATCATTCCCCGTTTAATAGCCGATTATTACACCTGCTTTGACCATGTGTATGGCGAGTTGGGCGTTTATACACAGGATAAAACCCTTTCGGGACGTTATTGGAGTATTTCACAGGCATATAGAGATTCATTATATGCTATATTGCCTCCGGAATCGGAAGAATACCTGCTGATGCGTGAAGCATCATTTCGCGATCAACGCCAGTATGAGGATGCCCTGAAAGTGAATGATCTCCGGTTGACGAAAATAGAACCATATACTCCCCAATATGCGATGGCTACTTATCATCGTTCTTTGATTTACAAGTACAGTAATGATAGTCTGGGAGAGAAACGGAATCTTTGTCTTTCTGCTATATCGGATATTCGTTCTGCCATTAAGGACCATGCTTCGTTGTGGATGCTTGCCCAGCTACTTTACGAAGATGGTGATATGGAACGTGCGTACCAATATATGCGCTTTTCGTGGAATGCGACCAAGTTCTACAATGCCCGTCTGCGTAGTTGGCAGAGTGCTGACGTGCTTTCATTGATTGATAAAACCTATCAGGCAATGATTGAAAAGCAGAACGACCGTCTTCAACAAATTGCGGAGTTATTAAAGATAACGCGTTCCCAGGATGCTCTTGATGAAGAACTGGAAGAATTGTATGCAAACTTTGATACAGCCTTTTTGCATCTCTTCCCTAACTTTGTGGGAAAATTCAATGACTTATTACAGGAAAATGAACAGATTTTGCCGAAGAAAGGCGAGTTATTGAATACTGAACTGCGCATCTTTGCTTTGATACGTCTGGGTATTGAAGATAGTTCACAAATTGCGGAGTTTCTTCGTTATTCGGTGAATACAATTTATAATTATCGGGCGAAAGTAAGGAATAAAGCCCGTGGATCGAGAGAGGATTTTGACGATTTAGTGCGAAAAATTCGCTAATTCGGACTGTAAAACAACCACTTTTTTAGGTACACGTTCTGAATGTAAATAGATGAAAATGAGTGGATTATTGTTTTGTATGATCCACTTATTGCCCCCTCCTTGTTAGCTCACTTTAATTTCTTTATACTTTTGACCTGTGCTTCGAAAGTAATGAGAGTAGCCCATTGCTGACGAGCGTCTTATTATTAACTTTAAAACTTAGTACGCATGAAAAAAAACAGGCGAAAAATCCTTTCGGGGAGTCGCAAGATTTTCTTTGCTATCTTGGCAATGTTTTTATCTTTGAGTGCATCCGCACAGCAAATTACTGCATCCGGTCAGGTCCTGGATGCTCAAAAAGAACCGCTAATCGGTGTTAGTGTACAAGAGAAAGGTACGTCTAACGGAGCAATAACCGATTTAGATGGCAACTTCACATTAAACGTTAAGCAAAACGCCATTTTGATATTCTCTTATGTGGGTTATAAGTCGCAGGAGGTAAAGGCAGCCCAACAGATGAAGATCACACTTCAGGAAGATAATGAAGTGCTTGATGAAGTGGTGGTCATCGGTTATGGTTCGGTGAAACGGAAAGATGTGACCACCGCTATCTCTTCCGTATCTACCAAGGATTTGGATATGCGGCCCATTGTTTCGGCCGGACAGGCCATTCAAGGTAAGGCAGCCGGTGTCTCGGTGATTCAGCCTAACGGTACGCCGGGCGGTGAAATGTCTATCCGTGTTCGTGGTACTACTTCAATGAATGGTAGTAATGATCCGTTGTATGTAGTAGATGGAGTGCCTGTAGACAATATCAAGTTCCTTTCTCCGAATGATATTGAGAGTATGCAGATATTGAAAGATGCTTCATCGGCATCTATCTACGGTTCGCGTGCCGCTAACGGAGTCATTCTAATTACTACGAAGGCCGGTGCAGCCGGTAATGCCAAAGTTTCTTTGACAGCCCAGTTCGGTTTGAACAAAGTGGCCGATAAAGTAGAATCCTTGAATGCAGCGCAATATAAAGAATTGCAGGATGAAATCGGACTAGTGTCTTTGCCGGACGGATTACCCGATCGCACCGACTGGTTTGATGAAACGTATACGACCGGAAAGACTCAAAATTATCAGGTAGCTGTATCCAATGGTAATGAGAAAATGAAATATTACCTTTCTGCGGGTTACCTCAAAGAACAGGGAGTGTTGGACATCTCTTATTACAAGCGTTACAATTTCCGGGTGAATTTGGAAAATCAGGTTCGTAAATGGCTGACAGTAAGTGCTAATATCTCTTATTCAGATTATACAAGCAATGGAGGCGGAGCAATGGGAACAGGCTCGAATCGGGGTGGTGTTATTCTGGCTGTTATCAATACACCGACTTATGCGCCGGTGTGGGATGCTTTGAACCCTAATCAGTATTACAATAACTTCTATGGAGTGGGGAATATCACAAATCCATTAGAAAATATGGCCCGTGCGAAAAATAACAAAGACAAAGAAAACCGCTTGTTGGCATCGGGTAATATATTGCTGACTCCATTTCCGGAACTGAAGTTTAAGTCTACTCTTACTCTTGACCGTCGCAACGCCGTTAATACCACTTTTCTTGATCCGATTTCTACTGCTTGGGGCCGCAATCAGTACGGTGAGGCTTCGGACAATCGGAATATGAACACAGTGCTGACATTTGATAATGTATTGACTTATAATAAAAACTTCAAGAAACATGGCTTGGAAGTAATGGCCGGTTCGTCATGGACGGATTCAGACTATTCAAATAGCTGGATCAATGGCTCCCACTATCGTAGCGATCAGATTCAAACATTGAATGCTGCCAATAAAATATCTTGGGATAATACGGGTACGGGTGCGTCCCAATGGGGAATTATGTCATTCTTCGGACGTGTAGCTTATAACTTCGACAGTAAATACCTGGTAACAGCTAATCTTCGTGCCGATGGTTCTTCTAAATTGCATCCCGATCATCGTTGGGGCGTATTTCCTTCATTCTCTGCAGCCTGGCGTATTTCTTCGGAAAAGTTCATGGAGAACCTGACATGGATTGACGATTTAAAATTGCGCGGTGGCTGGGGACAAACCGGTAACCAGTCGGGTATTGGTGACTATGCATATTTGCAGCGTTACAATATCGGTCGTATCGAATGGTTTAAGAAAGGCGGCGAAGGTGATTCTACTGATTATGCAAATGCTGTTCCTACCATTAGCCAGGCCAACTTGCGTACATCTGATTTAACATGGGAAACCACGACACAGACCAATATAGGTCTGGATCTGACCATATTGAATGGACGGTTGACGTTTAATGCCGACTATTATTATAAGAAGACCAAAAACATGTTGATGAATGTGTCATTACCTGCCGGTGCCGCAGCCGCTACGTCTATTGCCCGTAACGAGGGTGAAATGGTAAATAAGGGTTTTGAGCTTTCTATTAGTTCGAAAAATCTTCGTGGAGGAGCATTTACATGGGATACAGACTTCAATATCTCTTTTAACCGGAATAAATTGACAAAACTGGAATTACAGAAAGTTTATTACGATGCTAAAACTGCGGATGTGGTGAATGACTATGTGGTACGTAATGAGCCGGGCCGTGCTTTGGGAGGTTTCTACGGTTATATAAGTGATGGGGTAGATCCTGAAACCGGTGAATTGATGTATCGTGATTTGAACAATGACGGTAAAATATCATCTTCCGACCGTACCTATATCGGTGATCCGAATCCGGATTTCACCTATGGTATGACTAATACCTTTTCATGGAAAGGCTTTAATTTGAGTATCTTTATCCAAGGTTCTTATGGAAACGATATTTATAATGCTTCACGTATTGAAACGGAAGGTATGTATGATGGTAAGAATCAGTCGGTCCGTGTATTGAATCGTTGGAAAATACCCGGACAGATAACAGACGTGCCTAAGGCTAATTTCAAATTACTCAATTCTACCTATTTTGTAGAAGATGGCAGTTACCTAAGATTGAAGGATGTTTCCTTGTCCTACAACGTTAAAGGCAAACTGCTGAAGAAATGGGGAATTACCCGTTTGCAACCTTATTTCACGGCTACTAACCTGCTGACATGGACCAGCTATTCGGGAATGGACCCGGAAGTAAACCAATGGGGTAACAGCGGTACGGTACAAGGTATCGATTGGGGTACTTACCCGCATTGCAGATCATACGTGTTTGGTATTAATGTTGAATTCTAATGAAAGGAAAGATTATGAAACTAAGAACTATATTTTACGGATTAACCTCCGGCTTGCTATTGGGACTTTCTTCCTGCTCGCTGAATTATGAGCCATTAGACACTTATTCGGATGTGACGGAAGGAGTGACAAGTGATGGTACAAAAATCGTATTCAAGGATAAAGCTGCAGTTGAAAGTCATCTGACAACGCTTTATAATCAAATGCGTGACCGTCAGGAACATTGGTATGTGGATTTACTTTTGATTGCAGACTCCCATTCGGATAATGCTTATGCCGGTACTACCGGAGCGGAAGTTGTCCCGTTTGAGAATAACTCGATTGAAGGTTCCAATTCTGTGTTGGAACGTGACTGGAACCGTTATTTGGAGGATGTGGCCCGTGCCAATAAACTCATTTGTAACATTGACCTGGTGACAGATAATTCGTTGACTACTGCCGAACGGGCGCAATACAAAGCAGAAGCGAAGATATTCCGTGCCATGGTAATGTTCGACATGGTACGTCTTTGGGGCGATTTCCCTGTGATTACAACAGTGGCTGATGATATTACTTCTGAAAACATTGATGAGGTATATCCACAATATTTCCCCAAACAAAATACGGAACTTGAAGCTTATCAGCAGATTGAAAAGGATTTGTTGGATGCAGTATTGTATGCTCCGGACAATACGCCGGGGAATAAGACGTTGTTTTCCAAATCTGTAGCTCGTACCTTATTGGCTAAAATATATGCCGAGAAACCTTTGCGTGATTATACGAAAGTTATCCAATATTGTGATGAGGTGAAAGCAGACGGTTTTGATCTGGTAGATGATTTCAGTGATTTGTTTGGAATGAATGCTGCGGGAACAGATGCAAAGATGCGCAATACAAAAGAATCGATTCTTGAAGCACAATTTACATCCGGAGCAGGTAACTGGTGTACATGGATGTTCGGGCGTGATCTTGTGAATTGGAATAACAATTTCACGTGGGCGAAATGGGTGACTCCGTCACGTGACCTGATTAGTGCTTTCAAACAGGAAGGGGATGAAGTCCGTTTCAAAGAATCAATAGTCTATTACGATTGTAATTGGAGCAACTATTATCCGTCTGATAATTATCCGTTCATGTATAAATGCCGCTCTGCCAACAGCAGTATCATCAAGTACCGTTATGCCGATGTCCTGTTGCTGAAAGCAGAAGCGCTGATTATGCAGGATACGCCGGATTTGGAAGGAGCCGCCGATATAATAGATGAAGTGCGCGACCGTGCCAAATTGGGAGCACTTCCCACCTCTGTCCGTTCAAACAAAAACGTCCTGCTGAATGCTTTGCTTAAAGAACGTCGGTTAGAACTGGCTTTTGAGGGACAACGATGGTTTGATCTGGTCCGTCTGGACAAGGTAGAAGAGGTGATGAATGCAGTGTATGCTAAGGATTCAGGACGCAAAGCGCAGATTTACACTTTTGATAAGAACTCTTATCGTTTGCCAATTCCGCAGTCGGTAATCGACGCGAATGATAAGATTCACCAGAATCCGGGTTATTAATTCAACTAAAAACATAGAAAACTTAAGATTATGATAGACATGAGAAATATAGCATTGACCTTTTTAGGATGCTTCACCATATTAGCTGCATGCAGCAACAGTGACGATGCGGAGAAACCGGTTACACCTGTTCCGACCGGAGATGTGACTATTTATGCGACCACTAGCAGCCTGACTCGCGATTTGACCCGTGATGCCGTTAATTTCAGCTCGAAAGATAATTTGGCACCTACTTCAATCACATTGAATCCGACTGAACAATATCAGACAATGGACGGCTTCGGAGCTGCTATCACAGGCGCCACTTGTTTTAATCTTCTGCAAATGAAACCGGAAGATCGTCACGCCTTCCTTACGGAAACATTCTCTGACGACAAAGGCTTCGGATTTAGCTATATCCGTATCTCTATCGGCTGCTCGGACTTTTCATTGAGCGAATATACCTGCTGTGATACGAAAGGTATTGAACATTTTGCTTTGCAAAGTGAAGAGAAAGACTATATCCTTCCGATTCTGAAAGAGATTTTGAGCATCAATCCTTCTATTAAAGTCATTGCCGCCCCTTGGACTTGTCCAAAATGGATGAAAGTAAAGAGTCTCACAGACCTTACTCCGCTGGATTCATGGACAAACGGTCAACTGAATCCAGCCTATTATCAGGACTATGCCACTTATTTTGTGAAATGGGTACAAGCCTTCAACGCCGAAGGCATTGATATTTATGCTGTAACTCCCCAGAACGAACCGTTGAACCGTGGTAATTCCGCTTCGCTTTATATGAGTTGGGAAGAACAGAGGGACTTTGTGAAAACAGCACTCGGACCTAAATTCAAGGCAGCCGGACTGGCTACGAAAATTTATGCATACGATCATAACTATGATTATAGTGATATTGCAACAGAAAAGAACTACCCCGGTAAGATGTATGAAGACGCAGCTGCTTCCCAATACCTGGCCGGAGCTGCTTATCACAACTATGGCGGGAATCGCGAAGAGCTTTTAAATATACATAAAGCCTATCCTGAAAAGGAACTTCTTTTCACGGAGACTTCTATCGGAACATGGAATAGCGGACGTGATTTGTCGAAACGATTGCTGGAAGATATGAAAGAAGTAGCATTGGGTACGATCAACAACTGGTGTAGAGGAGTTATAGTGTGGAACCTGATGCTTGATAATGACCGTGCTCCTAACCGTGAAGGCGGTTGCCAGACTTGCTACGGAGCGGTGGATATCAGTAATAGCGACTATAAGACAATTATCCGCAACTCACATTATTATATCATCGCCCATCTCTCAAGTGTGGTGAAACCGGGAGCGGTACGTATCGGTGCATCCGGCTATGCTGATAGCAATATCATGTATTCTGCTTTCGAGAATCCGGATGGAACGTACGCTTTTGTACTGATGAATAATAATGAAAAGACTAAAAAGATAACCTTAAGTGATGGTAAGCGTCATTTTGCTTATGATGTTCCGGGCAAATCTGTGACTTCCTATCGTTGGGCAAAGTCGGAATAAGAACTTTAAAACGATCAAGACAATGAAAAAAAACAGTTATATTATATTGGCTTTGGCAGGAATGTTATCCATGAATTCCTGTAATGATGACGAATTCTTGCCCGGTAATCCGAGTATGGAAATCAAAGCAGAGAATGCAGATGCTCTTTTTGGTGACAGTCTTCCGTTTACGATTAAAGCCTCGGATGTGGATGTGCCTCTTTCTACGTTGAAAGCACAGCTTTTTTATGGAGAAGAACAAGTGTCTGAAACGGTCATCCGTACAAAGACAAGCGGAAATGACTATACTGGTAAAATCTTTGTTCCTTATTATGCTAATATTCCTAATGGAAAGGCAACTTTGAAATATATCCTTCAGAACATTCATTTTACTACCACAGAAATGACGAAAGAACTCGCTCTGGCACGACCGGACTTCCCCTATCTGACATTAGTGGATGAGGAAGGAAAAGAGTACCGGATGGAACGTCAATCCATGTACAAGTATAGTGTGACAGGAGACTTCTCGCAAAAGATGAAAGCGTATATCAAGACTCCGAAAGTGGGAGAGAATGGGAACGAATTGACCTTCGGCTGGGAGAATGGAACGATTGAAGCCGGTTCTACTAATGCTATCTCATTTTCTAATACGGAACCGGGAAATTATGCTATCAAGTTTAATACGTTGACTTACGAGGCAGAACCATTTGCCAAGTTAAAGGTGAACGGTGAAGATATGGAATTGGTAGAGAATGATATCTATGCAATCAAGTTGACTTTGAAGAAAAATGACATTCTAGCGTTTGAAGGGGTGCCTGATTATGATAATTGGTGGATAGACCAGGATTATTTTGAAAAGCAGGAAGATGGAACATTGAAATTCCTGCCGATTGACGGAAGTTACCAAATAACAGCCAATGGTAAAATGAAGTATTTCTCTGTCATTGCTTTGAAGAATGGTGAGGCTGCCAAGTTGCAGGATGATGGAACAGGTGCTATTTGGGCTATTGGAACAGGAATCGGTAAACCGTCGGTGGCACTTTCTGAAGTAGGGTGGACTCCGGAAAACGGTCTGTGTATGCCACAGCTTACTGCGAAGAAGTATCAACTGACATTTACAGCTGGCGTTACCATGAAAGTGGATGATATTAACTTTAAGTTCTTCCATATCAATAAATGGGACAACGGTGAGTTTAAGGGTGATGCTATTTCTACAACGAGTGAATTGGTTAAAATTTCATCGGACGGAAACTTGGGACTGGAAGAAGGTCAGAAGTTCGAAAGAGGAGGTATTTACAGGTTTACAGTTGATGTGACGAAAGGCAATACCAAGGCTGTGTTGACAGTGGAGAAAGTAGGGAAGGTAGATTTACCTGCACCGGATATTTTCTTTGGTAATGATAAGATGGAGGTGACAGATACTGATATATATAAGTCGGAACAGGTGTTTACACAAGGACAAATGATAACTGTCACGGGCATTGATAATTTGAATGAATGGTGGATCGATCCTGACTTCTTTGAGAAACAAAGTGATGGTGCATTGAAGTTCCTGCCGATTAACGGAGATTATCGGGTGACAGCTAATGCTGTTTTGAAGTATTTTTCTGTAATGGCTTTGAAAGATGGTAAACCGGCCAAATTGCAAGATGACGGAACGGGTGCAATCTGGGCTATCGGGAAAGGAATCGGTAAGCCTTCTGTTGCGTCTTCCGAAGTAGGTTGGGAGCCAGGTAAAGCGCTCTGTCTGGCGCAAGTTGCTCCTAAAAAGTATCAGCTAACCTTGAAAGCTGGGGAAACGTTGAAGACTAGTGGTGACCCGGAAGTGATTAGTTTTAAGTTCTTCCATCAAAATGATTGGGGAGGAGAATTCGGCAATTATGCAAACTCTATTTTAGTGGAACAGCTTAAACTTGCAGATTCCGGAAATTTGGAAATGCAGGATAATAAAGCATTTGAAGAAGGAGCTGTCTATCGATTTACCATTGATGTAACGAATGGTAATGCAAATGCTGATTTGAAGGTTGAGATAATAAATTGATCTGAAGATTGATGCCGGATTTTTATTGAACCTATCCTGAAAGGGTATGATGAATTGTACCCTTTCAGGATTCATCTTTGGTCGGAATAATGTAAAAAACATTAATAAACCCGTCCGCCACTAGGAAATATCCCCTGTTTGGGAGTCTATATAAATAAAGTATTAACTCATTTCTTATATCATCAATAAACATGAAACTCAAAACAATGTTACTTGGCTTGTCTGTGATGACTGCGTTGTCTGCCTTTGCGCAGAAGCCCGTGTATCTGGATACTGGTAAGCCTATCGAAGAGCGAGTGAAAGATGCATTGAACCGGATGACCCTTGAAGAAAAGGTGAAGATGATTCATGCGCAGTCTAAATTTAGTTCGGCAGGCGTTCCCCGCCTCGGAATCCCCGAAGTATGGGCTACCGACGGTCCTCATGGTATCCGTCCGGAAGTGTTGTGGGATGAATGGGATCAGGCAGGATGGACAAACGACTCCTGTATTGCCTATCCGGCACTGACGTGTCTTGCTGCTACATGGAATCCCGAAATGTCGCATCTTTATGGGAAAAGTATCGGTGAAGAGGCGCGTTATCGCAAGAAAGACATCTTGTTGGGTCCCGGTGTGAATATCTACCGTACTCCCTTGAACGGACGTAACTTCGAGTATATGG
>PPYF01026978.1_pt1 | contig 36433 bp, 36 predicted proteins | sample 1559871 | NCBI WGS metagenome assembly PPYF01 (sample SAMN08240021, study PRJNA423297) | Human gut metagenome, whole genome shotgun sequencing project.
CTGCTTTCATTATCTTCACCCTTCTTTATTTTAGCAGATTTTAGCTCGCTTGGCTAGATGTTAAGTTAATGACATTGCAAGCTGTCCCCCTTAACGAACGTATTGATGAGATAATATTGTAATCTAAGAGAAGCAGGGAAATTGCTGTTCGCCATTCTAAAAACAAAAAAACTTCAAGCAAACTGCAATCTAAGAAAGATTCATAAGCAATTCGGACAACGCAACTCCGGCGAACAGCACAAAGGCAGACAGCGAAGCGATTCTGCCGAACCGTACGCAGATGGTTTCCCTAGGAGCATTGACCAACAATCACACATCTTTACAAAAAATCATTTGCAAATACAGCCGAACTATGGTATAATAACAGTGTTATCCATATAACCGTTTGAAAACCATAGAAAGGAAGTTTTAACCATGGGCTTTTTCACGAAAAAAACAGTGATTATCACCGGAGCAGGCAGAGCCGTTTTGAGTGACGGCAAGTGCGGTTCGATTGGCTACGGCATTGCAACCGCATTTGCAAAAGAGGGTGCAAACCTTGTCATTACCGGCAGAAACGTACAGAAGTTGACCGATGCAAAAGAAGAACTCGAACGTCTGTATGGCATTTCGGTATTGCCTGTACAAGCAGATGTGCACGCTGGAGCAGATAATGCAGCCGTTGTCAAGCAGGTTGTGGAACAGGCAGTTGCTGCATTCGGAGCAATTCATGTGCTGATTAATAATGCACAGGCTTCCGCCTCTGGTGTAACCTTGGCAGACCACACCACAGAACAATTCGATCTGGCAATGTATTCTGGTCTATATGCAACTTTCCACTATATGCAGGCTTGCTATCCTTATCTGAAAGAAACACAGGGTTCTGTCATTAACTTTGCATCTGGAGCAGGACTGTTCGGAAACTATGGACAGTGTGCGTATGCTGCCGCAAAGGAAGGCATTCGTGGTTTGACCCGTGTTGCAGCGACAGAATGGGGACGGGATCATATCAATGTCAATATTGTTTGCCCGCTGGCATGGACAGCACAGCTGGAACAGTTCCAGAAAGCATATCCGGATGCATTTGAGAAAAATGTGAAGATGCCGCCGATGGGACATCTGGGCGATGCAGAACAGGAAATTGGCCGTGTTTGTGTACAGCTGGCATCACCGGATTTCAAGTATATGACTGGTGAAACCATTACGCTGGAGGGCGGATTGGGATTGCGTCCATAAGAAATTAGCAAAATTCATACGAAACACACAGGGGAATGCAACTGCGTTCCCCTATTTTTTGAAAAAAGAAGTGCGATAACTTGCAGAAAATTCGAGTGACTACTTTCTTTTTTGTAAGATAGACGTTTTTCTTCTTAAAAAAAGAAAAAAAGAGAAAAAATGCTTGACTTTTTTTCTAGACTGTGATATACTGTATAAGTCGCTTGAAGAAAACGACAAAGTTCATCAACGAGGTGTGGCTCAGTTTGGTAGAGCACTACGTTCGGGACGTAGGGGCCGCAGGTTCGAATCCTGTCACCTCGACCATATTTTTAAAAGCACGTTGGTTTTTATCAGCGTGCTTTTTCGTTTATAAACGGATTTTTGAAACAAGAAGGGGAATGGAAATCATGCTGGTGGAGAAAGATGTTTCTGAAAGAATCCTATCGCTGTATGATGCAGAAGATTTGGAACTTTGCGAGGCATATGCTGTAGATGCTCATTTAGGGGAGAATCTGCCGGAATTTGCAACAGTTTATCGGGCAGAACCAGAGCATTTCTGTTTCGTTATAAATCCCGATCGGATTGGTAGGAATTATTTCAAGCTTTATAACCATCGTTTTCCGGAGGAGGCAACGAAGATGGCGAGAATTTGCTTTTTCGATGCCAGTTATTGCAAAGAGGGGTCGCTTGGCAAAAAGACATTCTGGATTTTGAATCCGGAAGAGAAGCAGCAGTTGCTGCAAATCTTGCAGCGTCCTTGCGAAGCAGGGAATACCGTCTGGAGGAAGCTTATTGAAACATTTTGCTGGGAAGCAGACGAAGAGCGGATTCCACTCGATACACCCATACCAGATTATACAAAACTGGAAGGATAACCATGTCGCAGGCAAACTGCGGTCGAGCTGGCTCAGCTCGGCGGAGGGTGATTCCCCACAGTGTGGGGAAATGTCCCGAAGGGACAAAAGGGAAGGGCATCCTCTAAAATGGGGGACAAGCTGTCCCCCTTAACGAACGTATTGATTAGACTGTATTGAAATCTAAGAAAAATAAGCAAGTTGCTGTTCGCCATTCTAAAAACAAGGAACATTCTAATAAACTGTAATCTAAGAAAGATTCATAAGCAATTCGGACAACGTAACCCACGGCGAACAGCACAAAGGCAGACAGCGAAGCGATTTTGCCGAATCTTACGCAATTGTTTTTTCTAAGAGCAACTGAAAAACGACCATTTTTTCAATCAAACGACAATTCTGCAAAACTCTGTGCTTGACACGATATAAAAAATGTGTTATAATCAATACAACCATATTTGTATGCAGGCAGAGAAAATTCCTGCAATAGTAGGGGGACTGGGTTATAGCCCAGCAGACGAAAACAAGCATCAAAGATACAATGGAGGCGGAATCCACATGGGTATTTTTTCAAGAATTGGCGATATTATGAAAGCAAATGTCAACGACCTCATCGACAAGGCAGAAGATCCGGAAAAGATGGTCAAGCAGATCATTCGGGATTTGCAGCAGGAAGTTGCAAAGTCTACACAGGCACTCGGCAAGGCAATGGCAAGCCAGCGGATTGCAGAACGGCAGTATAAGACTGCATTGCAGTCGTCTGCAGATTGGGAATCCAAGGCAAAGGCAGCCCTTGCAGCTGGTAACACGGAAATGGCAAAGAAAGCCCTGTCCTATAAGGTCAAGGCAGATAATGACGTTGCCTCTTATCAGCAGATGTATGAAACCATTACCACACAGACCGATGCCATCCGGAATCAGGTTGAAACCTTAAAGGCAAAACTGGAAGAAGCAAAGAGCCGGCAGGCAATGCTGATTGCCCGTTCCCAGATGGCAAAGACTCAGAAGAATCTGGCACAGTCTATGGGCGGTATCAATACTTCCAGTTCTATGGATAAATTTAACCGCATGGAAGAAAAGATTATGCAGCAGGAAGCAGAAGCTGCTGCGTTTGCTGAAATCTCTGGCAACAGCAATGCAGACACCAAAAGCTTTGAACAGATGGAAGCAGATACCAAGGTGGATGCAGAATTGCAGCGTTTGATGGCAGAAATGGGTACGTCCACCAGTGATGCGGATTTGGATGCACAGCTTGCTGCATTGGAACAGGGAGGTTCATTATGAGCAAGGAAAAGGATTCTGGAAAGAAAGAACGACTCAGCATGTTCTATAAAGTCGCACCAGTTGTCGGGGCATTGGTGCTTGCAATGCTGTCCGCTGTCTTTATCGTATGCCGGACACTGAGCAATCGCTCTCATCACGAGAAGTGGAAGGATTACGACGAATGCGGCATTTGAGCCGTATAAAAAAATCCAACAAGGAAACAGGGGTGCTTCCGAATCGAAGTGCCCTTTTTCTGACTTTTTTAAAATAGAAAGCTGTCTATTTTTAGAATCAAGTCGATTGAATTAGTAGGATTGTTTTTCATATTTTTGCCATCATTGACAGAAACAAAAGATTTATGTTATACTATTGATTGTGTGCATTCGATTTCAGAAGAAATCGAAACCACGCTTTTTCTCATTCATTCACCCAAAACCCGTTTCAGAAAGGACGATGATTATCATATGCTGACAAAAGAAGCCATTTTAAAAAGACCAGAACTGCAACAGATTGTGCAGAAATACCGACACAACATTGAGCGAAGCGAACAGCTTGCTCTGCAATATCAGGAAAACTATCAGATTAACCCGTCTTTCTATGAACAGTACGATGTAAAATGCGGTCTGCGGGATGCAGACGGTAGGGGCGTTCTTGCCGGACTGACGGGGATTAGCAAGGTACAGGCAACCAAGTTGGAAAACGGCGTGCAAGTACCAGCAGAAGGGGAATTATTCTATCGGGGCTATTCCATTTCGGATTTGGTGAACGGATTCATTCAGCAGAACCGTTTTGGATTTGAAGAAATCATTTATTTGCTATTGACTGGAGAACTGCCGAAAGCAGACGAGTTAAAATCCTTTCACGAACTGTTGGCAGATTATCAGAACTTGCCGGCACATTTTAAAAGCAGCGTTATCATGCGGATGCCGAGCGATAACATCATGAACGGCATGGAAAAGTGTGTGCTGGCACTGCATTCCACCGACCCGAAACCGGATGACATCAGCATTCCGAATGTTATGCGGCAGTGTCTGGAACTGATTGCCCGTTTCCCATCGCTGGCAGTGTATAACTACCAGATGACACAGTACTTCCACAAGGGCAGCAGCATGGTATTGCGGAAGCCAAAGCCAGATAAAACCATTGCGGAAAACCTGCTGACCATGATGCGGCCAGATGGCAAATATACGCAGCTGGAAGCACGGCTGTTGGATTTGGCGTTGGTGCTTCATGCAGAACACGGCGGCGGAAACAATTCTACTTTTACCATGCATGTGGTAACATCTTCGGGGACGGACACCTATTCTGCCATTTCGGCTTCTTTGGGTTCGCTAAAAGGGCCAAAGCACGGCGGTGCAAATCTGAAGGTCATGGAAATGTTCCAAGATTTGAAAGCCCATGTAACAGACTGGAACAATCGAGATGCGATTCGGTCATATTTGACCGGACTGCTGAATCGGGAGGGCTTCGACCACAGCGGTTTGATTTATGGGTTAGGGCATGCAGTTTATACCGTTTCTGACCCAAGAGCACGTATTTTGAAAAAGTTTGCAGAGATGCTTTCGAACGAAAAGCAGATGCATGATGAATTTCAGTTGTATCAGACTGTGGAGGAAATCGCAACAGAACTGCTGTTAGAACGCCGCAAGACAAACAAGGGAGTTTGTGCAAACGTTGATTTTTACAGCGGCTTTGTGTATGAGATGCTGGGCATTCCGATGGAACTGTATACGCCAATTTTTGCGATTGCAAGAATTGCAGGCTGGTCGGCACATCGGATTGAAGAACTGACGAACTCCAATAAAATCATCCGTCCGGCATATCGTCCGGTTGGATTAGAACGAACCTATGTGCCATTGGGAGAACGATAAATTTTTGTGGAATCGGAGGAAAAAATTATGCCATTTATGCAGTTGAAAACGAATGTTGCTGTTACAGAACAGCAGGAAACCTTGTTGAAAACCTCATTCGGCAGTGCCATCACTGCCATCCCGGGGAAATCAGAAACATGGCTGATGGTGGGAATTGAACCGCAGTACACCTTGTATTTTCAGGGCAGCGATGCACCAGCAGCTATGGTAGAAGTCAGCATTTTCGGTTCGGCTTCGGATGCAGCCTATGCAGATTTGACCGCTCGAATCTGTAAGATTGTAGCAGAAACGCTGCACATTGATGCAAGCCGGATTTATGTGAAGTATGCAGAGATAGAGCACTGGGGCTGGAACGGCTCGAACTTTTAAAACAACATGTTTAAAAATGGACAGAAAAAAGTACCTTGTTTACGAAACAAGGTACTTTTTTGCATGCATAGAAAATAAAACGTCCATCTTTAGGAATTGAAAGCAAGCAGATGGATGTGCTATGATAAACAGGAAATGCAGAAAAAAAGGGGTTGAAACCTTGATCCAACAAGTACAAACAACAGCAGCAAATCCTGTAGAATCTGAACAAATTGATTTGCCGGAAGTAGTTTTACAGCCGCTGCCGATGAATGCAAAAGTAGCTGAACAGCACCACTTTGCACATGGTTTACTGGAAGAAATGCTATTCAAACGGGGCATTTTCAAGCCCTATTTCATGGGAGAAGGAAAACATGGAAAGCCGTTTTTGTTAGAACATCCGCAAATTCAGTTTAATATCAGCCACTGCAAAAATGCGGTGCTCTGTGGCATTGGCTCGAAACCGTTAGGCGTAGACGTGGAAACCATTCGACCGATGCGGGAACGTGTATTGCATCGAGTTCTGACCGCTTCAGAGCAGCAGGAAATTTTACAGTCAGAATCACCAGAACTGTGTTTTTTGCGGTTCTGGACACTAAAAGAGAGCTTTGTAAAGGCGTTGGGCGTTGGGATTTCCTATCCGATGCAGACGCTGGCATTTTCCCTGCGAGAGCCACTTGCAACGGAAGGAATGCAGTGCCATGTACGGCAGGGAAGCGGCGAGATTCTTGTTCCAATGCAGGAATATGCCGCAGCCGGAGCAGGTGCAGGATACCGCTTCTTTCAAGGCATCTGGGAGCAGAAGCAAGTCTTTTCCGTTTGTATTCCCAAGGCAGAATAACAGAAAAAGGGAGCAGAATGTGTCATTCTGCCCCCTTCTTTTTTGGGAATATCCAAGAAAGAAATTAATCCATATCCTTGTAGGTGTCCCGATATTCATCTTCGGTGACATCTTCTTTTGCATCAAAAGCTTCCTTTGCTTCTTCGTCCGCTTCTTCCTCTTCGACTTTTCGGTCAATGGTTCGCAGAGCAAACAGAGCAGCGTAAGAATAAGCTGGCAGAACCAGTTCATTTTCCTTGCAGATACCAGAAGCAACATTGCTCAGAGCATAGTTCTTGAGAACATCCGAATGCAAGCTGAAATGCTGGGTTTGTTCGCTGCGGTTCAGAATCAGGATAACGCTTTCACCGCTGTTCCGATGGAATCGGGAGAATACCAGCAGTTCGTTTCCAGTCAGCAGGAATTCCAGTTCACCGTCCACAAAAACAGAACTGCTCTTGCGGAGAATGCCCAGTTCTCGAGTATATTCGAGCAGGTCTTCATCCTCGTTGCCCCACGGGAAGCAGCGACGGTTGAACGGGTCTTTCCAGCCCTGCAAGCCGACTTCATCTCCGTAGTAAATACTCGGAACGCCCGGCAGGAAGAATTGCAGCACCATAGCAGCCTTTAACAGCTGTTTGCCACGCTTATATTCTGCATCGGACAGCCAGTTTTCTGCCATCCAGTCTTTTGACTTGTCATCACAGTTCTGACCGCCAAAGCGGTTAATTGCCCGTTCGATGTCGTGCGTGGAAACAAAGTTCATCAGGACATCAACGGTCTGCTTCGGGTAGTTTTCGAGAATGCCCATAATCCAATCTTGGAATGTGTTGGCATCCATGCCCTTGATATAGTTGATGATGGCTTCTCGGAACGGGTAGTTCATAACGCTGTCCAGCTGGTCGCCGAGCAGATACCGCCGCTTTACGCCGTAGCTTTCCTTGTTGGAGGCATCTTCCCAGACTTCGCCGATGACAATTTTTTCTTCGCCATTCTTCTTGACGCACTTCCGCAGAGCATCAAGGAAGCCATCCGGCAATTCGTCTGCAACGTCTAGACGGTAGCCAGCCGCACCGAGGGAAATCCAATAATCCAGAACACCGCCATCGCCGCAGATATAATTCAGATAATCCGGATTGGTTTCAACGACATTCGGCAGGGTATCAATGCCCCACCATGCTTCATACTGGTGGTCGCCAAAGAACGTATACCAGCTATAATACGGGCTATCTGTAGACTGCCAAGCACCAACGGTATCATACCGACCGAACTTGTTGAAATAAATGCTGTCTGCACCGGTGTGAGAGAAAACGCCGTCCAAGATAATAGAAATGCCATGCTTTTCCGCATCTTCGCAGAGTACCCGGAAATCTTCATTTGTACCGAGAAGCGGGTCAACATTCCGATAGTTGGCAGTATTATAGCGGTGGTTTTCGTGGGATTCAAAAATCGGGTTCAGATAAATGCAGGTAACACCCAGCTTTTCGAGGTAGTCGAGCTTGCTGCGGATTCCCTCCAAATCGCCGCCGAAATAGTCGTTGTTCCAAACGTGTCCGTTTGCATCCGGCTTGTAGTACGGAGTTCCGTTCCAGTCGTCCCGCAGTACCCGGTCAGTCGGGACATTTTCATGCGGCTTTCCGCTCTTGCAGAATCGGTCAGGGAAAATCTGATACATGATACCGCCCTTGAGGAAGTTCGGCGTTTCATAGTGCTTTGCAAAGACGGTCAGCTGATACAATTCGCCGTGGTCGAGAGCTGCTTCGTGAGCAGTGCCACGCTTGATATAGTGCCGAACACCATTGCTGGTATAGGCAAAATAATAGTAATGTACACCGGCATATTTTGGACTGTAAGTGACAGTATAGCACTTGCAGCCGTCCTGTTCGCCGTTGGCATTCATCGGCAGAAAGCGTTCTTTAAAGCCAGTGCGGAATAATACCATAACTGGCGGAAAGTCTGGTGTTACGCCAGCCGGCAGATAGATGGTGAAATTGCAGTCAGAACGTCTGCGAATTGCACCGAACGGGAATTTATAGTTTAAATCCCAACTGTCATACATACATGGCATAGAAAAAATCCTCCTTCAAATTTCAATCTGGAACGGGCTTTTGTAAAAAGAAAAACGTGGGAGAAAGCAGCAGCTGCCCGACCTCCCACGCTTTTGGACATTGGAAAAGAGAATTATAAAGGTTTATTTTACGCCCCAAATATCTCTTGCATATTCATTGACAGCACGGTCAGCAGAGAAGATGCCAGCACCAGCGATGTTGTGCAGGGACATCTTTGTCCACTTTTCAGTATCCTGATACAGTTCAGAGCTCTTCTTCTGAACAGCTGCATAGGAATCGAAGTCAGCCAGAACCATATACGGGTCAATGTTCTTCAGGGAATCTGCAACTTCTGCGAACTTGCAGCCGTTGATGCCAGCATACATCCGGTCGATACAGCTGTGAATAATCGGATTCTGTTCGTAGTATGCACCCGGATGGTAACCCTGTGCCTTGAGGGCGTTCACTTCTTCGGTCTTCATACCAAAGATGAGGATGTTATCTGAACCAACTGCATCACCGATTTCGATGTTTGCACCGTCCAGCGTACCCAGTGTGATTGCACCGTTCAGCATCAGCTTCATATTACCAGTACCGGAAGCTTCTGTACCAGCCAGAGAAATCTGTTCAGAAATATCACTTGCCGGCATCAGCAGTTCAGACAGGGTAACCTTGTAATCTTCCAGGAAGTAAACAGACAGCTTTTCGGAAATACGAGGATTCTTGCGGATTTCTTCAGACAGTGCCCAAATCATCTTGATAATCTGCTTTGCCAGATAGTAACCCGGAGCAGCCTTTGCAGCGAAGATGTAGGTCTTTGGAGCAAAGTCAGCGTTTGGATGATCCAGCAAGTACTGATACTGAGCCAGAATGTTCATGACATTCAGGTGCTGCCGCTTGTATTCGTGCAGACGCTTTACCTGTACGTCGAAGATGCTGTCCGTGTTCAGAAGGACACCGCTCTTCTGCTTAACATACTTTGCGAAGCGTTCCTTGTTTTCCTTCTTGATTTTCCGCAGCTGTTCCAGAACAGCCTTGTCGTTTTCGAAGACATCGAGCTTTTTCAGTTCGCTGCCGTCTACCAAGAACTTGTTGCCAATCTTTTCCCGCAGCAGCTTGGTCAGACCCGGATTGGACTGATACAGCCATCTTCTGTAAGCAATACCATTGGTAACGTTCTTGAACTTGTTCGGGGTATCCAGATATTCATCATGGAAAACAGATTCCTTGATGATTTCGGAGTGCAGCTTAGAAACACCGTTGACGCTGTGAGAAGCCATTACACACAGCGTTGCCATGTGAATCTGATTGTCCTTGATGATGGACATTCTGGTAGTCTTTGCACTGTCGCCGCCGTTGCGTTCCATCAGGCTTGCACAGTAACGGTTGTTGATTTCTACGATAATCTGGAAGATTCTCGGAATAATCTGCTTTACAAGGTTGACATCCCACTTTTCCAGAGCTTCTGCCATAACGGTGTGGTTGGTGTAAGCAAAGGTATTGGTAACGATGTGCCAAGCGTGATCCCAAGTATAACCGCAGTCATCCAACAGAACCCGCATCAGTTCCGGAATGGCGAGGGTCGGGTGCGTATCGTTGATGTGGATGGCAACCTTTTCGTGCAGGTTATCCAGTGTGCCGTATACGCTCATGTGGTGGTTTACGATGTCACCGATGGCAGCAGCACTCAGGAAGTACTGCTGACGCAGACGCAGGGACTTGCCTTCGAGGTGGTTGTCGTTCGGATACAGAACCTTAGAAATTGCATTTGCCATGGAGTTCTGGCTCAATGCACTTGCATAATTACCTTCGTTGAAGGACTTCATATCAAAGCTCGGAGCTTTTGCCTGCCACAGACGCAGAGCAGAAACGCCTTCACTGCCGTAACCAGAAACATACAGGTCATACGGAATTGCCAGTACGGTGTTGTAGTTGTGGTGAGAGAGGTAGTGATAGGAATCCTGCCAGTATTCCTGAATTTCGCCTTCAAAGTGTACTTCAATGGCTTCATCCGGCTTCGGGTCGAGCCATACAGAGCCGCCCGGCAGCCAGTTGTCCGGAAATTCGGTCTGCCAGCCGTCCTGGAGTTCCTGACGGAAGATACCGTATTCATAGCAGATGGAATGACCGGTTGCCGGAATGCCCTGTGTTGCCATTGCATCCAGATAGCAGGCAGCCAGTCTGCCCAGACCGCCGTTACCCAGACCAGCATCCGGTTCCTGTTCATAAATCTGGTTGATGTTGATGTGATAATCATTCAGAATGGAAGTCACATCGTCTACCAGTTCGAGGTTGTATAAAGTTGTCTTGAGGGAACGACCCATCAGGAATTCCATGGAAAGATAATAAACTTTCTTTCCGCCGATGGAATTGGTCTTGTTGACGAAGTGCTGCCGCATATGCTTCAGACGCTGTACCATCATTGCAGACAGAACCTGATAAATCTGGCTGTCGGAAGCTTCATCCGGGGAAACGCTGCAATCCAGCTGCAAACGGTCGATGAACTGCTGTTTCAGTTCCTCTTTTTGCGTGAGTTGTTTTTTCTCCATAAATTTTTTCTCCGTTCCTCGATGCATGAAAAAATGAATCCTAGTATTGCCGTGCGAGAATTGCCGGCAGGGGAAGCGGCACCTGCATCGTTGATACCACTAATTATATTTATTATACTCTGTTTTTGGTGCATTTGCAATTGCTGTTTTCGCCAAACTTTTCCGACAGGAAGGGCAGAAAATACAGCAGGCATCAAAGAAAACGGATAAAAAACCAACACATAAAATAAAAGTGTTGGTTTATTATCCCCGCAAATGCTTTTTTTATTGTAGCATGGAATTGTTTCGGGTACAAGTAAAATTCTGTAAATTCTCATGCGGATTTCCAAGATCAGTGGGGAATTCTGGAAAAAAGAAGACTCGGATAGAACCGGGAATTGTTGGGAAAACGGCGATTCCCGTGTGAAATCAACAGAAATTTTTGTATTCCTTGCACAAAATTGTCGAATTTTTTGGATTTCCAACTGTACTTTCTCGATAAAGAACGGAAAAAACCGATGAAAAAGTCTTGCAAAACGGTTACAAGTGTGCTATAATAAGGGCAGTACGGTACAGAAATGAACCATCTTTTCTGCCGTGGGGGACGGCAAGTTTTTATCAAAAACAATGCCGTTTTCTTTTGCAATGCAGGCGATCGGGACAGAGAGAAACCCAGAAGCTCGACAGGCTGTTTCCGACAACGGTAGGTTTTGCAGGACAATGCACCCTGTTGCAACGAATCCGGGCAAGTCTGCTTCCACGTTTTTCCCTGCATCGAACAACTGCATTGCCGACAGACCGGACGGCATGTTTCGGCTGCCGTACAAGCGATGCAGCCATAGACTGCTGTATACGCACCTGAAGTGAATCAACAAAAGGAGTATACGTTATGTTCAAAAAACTTTCAGCAGTCGCTTGTTCCTGTATCACGGTTCTTCTGCTGCTGTTATCTCTGATTGGCGGTGCAGTACATACTGCGGCAGCAACCCTTGACGAGATGACATCTACTGCAATCTCCTGTATCATGTCCCATGAAGGTTCTTATGGCTCAGTCAACCGCAACGACTGCGGTGCCGTCAGCATCGGAAAGCTGCAATGGCACGCTGGTCGGGCACTGGGCTTACTCCAGAGCATTTGCTATAGTGCTCCGGACTTGTCCCAGTCCACTCTGGGCAGCACCCTTTACAATGAAATCCTGTCTTCTTCAAACTGGAATTACAGAACATTCACAGTTTCTGAGGGAAGTGCCGTTGCAACACTGCTGACAACGGATGCTGGTATTGCAGCACAGGACGCACTCGCTTATTCCGATGTACAGGGTTACATCGTTTCCGGTCAGAATAAAGGACTGGTGAGCGAAGGTGCATTGGTCATGTATGCCGATATTTACAACTTTGGCAGCGGCATCGCTTCCAGAATTGCTTCCCGTGCAGCCGGCTATGCTGGTTCTTACGGTGCAGTTTCTCTGGATGATATGTATCGTGCCGCAATGAATGACAGCTACAATTCGGACGCTGCGTTTGTACAGCGTACCAACATGGTTTATCAGAGCCTTCTGAGTATGAACATTGGTGACGGAGATACGGAAACCACCGCTCCGGTTACCGACCCAACCGACGAACCGACACAGGAAACAACTACTGTGGTTACTTCTGATTTTTCAGACAGCTATGCAGGCACTTATGTTGTCACTGCTTCTGCTCTGAACTTGAGAAGTAATCCGTCCACATCCGCTTCTGTTGTTGCAACCCTGCCGAAAAACGCAGTGGTTACTGTAACAATGGCAGATGGCAAGTGGGCAGCCGTAACGTATGAGGGCAAGAACGGTTATTGCTCCATGGATTACCTGACGGTAATGCCGGATGTGACAACCGTTCCGGAAGAAGAAACAACCACCACTACTACTGAAACCACAACCACAACGGAAGAAATGACAACCATTTCTGAAGAAATCACTACAACAGAAGAAACAACCACAACTACAGAAGCAATCACAATGGAAGAAACGACAACTGTAGAAACGGACGCAGAAGTAACAGAAACCGAAACTTCTGCAACCGAAGAAACTGTTACAACGACCACCGCAGCTGCAATTGATGACAACAAGAATCATGGCGTTGCTGCAACCCTGTATGGGGATGTCGATGGTGACGGCGAAGTTACTGCAATTGATGCCGTTCTTCTGCAAAAGCACATCAATGGTATGGTATTTTTATCCCATGAACAAATGGCAAATGCCGATTGTGTTGCAGATGGCGTGTTGGACGAAGCAGACGTTGCTGTTATTTTACAGCACCTGATTGGTCATTACACAGCACTGCCGATTTATTAATGCAAGCTCTCTTACAAAAATGACGAAAAAAAGACCTGTGCAGCCGGAACGAACCGGTGGCAAAGGTCTTTTTTCTTTTGCTTATTTGAAACAAAGTCAAAGCAAAAAGCAGCTGAAATGCTGGATTTCTCAAAATGAAACAGTCACAGGCGATGTGGAAAATTCGTTGAAAGCAGACTCGTATTTTCAGAGAAATTCTGCAAAATGGGGAAAAGCAATTGGAAAAAGAAAAATTCCCAGCACAGTTTGTGGAAAATCAACCGTGCTGGGAATTCTATTTGTTTCGCATTGAAATTGAAAGAGAAAATGCTTACTTTCTTCTGTTGTTGTGTTTGGTCATTGGCTTGGAAGTTGCCTTTCTGTTGACCGTCTTTGCAGCAGCGGTTTTCGGTGCAGTTGTAGTAGTTGTGGTAGCGGTAGCAGCTTCCTTCTTTTCTTCAACAACCGGAGCAGCAGCCTTTGCAGTGGTTGCAGCAGCTTCCTTCTTTTCTTCTACGACCGGAGCGGTAGCCTTTACAGGAGTAGTTGCAGCTTCTTTCTTTTCTTCAATAACCGGAGTAGCAGCAGCCTTACAAGTGGTTTCTTTCTTGGTTTCAGCAGCAGTTGCCTTGCAGCAAGCCGGCTTCTTTTCTTCTGCCGGAGCAGCTTCTTTTTTCGGAGCTTCTGCCTTCTTTGGAGCTGGTACAGCAGCAAACAGCTTTGCAGCAGATTCCATGCATCCCTGTACAAATGCCTTTTCCTGTGCAACGGCTTCCGGCAGTGTGGTTTCTCTCCGCAGCAGTGCAAACAAAGTGCTGTGCGGCAGGGTAACTGCGGCGGTGTTATCACGATAATCATACGGCTGTACATTCAGTACCCCATCGGTTACTTCTGCATAGAAGATGCCACAGCCATCCTCGGTTACTTCAATCTGAATGGCAACGTGACCATTCAGACCGCTGACATCGGCATTTGCAAATCCAGCTTTTGCTGCGTCAAACATTTCAAAAAACGTCATAAAAAAATCGTCCTTTCTGCATGACACCGCTCTTTTTTTGCGGTGTCGCTTGTCGGTTTGCAGGTTTGATTTCCCGATTGGAAATTCTGCTGCATATTGTTTATAGTATAGCAGAATTCTGGGGGAAAGTCAATGTAAATGCAGATAAACCGTGAAAAAACGTGGAAACATTTATCTTGTGTCGAAAAAAGAACCCTGCTTTTGTGCATAATTACAGAAAAAGCGACAGAACCCGCAAAAAGTGTGCAGAAAGTTGAATCTCTGAAAAAAATTGTAAAACCCCCTTGACAAATCCCGAAAAATCCGTTATACTTGTAAAGCAGTCTACCTTTACAGATAACGGAGGGCTGGACATGGCAAAGGATTTGCGAATCATTCTCTTATTGGATTGCTATGGGGCATTCTTGACCCCCCGACAGCAAGAAATGATGACGCATTATTACAGCGAAGACTTGTCGCTTGGCGAAATCGCCGCCCTGACGGGGACAACCCGGCAGGCTGTGCGGGATAGCGTAAAACGCAGCGAACAAGTGCTGAATGATATGGAAGAAAAGCTGCAGTTTGCAGAAAAACTCTGTGCACTGCGGCAAAATTATGCGGCAATTGCCCAGACAGCGGAAACACTGGCAGCCAATCGTGCCGAACCTGCGGTACAGCATGCCTGTGCTGCGATTTGCAGCTGTGTGGAAGCGGGCTTAGAGCTGCTCTAAACGAAAAACGACAGCAGGGAGGGTTTCACCATGGCGTTTGAAGGATTGTCAGATAAGCTTGGAAACGTGTTCAAAAAACTGCGTTCGCACGGAAAGCTCACAGAAGCAGACGTAAAGGAAGCCATGCGGGAAGTCCGGATGGCATTGCTCGAAGCCGATGTCAGCTATAAAGTCGTAAAGGATTTTGTAGCAAAGGTTTCTGCCCGTGCGGTCGGAGAAGAAGTGTTAAACAGCCTGACTCCGGCACAGCAGGTTGTCAAGATTGTAAACGAAGAATTGTGTGCCCTGATGGGCAACAACAATGCACGCATCAATTTCCCGTCAAAGCCGCCGTGTGTGATTATGTTCTGCGGTTTGCAGGGTTCTGGTAAAACGACCCATGCAGCAAAGCTGGCAAAGATGCTGAAAAAAGAGGGACATTATCCGCTCCTCGTTGCGTGCGATATTTATCGTCCGGCTGCGATTCATCAGTTGCAGGTTGTTGGCGAACGGGCTGGCGTAAAAGTATTTGAAATGGGACAGATTTCCCCGATGATTATTGCAAAAGAAGCGATGAAGTTTGCAAAAGACCACGGGCATGACGTTGTCATTCTGGATACTGCCGGACGCTTGCACATCGATTTAGAGCTGATGGAAGAATTGAAGCAGCTGAAAGAACTCACCCATCCAGATGAAATCATGTTGGTTGTCGATGCGATGACCGGTCAGGATGCTGTCAATGTTGCAAAGGCATTTGATGATGCGTTGGGAATCGACAGTGTTTTGATGTCGAAGCTGGACTCTGACACCCGTGGCGGTGCAGCTTTGTCCGTTCTGGCAGTAACCGGCAAGCCGATTAAATACGTCGGCATGGGCGAAAAGCTGGATGATTTTGAACCGTTCCATCCGGAACGAATGGCATCCCGTATTCTGGGAATGGGCGATGTGCTGACGCTGATTGAAAAGGCAGAAAGCACCGTCAATGAAAAAGATGCCAGAAAACTGGCACAGAAACTGGAAGAAAATAAGTTCGATATGAATGACCTGCTGGATCAGCTGCGGCAGATTCAAAAAATGGGTTCACTCAAGTCGATTATTGGAATGCTGCCGGGTGTCGGCGATAAGATGAAAGATGTTGATTTGGATGACAGACAGTTTGTCCGAATCGAAGCAATGATTACTTCAATGACCAAGGCAGAACGGGCAAAGCCCTCCATCATCAATCCATCCCGCAAGCGGCGAATTGCAGCCGGCAGCGGTACAAAGGTGGAAGAAATCAATCGGCTGTTAAAGCAGTTCGAGCAGATGCAAAAGATGATGAAGCAGTTTGGCAGCAAAGGCGGAAAACTGGGTCGGCGTGCCAGAAAGCAGCTTGCCGGCATGAATCTGGAACAGCTCCAGAACAGTATTCCGGGTAACATTCCAGGCGTTCCGCCGGGGCTGATGCCGAAAAAATAATATGCATTCCCGCAGGTTAACTGCTGGAGATAGATTGCACGCTTTCGGAGCGTGTGCCAATAAAAAATTACAAGAGTAACATGGAGGAAACCAAAATGGCAGTAAAAATCAGACTGAGAAGAATGGGTGCAAAGAAGGCTCCTTTTTATCGTATCGTAGTAGCAGATGAACGGTACCCGAGAGATGGCAGATTCATCGAAGAAATCGGTTCTTATGACCCGACCAAGAATCCGGCAGCAGTTGTTGTTGACGCTGACAAGGTAAAGCAGTGGCTGGGTAACGGTGCACAGCCGACCGATTCTGTAAAGTGCATCCTGAAGAAGGAAGGCATTCTCTAAGAAGAATGGATGAGCCGGAACGGAATCGTCAGTGCTGACATCCGTTTTCCCTTTCTGAGAGAAGGAGGAGCATCATGCAGGAATTATTACGGACAATTGTAGCTGGTCTGGTAGAAGACCCGTCTGCAATTGCAATTACCGAAGACGCACCGAATGAAGAAGGCGTGATTGTATATCATCTGCACGTTGCGGCAGACGATATGGGTCGTGTCATCGGCAAGCAGGGCAGAATTGCCCGTGCGATTCGGATCATCATGCGTTCTGGTGCTGCAAAGAGCAATCAGAAAATTGCAGTTGAAATTGATTGAATCACCGCAGAACAGGCGTACCGGAAACGGCACGTCTGTTTTTGTAAGCAGAACTTTTTGAAAGGAGCGATTCCCTTATGAATCCGAAAAAGATTGGAATTACCATCGCCTCAGCCTTGTTCGTCCTGATTGGCGGCATTACCGGCGTGCAGTATTTGCAGGATTCGCCGGAAGAATCATCTTCATCTGATGCTCTGACTGCTTCCGGTTCGGAAACCACGGTTGCCGCAACCGAAACCTATCAGACCACCGCAGCGACCGAAACCACGACGGTTTCCATGCAGACAACAGCACCAGCACAGACGGAATCTGCTCCGGCAATGACACTGGTTTCGGATGCAAAAGGGGCATCCTATTATACATTCCGAACAGATGCATTATTGGAAAGCCATTATGAAAAGCATGGAATTGAAATGGGGTTTGACAGTGCAGCCGCCTATGAAGCGGCAGCGAATGCCGTCATTGCGAATCCGGAAGTTCTGCACAAGTATGAATCAGAGGACGGCGACGACGTGTATTATTTAGCCGATACCAACGAATTTGTGGTGGTTTCCGTGGACGGTTACCTGCGAACCTATTTTGAACCGTCCGCCGGCATGGCATATTATGAACGGCAGTAAGGAGAGAGAAACGCAGATGAAATCGTATTTAGAGATTGGAAAAATCGTCACCCTGCATGGGCTGCGTGGCGATGTAAAGGTACAGCCTTGGTGTGATGATGCGGAATTTCTATGTGAATTTCCGGTGTTATACTTGGGAAAAGAGAAGAAAGAAGTGGAAGTATCCCACGCTCGCCCACAAAAAAACATGGTGCTGCTGCATTTGGAAGGTTATGACACCCCAGAACAGGCAGAAACGCTCCGCAATCAGATTTTATATCTGAATCGGGAAGATGTCGAACTGGAAGAGGGAACGTATTTCATTCAGGACTTGATTGGTCTGGATGTTATAGATGCAGACAATGGAACGGCTTACGGAACACTGAAAGATGTCCTGCAAACCGGAGCGAATGATGTCTATGTCGTACAGGCAGAGGGTGGAAAGGAACTTCTGATTCCAGCCATTCCGGATGTCATTGTAGAAACAAACATAGAAGAACACTGCATGAAAATTCGACCATTGGAGGGCTTATTGGATGCAAATTGACATTGCAACCCTGTTTCCGGAAATGTGTGATGCGGTTTTACAGGAGAGCATTCTCGGCAGAGCACAGAAAAGCGGTGCGATTTCCGTGCAGTGCTGGAACATTCGGGATTATACGCTGAACAAGCACAAGCGTGTGGATGATGTGCCATATGGCGGCGGACGAGGCATGGTCATGCAGGCAGACCCGATTTATCGCTGCTGGGAGGCAGTCTGTGCAGAACGAGAGTCCAAACCGCATTGTATTTATCTTTCTCCGAAAGGCAGTGTGTTCACACAGCAAAAAGCCGTTGCATTATCGCAGCTGCCGCATTTATTTTTGCTTTGCGGGCATTATGAGGGAATTGATCAGCGAATTTTGGATACCATAATAGACGAGGAGATTTCCATCGGGGACTATGTGCTGACGGGCGGAGAACTGCCAGCATTAGTTCTGACGGATGCCGTTGCAAGAATGTGCGAGGGCGTGTTGCCAGATGCTGTCTGTTTTGAAGAGGAGAGCCATTATAACGGCTTGCTGGAATATCCGCAGTATACCCGTCCAGAAGTCTGGCATGAGCAGGCTGTTCCACCAGTTTTACTGTCCGGACACCACAAAAATATTGAAACTTGGCGGTTTGCTGCCAGCTTACAGGAAACCAGAGAAAAACGTCCGGATCTTTATGCAAAGTATGTTGACAAAAAATAGAGAAAAACAGTTACCCCATTTTAACAAACTGTGAGTGAAAAAAATCAACAGTTTTTAGTGTTGTGATTATACACAAAATGGGCCGGATTGTGTAACAGCGTTTGCGACAATGCATAGAATTTTTTTGGAAAAGCACCTTTTTTCGCAAATTGTGCGTTGACAGACCTGGGAAAATCCGCTATAATGAAAATAGTGAAAGGCACTGGCAGCCAAAAGCTGCAATGAAGTTGGGAAAGTAAATTTTCAATATATAAGATGGGAGAGTTTGTTTATGTACAGTAAAGATGTAATGGTACAGAATCAGGTTGGTCTGCACGCAAGACCGGCTACATTCTTTATTCAGAAGGCGAACGAATTCCGTTCCTCTATCTGGATCGAAAAGGAAGAACGTCGTGTAAACGCAAAGAGCCTGCTGGGCATTTTGTCCTTGGGAATCATTGGCGGTACACAGATCAAGATTATTGCTGATGGTGCAGATGAACAGGCTGCTGTAAATGCACTGGTAGAACTGGTAGAAAGTGGCTTTAGCGAAGAAACAAGATAACAGTATGTTGCCTTTTCACAATTGGTAAGCACAATCTGAATGAATCACGAGATTTCGTGAAAACTCACAGGAGAGAACACCCGAAAGGGCATTCGTTCTTCTGTGAGGTTTTTTATATGCTTTTTTGGGTGAGTGGGTGCGGTTACGAGCCAACTTGTCCGAATCGCACCATGTTTTCACAGAAAATCCCATACCCTTTGGTTGGGTCATCGACAAATACATGCGTGACAGCACCGACGAGTTTTCCATTTTGCAGAATCGGGCTGCCGCTCATTCCCTGTACAATTCCGCCGGTTTCCTGTAACAGGGTAGGATCTGTGACAGAGAGCACCATGTTTTGTGTGCTGTCGCTGCCATTGTAATCGATTTCTTCAATTTCGATGGTATACGATGCGGGTTCTGTGCCGGAGATGGTGCAAAAAATGGTGGCTTCTCCGGGGACAATTTCCTGCTTGAACGCCATGGGAATCGCTTCTGTGTTCGGGGCTGGATTTTGATTCAGCATGCCAAATACGCCGCAGCGATTGTTACAGAGCAGCTTGCCGAATGGCTCGGCATCGTCTAAGAACTGCCCCTGTAACATCCCCGGCTTTCCGGCACTGCCCTTTTGAACGCCTTGAATCTGAACAGGGCAGGCTTCGCCCTCTGAGATGGGGATACACGTTCCGGTGTCCGTGTCGCAGATGGGATGCCCCAGTCCGCCGAATGCACCGCTTTCCGGCTCATAGAACGTAAATGTGCCAACGCCAGCAGTGCTGTCCCGTACCCATAGCCCTGTTTCATACTGCTGGTCAGCGGTGGAATAGACGGGATGCACCGTCAGCGTCTGTTCTTTTCCCTCTCGTTGAATGGTAATTGAGAGCGGTTCGCTGCCAGCATTGCGAATGGAAGTTTGTACCTCCTCACTGCTGTTGACAGGAACAGTGTTGATGGCGTGAATCATATCGCCTTTTTGAAAGCCGGCATCTTCTGCCGGACAGCAAGTGCCATCGGTACTGGTGACGTTTCCAAATCCCACGACCATGACACCATCCATGTGCAGCTTAATGCCGAATGGCTGACCGCAGGGGATAAAGGATGGAGCTGTAATGGTTTGTACCGAAACGGTCTTAATTGGAACAATGCCGAATAGACATAGTGTATACTGTTCTTCGGTTGCAGCGGTGCTGGAAAAGGCAGCCTTAACTTGTTCTGGTTCAGATTCTGCGGTGATGTGCAGGGCGGTGGAGAGTGCCAGTGCAGAACCATTCCGGACATAATAGCTGTCCGGCAGCCGCCAGGCATAGTATCCGGCAGCTGCATAGACGGGAAGCACTGTCAGCAGCATTGCCGCAGCAAGGCGGCGAAACCATGTTTGCATAAAGAACCTTCTTTCTTCAAATCTAGAATGCAACCCTTGCATTCTGAGAATACTATGTACCGATTTGGGGCGATTATTGTAGGCAAATGACCGGGTAATTTGGATGGAACAATCCGGAAAATCGGCAGCTTGTCCAAATCTCTAAAATGATTGGAAAATGTAACAAGAATGTCGCAAATCCGTTTCATTTGTCTGCGAGAATCTGTAAAAAATGAAAAATCATAGAATTGTTATGAAAAACTCGTTGTCGATTTTGTGATATTTTATGGAATTCTCTCTTTTTTGACAAAAATCGACAACATCTTCTCTTGCAGAAATGTTGTAATTGTGTTAAAATGATACTAGTAGGTTGAGAAAAAGGGAGGAGACCTCAAAATGGACAGCAAAATCAAAGTCTTGATTGGTGATGATAGTGCGGAATACGGCATCGCATGTGCCAGCAGCCTGCGGGCAGCCGGTCTGTACGTCATTACCAGAAGAAAGGATGGACGGACACTCGTCGATGCGATTCAGCATGACGCACCGGATGTGGTCATCGTGGATGCGGTTTTACCGAATCTCGATGCGATGGAACTCATGCGGCGTGTCCGTTCCGGAACGGGCAAGCAACCCTATTTTATTGTAACATCAGCATATGATAGTGCATTTATAGAGAAACAGGCGATGGAGTCAGGTGCATCTTATTTTATGCTGAAGCCATTCAATTTGGAGATGCTGGGACAGAGAATCATTCGGCTGGTACAGGGCGACCAGAAAGAACCAACCAAAGAGATAGAAGAAGATTTGGAGTTCGTTGTAACCGAAACGATTCATCAGCTGGGTGTCCCTGCACACATCAAAGGGTATCATTATCTGCGGGTAGCCATTTTGCTTTCGATTGACAATCAGGAATTGTTAGAGAGCGTCACAAAAATGCTCTATCCCGCAGTGGCAAAACATTTTGATACCACCTCGTCCCGTGTGGAGCGTGCCATTCGTCACGCCATTGAAATTGCATGGGATCGGGGCGACTTGGATACGTTAAATACTTTCTTCGGATATACGGTCAATACGGCAAAAGGCAAGCCGACCAACTCCGAATTTATTGCGTTGATTACGGATAAATTGCGGCTGCAATACCGCCGAAATAAACGGCGGTGGGCATAAGCGAATTTGGATTCCCTCCGGTTTTTGGAAAGCGGAACATCCAGATTCCAAAAGCCGCATAAATATATTTTATGCAGGAGGCTGAATCAATATGCAGTTTGAACAAAAAACACTTTCCGAAATCCAGTGGAATCCATTTGATATGATTGGAAAACAGTGGTACTTACTGACCGCCGGCGGTCTGTCCGATTATAACACCATGACCGCATCATGGGGCTTTATGGGTGAAATGTGGGGAAAGCCGTCTTTCCTCTGTGGTGTTCGGACGAATCGACATACTCTTCCGTTTATGGAGCAGAACGACTGTTTCAGTGTGTCATTTTTTGAGGAATCCCAGCGTGCAGCGTTGCAGTTCTGTGGCACACATTCCGGCAGAGATTGCGACAAGGCAAAGGAAACAGGGCTGACACCAGTCGAATTGGATGGTGTTGCAACGTTTGCAGAAGCAAAGCTGGTTCTGATTTGCAAGAAACAGTATACTGATATGCTGAAGCCGGAGGGATTTTTGATTCCGGAAACTTACCAGAGATGGTATAACACCGACCCACTGCATAAATTATTTGTCGGTGAAATTCTGGCAGCCTATGAAAGAACGGATGCCTGAGCCGATGATTTGCAAAATCTGTAAGAAATGAAAAGTTTCACCAGAAGAAACGCTGTGCCTGCTCTGTTGGAGTGGGGGACAGCGTTTTCTGTTTTTTGTGGGCTTATGCATGGGAAATGCATATATACAGAAAAATGCTCCAAAGTATTCACGTTGAGGAATCCCAGTGTGCAGCATTGCAACGTTTGCAGAAGCAAAGCTGGTTCTGATTTGCAAGAAACAGTATACTGATATGTTGAAGACGGAGGGGTTTTTGATTCCGGAAACTTACCAGAGATGGTATAACGCTGACCCACTGCATAAATTATTTGTCGTTGAAATTCTGGCAGCCTATGAAAGAACGGATGCCTGAGCCGATGGTTTGCAAAATCTGTAAGAAATGAAAAGTTTCATCAGAAGAAACGCTGTGTCTGCTCTGTTGGAGTGGGGGACAGCGTTTTCTGTTTTTGTGGGCTTTATGCATGGGAAATGCATATATGCAGGAAAACGCTCCAAAATATTCATTTAAAATGAATATTATTCATAAAAGAGCGGTTAACAAAAATTTTTCATGCATATTTATACAGAAATGCTTGACATTTCCAAAAAAGCGTGTATAATAGAAAGCAGTGACAGCACAACCGCTGCTTTCTGGCGGATGGTTGCTGATGACAATTTTGAAAACAAAACTGGAGGCGTTCCCTATGGCAAAGGAAATTAAAAAAGTCGTTCTGGCTTATTCGGGCGGACTGGATACATCTATCATTATTCCGTGGCTGAAAGAAAATTATAATAACTGCGAAGTTATCGCTGTTTCTGCTGACGTTGGACAGGGTACAGAACTGGACGGACTGGAAGAAAAGGCAATCAAGACCGGTGCTTCTAAGCTCATCGTTCTGGATCTGAAGGATGAATTTGTAAACGATTATGTATTCCCGACCGTACAGGCTGGTGCTGTTTATGAAAATCGGTATCTGCTGGGTACTTCTTTTGCAAGACCGATCATCGGCAAGAAGCTGGCTGAAATCGCACTCGAAGAAGGTGCAGATGCCATTTGCCACGGTGCAACCGGTAAGGGTAACGACCAGGTTCGGTTTGAACTAGCAATCAAGGCATATGCTCCGGATATGAAGATCATCGCTCCGTGGAGAGAATGGTCGATCAAGAGCCGTGACGAAGAAATCGACTATGCAGAAGCACACAACATTCCGCTGAAGATTAACCGGGAAACCAACTACTCCAAGGATAAGAACCTGTGGCATCTGTCTCACGAAGGTCTGGATCTGGAAGACCCGGCAAATGAACCGCAGTATGAAAAGAAAGGCTTCCTCGAACTGGGCGTTTCTCCGATTGATGCTCCGGACAAGCCGACTTATGTAACCATTCACTTTGAAAAGGGTATCCCGACTGCCATCGACGGCAAGAAAATGGGCGGCGTTGAAATCGTTGAAACCCTGAACAAGCTGGGCGGCGAAAATGGCATTGGTCTGGCTGACCTCGTAGAAAACCGTCTGGTTGGTATGAAGTCCAGAGGCGTTTATGAAACACCGGGCGGTACGATTCTGTACCACGCACACGATGTTCTGGAAACCATCACACTGGACAAGGAAACTGCAAGAGTCAAGCAGTACCTGAGCATTAAGTTCGCTGACATCGTATACAACGGTCAGTGGTATACACCGCTGCGGGAAGCTTTGACTGCATTTGTCAACGAAACCCAGAAGACAGTAACTGGTGATGTAAAGCTGAAGCTGTACAAGGGCAATATCATCAACGCTGGTGTTACTTCTCCGTACACTCTGTATGATGAAGAAGTTGCAACCTTTGATGCAGAAGATGTTTACAACCAGAAGGATGCAGAAGGCTTTATCAATCTGTTCGGTCTGCCGATTCATGTAAAGGCAAAGCTCGACCAGAAGCGTGGCAAGTAAGCAGCTGTATTTTTTAGGACGAATCAACAGAAAAGCCGGCTTCCATGCCGGCTTTTTTCGATGGTGCAGAGAAAGAACCCTGCACCGATAGAAAGGACGTTATCGTATGGCTTTATGGGCAGGAAGATTTTCAAAGGAAATTGATGCAGGCGTAAACGCTTTTAACTCGTCTATTTCCTTTGATGCAAGAATGTACCGGCAGGATATTGAAGGCAGTATTGCACATGCAACCATGCTGGGCGACTGCGGCATTATCCCGAAAGAAGACAGTGTACAGATTATTCAGGGCTTGAAGGAAATTTTAGCCGATTTGGACAGCGGAAAGCTGGAATTTGACCCGAATGCAGAAGACATTCATATGTTTGTAGAAGCAGAACTGACAAAGCGGTATGGCGATGTCGGAAAGCGGCTACATACTTCTCGTTCGAGAAATGACCAAGTTGCATTGGACTTGCGGCTATATCTGCGGACAGAAATCGCAGAAATTCGGGCACTGGTGCGGAAACTCTGCAAAACACTGGTGAATGTTGCGGAACAGCACACCGAAACGGTAATGCCGGGCTATACCCATTTGCAGCGTGCACAACCGGTGACGTTTGCACATCATCTGCTGGCATATGTACAGATGTTGCTGCGGGATTTGGGCAGACTGGATGACACCGAAAAGCGAATGAATGTTTGTCCGCTGGGCAGCGGTGCTCTGGCAGGAACAACTTACCACATCAATCGGGAACAGACCGCAGAACTGCTGGGCTTTGATGCTCCGATGGCAAACAGCTTGGATGGCGTTTCTGACCGGGATTATTGTATTGAACTGGCAAACGCCATTTCTCTGATTATGATGCATCTTTCTCGGTTCTCCGAAGAAGTCATTCTGTGGTGCTCTTGGGAATTTAAGTTTATTGAATTGGATGATGCCTTTGCAACTGGCTCTTCCATCATGCCGCAGAAGAAAAATCCGGACATCACCGAACTGATTCGGGGTAAGACTGCTCGGGTTTACGGTGATTTGCAGACATTGTTAGTTATGATGAAGGGCACACCGTTGGCATATAACAAGGATATGCAGGAAGATAAGGAAGCCATTTTCGATGCAGTCGATACTGTGAAACTGTGTCTGGAAACTTTCATCCCGATGATTGCAACAATGACCGTTCGGAAAGATAATATGCGTGCAGCTGCTGCAAAGGGCTTTATCAATGCAACCGACTGTGCAGATTATCTGGTAAAGAAGGGCATGCCATTCCGGGATGCTTATAAGATTTCTGGTACACTCGTTGCAAAGTGCATTCGGGAAAATCTGACCCTCGAAACTCTGCCACTTGAAGCCTATCAGGAAATGACACCGCTGTTTACAGAGGATATTTATGATGCCATCAGCTTGGAAACCTGTGTAAAGGGCAGAGTTTCTCAGGGTGGCCCTTCTCCGAAGGCAGTTGCTGTTCAGTTGGAACAGGTCAAGAATATTTTAGCAAGCTGGGAATAAGTAAAAATTGCAATGAAAAATCGATTAAAATGGATTGTTCCGCTCTGCCTGCTCGCTGTGCTGGTGTTGGTGCTGGGAGAATGCTTGATTGGTCTGGTCTGGAATCTGGGTATGACAGCTTCTAGAATCTGGCTGATTGTTGTGATTCTGGCAACCTGTGCGGTAAGCGTTTGGCTGGGGCTGCGGAACGAAAAGGAATGAGAAAAGCATGGGCGTAAATGTATTTATTGATGGACAGGCTGGAACAACTGGTCTGCGAATTTTAAACCGGTTTGCAAACCGGAACGATATTACTTTGCTGCAAATTGACCCGGAAAAGCGGAAAGACGCTGCGGAACGGAAACGGTTGATTAACAGCAGTGACTACACATTTTTGTGCCTGCCGGATGCAGCAGCCAGAGAAGCCGTTTCTCTGATTGAAAACCCAGATGTGCGGGTGATTGATGCATCCACTGCACATCGTATCAATCCAGACTGGGCATATGGTTTTCCGGAATTATCCGCTGCACATCGGGAGAAAATCCGGACATCGAAACGGGTTGCCGTTCCGGGCTGCTATGCAAGCGGATTTAATGCGTTGGTTTATCCGATGGTGCAGCATGGCATCATTGGTGCAGATTATCCGGTACAGTGCTTTGCAGTTTCCGGTTACAGCGGCGGCGGCAATAAGATGATTGCAGAAATTCAGTCGCCAGATTGTCCGGAAGAGTCGAAAAGCCCTCGGTTTTATGGGCTGGCAAACAATCATAAACACCTGCCGGAAATGCAGAAGATTTCCAGACTGGCAAACAAGCCGATGTTTACCCCGATTGTAGACGACTTCTTCAATGGCATGGTCGTTTGCGTATCCGTACAGTCTGCAATTGCTGGACATTCTGTTACACCGGAAGCTGTTCATGCAATGTATGCAGAACACTATCAGGGACAGAACTTTGTCAAGGTGATGCCGTTGCTCACCAGCGAAGAAATGACACCGTTCAAGCTGTCCTCGAACGACTTACGGGATACAAACCTGATGCAGATTTTTGTATTCGGCAGTGCTGACCAAGTATTGCTGTGTGCACGTCTAGACAACCTTGGAAAGGGTGCATCTGGTGCAGCGGTTCAGTGCTTGAATATTATGATGGGCATTGACGAAACCACCGGACTGCTCTAATGGCAACGTGGGTCATCCATCTGCGGGTAGCGGATGCCTTGCGGAATCGCTGGCAGCCGCTGCAAACGCTGCCGGAATTGCCGTTTGTCGTTGGAAATCTCGCACCAGATGGCGGCGTGGAGGTATCTCCGCATGTTTATGTGCCGGATTCTGCAACGACCCACTGGACACCGACCGGAAAGAAACGGGATATTGATGCAGAGGCGTTTTGTCGGGCATACCTGCAAAATCCAGCATTAACGCCGGAGAAAACGGCATTTTATCGGGGCTATGAAGCCCATCTCCGGACGGATGTGGAATGGATTCGGCAGATTCTAAAGCCGTTGAAGCAGAAGTTGGGCATTGCCCATTTTACCGGAACACCCTATGATGGACTGCTGCGGCAGAATTTGACGTATTTGGAGCAGGCGTTTTGCCGACAGGCAAAATCGTTTCCAGCGTGGGAACTGGCACAGCAGACAAAAGCATTTCCAAATGATGTTTTGCCGTATTATGCGGAAGATACGCTAACGCTGAAATTACAGGAACTGCGGGAGCGATATGCAGAACCTGTTGCACCGCCGGAACCGTATTTGGTTACAGCGGAACAGATGGATGCGTTTGTCCGGCAGACGGTGGAACAGATTGTCAGCGTGTGGCAGAAAAAGGAAAATCAATTTTCCTGAAACAGGGGCAATTTTAGAGCAGGCATTTTGCCGTATTATGCAGAAGACACACGAATGCTGAAGTTACAGGAATTGCGGGAGCGATATGCAGAACCCGTTGCACCGCCGGAACCGTATTTGGTTAGCGGAACAGCTGGATGAATTTGTCCGGCAGACGGTGGAACAGATTGTCAGCGTGTGGCAGAAAAAGGAAAATCAATTCTCCTGAAACAGGAGCAATCCAACAGGGAAAGAGGAACAAGCATGAAAGCATTTGAAGGCTATACCTATCTGGATGGCGGAATCTGTGCTGCAAAGGGATTTCAGGCAAGCGGTACATATTGCGGCATCAAAAAGGCGATGGCTCCGGACAGCAACGAAGGAGAAATCGGCAAGGAAAAAAATGATATTGCATTGGTGGTTGCAGATACCCTCTGTAACACCGCTGCGGTTTATACACAGAATAAAGTAAAAGGTGCACCCATTCTGGTAATGAAGAAGCACCTGGCTGCAACGGGCGGAAAGGCACGGGCTTTGATTGCCAATTCAAAGAATGCCAACACCTGCAATGCAGACGGTGAAGAAAAGGCAGAAGCAATGTGCAAGCTGACCGCCGATGCACTGGGCATTGCACCGGAAGAAGTAATGGTTATGTCCACCGGTGTCATCGGGCAGATTTTACCGTTAGAGCCGATTGAAAAAGCAATTCCGGTATTGTGTGAGAAGCTCTCTCCGAATGGAAATTTAGAGGCAGCAACTGCAATTATGACCACAGATACTGTTTCTAAGGAAGTGGCAGTTTCCTTTACACTGGACGGAAAAACTTGTCACCTCGGCGGTATGGCAAAGGGCAGCGGAATGATTCACCCGAACATGGCAACGACCTTGAATTGTATCACCACAGACGCTGCAATTTCTGCGGAACTGCTGCAAACAGCTTTGTCCGATGTGGTAAAGGTAACTTATAACTGTTTGTCTGTCGATGGCGACCAGTCCACCAATGATACTTGTATGGTGATGGCGTCCGGTCTGGCTGGCAATGCAGAGATTACCGAACAGAATGCAGATTATGCCGTTTTCCGGCAGGCATTGTATATTGTCATGATGAACCTGACCCGAAAGCTTGCAAAAGATGGCGAAGGGGCTTCCAAGCTGTTGGAATGCACAGTATCCGGTGCAAAGGATTTGGATACTGCTATCATCATTGCAAAGAGCGTGATTTGTTCGCCGCTGTTTAAGTGTGCGATGTTCGGAGCAGATGCCAACTGGGGCAGAGTGCTGTGTGCCGTTGGATATGCACCGGCAGAATTCGACATTCACGCTGTTTCTGTAACGCTCGCATCTCGTGCCGGTTCGGTACTGGTTTGTGAACATGGAGCAGGCGTTGCATTCTCCGAAGAAGAAGCAAAGAAAATTTTGCTGGAAGATGAAATTCAGATTCTGGTTTCTGTCGGCGATGGTGCAGGCACTGCAACCGCATGGGGCTGCGACCTGACCTATGATTATGTAAAAATCAATGGGGACTATCGTTCATAAGCGAAAAGAGAAAGGGGACTTTCCAAATGGAGGAAAATTATAATAAATTGCGTGCACAGGTACTGGTAGATGCTCTGCCGTATATTCAGAAGTACAACGATAAAATTGTAGTTGTCAAGTATGGCGGAAATGCAATGACCAACGAAAAACTGAAGCAGGCAGTCATGAGCGACATTGTTTTGCTGTCCCTTGTGGGCGTAAAAGTTGTGTTGGTACATGGCGGCGGTCCTGAAATTTCGGATATGCTGAACCGTCTGCACATTGAAAATAAGTTCATCGGCGGTTTGCGGTATACGGACAAGGATACCGTTGATGTGGTAAAAATGGTACTGGCTGGCAAGGTCAACAAGGAATTGGTGACACTGCTGAGCCGGAATCACGGCAAGGCATTGGGACTTTGCGGGATTGATGGCGATATGCTGCGTGCAGAACGCAAGTTTGGTGCAAACGGCGAAGATTTGGGTTATGTTGGTGATATTACCAGTGTCAATGAACAGCCGATTTTAGATGCACTTTCTAATGGCTATATTCCGGTTATTGCAACCGTTGCTTCTGACGAACTGGGACAGACTTATAATGTCAATGCAGATACCGCAGCTGCTCGGATTGCAGCACAGCTGCGTGCAGAAAATCTGATTCTGATGACGGATATTGCTGGATTGCTGCGGAATAAGGATGACCCGTCTACCTTGATTCCGAACGTGAATGTCAGTGAAGTACCGTTCCTGAAGCGGAAGGGCATCATCTCCGGCGGTATGATTCCGAAGATTGATTGCTGCGTGGAAGCCGTTCGGAGAGGGGTTAAGAAAACTGCCATCATTGACGGCAGAGTTCCGCATTCCATCTTGATTGAAACACTATCCAGTGAAGGCATTGGTACACAGTTCCGCTAAATATCGCATATGCGAAGCATGAACCGAAAAGTTTTTCGGTGCAGCAGTTTTTCAAAAATGCTGCCGAGGTGTGGGCGAGCAGCCCACATTTGCGAAGCAAATAGCAGAACGGAACAACGAAATCAAACAAAAATCTAAGAGCGAATTGAAAGAATCGCAATTGCCTTTGAAGTGAAAAGACTGTAATGCGAAACAAGGTTTCAGGGGCAATTGCGATTCCAAAGGCAAACAGCGAAGCGTATTTGCCGAACCGAATGCAATCGGTTTTTCTAAGAGCCACCCCAACATCTACACCCAGCAACAAAGAAACGAGGACAACATGAAACAACACTGCCCTTCTTGCGGAAAGAAATTTGATTATGAACAGCACGGTTGGATTTGTCCATTTTGCGGACAAGTCATTCTGGACAGTACAGAGCAGACGGTTCACCAGCAGGAATCGGCAACACCGCCGCCCCCTGCGAAAAAGCCATCACGCAAGCTGAAAAAATTGTCGGTACTTTTCACGGTTGGATTGCTGCTGACGGTGAGCAGTTTCGGATATCGGATTGGAAAAAATCTGATTTACCTGCGGCAGAAGCAGACTTCTGAACCGGTTTCCTATCCAGTGGAAACGATAGAAATGCAGCAGACCATTTCCATTGAACCTTATCAGCTTACCATTCAGCAGGCATATTTGTTTCCGCAAACGCTGATTACTGCACCAAAATCCGGCGAATATCTGGCAGTTTCCTATACGAGCAGCGGAAAAAGTTCGGACAGCAGCATACAGCGAATCGATGATGTTGCATGGGCAGCGTTAAAACTCGAACAGGCGAACCAGTATATTACGCCGTTGTCGTTGAGCGATGTTACAGGCAGTGATGCAATCTGGAGCGACTTGTCGGATATGGGTGTGGATTGGGAACTACATAACGGAACGGGAATTTTGTTGTTTCTGTTGCCGGAAGAAACAGATTTGGAACAGCTGAACCTCTGTATTTTCGCCGGAACGGAAAGCGAAGATGCTCATCGGTATGCACAGAACGCCGTAGCAGTGCAGACGGTTTATGAAATACCGCTGACGGTGACCGATTCAAGCGATATGGAGGGCATGGACGTATGAGGATGCGAGTGAAAAAACATGTCTGTGTTCAGAAACACATCCCCAGCGTAAAAAAACATCCGCTCGCATGGCTCTGGGTGGCTTTGTGTGTGTTGATTCTGTTGGAATCTCGGGTCTGTGATTGGACAGAGCGACTAGTGGCAGAAAAATCCTCGTTCGAGGGCAGCGGTTCTCTCCAGATTGAACAGGCAATACTCTTTGCAGGAAATGCTGGAGGATCGGATTCTTTGTATGATTTGACGGTGACGCTGCACAATGTTGGCGATACGCTGGAAAAATACCTGCCGCAGATTTATGTGACGGAGAGCGAACAGCCGGATAACAGCAAGGTGCATCTTTCTTTGCAGCCAATTTCGCTCTATGAGGAAATCAACGCTGCTGGTGTGAATAATTATGATATCGACCTTTGTATTCCGCCGGGGCAGACGGTAACAGTGTCCTATTCGGTGACAGCGTCGGATTATCAGGAAATACAAGCACTGCGAGATGACGGAAAAACAGTATCTGTTTCTCTTTCAAATCGGAAAGCGAAACAAAATGTCTGCGTGCCGTTGCAGTGGATGGAAATAGAAACAGGAGAAAAAGGAGGAATTTGACATGACAACACAGGAAAAGCAAAATCAATATATCATGGGAACATATGGCCGGTTTCCAGTTGTATTGGAACAGGGCAAGCAGGAATCCTGTCAGGATGAAACCGGAAAGCAGTATATCGACTTCGGAAGCGGTATCGGAACAAATTCTTTGGGCTACTGCAACGAAGCATGGGTGAATGCTGTTTGCAAGCAGGCACAGACCTTGCAGCACACTTCTAACCTGTATTATACAAAAGCACAGGCAGATTTTGCAGAGGCACTCTGCAAGGCAACTGGATATCACGACTTGTTTTTCTGCAACAGCGGTGCAGAAGCGAATGAATGTGCCATCAAGCTGGCAAGAAAGTATAGCTTTGATAAATACGGAAAGGGTCGGCATAAGATTCTGACACTGGTGAATTCATTTCATGGCAGAACCATGGCAACCCTCTCTGCAACCGGACAGGATGTGTTCCACAACTATTTCTTCCCGTTCTTGGAAGGCTTTGATTATGTTGTTGCAAATGATATTGCGGATTTGGATGCAAAGCTGGACGATACCGTCTGTGCAATTCTGATTGAATATGTGCAGGGCGAAGGCGGCGTAATGGCACTGGAACAGGATTTTGTCGATGCTATTTATGACCGTTGTGCAAAGCGGGATATTCTGGTGATGACCGATGAAGTACAGACGGGCATGGGCAGAACCGGCACACTGCTGGCTGGCGAACAGTTCGGACATCATGCTGATGTCGTTACGCTGGCAAAGGGCATTGCTGGCGGGCTGCCGATGGGGGCTTGTCTGGCAAATGAAAAGTGTTCTGGTGTTCTGGGAAAGTCCGCTCATGGTTCTACATTTGGCGGAAATCCGGTTTGCTGTGCAGGTGGACTGGCTGTTTTGCAGACACTGACCGCAGATGGTTTCCTTGCAAGCGTACAGGAAAAAGCTGCTTACCTCCGGGAAAAGCTGGCAAAGCTGCCGCATGTACAGGCAGTTACAGGCTTAGGCTTGATGGTTGGTATTCAGCTGGATGCAGATAAAAAGGCGATTGATGTTGTGAATGCTGCATTGGAACAGGGTCTGTTGCTGCTGACGGCAAAAGACCGGGTACGGTTGCTGCCGCCGCTGACGATTTCCAAGGATGAATTGGATCGTGGCGTTGCCATCTTAGCAGACGTATTGAGCAAGTAAGTTTTTAATATCAAAAAAGGAGCGTATGAAGTTATGAAACATTTATTGAAGATGCTCGACCTGAGCGGAGAAGAAATTCTGGAAATTCTGGATTTGGCTGACCAGCTGAAGTATGAACTGAAGCACAGCATTCCGCATCCGTACCTGAAGGGCAAGTCCATCGGCTTGATTTTCCAGAAGGCATCGACTCGGACACGGGTTTCTTTTGAAACAGGTATGTATCAGCTGGGCGGTCATGCACTGTTCCTGTCTGCAAGCGATTTGCAGATTGGACGGGGCGAACCGGTACAGGATACTGCAAGAGTATTGTCTCGGTATCTGAACGGTATCATGATTCGGACATTTGAACAGAAGGAAGTTGAGGATTTAGCAGAATACGGCAGCATTCCGGTTATCAACGGACTGACCGATTTCAGCCACCCTTGTCAGGTACTCGCAGACCTGATGACCATTCGGGAACGCAAGAGCACATTTGACGGTTTGAAGATGTGCTTTATTGGGGACGGCAACAACATGGCAAATTCTCTGATTGTTGGTGGTCTGAAAGTGGGCATGGAAGTTTCGATTGCTTGCCCAGAGGGCTATCACCCAGACCCGCAGGTTCTGGAATTTGCAAAGGCATATGGCGACAAGTTCACACTGACAGACCAGCCGCTGGAAGCTGCAAAGGATGCAGACGTTGTAATTACAGACGTTTGGGCATCTATGGGGCAGGAAGGCGAAGCAGAAAAGCGGAAGGTTGCCTTCAACGGCTATCAGATTAACGATGATGTAATGGCACAGGCTCATGCAGATGCAATGGTACTGCACTGCCTGCCGGCACATCGGGAAGAAGAAATCACCGAAAAGGTATTTGAAGCTCACGCTGATGAAATCTTTGAAGAAGCAGAAAACCGCCTGCACGCACAGAAAGCCGTTATGGTAAAGCTGATGAAGTAAGCGGATAGTCATAGAAATAGAATTACTGATAAAAAACAGCCTCGGAGTGATTCCGAGGCTGTTTTTGTTGGTAGGAGAAGTTAGTTTTCGATTTGTCGTTCAATCTCTTTTACAATGTCGCTCATAGAAACATTTAATGCAGTAGAGATGCGGTAGAGTGTTTCCAGTGTCGGTTTTCGTTCGCCTCGTTCAATGGCACTTAAATGTGTGCGTCCGATGTCAGCCAGACCGCTTAGAACTTCCTGAGAAACGCCCTTTTTCTTTCTGAATGCTGCAATCACTTGCCCGACAATTTTCGGGTTTAATGTGGCATGATACAAGCATATCCACCCCCTTTCTGTTTTTATGATAAACGGTTTTTAGAAAAAACATGAGCACATATGTTGACAAGTGAATACATATGTGTTATAATGAGAAAAAGAAAACAGGAGGCATGTTTTCTGAAAGGGAGAAAGGAGGAAATAAAAATGCGTCATTGTCAATATTGTGATGCTCTAAATCCGGATGATGCACTGCAATGCGGAAACTGTGGGAAATCGCTTCCGCCTGCCGGAAAAAATATTGTGAGTTCCAGCGATAAAATTCCGGAGAATGCAGGACTCAAGTTGCAGGTGCTCGCAAGAATTATTTTTGCAGTCATTCTGGTTTGTGGGGAAATCTTGGGATATTTGAACATCAAAGAAGAAGAAATTGCAATTGGTGTTGCTTATGTGCTCATTTCGCCGCTGCTTGCCTATCTAAATATGATTGTCTTGCATGCGTTCGGGGAATTGTGCCAAAATGTAAGCGGTGCTCGTTATTATCTGTATCAACTGAATAAGAAGTAAGAGAAAAAATAGATTTCTCGAAACAGTCACGTTGGTGTAAAAGCAAGCGTGACTGTTTTTTTGCGTGGGAATCTCTGTTAAATTTCTACAATTTTCTGTTTGTCTATTAGTTTATAACAATTGCTTAAAATGATTTGTGTATAATTTGGGAAAAAGAGGCTGTTATGCAGCAAAAATGGGATTCGGAGGAAGTTCAGATGAAAACTTGTAGAAATTGTGGAAGAGTCAATTCAGATACTGCACAACACTGTGTTCAGTGCGGAAATCTGTTGCAACAGCAGAGTGATGGCGTATCAACACAGAATAATAGTAATTCGATTCCAAAAAAGAACAGCGGACTTTTTCGGAATGCAGGGGCAAAGCTGAAAGTGTTAGCACTGATTTTCTTTATAATTCATATTGTGATTGGTGTTGCTGGAGGGGTTACTTGTTTTATCATCGGAGCAAATTCCTATGATGGTTATATATTTGTGATAATTGGGCTTATTGCCATTTTTGTTTCCCCATTAATTGGCTGGTTGAATGCTATTATACTGTATGCGTTCGGGGAACTATGCGAAAACGTGAATGACATTCGCAACCAGAGACGGTAAGTTATTCACATAAAAGAAAGCCATACTTAGATAGAAGTGAACGCAGCTTTTTGAAATCATAAGGAGGAACTGTTACATGAAAAAATTATTTGCATGCACAACAGCCATTGTTCTGCTTGCCGGCGGTTTGGTAGGATGTGGCAGCAATGGCACAGGAGATTCAAAGGTGCTAGAAACAACGAGAGCGGATTCCAAAGACGGTTGGGGCAGCACAACTTCCAATATGGGAGAAGATACCGGGAATTTTACAAAGCTGCGGTGTGGGATGTCTGGAGTAGATGTAGCAGATTTGGGATATGGTTCAAAAGAACAGAGTGCAAAGTTTTCCGGAAATCCGGAAGCACAGACCATGGATCACATTCTGCATTTCTATGCAGATGGGGTAACATCGTTTGACTATTCTGGAACACCGGCAGAAATGGGAACAGATCCAGATACAAAACAGCCTTATTCCGCTTATGTGGATATTTCGGTGAATGGTGATACAGGAGAACTCTATGCGGCAAGGTATATGATCGGTGTTTCGGAAGAAGATGCCGATACCGCAGCTGCACTGGCAGATGCACTCTTTGAACAGTACGACAATGGCAGCGGAGAACAGAAAAGCGAGCATGGTTATTTGATTCCGAATTGTGATACATTCAACGGCAATCTGATTATCTATTATGGAGCAAACACCGACAAAACGCAGAACGCATTCATTTTCCGCATTTATAATGAGGACTATAACAACGCTCCTGATTTTTATCAGGATGGAAATTTGAAAGATAACAACTAAACAGATAAAATGCAGTCGCTCCGGTGAAAATCGGGGCGATTTTTTGATATTCGGAGGAGAAAAGCGAAAAATATACAATTTCTACAAAAAAAGATTAAAAATATGGAAGATTCTCTGCTTGACAAACAGGAAACGATGTGATATAATAATAAAGCTGTCGCACGAGGAAAGGCGGCGTTAAGGAACACGAAAGAGTGTGTAAAACCGGAAGCGGAAAGCTGAGGAACACCGATGCAGGGAGCAGGGTGCAGCGAAGTGGAAGGAAA